>Ga0172380_10005079_pt1 | contig 16286 bp, 10 predicted proteins | sample Leawe162metaG_FD_119747 | JGI IMG/M metagenome (GOLD analysis project Ga0172380, IMG submission 119747) | Leachate microbial communities from a municipal landfill in Southern Ontario, Canada - Leachate well 162 metaG | ecosystem: Engineered > Solid waste > Landfill > Unclassified | place...
CCGCGCGCGCAGATGGGCTTCATCATCATGGAGCCGGAGGATACCCCGCCGATGTCGGGGTCGAACTCGATCTGCGTCGCCACCGTGCTGCTCGATACCGGCATCCTGCCGATGAGCGAGCCGGAAACGCGGCTCGTGCTCGAGGCCCCCGGCGGGCTGGTCGAAATCGTCGCCCGCTGCCGCGACGGCAAGGCAGAGCGCATCACGGTCACCAACGTACCCTCCTTCGCCGACAGGCTCGGCGTTGCCCTCGAGGTCGAGGGGCTCGGCACGCTCAGCGTCGACACCGCCTATGGCGGCGACAGCTTTGTCATCGCCGACGCCCGGGCGCTGGGTTTTTCCGTCACGCCGGACGAGGCGCGCGACCTCGCCGAGACCGGCATCCGCATCACCAACGCCGCCAACGCGCAACTGGGCTTCACCCACCCGGCCAACCCCGATTGGGATCACATCTCCTTTTGCCAGATCGCGCTGCCGGCCGAGCGTGGGGCGGACGGCGTCCTCACCGCCGCCAACGCCGTCGCCATCCAGCCGGGCAAGATCGACCGCTCTCCCACCGGCACCGGCGCTTCCGCGCGCATGGCGGTGATGCGCGCCAAAGGCGAAATGCAGGTCGGCGACGCCTACCTCGCCCGCTCCATCATCGGCTCGGAATTCCTGGGCCGCATCGAGGCCGACACGACGCTTGGCGACCGGCCCGCCATCATCCCTTCGATCACCGGCCGCGCCTGGATCACCGGCATCCGCCAGGAGATGCTGGACCCGGCCGACCCCTGGCCCGAAGGCTACCGACTTTCCGACACCTGGCCGAAGATAGGACTATGACGATACGGATCGACTACGACGAACTGGTGCACCTGCTCGCCGCGATGTTCCGCCGCCACGGCTGCTCCGACCACGTGGCCCTGCTGCTGGCCGAGAACATGGCGGGCGCCGAGCGCGACGGCGCCGAAAGCCACGGCCTGTTCCGCATTGCCGGCAATCTCGGTTCGCTCGACAGCGGCTGGGTCGACGGCAAGGCCGAATTCACCATCGAGGACGTGGCCCCCGGCATGCTGCGCGCCGACGGCCGCAACGGCTTCGCCCTGCCGGTGCTGGCGGCCGCCAGCGAGGCGCTCATCGCCAAGGCACGCACCAACGGCATCGCGCTCCTCACCATCCGCAAGGCCCATCATTTCGGCGCCGTGTGGCCCGACATCGAGCCCTTCGCCCGCGCCGGCTTCGTCGCCCTCGCCATGGTCAACTCGATGGCGAGCGTGGTGCCGCATGGCGGTCACCGCAAGGTGTTCGGCACCAATCCGATGGGCTTCGCCGCGCCGCGCGCCGCCGGCCAGGAGCCGCTGGTCTTCGACCAGGCCTCGAGCGCCATGGCCAATGGCGACGTGCAGATCGCCGCGCGCGAAGGCCGGCCGTTGCCGCCCGGCACCGGCGTCGACCGCGACGGCAACCCCACGACCGATCCCCGGGCCGTGCTCGACGGCGGCGCGCTCCTGCCCTTCGGCGGCTACAAGGGGGCTTCGATCGCCATGATGATGGAGATCATGGGCGCCGCGCTCGCCGGCAGCGACTTCTCCTTCGAGATCGACTGGAGCGCCTATCCCGGCGCCGCCACCCCGCATGGCGGGCAGACCTATATCCTCATCGATCCCGGGCGGGGCGCATCGCATGCGTTCACGGCGCGCATGGAAACGCTGATCGCCGAGATGCGGGACGCCGGCCAGGAGCGCCTGCCCGGCGACCGCCGCCACGCCAACCGCCGCGAGAACATCGCGCACGGGATCCCGATCGACCCCGAGCGGCTCGCCGAGATCCGACGTCTCGCCGCCGGGTGAGGCCGGCGGATGGCTTGACCGGCGCCGGGCCGGCCGGCAAAACGGCTTGCTCGCGTCGGCCCGCAAATGAGACGGTCTTTGCTTCGGCGCCGGTTGGAATCCGCCCGGTTGCCGCTATGGTGCGGCCGGCATTCCGCTGGCGTGGTCGCGCCGCCTCGACCGCAGCATCGGCCTTCCGGCGGAATCGGGGCCGGTGCTGCCAGTATTTGTCCTGTCGCGCTTCCGGACCGGAATCCGCACATTCCGGGAAGCGTCTAGCCCCAAGAAGGAACCACTCATGAAGCTCGAAACGCTGGCGCTGCACCACGGTTATTCGCCCGAGGCCACGACCAAGTCGGCCGCCGTGCCGATCTACCAGACCACCTCGTATACGTTCGACGATACCCAGCATGGCGCCGACCTGTTCGACCTCAAGGTCGCCGGCAACATCTATACGCGCATCATGAACCCGACGACGGCGGTGCTGGAGCAGCGCGTCGCCGAGATGGAGGGCGGCATCGGCGGGCTGGTGGTGGCGTCCGGCATGTCCGCCATCACCTACGCCATCCAGGCGATCGCCGGCGTCGGCGACAACATCGTCTCCATCAGCCAGCTCTATGGCGGCACCTACAATCTGTTCATGCACACCTTCCCGCGCCAGGGCCTCGAGGTCCGCATGGCGGAGTCGGACGACTACGATGCCATCGAGCGGTCCATCGACGAGCGGACCAAGGCGGTGTTCTGCGAATCGATCGGCAACCCGGCGGGCAATGTCGTCGACATCGAGCGGCTGGCCCAGATCGCCCACCGCCACGGCGTGCCGCTGATCGTCGACAACACCGTGGCGACGCCGTATCTGTGCCGCCCCTTCGACTTCGGCGCCGACATCGTCGTGCACGCGCTCACCAAATATATCGGCGGGCACGGCAACTCCATCGGCGGCATCATCGTCGATTCGGGCAAGTTCGACTGGGTCGCCAACAAGGCGCGCTTCCCGCTGCTCAACGAACCCGATCCGTCCTACCACGGCGTCGTCTACACCGAGGCGCTGGGGCCGGCCGCCTATATCGGGCGCTGCCGCGTCGTGCCGCTGCGCAACACCGGCGCCGCGCTGTCCCCCCACAGCGCCTTCCTGTTCCTCATGGGGCTCGAAACGCTGGGCCTCAGGATGGAGCGCCACTGCGAGAACGCCCTCAAGGTGGCGCAGCACCTCAAGCAGCACCCGAAGGTGAACTGGGTGAACTACGCGGCGCTGCCCGACAGCAAGTACCACGACATCGCCAAGCGCATCACCGGCGGGCAGGCGTCGGGCATCATCAGCTTCGGCATCAAGGGCGGGCGCGAAGCCGGCGGCAGGTTCATCGATGCGCTGCAGATGATCCTCAGGCTGGTCAATATCGGCGATGCCAAGTCGCTTGCCTGCCATCCGGCGACCACCACCCATCGCCAGCTCAACCCCGAGGAGGCGGCCAAGGCCGGCGTCTCGGAGGATCTGGTGCGCCTGTCGGTGGGCATCGAGCACATCGACGACATCATCGCCGACATCGACCAGGCCCTGGCCAAGGCCTGAACCTGGCGCCCGGCCGCCGCGGGCGGCCGGGTCCTATTCCGTCTCGTCGTCGATCAGCGGCGTCGGCTTGGCCAGCGTCTCGAGACCCGGGACGTCGGAGAGCGTCACCGCTGCGCCCTGCACGAGGACGCCGTAGGGCTTGAGCGTGCCGAAGGCACGCGACAGGTTCTCCGGCGTCATGCCCAGCAGCGCCGCGAGGGTGCGCTTGTCGACCGGCAGCGCGACGGTACCGGTCTCTCCCTGCGCGCGGTTGAGCTTGAGCAGGCACGCGGCGAGGCGCTCGACCCCGCTCCTGAGCTTGAGGTTCTTCTGGCTCTTGACCATGACCCGGTAGCAGCGCGCCAGCTCGATCACGAGCGCACGGGCGAAGGTGTCGTCGCGCTCGAACGCCGTACGCACGTCGCCGGCCGGAATCATCAGGATGCGCGACTTCTCGAAGGTGCGCGCCGACATCAGGTGACTGGCCTCCTTCAGCACTGCCGCGAGGATGAAGGTACCCTCCGGGCCGACCATGTCCATGGTCGTCTCGCGCCCGGCCCAGCTGGCATAGAGTTCGGCGCGTCCGTCCACCATCACGAACAGGAAGTCGGCCGGATCGCCCTCGCTGATGAGCTGCACACGGGCGGGGAAGTTCTGCAGATACGCTCCCCGCATCAGCCCGGCGAAAGTCGTGTCGTCCATCCCGCTGAACAGCGGCAGCCGGCGCACGTCGGGAAAGTCGTCGGTCCGCACCCGTCGTCCTTTCGATTGATAATTGTCAATCGGGCAATTGATGCCCTTGTCATACTGGCTTGAAATTCCGGGTGAGGCCACCACGCATATTTTGTCTCCCGAGTTATTTCTTGTTCCCTGCGACGTTCCGTTGATCTCGATCAAGCCGAACCTTGGTTAGCATTGCTTTGCGTCGTGGGGCTTGCCCCTCGCACGGGGCCGATGGTCGCAGGGAACTCGGGATTTTGATCACATGGCCGATCTGACAAAGGTTACGCGAGGGCAGCAGAACGCTGCGCTCGGGATGAGCACGTTTGCCTTCACCGTATGTTTCGCGGTGTGGACGATCTTTTCCATCATTGGCGTAAAGATCAAGGAAGATCTGGGGCTTAGCGATGCCCAGCTGGGCCTGCTCGTCGGCACCCCGATCCTCACCGGCTCCCTGGTGCGCGTCATCCTCGGCATCTGGACCGACCAGATCGGCGGCCGCATCGTCTACGTGCTCACCATGCTGCTGGCGGCGGCGGCGACCTGGCTGCTCTCCTACGCCACGACCTACGAGATGATGCTGCTGGCCGCGCTCGGCCTCGGGCTCTCGGGCGGCTCGTTCGCGGTCGGCGTCGCCTATGTGTCCAAGTGGTACCCGACCAGCCAGCAGGGCACCGCGCTCGGCATCTTCGGCGCCGGCAATATCGGGGCGGCGGTCACCAAGCTGGTCGCCCCCTTCGTCATGGTGGCCTTCGGCTGGCCCGCCGTCGCGCAGACCTGGGCGGCGGCTCTGGTGGTGACGGCGCTGGTCTTCTGGTTCACCACCAAGGACGATCCCGAACTGGTCGAGCGGCGCGCCAAGGGCATCAGGGCCAGGGGCACGCTGTTGCAGATGGAGCCGCTGAAGAACATCCAGGTCTGGCGCTTCTCGCTCTACTATTTCTTCGTGTTCGGCGCCTTCGTGGCGCTGTCGCTGTGGCTGCCGCGCTACCTGATGGGCGTCTACGGCCTCGACATCCAGACGGCCGGCCTGCTCGCCGCCGCCTTCTCCATTCCGGCGAGCCTGTTCCGCGTCTATGGCGGCTACCTGTCCGACCGCTACGGCGCCCGCGCCGTCATGTACGTGACCTTCGGCGTCTCGGCCGTGTGCACCTTCATGCTCGCCTACCCGCACACCGACTACGTCATCCACGGCGTCAACGGCCCGATCGCCTTTTCGACGCAGATGGGCCTCGTGCCCTTCGTGATGACCGTGTTCGTGCTCGGCTTCTTCATGTCGCTGGGCAAGGCCGCCGTGTTCAAGCACATCCCGGTCTACTATCCCGGCAATGTCGGCGCCGTTGGCGGCCTCGTCGGCATGATCGGCGGGTTGGGCGGCTTCGTCCTGCCCATCGCCTTCGGCGCCATGCTCGACGTCACCGGGCTATGGACGTCGAGCTTCATGCTGCTGTTCGCCATCGTCGCCGTCTCGCTGCTGTGGATGCACTTCGCCATCCGCGCGATGGAGAAGGGCGCCACGAGGGAGACCCTGGAGCAACTGCCCGAACTGCCCGAGATGCAGCCCATCCACCGGCCCGAGCTGGCGCGCCCGGGCCGCGTCATCGAGGACTGGCGGCCCGAGGATGCCGACTTCTGGGAAAAGAAGGGCAGGGCCGTCGCCACCCGCAATCTGTGGATCTCGATCCCCAACCTGCTGCTCGCCTTCGCGGTGTGGGGGGTGTGGAGCGTGGTCGTCGCCAAGCTCCCCAGCGTCGGCTTCCAGTTCACCACCGACGAGTTGTTCTGGCTGGCGGCACTGCCCGGCCTGTCCGGGGCGACGCTGAGGATCTTCTACTCCTTCATGGTGCCGATCTTCGGCGGAAGGCTGTGGACGACGCTGACCACCGCCTCGCTGGTCATTCCGGCCATGGGCATCGGCTATGCGGTGCAGGACCCCAGCACGCCGTACCTCATCTTCCTCGTGCTGGCGCTGCTGTGCGGCCTCGGCGGCGGCAACTTCGCTTCCTCGATGTCCAACATCAGCTTCTTCTTCCCCAAGCAGGAGAAGGGGCACGCGCTCGCCCTCAATGCCGGCCTCGGCAACCTCGGGGTCAGCGTCATGCAGTTCCTCATCCCGCTAGTGATCACCGCCGGCGTCTTCGGGGCGCTGGGCGGCGAGGCACAGGCGGTCGACGAGAGCACGCGGCTGTGGATGCAGAATGCCGGCTTCGTCTGGGTGCCGTTCCTCATCGTCGCGGCGGTGGCAGCCTGGTTCGGCATGGACGACCTGGCCAGCGCCCGCGCCTCGTTCCGCGACCAGGCGGTGATCTTCGGGCGCACCCACAACTGGATCATGTGCTACCTGTATACTGGCACCTTCGGCTCCTTCATCGGCTACTCGGCGGGCTTCCCGCTGCTCGCCAAGATCGCCTTCCCCGAAGTCGACTCGCTGCAATACGTCTTCCTCGGGCCGCTGATCGGCGCCCTCGCCCGTGCGGGCACCGGCTGGATCTCGGACCGCTGGGGCGGCGGCCGCGTCACCTTCTGGACCTTCGGCCTGATGATCGCGGCGGTGGGCGGGGTGCTCTATTTCATCGCCAACAAGGAGGTGCCCGGCGCCTTCTGGGGGTTCTTCGCGATGTTCATGGTGCTGTTCCTCGCCACCGGCATCGGCAACGCCTCGACCTTCCAGATGATCCCGGTGATCATGCGCAAGGAGATCGACCGGCTGATGCCCGCGCTCACCGTGGCCGAGCGCACGCGGCAGGCGGACAAGGAATCGGCGGCGATCATCGGCTTCACCTCGGCCATCGCCGCCTACGGCATGTTCTTCATCCCCAAGGCCTACGGCTCCTCGATCGAGCTGACCGGCGGGCCGGCCGCGGCACTCTGGGGATTCCTCATCTTCTACGTGACCTGCATGGGGCTCACCTGGTTCGTCTACACGCGCCGGGGCGGGCTGCTGCATGACATCGAAGCCGGCGGCGGAGGGACGGCCGAAGCCCCTGCTACCCGTGTGAAACACGCGCAACGGAGTGCCTGATGAGCCTTTTGCTCGATCGCCTGAACTTCCTCCAAAGGCGAGACCGGTTTGCCGGCGGTCATGGAGTGACGACCAATGAGACCCGCGACTGGGAAAAGGCCTATCGCGGCCGCTGGCAGCACGACAAGATCGTCCGCTCGACACATGGGGTGAACTGCACCGGCTCGTGCTCGTGGAAGATCTACGTCAAGGGCGGCATCGTCACCTGGGAAACGCAGCAGACCGACTATCCGCGCACGCGGCCGGACCTGCCCAACCACGAGCCGCGCGGCTGCGCCCGCGGGGCCAGCTACTCGTGGTACATGTATTCGGCCAACCGCGTGAAATACCCGCTGATCCGTTCGCGCCTGCTGAAGTTGTGGCGCGCGGCGCGGGCGACGATGTCGCCCGTGGCGGCCTGGACCTCCATCGTCGAAACGCCGGAGAAGCGGCGCGACTACACCAAGATGCGCGGCCACGGCGGCTTCGTGCGCGCCCGCTGGGACGAGGTCAACGAGATCATCGCCGCCGCCAACGTCTACACCGTACGCAAGTACGGTCCAGACCGGGTCATCGGCTTCTCGCCCATCCCGGCGATGTCGATGATCTCCTATGCCGCCGGCTCGCGCTACCTGTCGCTGATGGGCGGCACCTGCATGTCGTTCTACGACTGGTACTGCGACCTGCCGCCGGCCTCGCCGATGACCTGGGGCGAGCAGACCGACGTCCCCGAATCCGCCGACTGGTACAATGCCGGCTTCCTCATGCTGTGGGGCTCCAACGTCCCGCAGACGCGCACCCCCGACGCGCATTTCTTCACCGAGGCGCGCTACAAGGGAGCCAAGGCGGTCGTCGTCTCGCCGGACTACTCCGAGGCGGCCAAGTTCGCTGATCTGTGGCTGCATCCCAAGCAGGGCACGGACGCGGCGCTCGCCATGGCCATGGGCCACGTCATCCTGCGTGAGTTCCACCTCGACCGCCAGGTCCCCTATTTCGAGGATTACTGCCGGCGCTATACCGACATGCCGATGCTGGTGCGCCTCGTGCAGCAGGACGGGCGCTACGTGCCCGAGCGCCTGCTGCGCGCCTCCGATTTCCCCAAGGCGCTGGGCGAAACGTCCAACACCGAGTGGAAGACGGTCGCCATCGACCGCAGCACGGGCGCCGTCGTCGTGCCGCAGGGTGCCGCCGGCCACCGCTGGGACGGCAAGGGCAAGTGGAGCCTCGAGCAGAAGGACGGCAAGAGCAACGACATCGATCTCGGGCTGACGCTGGCCGGAAAAGCCGACCGCGATGCCGTCGTCGATGTCGATTTCCCCTATTTCGGCAATCGCGAGCACGATCATTTCGAAGGCACCGACCACGAGAGCGTGCTGACGCGGGCGGTCCCCGCCAAGCGCGTGCAACTCGCCGACGGAGAGGCCCTGGTCGCCACCGTCTTTGACCTGATGGCCGCCAATTACGGGCTCGACCGCGGCCTTGGCGGCGGCAACGTCGCCAAGATGTACGACGACAACGTCCCCTACACGCCGGCCTGGGCAGAAAAGATCACCGGCGTCGACCGCAACCACATCATCGCCGTGGCGCGCGAATTCGCCAGCAACGCCGAAAAGACGCACGGCCGCTCCATGGTCATCGTCGGCGCCGGCCTCAACCACTGGTACCACATGGACATGAACTACCGGGGGATCATCAATCTCCTGGTCATGTGCGGCTGCGTCGGCCAGTCCGGCGGCGGCTGGAGCCACTACGTGGGCCAGGAAAAGCTCAGGCCCCAGACCGGCTGGCTGCCGCTGGCCTTCGCGCTCGACTGGAGCCGGCCGCCGCGGCAGATGAACTCCACGTCGTTCTTCTATGCGCACACCGACCAGTGGCGCTACGAAACGCTGGACGTCAGCGAAATCCTGTCGCCCACGGCGCCAAAGGGCAACTGGGACGCGACGCTGCTCGACTACAACATCCGCGCCGAACGCATGGGCTGGCTGCCCTCGGCCCCGCAACTGGAGGTCAATCCGCTCGGCATCGCCGCAGCCGCGGCCAAGGCCAGCAAGGAGCCAAAGGACTACGTCGCCGCGGGGCTGCAGTCGGGCGAACTGAAGCTGAGCTGCGAGGACCCGGACAATCCCGTCAACTGGCCGCGCAACATGTTCGTGTGGCGCTCGAACATCCTGGGCTCGTCCGGCAAGGGCCACGAATATTTCCTCAAGCACCTGCTCGGCACCACCCACGGCGTGCAGGGCAAGGACCTCGGCGAGGAGGGCCGGCAGCGGTCGAAGGAGGCCGTCTGGCACGACGAGGCGCCGGAGGGCAAGCTCGACCTGCTGGTCACACTCGATTTCCGCATGTCGACCACCTGCGTCTATTCCGACATCGTGCTTCCCACCGCCACCTGGTACGAGAAGAACGACCTCAACACCTCCGACATGCACCCCTTCATCCATCCGCTCGGCAGCGCCGCGGACCCGGCCTGGGAGTCGCGCAGCGACTGGGACATCTTCAAGGGGCTGGCCAAGGCCTTCTCGACGGTGGCGCCCGAGGCGCTCGGCGTCGAAAAGGACACCGTGCTGGTGCCCATCCTGCACGACACCGCCGGCGAGCTCGCCCAGCCCTTCGACGTCAAGGACTGGAAGAACGGCGACACCCCCGCCATCCCGGGCAAGACCATGCCCAACGTGGTGGTGGTGGAGCGCGACTATCCCAACCTCTACAAGCGCTTCACCGCGCTCGGGCCGCTGATGGCCAAGGCCGGCAACGGCGGCAAGGGCATCGCCTGGGAAACCGGCCACGAGGTCGAGGCGCTCGGCAAGCTCAACGGCGTCGTCACCGAGGAGGGCGCGACCAAGGGCATGCCGCGCATCGACACCGACATCGACGCCAGCGAGGTGGTGCTGATGCTGGCGCCGGAGACCAACGGGGAGGTCGCGGTCAAGGCCTGGGAAGCGCTCGGCAAGGTCACCGGCCGCGAGCACGCGCACCTGGCCCTCCCCAAGGAGGACGAGAAGATCCGCTTCCGCGACATCCTCGCCCAGCCGCGCAAGATCATTTCCTCGCCCACCTGGTCCGGCCTCGAAAGCGAGAAGGTCTGCTACAACGCCGGCTACACCAACGTGCACGAACTGATCCCGTGGCGCACGCTGTCGGGCCGCCAGCAGCTCTACCAGGACCATCTGTGGATGCGGGCCTTCGGCGAGGCCTTGTGCGTGTACCGGCCGCCGATCGACACCAAGAGCGTCAAGCCGATGATCGATGCCAAGCCGAACGGGCACAAGCAGGTGGTGCTCAACTTCATCACCCCGCACCAGAAATGGGGCATCCACTCGACCTATTCGGACAATCTGCTGATGCTGACCCTCAACCGCGGTGGGCCGGTGGTATGGATGTCCGAGGTCGACGCGGCCAAGGCCGGCATCGTCGATAACGACTGGGTCGAGGCCTACAACACCAACGGCGCGCTGGTCGCCCGCGCCGTCGTCTCGCAGCGCATGAAGGAGGGAACCCTCTTCATGTACCACGCGCAGGAAAAGATCGTGAACACCCCCGGCTCGGAGGTGACCGGCAAGCGCGGCGGCATCCACAATTCGGTGACCCGGGCCATCATCAAGCCGACCCACATGATCGGCGGCTACGTGCAACTGGCCTACGGTTTCAACTACTACGGCACCGTCGGCTCCAACCGCGACGAGTTCGTCATCGTCCGCAAGGTCGACAAGATCGACTGGCTGGAGCGGCCCTACAGCGACAAGGTGGAGGCAGCAGAATGAAGATACGCGCGCAAATCGGCATGGTGCTGAACCTCGACAAGTGCATCGGCTGCCACACCTGTTCGGTCACCTGCAAGAACGTGTGGACCAACCGCGAGGGCGTCGAATACGCCTGGTTCAACAACGTCGAGACCAAGCCCGGCATCGGCTACCCCAAGGAATGGGAGAACCAGAAGAAGTGGAACGGCGGCTGGGTCCGCAAGTCGAACGGCAAGATCGAGCCGAGGATCGGCGCCAAGTGGCGGGTGCTGGCCAACATCTTCGCCAACCCGGACCTGCCCGAGATCGACGACTATTACGAACCCTTCGATTTCGACTACGACCACCTGCAGTCGGCGGGCGAGGTCGAGGCCTTCCCCACGGCCCGGCCGCGCTCGCGCATCTCGGGCGAGCGCATGGAAAAGATCGAGTGGGGGCCGAACTGGGAGGAGATCCTGGGCGGCGAGTTCTCGAAGCGCTCCAAGGACTACAATTTCGAAGGCGTCGAGACCGAGATCTACGGTCAGTTCGAGAACACCTTCATGATGTACCTGCCGCGGCTGTGCGAGCACTGCCTCAACCCCACCTGCGTCGCCGCCTGCCCGTCGGGCGCCATCTACAAGCGCGAGGAGGACGGCATCGTCCTCATCGACCAGGAGAAGTGCCGCGGCTGGCGCATGTGCGTCTCCGGCTGCCCCTACAAGAAGATCTACTACAACTGGTCCTCGGGCAAATCCGAGAAGTGCACCTTCTGCTATCCGCGCATCGAGGCCGGGCAGCCGACGGTGTGCTCGGAGACCTGCGTCGGACGCATCCGCTACCTCGGCGTGCTGCTGTACGACGCCGACCGCATCGCCGAGGCGGCGGCAACGCCCAACGAGCAGGATCTGTACGAGGCCCAGCTCTCGGTGTTCCTCGATCCCAACGACCCTGCAGTGATCGAGCAGGCGCGCCGCGACGGCGTGCCCGAGGCCTGGCTCGAGGGCGCCCGGCGTTCGCCCGTCTACAAGATGGCGATGGACTGGAAGGTGGCGTTCCCGCTGCATCCGGAATACCGCACCCTGCCCATGGTCTGGTACGTGCCGCCGCTGTCGCCGCTGCAGGCGGCGGCCGCCGCCGGCAAGATCGGCGTCGATGCCGACAACATGCCCGACGTGCGCTCGCTACGCATCCCGGTGCGCTACCTCGCCAACCTGCTTACCGCGGGGAAGGAGGAGCCGGTCGTGCTCGCGCTCGAGCGCATGCTGGCGATGCGCGGCTACATGCGTGCCAAGACCGTCGACGGCGTCATCGATGAGAGCATGGCGGCGCGCGTCGGGCTCACCGCGCAGGCGATCGAGGACATGTACCAGCTCATGGCCATCGCCAATTACGAGGACCGCTTCGTCATCCCGACCAGCCACCGCGAAGTCGGAGAGGACGCCTATGACGAGCGCGGCTCGTGCGGCTTCACGTTCGGCAACGGCTGCTCGGGCGGCACCTCCACCGCCGACCTGTTCGGCTCGAAGCGAACGCGCACGGTGCAGACGCCCGTCGAGTTGATGAAAGGCTGAGCCTATGGCCAACGCACTGAAGATCGTCTCGCTGCTGCTCTCCTACCCGAGTGCCGAACTGCTCGCGGCGAGGGACGAGCTGCGGGCGGCGCTCGCGGCCGACCGGCTGACCGGCGACAAGCAAAAGGCGCTGCTTGCGGCGCTGATCGACGATTTGGGCGGGCGCGACCTCTACGACGCCGAGGAACGCTACGTGCTGCTCTTCGACCGCACCCGCACGCTGTCGCTGCACCTGTTCGAACACGTCCACGGCGAGAGCCGCGACCGCGGCCAGGCCATGGTCGACCTCGCCGTCATGTACGAGCAGCAGGGCTTCGACATCTGCTCGCACGAGATGCCGGATTACCTGCCCCTGTTTCTCGAATACCTGTCCACCCAGTCGGCCGAGGAGGTGCACAACCTGCTGGGCCAGACGCTGCACATCCTCTCGGCCCTGCGCACCCGGCTGCAGAAGAAGGGCAGCATCTACGCCAACGCCTTCCTCGTCCTCGAGGCCATTGCCGGCACCAGGGCGGACAAGCGGGCGGTGGACGAACTGCTGGAGTTGCCCGAGGACGATCCGACCGACCTGAAGGCGCTCGACGCCGTCTGGGAGGAGGAGGCGGTGACCTTCGGTGGCGGCGCCGGCAACGACGCCTGCGGCCCCGACCGGCTGCGGACCCAACTGCGGGCGCACAGGCGCCCGGCACCCCAACCAGAACTCGGCGGAGACCACTAGAATGGCCGACTTCTTCAACACCGTGCTGTTCGGCATCTATCCCTACATCGCCCTCACCGTCCTCGCCGTGGGCTCGGTGATCCGCTACGACCGCGAGCCCTACGGCTGGCGCTCGGGATCGAGCCAGTTGCTGCGCCGCCGCCAGCTCATGTGGGGCTCGGTGCTGTTCCATGTCGGCGTGCTGACGATCTTCGGCGGCCATCTCGTCGGCCTGCTCACCCCGCTCGTGGTCTGGGACGCGCTGGGGGTTTCCCACACCGTCAAGCAATGGATCGCCATCCTGCTGGGAGGCGGCGCCGGCATCCTCGCCATCATCGGGGCGACGCTGCTCATCCACCGGCGCTTCTTCGATGCACGCATCCGGCAGTCGTCGAGCTTCTCGGACAACCTCGTCATCGTGCTGCTCTGGCTGCAGCTGGCGCTCGGCCTCTACTCCATCACCGTCTCCCTCCAGCACCTCGATGGCGGCGAGATGGTGGCGCTGATGAGCTGGGCACAGGGCATCTTCACCTTCGACCCCGCCGCCGCCAGCTACGTCGCCGGCGCCGACCTGGTGTTCAAGCTGCACATCACCCTGGGGCTGACGCTCTTCCTCATCTTCCCGTTCACCCGCCTCGTGCACATGCTGAGCGTGCCGGTCCGCTATTTGTGGCGGCCGGGCTACCAGGTCGTGCGCACCAAGAAGCCCGCCGAGTAAGGACGCGCCATGTCGACCTCACCCATCGAATACGGCGTAAAAGCCGAAGCCGCCAACGCCGCCCTGCCGCCCGACAAGGTGAAGGTGCCGTCGCCGCCCCGGCCGCAGCGGCCGCCGATTTCGGTCAACGGCGTCGAGATTTCGCACGCCGCGATCAGCGCCGAGGCGCAGCAGCACCCCGCGGGCTCGCCCGCGGAGGCCTTCCGCGAGGCGGCGCGGGCGCTGGTGATCCGCGAACTGCTGCTGTCCGAGGCGCGGGCCAGCGGCATCGCCCCGCAACCGCAGAGCGATGACCGCGGCCGCCGCGAGACCGACGACGACGCCATGATCCGGCAATTGCTGGACCAGGAGGTGACGACGCCCAAGGCCGATGCGGCCGCCTGCCGCCGCTACTACGAGAAGAACCGCGCGCGCTTTACCACCGGCCGCATCTTCGAGGCCCGGCATATCCTGCTCGCCGCCCCGGTCGGGGATACGGCGGCGCGTGCCAAGGCCAGGGAACAGGCGGCGGCCCTGATCCACGAATTGACCGCGGACCGGTCGAAGTTCGCCGACATGGCGCACACCTTCTCGGCCTGCCCCTCGCGCGAGCAGGGCGGCAACCTCGGGCAACTGACCCGGGGCTCGACCGTCCCCGAGTTCGAGACGGTGCTCAACCAACTGATGCCCGGCCAGCTCTGGCCGGTGCCGGTGCCGACGCAGTTCGGCTACCACGTCATCGAGCTCGAGCGCCGCATCGAGGGCAACCAGCTCCCCTTCGACATGGTGCACGACCGCGTCGCCGCCTATCTCGAGGCGCAGAGCTGGAGCCGCGCCGTGGCGCAGTTCATTTCCATGCTGATGAACGGCGCCGTGATCACCGGCATCGACATCGAGCCGGCGGCGTAGCGGCGCTGTCGGCCAGCCGCGCCTGCCCCTCCCCGCCCAAGGCGGGAAGGCGGCGCGGTGGGCCCGCGCTCACGCCACGAATTCGTGGCCCGGGACGCCGTGGAAGAAGCCGTTCGAGAACCGCATGTCCGGGTAGGCGTGGCCGAGCCTGGCCATCGCCTCCATCGGCCCGATCCGGCCGTCGGCGGCGCTGCGGAACAGCCGGGCCACCTCGACCATGTCGCAGACCTGCGGGGACAGCCTGAGCGCGTCCACGCCCGTCGCCCGCAGCGAAGCGACGTCGCCGAGCAGCGACAGGCAGGTGCTCGACATCGTCTGCACGCCGTTGAGGGCGAGGAACTGCTGGTCGTCGAGCGTGTCGACCGGCAGGCCGTCGGGATCGTTGCCGCACACGAACTGGCAGTTGTCCTTGGTCAGGCCCTTGATCCGGGCATGGGCGCAGCGGGCCGAGATGGCGAGCGGCACCCGCCCGAAGGCAAAGACCTCGAATTCCATGCCCGGCGTGCCGCGCACGATGGTCTGGATCGAAGACGCCGGCAGCTCCGGCGGCAGGCAGATGGAGGTCGCGCCTTTGCTCGCCAGCACCTTGGCGGTGGCGGCGTTGTAGACGTTGACCAGCGGCCCCACGGCGTGCGGCTTGCCGGCGAGTGCGGCGACCGCAGAGAGTTCGCCGACTTCCACCTCGTAGTCGTCCTGCCCGGCGAGCTTGTGGACCGATTTGCGTTCGCGCTCGAGCGTCACCAGCGCCAGCGTCGCCAGCCGCACGGTCTTGCCGGCGGCGACCAGCCGGTCGATGACCTCGGGCATTGAGGCGACGTGGAAATGGTCGCGCTTCGAGCACACGACCTCGCCCAGGACGACGGTATCGACCTCGCCCTCGTCGGCCATGCGGAAATAGAAGTCGCGCCAGCGCGCCTCGTCCCAGAGGAACAGCACGGGCCCCAGCGTCAGGCCCAGCCTCGCCTGCGTCATCGCCCTACCTCCAGCGCTTGTCATAGGAGCCCTGCGTCGTGCGTTGCCCCTCGCTCATGCGCCGTAGCGCGTCTCCTGCGACGACGGGTCCGGCAGCGTCGAGTTGCCGGCGGATTTCGGTGACCACCTTGGCGACGTAGGAACGGCCGCGTTGGCGGCCCTCGATCTTGAGCGCGGCGACGCCCGCTTCCTGCAGCGCGTCGAGGTGCGCCATGGCATCGAGGCTCACCGGGTCCTCAAAGATGTAGCCGTCCTCGCCCTCGGCGACGAAGCGGCCCTTGCAGATGGTGGGATAGCCGGCCGCTTCCGTCTCGGGGAAGCGGTTGATGGTGAACTCGCCGAGTTCGGACACCATCTCGGGGCCATCCTTGCGGTAGCGCACGTGGCTTGCGGGCGAGCACACCCCGTCCATGTTGGGCGACTTGCCGGTGGCGTAGGACGAGAGCGAGCAGCGCCCCTCTTCCATCACGCACAGCCCGCCGAAGACGAAGACCTCGGTCTCGCATCTTGCCTGCCTGGTCAGCGCCGCTACCTCGGCGATGGTCAGCACCCGCGGCAGCACGGCGCGCTTGATGCCGAAGGCGTCGACGAGAAAATTGACGTGGTCGGCATTCGCCGCCCCCGCCTGCACCGACAG
>Ga0172380_10005080_pt1 | contig 16281 bp, 15 predicted proteins | sample Leawe162metaG_FD_119747 | JGI IMG/M metagenome (GOLD analysis project Ga0172380, IMG submission 119747) | Leachate microbial communities from a municipal landfill in Southern Ontario, Canada - Leachate well 162 metaG | ecosystem: Engineered > Solid waste > Landfill > Unclassified | place...
AACTCAATCGTATAAGCCTGCATAAGGGGCGTAACTATGGCCGCATATGCATCAGCTATACTGGCATAACTGCTGATTTCGACACCGGCAGCATTCAAAAGTTTGACAGTGCCGGTTTGAGCAAAAACAGCATTACCAATAACTACTGACAAAAAAAGCAGTAAATATTTTTTCATTGCAGATGACTTTACGGCTAATGTAAGTGACTACATGACGTTAATCAATTGTTTAGACCTTTTTAATCTCTACCCAAACGGTTGATGGTCAGGGCTTATTCGTCCAGACCTTTTATCCACTCAATAATATCAGCCATAACCTGAGGGGAGAAGGTTTCACGCAATTCACCATATTCCTGAGGAAGTCCGCTATCAGCACTTTGAAAGAGGTGATTGAGCCCCATATACTGCTGAACCCTGCTTTTAGGCGACTTCAGGGGATCTAAATTGTCCATCATACTCCGCATATTTTCATTGGCAGTAACCTGCACATCTTTTGAGCCATTAGTAGCAAATACGGGTATATCAATTTGACGGATGAGCGGAACCGGATCAAAACGCACGAAATAACGGAACCAGGGGTCGAGCAGCGTATTTAACTGCTGCTGTATTTCGGCTTTGGTGGCTTTGTTCAGTTTGCCCTGGTTTTGCTGTTTGAAGAAGCTGGTTAACTCCTTTTCCAGCAATTTACGCGCCTTTACACTGTCGTTTTCTGCCTTTACGATGGAATAAAGTTTGGCATTGAGTGCCAGGTTTTTGGCGATAGTGGTATCTGCTATGCCCATGGTGGCCGACAGGGCATGGCTTTGTAACAATAGGAGTTCATCGATGGATACACATGGTCCGGCCAGACTAACGGCAAAGTCTGGTTTATCCTTGCCGGTGGCGAGTATCCAGGCAATCATGCCCCCTTCGCTATGCCCCATGATGCCAGCTTTCCCGGGCAGAACATAATCCTTCGACCGCATAAATGCCAATGCGGCAGCCGCATCTTCCGCAAAATCGGCTGTGGTCGAACCCTGGAATTTCCCGCCTGATTGGCCAAAACCCCGGTCGTCGTAACGTAATACGGCTATACCACTCCGGGTAAACTCGTGCGCTAAAACATGAAAGGGTTTGTGCCCCATGATGGTTTCATCCCTGTCTTGCGGACCGGAACCACTCACCAAAACCACCGCCGGAAAAGGACCAACGCCTTTGGGTTTGGTGATTGTACCAGACAATTTTATGCCTGCATGCGTATTGCTGAAGCTCACTTCTTCGATATCGTAATCGAAAGGAGGCTGCGGGGTTTGAATTTTCGCCCCACGATAGGTGTCCATTTCACCCCCTGGCTGTTGACGCGTCAAAATCAGGTCGAAGGTATGCCCTGCCTGTGTCCAACTACCAACAATACTATCACCCACTTTATCTCCATAAAAAACCGCCCCCATGGCAGGCAATTGTAGGGTGAGGGTGGGCGCTTTCCAAATGGTATTGAAGACTTTGATGTCGAAAGCGGCCTGATCAGGACTGTCCATGGTGGTGCTGTAACCGTCGCCTTCAGCTTTTACGTGAAAAACGATGTTGAGGGTGACGGCCTCTACCCGTAATAAACCCGACCAATCCCCTTCGGGGCTTGCCTGGGCCAATGCAGCAGAACTAAAGCCAAAAAAACACAGGAAAAGGAGTAGCTTTTTCATAGTTGGAGCAATAAGAGCAAACTTTTGGAAATATATTCAGCGAAAACAACCAATACAATAAAGAGTAGCGTATAACTCACGCTGGTTTTGTGAATGAATAAACGGTAAACACGAAAAAGTAATACCAGCCACCATGCCAGAATAGCCAGCGCCACCAAAGAAAATAACAGCAGCAAAAAACTTTCGGAAGGGGTGGGGAGATTACTTAGCGCATTTTCTTCGGTTAACAAACGCGGACTCAGCTGCCTGAAGTAGTCGCCCAGATTCAGCAACGGCAGCAGCATGACCGGCGCACGGGCAAGTAAAAGTAGCCCCAAAACATCCGACCAGCGATTACGGCCACGACTAATAATAGCGATACTTCCACCAAATACCAGCCATAAAACGGCGATGTTAATCAATTGGTCGGTAACCGCCTGGCGCAAACTGCTTTCATCAAAAAAATGGAAATCGAGTATACCGTCAAATCGTCCGGATAACAAAAACGCGAAGAGTGTCGCCAGGACCTGAAAGCCCAAACCAATTCCAAAGGCTTTCCAGCCATCTACAAAACGATGTGGCTGGAAGAGATAGCTCATCAAGCCAGGATTATTTGTTTTCATCTTCGAGTTTTTGAAGTTGCCGGATGAGGTCGTCGAGCATATTCCGGACACTCGGATAGCTCAAATTCAACAAAGCCGACATTTCCTTCAGGCTACCACTGGCCTTTATAAATGCCAGTGCAAATGCCTGATCATCGGGATTTAGACGCGCTAATACGGGTAATTTAAAAACACCCTCAACAGTAGTATCGCAGTGAACGCAATACAAGGCTTTCACCTGAAGCGGTGATTCGCAGGAAGGACATACGACGGGTAGTTTTTTCATATACTACTTTGTGTATGCTAAATTAAAGAAAATTAAGTACTTACTTAATAATATTTAGTAGAATTATATTTTTTGCCTAGAGCGCATAAATATTATGTATTACCAATGCCTTGTATATCGGGTCAACTAATTATTGCAGCTGCCAGATTTCTTCGTATTTGAGCGTTTTAGCTTCGGCCTCTGCTTCATCCATGCTGCGTTTTACCATTAGATTGAGGTTGTTGGTTTGCGCGATGGTTTTTAAACAATTTGGGTCGTTCAATTCCTTTTTGGAGAAAGATATGCCTTGTCCCGTAATTGTTCCTCTCAATATTGGGGTTATCATACTGTAAGCAGGATAGTTGGGTCGGCCATAAATCTGATAAGTCAGCACAGGGTGTAATACGACATGTTTTTTGCCGTCATCTCCAACACGCAGATCGAGGCTGAGAACCACGAGTCCATCCAGATTGAGGTCTTTCATAATGCGGTATTGTGGCATATCAGCCGTATAAGTGCTCGTTGCCGAACTCAAAACTTCCCCTATAGTGGTTGGACTGAGACGTTTTGTCTTTTTATAGTTTTTCTGAACGAGAACAGTAGTTAGTGTATCCTCATCTGTAAAAAACTGCTCGTATGCAGGATGGGCGATAATTTTTTCCGGGCCTTCCATTTGAATCCCATAAGCTTTGAGGTTCGCTTCAAAATCGGCATATAAGGTATTCAACAAGTTATTCCAGGTGGCATCGGGCAATTCCGGGAATTTGTAGGTTGTAATTGTAGTGGTGGTTGTGATAGTATTGGTAGCGTAATTGGTACTCGTACTTTTGCTGGTGGTTTGTTTGAACAATACTCCCGAAACACTCAATGAAGCGAGGCCAACTTTTTTCAAATTTGTTAGTGGAGCGGCATAATAACTATTGGGTTTATCGGCCATAAACTCAAATTTTCCCTGTTTTTTGTCGGACTTACCTGTGATATAGATAATATTATGACTGGCATCCTTGCCAATGACTTTACAAGGAACTGTTGCATAGGCACCATTAACGATACGCACAGCTCCGAAGGCTGTGCCTTTAATATATTCCTCCTGAAAACTTTCGAGCCGCAGGAAATTTTTCGCTTCGAATTTTACAATACTTTTAGATTTGAACCCGCCAGAAATCATTTTACTACGTAAAGCTTCTTTTGGGATGGTCATTTTAGCTGCCGGTTTGGCTAATAAAAAATTACTGAAATCCTTGCCAAAAGGAATTTTCACAATCATAGCCAGGGCTATCGGAATATTTTTCGCTTCAGGCTGGATGTCCAGCTCCAATTCCAGGTCTTTGGTCAGGTCTATTTCAAAATCCGATGCTTTTCCATTCACAGTTTTAATGGCAGGAACAGGAACCGGTTTGACGGTGAAAGTAGCCATTTGGCCTTTGGCCGATTTAATTTCTACTGTTTTTGGTCCAAGGTCGCTGGCATCAACTACAAGCATATATACACCCGAGCCACTCTCAGGAACAACTTTGCCATCAATTTTTACTTCCCCGTCAAGACTTACGATGCCAATGCCGGATTTGTTAAGAAGCGTAACACCGACATAAGATGCCCCTGGTTTCCAGCTTTTTTTCATGTATTTTACTGTAAGCGTAGCCGTTTCAGCTGGATATAAATTCTGGTAATAACCAACGGTTGCACTGATTTCAGATAGGTCCGACTTTTTTTTGGTTAAGGCTTTGGTGGCCAGTTTGCTCAGCATTTGAGCTTGCGTCAGGCCGCAAGACAGCAATAAAACAGATAGAACAAGAAGCTTTTTCATAAGTGGTATTTGGTAGTGCAAATTCCACATTTAAAAAAGGCGGGACTTACCCTGTTCAGGGTATATGTACTCAGTGGAGATGCGCAAAAGCTAGCAACCCACCTAAAAATGCCAGCAATACATGACGCCAATTAAACTGGTGGTTGCTGGTACTTTCGTATAAAATGGTAGTAGCAATTTGAAGGAAGGAACCAGTGGCCAGCGCAAGCATTACGTGAAATACCTCACCCATGGCATTCAACTGGGATTGTAGCAGGAGATACCCTATGCCTACACCCAAGGGAGTCATCAAAGCAAAGCCCGTTAGCATACCTATGAGGCGACGGCGCGACATGCCGGTTTGTTTCAAAACAGTCATTAAAGCAAATGCAGAAGGGAACTTATGAATGACCACCCCGATAAGCAGCGGATTTTGCCAGAAGGGTTGGTCGAGTTTAAAAGTGCCATTCAGGGGTACACCTTCTATTAAGGAGTGGATACTCAGACTGATAAGCAGACCAAGACTTAAGGTATGCGAATGTTTGTGGTAATGGCTGTGATCGTGGCTGTGGTGGTCGTGTCCTAAGGGTGCGTCGAGGTGAATGTGGCCATGTTCGATACCCTCACTGAATTTCTCCAACAGCATCTGAAAGAAGAAGCCAACCAAAATGAGCAACCCTTCGTAATGGTGATTGGTTTTAAATACTTCGGGTAAGAGGTGCAGTATCGCGGTAGCAAACAAAAATCCGCCACAAAAAGTGAGTACGAATTTAAGTTGCCGGGCATAACTCTCCTTGACAAGTAGTACAAGCAAACCCCCGATAATCGGGCTCAGGAACAATAAAATCAAACCCAGACTACTCATTTTTCGAGTTTCAGAAATTTAGGATATAAATAGGCCATAATCAATGCGATGCTGCTGCCTAAAACAGCACCTGCGGTTATGTCGAGCGGATAATGTACACCTACATATACTTGGGAGATGGATACCACAGCCGCCCAAACCAACATTATTGGCAACATCCATCTGAAATAGGGCCGCATAATGCTGGCAGAAATGATGGCAAAGCCAAAGTGATTGGTTGCATGCGAAGAAGTGAATGAAAAACCACCCCCACAACGTACAAGTAGCCTGACGTAGTCGATCAACAGCGGGTCGTTGCAAGGGCGAACCCTTTCAACCCAGGGTTTAATCAACGATGAACTGATCATATCGGTGAGCGCAAAGGTGAGTAATATCCAGCCAATGGTTATCCAGCCTTTTTTACCGAAGTTGACTACCAACCAGGCTGCCATAAATAGGTATAAAGGTGCCCAGAAGTACATATTCCGGAACCAGGGTAAAATCAAATCAAATACCGGGTTCGCCCAACCTCGGTTGATGATAAAAAACAAATTCTGATCAAATTGTAATAATTCGTTCATAGGCGACGGGCGACATAAATACAACGGGGCGATTCATCCAGCAAAGGATCGAGTTTATAATTCCCGAAACTACGCATTATCACAAATCCGCAACGCTGCAACATGGTTGCAAGTTCCTCCGGGGAATAATTTCTCACTTTTTCGTAAAAACAATAAGGCTGACCATCGGCCACAAATTCAATTTGTTTGACAATCCAGTTGTCACTTAAATGCCGCGAAATTGAAAATTCTATGCCTTCATGCTGCTGTTTTTCACGAGCAATGTGGGTTTCGTGTACATGGGTGGCATGGAGATAATCGAAAACTAAAAGGCCATCGGGTTTCAGACCGGCAGCGATACTCTTAAGTACAGCTTCATCATCGGCTTTGTCTTCAAAATAGCCGAAACTCGTAAACAGATTAAATACCACATCAAAATACGCGGGCTTCCACAGCTTGCGCATATCATGAATGTGGAATTGGAGTTGGTCGTTGGCCGACAAGCTGGCTTCAGTTATGCTTCGTGCTGATAGGTCGAGCCCTACTACCTGAAAACCCTTGCGTGCCAGGTAAATCGCATGCCGGCCTTTGCCACAAGCCAGATCGAGTACCACACTTTTTTTGGGTAAGGCGAGATACTGACAGATATTATCGATAAACAGCTCAGCTTCATTGAAGTCGCGGTGTTTGTACAAAACATGGTACCAGGAAGTGTCGAACCACGATTGATACCAAGCCTTTTCAGGAGTTGTCGGGATCATTTTTTCAACGCTATTTGCAAAAAGATTGCAAAATGGTCGCTATAGCCCCCGAGATAATTTTTACCGGCATAGGTGCGCCACGGATTGCCCTTATATTTTTCGTTGGTTTCACGCAAAAAGTCGGGTTTATGTACCCCGGCGCTGCCATCTACATAGCGTACTTTGGCAGTAGAATCGAGCGTATTACTCGAAACAATGATGTGGTCGATGAGCTGGTATTTTTTCTGATAAACAATGCTGCCATCTCCCTTACGCGCCAATTGGTAAAATGGATTGTATAAATCGCTGCCACCTGTGACCGCACTGTCGGTCCGTAATACCTCGTATACGCTTACATCAGTAGCTTCGTCGTTCAGGTCACCGAGTATAAATACAGCAGCTTTGGGTTGCACGACACGTATCGAATCGTATATATTCCGGGCCAAACGGGCTGCAAGCATACGTTTAGGCTGGGATTTTTCTTGTCCACCAACCCGGGACGGCCAGTGGTTGACTAAAAAGAAGGCTTGCTGACCGTTTTTTAAAGTGCCATTAACGATTAAAATGTCGCGAGTACGGAAACCGGGATCTTCTGGATCGTACAAAAAGGCAGCGCGACTGCTTACATTTTTGAGCTGACCTTTACGGTACATAAAGGCTACATCTATGCCGCGCGCATCCGGTGAATCGTGATGTACGTAAATGTATTTTTGTTTTTTGAGCCGTTTTTGTTTGGCAAGATCGGCGACTACCCCTGCGTTTTCAACTTCACACAAGCCGAGAAAGTCGGGACCTTTGCCTGAATTGAGGCTGGCGATGACTTCCGCCAACTGTTCGAGTTTTTTATTGTAACGTTCACTGTTCCACTTTTTTTCCGTGTCAGGTAAAAATTCCTCATCATTAATCGCAGGATCATTGATGGTATCGAAAAGATTTTCGACATTGTAGTGTGCCACAGTTAGTTTTTGCGCCAGCAATGGCGCAGAAATGGTGGTGAATAAAGAACAAAAAAGAAGGACAAAAATTGATTTCATAATAATCGCTTAACCGTTGGCATTTTGACAAGCGAAAATAACACATTAAAATTGTTGTAAACCCTGTAATCCTCGTTACAGTAAAGGGTCATGAAAAGATTATATCTCTTGCGCCATGCCAAAGCCGGCTTCGACCTTACTGGTCAGGCCGATGCCGAACGTGTGCTTACCCACAGCGGCAAGCAGGACGCTATAAAATTGGGTTATAAATTAAAAGGCCGCAACGAAGAAATCGACTGGTTTAAGTGCAGCCCGGCTTTGCGCACGCGGCAAACCATTGATACCCTCATGGAAGTGACCGGTTTCAGCGACAATCGACTCGAATTTTTGCCGGAATTATACCAGTCGAGCGACGAACGTTTTTTGCAAATCATCCGACAAACAGCCGATCAGCACAGTGCGCTGATGGTGGTGGGGCACAATCCTACCATTACCCAGGCCGCCAATTTCCTCGCCATCGACTTCCGCATCGACCACCTGCCCACCTGCGGTTTGGTGGCCTTTAGTTTTGAGGTGGAGTCGTGGCACCAAATTACCGAACACAGCGGCAAAGTGCTCTGGTTCGATTTCCCACAAAATGAATATGCTATCCTCTGACCATGAGTCTGAATAACCCCGCCATCCTCTTTAAAAAGCACATCAAAGGACTCAAATTTCAACTTTTAAACCGCGAAATCAGTTGGCTTGCCTTTAATGCCCGGGTACTGCAGGAAGCTGAAAATCCTGAGGTGCCGCTTTTGGAACGTATCAAGTTTCTAGCCATTTTTTCGAATAATCTGGATGAATTTTTCCGGGTGAGGGTAGCCTCCCAACGCCGTTTGTTGCAGTTGCGCCCCAGTGCTTTGGCCAAATTGCCCTTTCATCCCGATGCCATTCTGAATCAGATTCAGCAGACGGTAATCAAACAACAACAACGCTTCGAGAGTATTTTTCACGACGATATCACGCCGGCTTTAGAAAAAGAGGGTGTGCTTATTCGCAACGAAAAACAGCTGAACGAAGAACAAAGTGAACATCTCAAAATCGTATTCCGGACCCAGATTTTCCCCTTTCTGACGCCGATTATGATCAGCTCGTCGGTCACCAATCCGCATATCAAAGATGCCTACATCTATCTCGCGGTGAAGATGTATCATGCCGTTGATCCCGACGATTTTAAATACGCCCTCATCGAATTGCCGACCAAAGTGGTGCCTCGCTTTTTTTCTTTGCCCTCGGAAGATGGCACCGTAGCTGTGATTTTGCTGGATGATGTGGTACGCCACAATCTCAAAAACATCTTTGCCTTTTTTGGTTACGATACCTATGAGGCTTATACCATAAAAGTCACGCGCGACCAGGAGCTCGATATCGACAACGACATCAGCGAAACCCTGGTGGAGAAGATGAATAAAAGTCTGAAAACCCGCAAAAAGGGAGATCCGGTCCGTTTTATTTATGATGCAGGTATGCCGCTCGACTTGCTCCAATTCCTCATCCGGCGGATTGATCTCGAAAAATCCAACCTGATTCCGGGGGGTCGTTACCACAATTTCAGCGACTTTATGGATTTCCCGGATTTGGGTAAATCTCATTTAAAATATGCGGCCCTCGTACCGGCACCCGTGCCTTATCTCGACCAATCCAAACGTATTTTCGACGCCATACGGAACAAGGACGTGATGGTGCACCATCCTTACCAGAGTTTCGACTATGTCATCCGTTTTCTTCGCGAAGCCGCCATCGACCCGCAGGTAAGTAGTATCAAAATCACCTTATATCGGGTAGCCAAAATATCGAGTGTGGTCAACTCCCTCATTACTGCGGTAATGAATGGTAAAGAAGTTACTGCCATGGTGGAGATTCAGGCCCGTTTTGATGAAGAAACCAATATTTACTGGGCAGGTAAACTTCAGGAAGCAGGGGCCAAGGTCATTTTTGGTCAGCCAGGCCAAAAGGTGCATTGCAAAATGCTCATGGTGAGCCGTATCGAAAAAGGACGTATACGAGAGTATGTGCATATGAGTACAGGCAACTACAATGGCTTCACCGCCCGTATTTATTGCGATGACGGTTTGTTTACAGCTGACAAACGCCTGACTACTGAGGTTTCACGTTTGTTTAAAGCCTTAGAACGGGGCAACAAACAATTTGCTTACCGGCATTTACTGGTAGCGCCATTTTACTTGCGGAATAAGTTTGTGGATTTGGTAGATAAAGAAATCGCCAACGCCAAACACGGTCACAAAGCCTATCTCATTCTCAAAATGAATAGTCTGGTTGATATTGACATGATACTAAAACTTTACGAAGCCAGCGAAGCCGGGGTAAAAGTTAAACTCATCATTCGTGGCGTTTGTTCTTTGGTGGCCGGTGTGAAAGGTTTGAGTGAAAACATTACGGTGACCAGTGTAATCGACCGCTTTCTGGAACATTCGCGGGTGTATGTTTTTGGAAACAAAGGGAATGAGAAAATCTACCTCTCTTCAGCCGATTGGATGACGCGGAATCTTACGCATCGCGTAGAAATTGCGTTTCCCATTTATGCGGCCGAAATCCGCAAAGAAATCAGGGATATGCTTGACTTTCAGTTACGTGACAACGTAAAAGGCCGCGATATGGCAGAGCCACTGGCTAATAAAATGAAACCGCAATTACCGGGCAAGCCAATTATTCGGTCGCAATACGCCACTTACGAATATTTTATGCGCAATTTTGAGGAGCAGAAACAGCTTCTTGTGACTGCCAAAACTGAAAATATTCCGCATTGATCGTAGCTGCCATTGATATTGGGTCGAACGCCGCCCGTTTGTACATCTGTAGTTTTTTCCACGATGGCGTAGATCAGACGCGCATCAAAATTCTGGAGTTTGTAAGGGTACCTGTTCGTTTGGGCGATGACGTATTTACCACCCAACGTATACCCGAGGCCAAAGAAGCGGAGTTATTGGAATTACTCAAGGCTTTCCAGATTCTCATGAAATTATTTCATGTGGAGGATTACAAAGCCTGTGCAACATCGGCCATGCGCGAAGCTAAAAACGGCAAAGAAGTCGCACAACGCATTGAAGCAGCGATCGGCCTGAAAATCGACATCATACCCGGCAACAAAGAGGCTGAACTCATCTACAAAGCCCACCAGGGAGCCATCGAAGAAGGCGGTAAATTATTGTTTGTCGATGTAGGCGGCGGTAGTACCGAAATCTCCCTATTGCAGGGCCAGAAAAAAATCGCAAGTAAGTCTTTCGATCTTGGTGCGGTGCGCATACTGGATAAAAAGGATAAAGCCAAAGACTGGGAGCTGATGCGGGAGTGGCTGAAGTCGGTTGTGAAACCTTTCGAGGCCGATTATGCCATCGGAACCGGCGGTAACATCAATAAGTTTTTCGACTTAATGAAGCTCAAGGAAGGTCGTTTTGCCACCCAAAAACAGCTCAAAACCACTTATGATTATGTGGCTAGCTTTAATCTCGAAGACCGCATCAAAAAGCTGGGGCTCAACCCCGATCGTGCCGATGTAATTCTGCCGGCCATAGAAATTTACCTGAATGTGCTCAAAGCAAGTGGCACCAATCGAATTACCATATCTGGTTTAGGATTAAAAGAAGGTATCATCGCTGAACTGCTGGAAAAACACCACCAGGCTGTTATTCGAAATTTTCAGGGTAACCAACGATTTTCAGTTCATTAAAAAAAAATATGCGGAAGCTGCTGGCATATTTATTCAGGCTGGTCCTCTTGCACAGTCCGCTTAAAAAGTTTTATCCTCTTTTTCAGAAGCGCCTTTTTGGGCCAACACGCCTGTTTAATGGCGTGACTGTAGCGGCTAACTACGGCAAAGGCCGAATTAAGCTTAAACTGGCAGACTGGATTCAACACCATCTCTATTTTATGGGAGAATACGATAGCCCGTCGATGCGTTGGTTGGAAGCCAATTTGAAACCCGGCGCAGTTGTACTGGATATTGGAGCTAATATTGGGGTATTTACACTTAAAATGGCCGAATTAGTGGGCGATTCAGGAAAGGTGCTGGCCTTTGAGCCACATCCTACCAATGCCTCACAATTACTGGAAAACATTAGTCTTAATAATTTGGAAAACTGCAGTCTGTACCAAATCGCGCTGGGAGATAGGACGTGCTTGGTGCAAATGCCGGCAGTCGACCCACTCAATCAGGGCATGGCAAAAATTACGGATAACGGTCATTCAGCAGCGATTAAAGTATTGTGTCAACGGGGCGATGACCTGACGGAAATCCGAAGTCTCGACCGATTGGATTGTATTAAAATCGACACCGAAGGATTTGAGCTGGCAGTTTTAGCCGGAATTGAACAAACGATAGCCAAACACAATCCGGTTTTATTGATCGAATTCGACAATCAGTTGGGTTTGGACTTAAAACCACTGCTGAATTGGATCGTTGACCATAATTATAAAATCAGTACGGTAGATGTACCGGAGAAAGTATTGGATAAAAGTGTTTTGCTTCAAGCAACTTTTAGTGCTAACTTGGTTCTTTCCCGTTAGTCGCGACCACACTTGACGGTTGTAACACAAGCTTTAATTCGCCTATGTATCGATTGACTCTTCTATTGTTTTTTGGCCTTTCGGTCTCTTTATCCAAAGGCCAAGTACACAATTATGGAAGTATGCAAACTGTGCCATTTCATTATTTAGATTTTAATCAGGGAACAGTCTTGTCTTCTTTACGGGATGATGATACTTATGGTCCATTTCAGATTGGTTTTGATTTTACATTTTTTGGGGTGAATTATGATACAATCTATATCGGCACGAATGGAGAGATAACATTTGTAGCACAACCAAAAATAAACTGGTCACGTAATTTTTTGCCCGATAGCGTGGGGTTGCGTACAGCTATCTATTTTCCGAAATCGGATTTTTATGCTTCAACTTCCAGTAAAATTTATCAGCAAATCATTGGTCAACAACCACATAGAAAGTATGTTGTTACTTTTGATTCTATGTTGTTGTTTGGGGATGCCTTATGTCTCCAAAAGCTGAATTTTTTTCAATTAGAGTTGCATGAAACGACTGGTGCCATTCGGATGAATGTGCTTAAAAAGGATACTTGTACGTATTGGGAAAGTGCCAGACTAAGCACCTTTGGGATTCAGGATCTCAGCAGAACAATCGCCGTATCGGCTCTGCCGTATTACCGCCAACCTTTGCGTATGGATAGTATCTCAATTTTAATAGGATTTGAATATTCAAATGACTTTATACCACTAGCCAATGATACTTTTCTTTGTGCTTATGGCGATTCGAGTATAATCAGTGCGCGAATTCCGGCTCAAAGTCCGGCAGCACCCTGGCAAATTGTACAATGGCGCCGGAATGCAGTTCCCATTCAAAATAGTACGGATAGTATATTTGTGGCACGTTCCCCGGGTGACTACAGTGTTGAATTAACCAATGGTTCAACAAACTGGATAAGTTCACCCGTCACCATAACAGGATCTCCGCAATTTTCGTGGTATATCCAAGGACAGCTTCAAATTGAGCCCGGCACTACTTTCAATTATCAGGTAGACCAATTATCGCATCTCGATTATTATTGGATGTGTAATGGCTGTACCATTGTAGGCGGCAATCAATCGGCGATGGTGAGTGTATCCTGGCCAAATATCGTTGCGGATCCGTTCATAAGTGTAATTGTAACCGATTCAAACTGTATTGATACGCTTAGCCGGGCCTTGCGTTTTTTCCCGCTATCCGTACAGGAAGAAACGGAGCCGAAAATTAAAATTTACCCCAATCCGGGTTCAGGTGTTTTTATAGTTGAAGCTGACTTTGTTGACTTAAACACCGGCATAAGTGTTACAGACCTTATAGGTCGGGTAATACCGGTAGAATTTATTCCATTGAGTCAGGACCAGTGGCAACTAATTTTGAAGGATACAACCCCGGGGATTTATATACTCACCTTAAACTCCGACCAAGGTAAAATTGTTAGACGTTTGTCTGTACAATAACCCCTTTGAACTAGTTGAGAATGACCAAAAGCGGCTTCCGAAAGGAAGTTAAGTGTTATATTTGAACATGTTGCGAATAATTCTTGTGTTGTTATTTAGTCTGGCCATACAATTGACGGCTGGTCAAGGACACCATTACGGGGGAATTCAAACGGTGCCTTTTCATTATCAGGATTACCAGCAGGCGAACAGGATATTAGGAATATTCGATGATAGAATGTATGGCCCTTTCCCAATTGGATTTCAATTTCCTTTTTTCGGTTCAGTGTATGATTCCATTTATATAGGAACAAATGGAGATGTATCTTTTTTATATCAGTCAGGTTCGAATTGGATAAGAAATCATCTCCCTGATTCAGGTGGCTACCGTACATCCATATATTTTCCTAAAGCGGATTTTATACCTTTTTCTAATGTTTCGAAAATTTACAGAGAAACCATCGGACAGGCGCCAAATCGAAAGTATATAGTCACCTACGATTCCATGTATCTTTTTGGTAACGGTTGCGGGGCAAGCAAGCTGAATTTTATTCAGCTTGAACTGCATGAATCTACTGGAGCAGTGCGTATAAATGTGCTTAAAAAAGACACCTGTTATGCCTGGACTAATTCTTTAATCAGTACTTTTGGTATGCAGGATTCCACGCGTACAATAGCTGTTGTTGACTCAGCCTATCATCAAAAACCCTTGTATATTGAGAATACGTCGTTTTTAATCGGTTTGGAAAGTACAATTGAGTATCAACCACAGGCGAGCGATACTAACCTCTGTAATCAGGGAGATTCCGTTTTACTCCGGACAACAATACCTGCCCAGAGTCCGGCATTACCCTGGCAAATCGTACAATGGCTCCGGAACTCAGTTCCCATCCCCAATAGTGCCGATAGTTTTTTTGTAGCGTATTCCGCAGGGGCTTACAGTGTCGAAATGACGAATGGCCTAACCAACTTGATTAGTTTACCGACAAATATTACGTCTCCTCCACAAGCTAACTGGATAATTCAGGGTCAGGAACAAATAGAGACAGGATTAATTTTCAATTATCAGGTAGATCAGCTAAATCACCTCAATTATTTCTGGGAGTGTACTGGCTGCACATTTTTAAGTAATAATCTGACTGCTATGGTAAGCACCCTTTGGCCAAACCAGATGTTGGATCCACGCTTAAGTGTGATTATCACAGATTCATCATGTAGTGATACCCTGTACAAATTCCTGCGGTTTTTCCCACTGTCTGTTCAGGAAGAAGCGGCACACAAAATTAAAATATACCCCAATCCAGGTTCAGGCCTATTTATGCTGGAAATGGAAGCGGAAGCGATAGCGGATAAGCTGAAAATTACCGATGCCGTTGGCAGGGAAGTACCCTTTGAATACCGTCAAAGCGGACGTTTTCAATGGGAAATACAACTTTTAGATCCACAATCCGGCTTGTATTTAGTAAATCTCCAGCATTTGAAAGGGAAATCGGTGCTTCGTTTGGTGGTGACTACACCTTAAATGAAGTAACCATCTCCCGAACTTGTGCTATCAGCTTTTTTGCACTATCCAAACGTCCTGATCAAGCTGGCCGTCATGTTTGTTTCCCGGCTGGTGACTTAACACCTTAAAATAAGGCAGTATTAATTCCTGAATCACCTGAGGTGGATGAAATGCACCATAAACACGATGTCCTTCCGGGCCGGCGGCGCGAACAACCAATTGGTTGTTTTGATACGCTGCCAATTCGTTATGGGTTAATCTTTGTTGAAAAACATCTCCATGTGTCGTAAAAAGAAAAATTCCTCCCGGCCGTAAAATGCGTGCCATTTCAGCCAACCACGCTGCATGCCCGGCTTTCGATAAATGGGTAAAGATGGAAATGCCGAAAGCGAAATCTATGCTATTATCCTTCTGTGCAATGGGTGGATTAACCTGATTCAGTTGAATGTCGAAAGCTGGGAATTGCTCGTTGAGCCACTTTATGGTGGCCGGATTATAGTCACAGCCAGCTATTTTGGCGTTGGGAAAATTGGCAGGGAGATGGCGTAATATTCTTCCCGGTCCGCATCCCCAGTCAAGTACATCCTTCACGGAAACAGCAGGCATCCAGGGCTGTATCAGTTCACTCAACCATTTTGAGGTCGTTTTCCCGTCTTCGTAATAGTCGTTATAATTTAAACCATACGATTCATACATTATATAATCTGGTGGTAGTATAAAATCAGGATGTTTGCGTTTGAAGGCGCTGTTTTGTCTGCGTAATTTGATGCTGGAATAGGCAAATTTTAAATTCGTAAGCGGCACCAGTAAACCGAGAGAGGCTAGTATTTTTTTGACCGTATTTTTCATGTATTCAAATCTAATGCTGTTCGGCCTATTTTAAACAGCACACAGACAGATTACTGCCATAAACTCACTTTTTTTGGATCGTATAGGCGAGTTGAAATTTGAATTCTGTTCTTTTCGGGCCGTTAATGAGCTCCAGCCCACTGCCCACTTCATCCCTGTCGAAGTAGCGTAATTGCGCTAAACGCAGCCCTATATCCCAACTTTTACCCAGCTTATACTGAGCCAATACCAGCCAACGCTGACCTTCACCTGATAAAACCGGCATGGAGCTGGCATAGCGCAGGTCTCGTTCTGTCACATACAGGCGGGTTTCAAAATCATCGGTATCAAAGAGGGACATTTGTGCCGCCAGACTTAACTTTTTGTTCTCGGTTTGGAAACGTATACTTTGCCAAAATCCATATCCAAAAGTAGGAGCCGGGCTGGTTTGCCGACTTTGCTGATAGCCGAATACAACATCACAAAGTGGATGGGGCTGAAACCGAT
>Ga0172380_10005081_pt1 | contig 16281 bp, 9 predicted proteins | sample Leawe162metaG_FD_119747 | JGI IMG/M metagenome (GOLD analysis project Ga0172380, IMG submission 119747) | Leachate microbial communities from a municipal landfill in Southern Ontario, Canada - Leachate well 162 metaG | ecosystem: Engineered > Solid waste > Landfill > Unclassified | place...
AAGGGGGCGCAGAACGTCCTGGACCTCCGAACTTTCCTGCTGAGCAACCGATTTGACGACCTCTGGCTCGCCAGAGACCAGAAGGCTGCATGACTCTCGGTAACTTTGGCGTCGTGCACCCTCGCGACCTGCGCGTGCTATGGAGCCTTTACAATCGAATGGTAACGCATTACAAGCGTTCGCTTAGTCAGATATTCGCATGACCTCTCTCGTTGAGCACAATTCCACTCCCGCCTTTGACAAGGTCGTGGTCCAAGCGCTCATCGGGTTCTGTTTTTCGATGCTGCTGGTGAGATTTTTCATTCCGAATTCTCCCTTACGCATTCCCCATTTCGCATCCCGCATTTTTCCCCAAGCAACGCCCGTGGGGACATGACCAGCCTCACCGACGGGCGCGGGAAAACGACCTCGTTCACCTACGACAAACGTCGCCTGCTCAAGACCCGCACCGACCCGCTCAACCACGCGAGCAGTGCGGGGTTTGGGGGCGCACACCCAAATGAGGCGGTTACTCGTAAACGTCCTTGCGATGGCCGACGGCCACCACCAGCACGAGCAACTCCTGATCTTTGATCTGGCAAAGAATCCGGTAATCCCCGACGCGGTAACGCCACAACCCGGCCAGGTCTGCTTTGAGTCCTTTGCCGAAGCGGCGCGGATCGGCCTCGCCCGCAACCCGTTCATCGAGGTAGGCGATGATGTCCCGCTGCGCTGCGTGTCCGAGCTTCTTGAGTTCCTTCAAGGCCCGCTCGTCGAACCTATAAACCCAGTTCACGCTTCACATCCTTGGCGGAATAGGTCTTGGCCGGACGCCGCAAACGCTGCGTGGTCAGATAGATGTCCTCCAAGTCTTCGAGATGTTCGAGGATCGCCTCGCGGGCATAAAAGGTCTTGGTGCGCCCGGTCTTTTTGGCCAGGCGGTCGAGGCGGTTCTCGGTATCGGTGTCGAGTCGGATGGCGAGCATGGATCGAATCTACTGCCGCTATACACGTATAGCAACCACGAAATCGCGCTCGCGTCCCTCTTTTTTAGCTGCTTAAACAGCCGCTGAATGATCGATGCATCTGACGGGATAATATGGGAACAGCACACACGTTTGAAAGTTCCTCTGCTCTGACGAATCGGGCGGCCATGCTCCCGGTTGCTTTTTTCCTCGGACTCTTTTTCAAGCCATCAGGCTTGGAAAAGTCCGGCAGGCTGCTTAGGCTGCGCAGCTTCCCCGAATGTCTCCAGCCGCTCACTCTCCGCCAAATCGCAACCGGTCGCCTGGGAAGTGTCCCGTTTTATTTTCCGGGGGGCAGACCCCCGAAGGCGACAGCACTTTGCTGGAGGGGTTCCTGGCGGTTGCGGCGTCTGATCCTGGCCGGGTGGCGGTCATCGAGGGCGGAAGGCGGCTGACTTATTCGGAGCTGGATGGGGAGAGCAACCGGCTTGCGCGGTTTCTTCGCGGGTGCGGGGTCCGAAGCGGGGAATTCGTCGGGTTGTCGATGGGCCGGAGCGCCGGGCTGGTCCTCTCGATTTTCGCCGTGGCCAAAAGCGGGGGGGCTTACCTGCCGCTCGACCCGTCGTATCCCGCCGGGCGGACCGCGCGGATGACCGGGATTGCAAAGCCGGTTCTGGTGCTCGGGCGGGAGGATGGGGCGGCTTGCGGGATTTCCGTGAACGTGAATGCCCCGGACGCTCCGTGGAGAAATCTTTCCGCAGATCCTCTGCCTGTCGTCTCCGGAGCGGGGTCCCCGATCTATTGCATCTTCACCTCCGGCTCCACGGGCGAACCAAAGGGGGCGGTGATCAAGCGCGGCGGGTTCGCGAACCTCGTGGAATGGTATCGCCGCGAGTTCCGGTTCGGGCCCCGGGACAAGACGCTCCTGGTCTCGGCCCCGGGGTTCGACCTCACCCAAAAAAACTTTTTTGCCCCGCTGTCATCCGGCGGATGCCTCGTGATTTATCCCGACGGGCCGTTTGATCCCGGGCTTGTTTCGAGGATGGTCCACGAGCACGGCATCACCGTCCTCAATTGGACCCCGAGCGCTTTCCAACCGCTTCTGGAGGGAGATTTTTCCCTGCTGGAGTCTCTGAGGCTTGTGGTGTTGGGTGGCGAGCCGATCTCGGCGGCGAAAGTCGCTCCCTGGTTGGAGGACGCGCGTTGCCATGCGGAAATCGCCAACACTTACGGGCCGACCGAATGCACGGACATCTGCGCGTTCCACCGCGTCGGACGCGGGAGCATCCGCGGGTTTTCTTCGGTTCCGGTCGGGGGGCCTGTCCCGAATGTCCAATTGGCCCTGATGGATGATTCCCTGCGTCCGGCGGAAGGGGTGGGGGAGCTGGTGGTTGGCGGGAGGGGCATTGGCCTGGGGTATCTCGGGGACCCGCAGCTGACGGCGGAAAAATTTGTTGCCAATCCCCTGCCGGACTTTTTCGATGGGCCGCTCGTTTACCGCACGGGAGACATGATGCGTGCGCTCCCGGGCGGAATGCTGGATTTTGTGGGGAGAACCGACCACCAGGTCAAGGTTCGCGGGTTCCGGATCGAGCTCGGCGAAATCGAATCCGTGCTCGCGGGTTTTCCCGGTCTTCGCGAGGTGGCGGTGGTGGTCGGCGGCAAGGGGGAAAACGCGGGCTTGGTCGCCTTCCATTCGCCGCCCGATTTGGATGCTGCGGCCCTGTCGGCACACGTGCGCGCGCGGTTGCCGGAATTCATGGTCCCCCGGTTTGCCGGGATCGCTTCGTTTCCCGTGACTCCCCACGGAAAGCTGGACCGCCTGGCACTCGCGAAGAGGGTGGCGGCAAGACCCGCCGCCGCAGTGCCGGACTCTCCGGGTTCCACCCGGTCCAGGCTGCGCGCGATCTGGGCCGAAATCCTGGAGGAGTCCACGATCGGGCTCGACGAAGGGTTTTTTGATTTGGGGGGCGACTCGATCCGGCTCGCCCGGATGCATGCCCGTGTCATGGAAGAGTTCGGCCGCATGCTGCCGATCACCGATCTGTTTTCCCATCCCACCATCCGCTCGCTGGCACACCATCTTGACGGGGGAACGACGGGCCGGATGACTGCGCGGGAGCGCATGGAAAAGCAACGCGAGGCGGTCGCTGCCGCACGGGGGGCGCGACCGTGAACGGGGGGGTTGCCGTGGTCGGATACTCGGGGCGGTTTCCCGGTGCCGGGGACGCGGATGCGTTCTGGAAAAACCTTTCGCAAGGAATCGAGACGATCACGCGGTTCGCGCCCGGAGAGACCGAGTATTCCGTGATGACGCCGGAAGCGGTGGCGGGCGGAGACCAGTTTGTCCGTGCCCGCGGAGTGATCGAAGACGCCGGACTCTTCGATGCTTCGTTCTTCGGGATTTACCCGAGGGAAGCCGCCGTGATGGACCCGCAGCACCGCGTGTTTTTGGAATGCGCCTGGGAGGCTGTCGAGGCGTCCGGTTACGATCCCGCCGCCTATCCCGGCATGATTGGAGTTTATGCCAGCGCCAGCCTGAACACCTACCTGCTCTACAATCTCGGCGGGGCACAAGGCACCCGGCTCGCGGGCAACTACCAGGTTGGCGAATATGGCGTGATGCTCGGGAACGACAAAGATTTTCTCCCGGCGAGAGTCGCTTACAAACTGGATCTGCGGGGCCCGGTGATGGCCGTGCAGACCGCCTGCTCCTCCTCGCTGGTGGCCATCTGCCAGGCTTGCACGGCGTTGCAGACATGGCAGTGCGACATGGCGCTCGCCGGAGGGGTTTCGATCACGTTTCCGCAAAAGCGCGATTGCCGCTACGTCGACGGGGGGATGGTTTCGGGAGATGGGACCTGCAGGGCCTTCGACGCGGAGGCCCGGGGAACCGTCTTCGGGCACGGGTGCGGCGTGCTTTTGCTCAAGCGTCTCTCCGACGCCCTCTCCGATGGCGACACGGTCCACGCGGTGCTGAAGGGCTGGGCGGTCAACAACGACGGAGCCGGAAAAATCGGGTTTGCGGCTCCGGGTGTCCAAGCGCAGGCGGATGTCATCTCGCTTGCCCAGGCGGCGGCCGATGTCTCGCCGGACAGCATTTCCTACATCGAGGCGCACGGCACCGGCACGCCTCTGGGGGATCCGGTTGAAATCGCCGCGCTCACCCGCGCGTTCCGCGAAGGAGGGTCGGAAAAAAGCGGGTTTTGCGCGATTGGAACCGGCAAGACCCATATCGGGCATCTGGACGTGGCATCGGGGGTGGTCGGCCTCATCAAGACGCTCCTGCAACTCCGCCACGAACAGATTCCGGCGCTGCTCCATTTCCGGTCCCCGAATCCCCGGATCCCTTTTTCAGAGAGCCCGTTCTTCCCCGTGGCCAAGCCGCTCGAATGGAAGCGGGGGGCCAGTCCGCGCAGGGCGGGAGTGAGCGCGTTCGGTGTCGGCGGAACGAACGCCCACGTGGTGGTGGAGGAGGCGCCCGCGCCGCCCGCCACTTCCCCCTCGCGCGGAAGCCAGGTTCTCGTTCTCTCGGCAAAGTCCCCGGCAGCCTTGGAGAAAATGTGCGTGAATCTTGCCGGGAGTCGTGACGGGGAATTGGCGGATGTCGCCTTCACGCTGGCGAAAGGGCGGAAGCTGTTTCCCTTCCGCAGGGCGGTCGTGGCATCGGACGGTCCCGGTGCCGCCGCCCTGTTGCGGGGAAAATTCCAACCCGTCACGGCAAGCGAGGCCCCGCAGGTCGCATTTTTGTTTCCGGGGCAGGGAGCCCAACAAGTCGGCATGGGCCGGGCGCTCTACGAGACGGAAGCCGTGTTCCGGGACGCGGTGGACGCCTGCGCGGAAATCCTGCTCCCCCGCCTCGGGGAGGATATCCGCGCGGTCCTCTTTCCCTGCGGCCAAGCGGTCGCGGATGCCGGGCGCAAAATCCACGAAGCCGCCTTCGCCCAGTCGGCGATTTTCGTCTTCGAATACGCCCTCGCCCGGCAATGGATGCACTGGGGAATCCGTCCCTCCCTGCTCATCGGTCACAGCATCGGGGAATACGTGGCGGCGGTCGTGTCGGGCGCATATTCACCCGACCAGGCGCTTTTGCTCCTTTTGGAACGTGTCGGCCTCATGCGGTCGCCTCCCGGAGGCCCGATGCTGGAAGGGATCGCCGGGGAGTTCTCCGGGACGGCTTCGGCGGTGACTCCTTCGGAACCAAAAATTCCGTGGGTTTCCACGTGGCATGGCCGCAGGTTGTCCGGCGACGATCTGCGCGATGGGACCTATTGGTCGCGCCATCTCCGCGAGCCTGTCCAGTTCCCGTCCGCACTCGAGGCCGCCGGCCCGGAGTTCGTGTTTTTGGAATGCGGGCCCGGTCGGACGCTCGGCCAATGTGTCCGGCAGACCGTTGCCGCCCCGCTGGCCGTGATTGCCTCCGCGCCCGGAGAATCCGGCGCTGTCGAAGAAATGCAGGCCGCGCTCGGTGCCTTGTGGTGTTCCGGATCCCTGCCCGATTGGGACGCCTATTTTGCCGGCGAGTCCCGCCGCCGGATTCCGCTCCCGACCTATCCCTTCGAACGCCGGAGTTTCTGGATCGTCCCCGGGGGAGCGGGGGATTCCCCGGAAATTCCGCCCGAAATTCCTGCGGGGTCTGCCCCGCCGGATTCGCGGGACTTGGCTGCGGGCGGGCAAGATTGGGAAACGGAGCTCTCCGCGCTCCTCTCCGAACTTTCCGGCCTCCCGGTCAGCGACCCCCGAAGCCGGTTTGTCGAGATCGGGTTCGACTCGCTTTTCCTGACGCAACTCAGCCAGGAGATTCTCGCCCGTTACGGGGTGAAAGTCACTTTCGGCGAATTGCTCGGCGAGGTCTCCAGCATTTCGAAGCTGGCTGTGTTGCTTGGCGAAAAGTCTCCTGCGGGAAAGGTCGTGCGGGCCAAGGCCCCCGCCAAGCCGCATTCCTCCGGGCTTCCCGTGATACGATGGCCCGGGGGGCGGCCTCCTCCGGCAGAGGCCGGGCTGCGGTTCGGCCCATACAATCCTGTCGAGAGGGCGTCGGGAGGAGGGCTCACGAAAAAGCAGCAGGAGGCACTGGAGGGACTGATCGGGCGTTACGTGAGGCGGACTCCCGGCTCCAAGGACTATGCGTCCGCGAATCGCCGACATTACGCCGACCCCCGGGCGGTCGCCGGATTCAACCCCCTGTGGAAGGAGATGGTCTACCCGATTGTGGCAGCGGGCTCCAAAGGCTCGCGCATCACGGATGTCGATGGAAACACCTATGTCGATTTGACGATGGGGTTCGGCACGTATTTTTTCGGGCACTCGCCCGACTGGCTCATCGAGGCGCTGGACGCCCAGCTTTCCAAGGGCATGGAAATCGGCCCGCAGTCCGCCCTGGCCGGCGGGGTGGCGCGTGATCTCTGTCGGCTGACCGGCATGGACCGGGCGACGTTCTGCAACACCGGATCCGAGGCCGTGATGGCGGCGATCAGGCTCGCGAGGACCGTGACCGGTCGCCAGAGGGTCGCGTATTTTACGGGCGATTATCACGGGATGTTCGACGAGGTGCTCGTCCGCGGGGCCTGGGTGGATGGGGTTTATCGCGCCCGTCCGGTCGCGCCGGGAATCCCGGAATCCCTCATCGAAAACATGCTGGTCCTCGACTATGCCTCGCCGGCTTCCTCGGAGATCCTGCGGGCGCATGCCGACGAGTTGGCGGCGGTGCTTGTCGAGCCGGTGCAGAGCCGGAGGCCGGACCTCCAGCCACGCGGGTTTTTGCGGGAAATCCGTGCGATCACGGAACGCTCGGGAACGGCGCTGGTTTTCGATGAAGTGGTCACCGGATTCCGCTGCCATCCGGGCGGCGCGCAGTCGTGGTTCGGCGTGGAGGCCGATCTGGCGACGTATGGAAAAGTCGTCGGTTCCGGGATCCCGATCGGGATCCTCGCAGGGAAAAAAGCCTTCATGGACGCGCTCGACGGGGGGGCATGGAACTATGGTGACGGCTCGTTCCCGGAGGTCGGTGTCACATTTTTCGCGGGCACATTTGTCCGGCATCCGCTGGCAATGGCTGCGGCCCGGGCCGTGCTCGACCACCTGCACCGCGAAGGGCCGGGACTCCAGCTTCGCATGACCGAGCGGACATCGCTCCTGTGCAGGGCGTTGACGGATTTCTGCGCGCGCGTCGGTGCCCCGGTGCGGGTTCCCTGCTTCAGTGCCTTCGCGGACATCGAGTGCGCGCCCGGTCTGCCTTATGCCGGACTGCTTTGGTATTATCTGAGGGAGAAAGGGATTCACGTCTGGGAGGGGCGCCCGCTCTATTTTACAACGGCCCACAGCGACGAGGACCTGGATGCGTTTGCCTCGGCGTTCTGCTCGGGCATCGGGGAAATGCAGGAGGCCGGGTTCCTGCCGTTCCGTCCCGGTCCGTCTGTGCCGGGCGTCGCTTTCTCCGGGACCGACCGCGCCCCCACGACCGAGGCCGAGCGCGAAATCCTTTCCTCCGTGCAGATGGGCGACGATGCGAGCAGGGCCTACAACGAATCTTCCCTCATCACATTCGACGGTCCGCTCGATATTCCGGCGCTGGAAAAATCCCTGCTCCATGTCGTGCAAAGGCACCACGCGCTACGTTCGACATTTTCGGAGGATGGCACCGAGCAGACATTTCATCCCGCGCCTGGGAATTGGGAGCTCCCGTTCGAGGACCTCTCCCGGCCTCCCGCCGGGGAGATCGAAAAATCTCTCCGGGAGAAATTTCTCGCCGATTCCGCGGGAGTTTTCGATCTTGTCCGTGGACCGCTGCTCTGGACGAAGCTGTTCCGCGTGGCACCCGCCCGGCATGTCCTCCTGTTTTCCGCCCACCACCTTGTCTGCGATGGCTGGTCGTTCGGGATGATCGTGGACGAGCTCTCGCGCAGCTACAACGCTTTCCGGCTGGGGGACATCCCCCTCCTGCCTCCCCCGCTTCCCTTCGGCGACTACGCGCGTTCCCTGGAACAAGCCGGGCCGTCTTCCGACCGGAAATTCTGGCTGGAGGTCTATCGGGATATTCCGCCGCCGCTCGATCTTCCCTGCGACCGCCCGCGCCCCCGGCTGAAATCCTTCCGTGGTGGCATGGAAGTTTTGACGGTCGACCGGGAAAGGTATGAGAGGTTGAAAAAATCCGCACCGGCGCTTGGCGGGACACTGTTTTCCACACTGCTGGCCGTCTTCGCAACCCTCCTGCACCGCCTGTCCGGGCGCGACGATCTGGTCGTTGGCGTCCCCTCCGCCGGGCAAACTCTGGCCGGATGCGATCAACTGGTCGGGCACTGCCTGAATTTCCTGCCGCTCCGCCTCCGGCCCGCAGGGTCGTTCCGCGAATTTTCCGAGGCGGCGGGCCGGGCGGTCATCGGCGCTTACGAGCACCAGAACGAGACGTTCGGCAGCCTGCTGCGGGCGATCGAAGTTCCCCGCGATCCCTCGCGGTCGCCGCTGGTCCAGGTGATGTTCAACATCGACCGATCGGGGTTCGACAAGCTGGCTTTTGACGGCTTGGACTTCCGCGTCCGCACGAACCCCAAGCAGTTCGTCAATTTCGAGATCTTTTTCAATCTCCAGCAGAGCGAGGAAAACCTGGAGATCGAATGCGAATACAATGCCGATCTCTTCGATGCCGCGACCATCCGGCGCTGGCTCGTCTCGTTCGAAACATTGATCGAAGGGAGCCTCGACGCCCCCGGTTGCCCCCTGGTGGAACTGCCGGTGCTCGGAGATGCGGAGCGCGCGCTTCTCCTCGCCGACAGCACGGCGACCGCGCGGGCCTACGACCGTGAAATCCCCGTCCACCAGATGGTCTCGAAGGTCGCCGAAGATTTTCCGCGCAAGGCCGCCGTGATTTCCGGCGACCGGCATGTGACGTATTCCGAGCTGGAGGAGCGGGCGTCCGGGCTGGCCGCGCGACTGGTCGCGGCCGGTGTTCGTCCGGACCATCTGGTGGGGCTTTGCGTGGATCGGACGGAGAACATGGTGGCCGGGCTTCTGGGCATCATGAAAACCGGGGCCGCCTACGTCCCGATGGATCCGGGATTTCCGGCGGAGCGGCTGGCTTTCATGTGCGGGGACGCGCGGATGGCGGTCATTGTGGCGGAACGGTCCACCCAGGCGGTTGTCGCCGGGAGCGGGGCAAAAATTCTTCTCCTCGATGACGGATCGGGCGCGGAGGCCCCGGCGATCCGACCGTCGTCGAAGGGAGGGGAACATCCGGCCTATGTCATGTTCACATCGGGTTCCACGGGGCTCCCCAAGGGCGTCGTGGTCCCCCACCGGGCGCTGGGGAATTTTTTGCATTCCATGCGCCGGGAACCCGGCCTCTGCGCAGGTGATACCCTGCTCGCCGTCACCACGCTTTCGTTCGACATCTCCGGCCTCGAGATTTTCCTTCCGCTCACCACCGGGGCAACGGTCGTCATCGCATCGAAAGAGGCCCAGGCGGACGGGAACCTGCTGGCCGGGGAGCTGAGAAAGCACGTCGTGACCGTGATGCAGGCGACTCCCGCCACGTGGAGGATTCTCCTGGATTCCGGCTGGGAAGGGTCGCCGCAGCTCAAAGTTCTTGTCGGTGGCGAGGCCGTCCCGCGCGAGCTGGTGAACCGCCTCGTCCCCATCTGCGGATCTGTTTGGAATGTCTACGGGCCGACCGAGACCACGATCTGGTCGACCGCCGGGAAATTGGATTGTGGCGGGGGGCCGGTCCTCATCGGGCGCCCGATAGACAACACGCAGGTCGCCATCGTCAATTCCGCCATGCAGTTGCAGCCGCTGGGCGTGGCGGGGGAGATGCTCATCGGCGGGGACGGGCTCGCGCTGGGATACCTCAACCGCAGCGCGCTGACCGCAGAAAAGTTTGTCCCGGGCCCGGGCGGAAACCCCGCGCCATTTTACCGCACGGGCGACCTGGCCCGCCGGTTCGCCGACGGCTCGATCGAGTGCCTCGGGCGGATCGACCACCAGATCAAAGTCCGCGGGTTCCGGATCGAACCCGGCGAAATCGAGGCGCAGCTTGAAAAATACCCCGGAGTCCTCCAGGCTGTCGCGCGCGTCCACGAGGGAAGGTTGCTGGCCTACGTGCGCGCCGCCTCGCGCGAAGACCTCTCCCCGTCCCTCCGCCGACACCTCTCGGCAACCCTGCCGGATTACATGGTGCCCTCGCGCTTTATTTTTCTCGACGTGATCCCGCAGACCCCGAACGGGAAAGTGGACCGCCAGGCGCTTCCCCTCCCCGATTTCAAAACAACGGAACCTCCCGCCCGACCGGGCACGGGGAAGGAACGTCGGTTGTTGGAGATCTGGCGGCAGGTTCTCGGATTGCCCGGCATCGGCGTCGGAGATGATATTTTCGAGATCGGAGGGGATTCGATTTCGATCTTCCAAATCTGCGCCCGCGCAACCGCCGGGGGGCTCGCCGTCCGGCCTGCGGATATTTTTCTGCACCGGACAGTCGCCGCAGTTGCGGCAAATGCGGGAGAAGAGAAACAGGTGGCCGCCCCCCCGGCCATCCAGCGCCTGAAACGTGATGATTTCCGCCGCAGAGCCTGACCTGCCGCCCCTCGAAGAGACCTGGGAATTCCCCGCCTCCGTCGCGCAGGAGGCCTTCTTCTATCTCGATCAGGTCGAGCCCGGAGTCACCCCTTTCAACATCGCTGTCCGCTTCGTCCTCAAAGGACCTCTGGACACGGAGACCCTCCGTCAGGCGGTCAACTCGATGGTGGAAAGGCACGAGATTCTGCGCACGTATTTCGAGGACCGGGACGGGGACCTCGTCCAGATCGTCGTCCCCGGGTGGACGATCCCGCTCGATGTGGTGGATATTTCCCGCATGGACGGCGAGGCCCGCGACGCGGAGCTCGTCCGCCTGGGCTTGGAAGAGGCCAGGAAGCGATTCGACCTCGGGTGCCTCCCGCTTCTGCGCGCCATGATCGTCCGCACGGCCCCGGAGGAATGCGTCCTCCATATCACGGTCCATCATGCCGTTGCCGACGGCTGGTCGGTGGGCTTGATCACGAGGGAAATCGCGGCGTGCTACGAAGCCCTGCAGGAGGGAAGGCCGGATCCCCTGCCGGAGCTCCCGATCCAGTATGCGGATTTTGCAGCCTGGCAACGGGATTTCCTGAAAGGGCCGGAAATTGCGCGCCAACTGGAGTATTGGAAAGCAAAACTCCACGGTTTGCAGGAAACCGAGCTGCCGGGGGATTTTCCGCGCCCGCCGGTGAAAAAGTGGAACGGGGATATTGTCTCGGTGACGCTTCCCGGCGAGCTGGCCGGGCGGCTGGAGGAAATTGCGGCGGAAAGGGGGGCGACGTTGTTCCATGTTTTTCTGGCCGCCTGCAAAGTCCTTCTCCGAAAATACATCGGTTCCGATGATATTGTCGTCGGTGCTCCGGTCGCGGGAAGAGACCGGCAGGAACTGGAACCCGTGATCGGCACGTTCATCAATTCCGTGATTCTGAGGACCGATCTCTCCGGCAACCCGCCCTTTGCGACCCTGCTGGAGAAAGTCCGGGATACTGCGGTTGTCGCCATGGAGAATCACGAAATCCCCTTCGAGACGCTGGTCCGGGAGTTGCGGCCCCAGCGGCATGCGGGAAGAAACCCCATTTTTCAAATCAATTACACCCACCAAAGGGATTTCGTGCGTCCGGAAATCTTCTCGGGGATCCGGCTGACGGCGATCCCGTCCGTCTCTCCCGGTGCCATTTTCGATCTCCACTTTTTTACGGTGGAGAGGGACGGGGAGTGGAGGCTCTCCTGCGACTACTGCACCGATCTATTTGAACGCCCGACTGCGGAGAGGTTGCTGGCCCAGTTCCGCACGCTGCTCGGGGCCGTGGCGCAGAATCCCGGTTGCCCCATCGACGACCTCGATCTGGTGGATGAGGCGGAGAAAAAACGGCTGATCGGGTGGAGCGGAAAAACGTCCGCCTACCCGCATGCCACCATCGGGGAGATTTTCGCCACGGTGGCCGGCAGATTTTCCGACAAGGCGGCGCTCGTGCAGGAAAAGCGATCGGTTTCCTACAAGGAGGTGCTCCTGCGGGCCTCGGCCCTCGCGCGGGATCTGGGCTGTCTTCCCCCGGGGACTCCCGTGGGACTCTTCACGTCCGGCTCGCCGGATGCGATCATCGGGTTGGTGGGCATCCTGATGGCCGGAGGGGCCTATGTGCCGATCGATCCCTCGTTGCCGCATGAACGGATCCAGTTCCTCCTCCGGGATGCCGGGATTTCCCTTGTTGTCACAGACGGGGGCACCCGGCCTGTCGGCGGAGAATACCGGTCCGTCGTTGTCCCGAAGGAAGGCGGGCCATCCGGGAAGCCCCCCGCCCCTGCGGCGACCCCGGCTGACCCGGCCTACATCCTTTACACGAGCGGCTCCACGGGCCGACCCAAGGGGGTCGTTGTCCCGCACAGGGCCGTCATCCGGTTGGTCAGAGGGACGGATTATATGGAGTTCCGGGAGGAGGAGGTTTTTCTCCAGGCGGCCCCCCTTTTCTTCGACGCCTCCACATTCGAAATCTGGGGGGCGCTGCTGAACGGGTGCACCCTTGTCGTGCCGCCACCGGGATCCTACGCGCTCGACAGCATCGCCAGTTGCATCCAGGACCATGGAGTGACGACGCTGTGGCTGACCTCGGGGCTCTTCCAGGCCATGGTGGACGACCATCTCGACAAGCTCGCGGGTTTGCGCAACCTGCTGGCCGGCGGGGATGTGCTTTCCATCCCGCATCTGCGAAGAGCCATGGCGGCCCTGCCGGGCACACGCCTGATCAACGGTTACGGGCCCACGGAAAACACCACGTTTACCACCTGCCACAGAGTCGCCGTCTCCGATCTGAGGTTGATCTCGGTCCCGATCGGAAAACCGATCGCAAACACCCGGGTTTTCATTCTCGACGAAGCGGGGCGCATGGTTCCCGTGGGCGTTCCCGGCGAGATTTACGTCGGCGGGGATGGGGTTGCGATCGGCTACCTCCATGACAAGGAACGCACGGGTTCGGTTTTTCTGGAGGGGCTGGTCCCGGGTGCGGGACGGCTTTACAAAACCGGGGACCGGGCCCGCTGGCGCGAAGACGGGAGCGTGGTCTTTCTTGGGCGGCGCGACCGCCAGGTCAAAATCCGCGGGGTCCGGGTCGAGCCCGCCGAAGTGGAAGCGGCGCTCGATTCCCACCCGAATATCGCGGAATGCCGGGTCGGCACGCGGGGGCGGTCGGCCTCATCCAAAATCCTCGTCGCGTGGGTCCGTCCTGTCGGCGTGTTCGACAGGGAAAACGTGATGGATTTTCTTTCGGCCAAACTGCCGGCCTTTCTCCGCCCGGATGCCATTGTTCCGGTTGACCGGTTCCCCCTGACCAGCAGCGGAAAAGTCGACCTGTCCGCGCTTCCCGATCCCGACGTGTCCGCGAGAACGAAATCCTCTCCTCCGGAAACGGCGACGGAGAAACGCCTCGCGGCCATCTGGTCCGAATTGCTCGGCGTCGCAGGCATGGGCCGGGACGACAATTTTTTCCATTTGGGAGGGCATTCCCTCCTCGCGCTCAGGCTGTTCTCGCGCATCCATCACGATTTCGGCATGACGCTTCCCCTGGCGACCCTTCTGCGGGCTCCGAGCCTCCGCATGCTGGGGAGTTTCGTGGACCGCGAGCTCGCGGAGGGAAAAGGCGGCGAAGATCGCCCGCCGGTCCTCGCGGTCATCCACGCGGAGGGGGCCGGCGCCCCGCTTTTTTGCATCCATGCCGGCGATGGAGGGATTCTTGTTTACAGGGAGCTGATGCACCACCTGGATGGCAGGCGTCCGGTTTTGGGGATCGAATCTCCCGGATTGCATGCCGGTCGGGAATACCGGGTTCCGGCGATCGAGGAGACGGCGGCGCTCTATTTGAATTCCATCCGGCGAAGGCAGCCGCATGGGCCGTATCTCCTCGCCGGGTTTTCCTATGGGGGAATGGTCGCCTACGAGATGGCCGTCCAACTTCAGGCGGACGGCGAGGATGTCGCGTTTCTGGCGCTTTTTGACACCTGGGCGCCGGGGGTCGAAATGATCAAGGCGGACCTCGGGGAACGCCTGCGCCGGTATCTTCGGAGAAAAGGGGCGGAAGGGGTTTTTGAGCGGGCTTTTCAAACGGCTGTCTATTTTTCCCTCCGCGCGTTCCAGCGGGTCTTCCCCGGAAGAGAAACGGCTCCGGAAACGCACGGCGACGACCTCCAGCGCGATCTGCGTGAAGCGCATGGGGAGACAATGAATGCCTATCGCCCGCGGAGTTACCCGGGCAAACTCACGCTTTTTCGCGCGATGGACCCCGGGGGAAGCGTGTTCGATTTTCCGGAAGACAACGGCTGGAGCATGTTCGTCGACGACCTGGAAGTCGTCCCGGCGTCCGGCACCCATAACACGCTCTTCGACCAGAGAAACATCGGGGGGACGGGAAAAAAACTCCAGGCCCGGCTCCTGGCCTGCAGAGTTTGACGGTTCCTCAGGGAATGGAACGCCAGAGGAGGATGCCGATGGTCGCCAGGATCAGGCAGAGGACGAGGAATTTGATTTTGGCGTTTTGAAGCTCGCGGAGCGGCAGCGGCCTGCGTTTGCCGTTGGGTTTCGCGCTCCTCCCGCTGTGCGCCCCGTTGAGGGAGATCGCGGGCGATGCCATTTTGGCGCGGAGTTTGGCCCGTTCTCTTTCCTTCGTCCGTTTCGCCTGGAGCTGGGCCGGCAGCCTGCGGAGCTGCTGTTCGAGTTCCTGCTCCTTGCGCCGGAGCGCGTCGGCCTCCTTTTGCAGGCGAACCTCTTCCACGGTCAGCCTGTTCGAGCGGGCAGGGGAGGGGCGCGCCATGATTTACTTTGTGGCGGAAAGGATGGACCAAATCCAAACCAGGAGGCCGACGGCCGCGAGAACCTGGAGGGGAAGGGTGAAGGCGAACCCGCTCTTCAGCCAGTAGAAGAACCCGCGGTCTTCATACATCGCGTAGTCGCCCTCGAGGCCGCCTTGCGCGGACATTTCATTGGCGGCGGGCTCGGGGGAAATCCTGGCCTGCGCTTTGGTATACTCCGCCCGCGCATCTTCCACCGAGCTGATCGCCTTGCTGAGCTCCCTCGGCAGCTCGGTGCTGTTCCAGCCTCTGGCGTTGATCGCCTCGAGCTGCCGCAGGTGCTGGGTGAACGCGTTGTAAATCGTGTGGAGCTGTTCGAGGCGTTTCTGCGTCTCCTCGACTTCGCGCTGGACGACCACAAGCGAGCGCGTGAGCTTGTCGAGCATTTCCGAGCGCCCGGTATCGAGCTCGTCCTGCCGCCGCTTGAGCTCTTCGAGCCGGCTTTTCTCCCGCTCGATTTCCTCCTGTTTTTGTTTGAGGCTCTCGAGTTCGGCGCGCACCGCCTGCACTTGGTCGCCGAGTTCGCCGGAGGTCTCCTCGTCCAAATCGAGGTAGGGGTCGGAGTCTTTGTTGTGATCAGCGGGCATGGGAGAATGTCTTTGTGCCAGTTGTATCCTCCTTCTCCGGAATTTCCAGCGAAAACGGGCGGACGGGTTCAGGAAGGGCGGGGGGGGGAAATTGCGGGTTTTACAATCCGCGATTTGCGGGTTATTTGAAGGGGAGGTGCCGGCATAGCTCAGTGGTAGAGCAACGGTTTTGTAAACCGTCGGTCCTCGGTTCGAATCCGAGTGCCGGCTCCCCCTCAAATAACGAGGGAAGCCGCATGGATAAAGGCTCTGCGAGCGGATCGATAGAAAATTCCATTGCGCAGGCATGCGACGAAAAGCGCACGAAATGCCTCTTTTAATGCCAAGTAAATGCCAAGTAAAACTGGTCAATTTCAAGGGGGGGGCGATTCATCAATCATTCGACACCGCCCTTGGGATCTGATACTGTTTTCACCATGAAGACGCTCCTTGCTCTCGCGGTGGCGGTCTCTTCAATCTTTCCAACTTCGGCACAGGTTCCGCCATGTCCCGGCGCACCAACCACAGACGCAGACCTAAAGTGGTATGCAGCGAAGGCGGCACAGGCGCACGTGGATGCCAGGGAGGACGCGCGCCTTGCTGCATACGTCGAGGCCGCGAAGTATCAGGCCACAGCCGCATCGAAACCCGCCAACGACGCAGCCTACCAGATGCTTCAACTCCGGATCGTGTCAGCGTATCCCAACAACCCGGCGATGTGGCAATACCTGAACCGCAACCCAAATCCGCGCGTAACGCCAACAATGGGAGGGCGAACCTCCGTGTGAGCCCATTTATTACGGCTCAGACGGAGCTTCGCCCTCCCTCGCGTTATCGACATGTCGTCGAACCGCTCCCCTCTCATTTCTTCCCTTACGCGCGGATCT
>Ga0172380_10005082_pt1 | contig 16280 bp, 15 predicted proteins | sample Leawe162metaG_FD_119747 | JGI IMG/M metagenome (GOLD analysis project Ga0172380, IMG submission 119747) | Leachate microbial communities from a municipal landfill in Southern Ontario, Canada - Leachate well 162 metaG | ecosystem: Engineered > Solid waste > Landfill > Unclassified | place...
AAGACGCAACACTCGATACGGGCGGTTGGTTAGACCTTCCCCGTCAGGGACTTTCACCCTGAAAGAAACGTCAAGCTTCGCTTGCCGCACTAACGATGAGCGCCGGAGCGTGGGAACGATCAACGCAACTTCGGATACGCGGATTAAGCTGACTCTCCTTTATCCGAAACTATTGTTGTTACGCGGTACTAGGTCCGTCCCCCATCCTCCGCCCTCTGCTCGCGAACTCGTCCTGCTCGTTCTGTTCGATTTTGGCCTCGCGCTTGGCTTCGTTGGCGGTATGGCGCTGCAATAAGGTATCGTAGGCTTTCATCTGGCGCTGGCGTTCCAGCCACTCGCGTTGCCCGGCTTCCCAACGCTGCTTGCATTTCGTCACGTCGTCGGTCTGATAAGCGATGGCCTTGTCGAGCTTGCCCATGAACAACTGGAATTCGCGCCACGCCGCCATTTGCATGCCGTGCTGGGTGTTCTGCATCAGGCGACCGCGGTATTCGTCGCGAAACAGCGCCAACTGGGTCAGTTTCTGTTCCGCTTCCTGCCATTTCACTCTCAGCAATTGCAGCTTGCGCCCGGCTTCATCGCTTTGGTTTTGCGCCACATCGAGCAGGGTCTGTAAGGGAAAGCGTTTCGCCATGGTTTAACCTAGATTCCTCTGTTGAACGGGCTGGAGTGTGCGGTTTTCCGGGTGCAGGGCAAGGCGCAACGACGAAGAATGGTTATTCCATTCTGAGAAGTTGCAACGCCGCCATGCGCCCGGAAAACCGTGCAATCCAGCTCGTAGCGTTCTCACCAAATAGGGGAACACAAAACACATGATAAAGTTGTTTATAGCCAATTTGCTACACATCTTGGCAAGCGGTCAACAGAGGAATTTAGGTTTATCGTCAGGAAAACAGTTGCGCCAATTGCAGGCGGCAACTGGCGTAATCCTCGCGCTGGTGCATGCCCTGCTGCAAAAAAGCTTCGAGCAGCGGATATTTCCCTATGGCTTCGTCCAGCAGTGGGTCGCTGCCCCTGACGTAAGCGCCGACGTTGATCAGGTCGCGGTTGCGCTGATAACGCGAATACAGCAGTTTGAAGCGCCGCACCAATTCCAGTTCCTGGAACGGCACCAGTTCGGTGATGGCGCGGCTGATGGAGGCCTCGATATCGATTGCCGGATAGTGCCCCTGGTCGGACAACGAACGCGACAACACCACATGGCCGTCGAGGATGGCGCGCGCGCTGTCGGCGATGGGGTCCTGCTGGTCGTCCCCTTCGGCCAGCACGGTATAAAAGGCGGTGATTGAGCCGCCGCCGGGGCGACCGTTGCCGGCGCGCTCAACCAATTGCGGCAGCTTGGCGAAGACCGAGGGCGGGTAGCCTTTGGTGGCGGGAGGCTCGCCGATGGCCAGCGCAATCTCGCGTTGCGCCATCGCGAAACGGGTGAGCGAATCCATGATTAGCAGCACATGCCGGCCTTCGTCGCGGAAAAATTCGGCGATTGCGGTGGCGTAGGCCGCGCCGTGCAGTCGTTGCAGCGGCGGCGTGTCGGCGGGTGCGGCGACCACCACTGAGCGCGCCAGCCCTTCTTCGCCCAGGATGTTTTCGATGAATTCCTTGACTTCGCGCCCCCGCTCGCCGATCAGGCCGACCACGATTACGTCGGCGCTGGTGTAGCGCGCCATCATGCCGAGCAGGATGCTCTTCCCCACGCCGCTGCCGGCGAACAAGCCCATGCGCTGGCCGCGCCCGACGGTCAGCAGCGCGTTGATGGCGCGCACGCCAACATCCAGCACGTCGCGGATCGGCGCCCGGTCGAGCGGGTTGGCGGGACGGCTTTGCAGCGGCACGCGCTGTTCAGCGACCAGCGCGCCGAGGTTGTCGAGCGGACGCCCGGTGCCATCGAGGACGCGCCCCAACAATTCGTCGCCGACCGGCACTTGGCGCACGCGATCTTCGGATCGTCGCCGCAGGATGAAGGTTTGCCCGATTTGGGGAATGCGCTGCAATTCCGGTTCAGCCGGCGCCACTTTAGCGCCCGGCACCAGGCCGTAAACATCGGAAGACGGCATCAGGAACAATTTGTCGCCGGAAAAGCCGACGACTTCGGCATCTACGTCATGCCCGTCGGGCAGGTGGATCACGCAGCCGCTGCCGACTGCCAGACGGATGCCGACTGCTTCCATCACCAGGCCGGCGACCCGCGTCAGGCGGCCTGTGACCAGCCACGGCTGCCCGTCCGACACTGCCGTCGTGCAATCGTGCAGAAACTGCTTCCAGCGGCGTAGCGGCTGGCCGGACGATTCCGGCGCCGGCGCCGGTTCCGGTTCGAGTTCGGCTAATCCAGCCATTTGTCGTCGCGCCCCAGCGCGGTCAAGGCTCTGTCCCAGCGCTCCTGCAAGGTGGCGTCCAGTTCGCTGGCGTCGGTCTTGATGCGGCAACCGCCGCGCGCGATGTGGTTGTCTTCGACGATGCGACAGTGGGCGTGGGCAAGTTCTTCCTCCATCAAGGTGCGCGCCAATGCCGCATCTTCCGGGTGCAATACCAGTTGTGGGTGCTGAACCGGTTGCGGCAGGCTGTTGAGTGCTTCGCGGATCACCGGCAGCACGGCTTCGGGGCGGAATTTCAGCGCGCTACGCATGATTTGCCGAGCGAGCGCCAGTGCTAAGTCAAGCATATCTTCGCTCAAGTATTGATCGAACTGTTCGAGCGCTTCGTCAAGCGCTGTCTTTAATAGCTTGATGCGCTCCCATTCGGCGAGCGATTTTTCGCGCCCCTCGCCATAACCCACCGGGTAACCCGCCTGATAGCCCTCATCCCGTCCGGCGGCCAGCCCTTCTTCCCGTCCGGCGGCCAGACCTTCCGTGCGTCCGGCGGCGTATCCCTCATCCCGCCCGGCGGCATAGCCTTCATCGTGCGCCTGGCGTTGTATTTCCTCCAACTCGCCCGCCGTCGGCCAAGCCAGGGGAGGCGGTTCTTCCTCTTCCACTTCCGGCGGCGACTGGGGACGCTCGTCGAAGGAGTCTAGCTCCCACAGCCGGTACGCACCAAGTTCCTCCTTGGAAATGACCGGCTTAGACAAAGGTATCCTCGCCCTTGCCGCCGATCACCACTTGTCCCTCGTCGGCGAGTCGGCGCACCACTTGCAGGATGCCCTTTTGCTCGGCTTCGACTTCGGATAGACGCACCGGCCCCTTGGATTCCAGATCGTCGCGCAACATTTCGGCGGCGCGCGCCGACATGTTCTTGAATATTTTCTCGCGCAGCTCTTCGTTCGCGCCCTTTAGCGCAACCACCAGCGATTCCGACTGTATTTCGCGCAGCAGCAACTGGATGCCGCGGTCGTCGATGTCGATCAGGTTTTCGAAAACGAACATCTCATCCTGGATTTTTTGCGCCAATTCGGGGTCGTAATCCCGCACGCTGGAGATCACCGTGGTTTCCAGTTGAGTGCCCAGATAGTTGAGAATGTCGGCAGCGGTTTTGACGCCGCCCATCACGGTTCTCTGGAGGTTTTTCGAGCCGGCGAGCAGCTTGGTGAGCACGTCGTTCAACTCGGCGAGCGCCGCCGGCTGCACGCCGTCCAGCGTGGCGATGCGCAGCATGACGTCGTTGCGCTGGCGCTCCGGGAAAAATTTGATGATTTCGCTGACCTGGTCAGGCTCCAGATGCACCAATATCGTCGCGATAATCTGGGGGTGCTCGTTCTTGATCAGTTCCGCAACCGCGCCGCCTTCCATGAACTTAAGCGCTTCGATGCCGCTGGTGTCGCCGCCTTTCAGGATGCGGTCCAGCAGGCCGGCGGCCTTGTCGCTGCCCAGCGCCTTGTTCAGCACGGCGCGGATATAGTCGTCCGAGGCCATGCCTATCGAGGTTCTTTCCTTGGCCATGTCGACAAATTCCTGCAACACGGAAGCGATCTTTTCCTTGGTCGAACCGTCCAGGGTCGCCATCGCCGTTCCCAGCCGCTGTGCTTCCTTGGGGTTCATGTGCTTGAAAACTTCAGCCGCTTCCTCCTCCCCCAAGGTCAGCATCAGGATCGCGCTTTTCTCCAATCCGCCGTCAATATCAATTTCAGCCACCGAGCCACTCCTTCACCACGCTGGCCACGAGGCGCGGCTCAGTTCTGGCCAGTTCCCTGGCGATTCTCAGATTTTCTTCGTAAATATTGCGCGCTTCCTCAGCTTCTCTTTCACGCTGAGTTTGTTCCGCCTGCGCAATCTCCTCGGGCGATTCGCCGGGCGGCGGCGGTGGCGGCGGCGGCGCAAAAATATCCCGCAGCGGCGGCAAAAACACCTTGAAAAAGAGTAGCAGGATAATGAGCGCAATCGCCAGGTTCTTCGTCAACTCTTTGGCCAGCGCTACAACTTCCGGGTCTTTCCACAACGGCACAACGGGTTCTTCGGCGACGCTGAAGGAGGCGTTCGCCACATTGACCGTATCGCCGCGTTGCGCATTGTAGCCCATCGCCTCGCGCACCAGATTGCTGATTTGCGTCATTTCCTGCGCGGTCAGCGGTTTCAGCGTCACCTTGCCGTCCTTGCCGGTGACTTTGCGGTAATTCACCACCACCGCCGCCGACACCCGTTTGATGCCGCCCACCGCCTGGCGCACCACCTTGACGGTTTTGCCGACCTCGTAATTGATCGTGGATTCCTTGTGCGAGCTGCCGTTCGCGCTGCCTATCGTCGCCGAAGCCGGCACGCCGGCGGGCGCGTTGATCGGTGCTGTGGCGGCGCCCGGCGGCTGGTTGGACAAGGCGCCCGGCACACCGGCTGCGGGTTGGCCGGCATTGCCGGTGGTTTCCGCGCTTTGCTGGCTGCGGATGGCCGCGCCGTCCGGCGTTGCGTTGGGTTTGAAGGCTTCCTCGGTCTGTTCGGATTGGGCGAAATCGACATCCGCCGTAACCCGCGCGCGCACGTTATCCGTTCCGACAATAGGGCTTAAAATATCTTCGATGCGCTTGACCAGACTGCGTTCCAGTTGATGCAAGTATTCGAGCTGGGTAGGGTTCAACCCATTGTTTTTCTCGCCGTCCGCCTGGCCGCTCAGCAGCGTGCCGTTCTGATCGACGATGGTGATGTTGCTCACCATCAGTTCCGGCACGCTGCTGGAAATCAGATGCACGATGCCGCTTACCTGCGCCGCGTCCAGCATTCTGCCGGAATGCATCGTCAGCAATACGGAAGCCGTCGGCTTTTGCTGTTCGCGCACGAACACGGTTTGTTTGGGGAAAGCCAAGTGGACGCGCGCCGACTGGATTGAGGAAATGGCCTGGATGGTGCGCGTCAGTTCGCCCTCTATCGCCCGGTGGTAATTGGCTTGCTCGCCGAATTGGGTGGTGCCGAGTTTCTGGTTGTCCATCAACTCGTATCCCACCACGCTGCCCTTGGGCAAACCTTGCGCCGCCAAACGCAGGCGCAACTCGTACACCTGGCTGGCTGGCACCAGGATGGCGCCGCCCCCTTCCGCCATTTTGTAGGGGATGTTCATCTGTTGCAGCGAGGTGATGACCGGGCCGCCGTCGCGGTCCGAAAGATTGCTATATAGAACCCGGTATTCCGGGGGCTGCGCCACCCACAACCAAGCGCCGACGATGAGCGCGATGGCGACCGCCAACCCGACCATGACGCCCAGCTTTTTGTTGTTGGGTAATTGAGCGAATCTCTCTTGCAACCGGGCGCTTAATGGCTGCTGAAGTTCCTCTGCCATATTTTAAGAGCCTTGTTCCCGGAGGGTGTTGGAGTGGTGGAATTAGTGTGATATTGAATGATACCTCACGTAGAGGCTAGGGGCTAGAGGCTAGGGGCTTAGGAGTGAGGAGTGAGGCGTGAGGGGTGAGGGGTGAGGCGTGAGGGGTGAGGGGCTAGTAAAACCCGGCGCGCAGCGCCGAAATTGCCCTTCGCGCCTCACCCCTCACGCCTCCACCCCCTACACCTGCATGTTCATGATTTCCTGATACGCCGTCACCAGTTTGTTACGCACCTGAACCATGGTCTGGAAGGAGACGTTGGCTTTTTGCAAGGAAAGCATCACGTCCTGCACGTTTGAATTGGGGTCGCCCAGTTCGAATGCCTTGGCCAGATTGTTGGCTTGCTGCTGCGCCGAATTGACGTTGTCCAGCGATGATTTCAGCGCGGACGCGAAATTCTTTCCATCGGGCAAGGACGCGGACTCAGGAGCGCCCCCCGCCGTCATGGATGCGGAACGCAACTGACCCAGCAGTTGATCAATTCCCAGAGTATTCATTATCCCTCTCCACCGCGTGTTTCATTTTCCGGCTTAAAACCTACCCCGGACATGCTATGCATCATCCGGGAATAAGCAAGTTTCAAGCCCATTATGCATGACCGCTTTTTCGGTACGGCCACACCAATCCAAAACCCAACAGGATTTTACTTTCGAAGTCGTCCCAATAATTGAAGCACGTTCCATGCCATCGCGTCATGCCGCCTTGGGATCGTCTCCGCCGTCTTCCTCCCGATACTGCTGGAGCTTGTAGCGCAATGTGCGTTCGCTCATGCCTAATCTATCAGCGGCCAATTTCCGCACACCTTTAACGGCAGCCAACGTTTCCATTATATGTGCTTTTTCCAGCGACTTCATATCGACATTGCCGCTGACCCGCACACTCTGCGGCAACATCAGGTTATCGACGTCTATCACCTCGCCCGACGCCAGGATCATCGCGCGCTGTATGACATTCTCCAGCTCGCGGATGTTGCCCGGCCAGGCATAGCGCTCCAGTTGCAGCGCAGCCGCCGGCGCCAAGCTCATGCCATGGCGACCGACCCGCGACGCCAGACGCGCCAGGAAGCTCCGCGCCAGCGGGATGATGTCCTGGGTGCGTTCGCGCAAAGGCGGCAGTTCGAGCGGAAACACATTCAGACGGTAAAACAAATCCTCACGAAATTCACCCTTCGCCACCGTTTCCGCCATATCGCGGTTGGACGTGGCGATCACCCGGATGTCCAGCGGAATCGCCTTATGTCCGCCCACCCGCTCCACCTCGCGCTCCTGCAACACGCGCAGGAATTTGGCCTGCAACGGCAAGGGCATCTCCGTCACTTCGTCGAGCAGCAGTGTGCCGCCCTGGGCCTGCTCAAATTTGCCGGACTGCGCTTGGGCTGCGCCGGTGAACGAACCTTTCTCGAAACCGAACAGCGTGGATTCGAGCAGATTTTCCGGGATCGCCGCGCAATTAATCGCCACGAAAGGCTTCGCGGCGCGCGCCGAATGGCGGTGGACGAAGCGCGCCAGCACTTCTTTGCCGGTGCCGCTCTCGCCGGTCAGCAACACCGTGACATCGCTCGAAGCCACGCGCTGCGCCAGATTCAGCACTTCCAACATGCGCGGGTCTTGCGCCACCACTTCGCCGGTTTCGCTGGGCAGGGACGGCAGCATATAACGCACCACCTCGGCCAGCAAGCGGTCCGGCTCGAACGGCTTGGTAAGATAATGGCACGCCCCGGCGCGCATCGCTTCCACCGCCTTGTCTATCATGCCGTAAGCCGTCATCAGCAGCACCGGCAAATGGGGATAAGCCGTCCTGATTTCGCGCAGCAACGTGTGGCCGTCCATCGGATGCATTTGCACATCGCTCACTACCAAACCCACGCGATGCTGGCGCAACGTCTTCAAGGCAGCCTCACCGTTGCCGGCGCTGATGGCCTCGTAGCCGGCCAGCCCCAGCGTGTCGCACAACGCTTCGCGCAAGTCTGCATCGTCTTCGACGATCAATATCGGTAATGGTTTCATGAATTTCAGCCGGTTATTTTCATATGGTCACTATGCTAGCATAAACGCGGGGGCTAGAGGCTAGAGGCTAGGGATTGTCGGCGCTACGCGCCGGTTTTTACTAGCCTCTAGTCCCTAGCCTCTAGCCTCTAAAAAATAAACAATTTCTGTGGATAACTCTGTGCATATCCTGATGGCATCCACGCTAACCGCCACCGACACAAGGAAAACTCCGGGGTTGATGCTTTATTGAGCAAAATATATTCATTAATATTCATTAACATACAAAAACAAGCCCTGCCTTCATGAACTTACCCCGCATATCGAAACACTTTCATTTACAATGTGCGTTAACTGGCCTCCGAAATATGCTTCCGTCATCATTTATCCGTATGACATCAACGTAATCAGGCTGAGTCGAGATGAAAACACACCGCGCACAACACATCGCATGGCTCTTGCTCCTGTCCTTATGCGCAGGCTTTCCCGCCGCTGCCGGCAACTGGAAGCAGGTGGCAAACGACAATAAAACACGGGTGGAAATCGATGTTGCCAGCCTGGTCGCAATACCGGACGAAAACATCGCCAAAGCCTGGGAACGGGAGACCCACGCCAAGCCGAAACAGGCCAAGCCCGGCGATTTTTTCTTTACAATGGTGAAAACGCTGGCGCAATACCATTGCACCGACCGTACCACCACCTACTTGTACCGTGCGTACTATGACGCGGACGGCAGCGAAATCAAGGCTATGACCACAAGCGCCGATCTTGGCAAGGTGGATTTTCTGGTTCCCGATAGCCTGGAAGAGCGCAAGCTGATATTCGCCTGCACCTATAAAAAACCTGTTGCCAAGAAGACATCCCCCGTAGCCCCGCCCGAAGCGGTGGAAAAAACCAGCGAAGCGCCGTCTCCCGTCACCCAACCGCCCGACGAAAAAGACGCGCAGAAAAGCGCAGCACCGGCAAAATCTGCCGCCAAGGGCGGCAAATCACCGCCTACGGATAGACCGGAAACGGCGGAAAAAAAACCGCCGGACACAACGGCACAGTCTTCCCCAGCGTCGTCCGGGAAAGCGTCGGCGGGGAAATAATGCAAGTCTTTCACTTACCCGTGAAATGCCGGCCTAGCCCACTTCTTCGACGCTTTGCCATGATAGAATGGGGCGAACTTACACGCGCAATACATACGAGCATATGCTGGGCAAATATATCAAATCTTTGATAGGATGGAAAAAAAGCGACGATGAGCAGCCCGCTGCCCTGGTGTTGGACATTGCCCAATCGAAACCCGCAGAAGCCGAAACAGGTAGAATCATAGACACCGGGCATGTGCCGGGCAGCGATGTCATCACCGCCATTTTACCGGTGGAAACCTCGGGCGGGCAGACCGACGCCGAAAACCTGCGCCAGCGCTTCCTTAGCCACCAGCCGCTGCTCGACCGGTCGCAATATGTGGTTGGCTACGAATTATCGTTGCGCCACAAAACCGCGCAACTGCAGAACGATGCCGGTGAATTGCAACTGCTGCAAGGCCAGACGCTGGTGAAATGCCTGATCGACCACGACATCAACCGCTTGGCGAACGACAAGCAAACGCTGCTCACCCTGCCGCCGGCCATGCTGGGCAATCCCTTGCTGCTGCTCCTGCCCCAGAAAGGATTGACGCTGTGCTTCGATTTCGGCGGCAGCTTCGACGAAACGACCTGGCATCGCTGCAAGGAACTCAAAGCCCTGGGCTATCGTATTGCGCTGGACAATTTCACCCCCGGCTCCGCGATGGAAATCCTGCTGGAGCTTGCCCAATTCGCCCGTATCGACGTAACCCGCTACAACGCCATCGAACTGGCGCGCATCATCGATAAACTGCTGGAAAAGTCCCCGCAAATCCAACTCGTCGCGCGCAACGTCAACACCGAAGTGGATTTCGACGTTTGCCGCAAGCTGTTTTTCCATTATTTCCAGGGATATTACTTCGCCAAGCTGCAACCCACCGCCCCCTCGCGCATCGACAGCGACCGTGTGCGCGTCATGGAATTGCTCAACATGGTTAAAAACCGCGCCGAAATCGCGGAAATAGAACGCGTGTTCAAGCACGACGCGACCTTATCCTACAAGCTGTTGCTGTACATGAACGCCCCGGTCAACCGGCTGTCCCAGGAAATCCATTCGATTGCCCACGCCATCATCATACTTGGCTACGAACAGCTTTACCGCTGGCTGACCTTGTTGCTGTTCACCAGCGGCATCGTCGATCCGCGCAGCAAGGCGCTGCTCAAAAGCGCGCTGGTCAGGGCGCGCATGGCCGAATTGCTGGGGCAGGAGCGGTTTTCCGGACAAGAACGGGATGAACTGTTCATCGTGGGCATATTTTCCCTGCTCGACGTTCTGCTCAACGCCCCCATGGTGCAAGCAGTGGAACGCCTACACCTGCCCTCGTCGATCACCGAGGCGCTAATTCGCCACAGCGGCGTCTACGCGCCCTATCTCGACCTGGCAGTGGCGTGCGAGGATGCCGACGAAGAAAGCATTTCCCGCATCGCCGCCGACAGCGGATTGGACGCGAAAACCGTTAACCAGGCCCATATCCAGGCGCTGATCTGGGCGGAGGAAATCGATTTGTAGTTTTTTTCCGGGAACAAATTTACCCTGCGCCCCCAAGCCTTACAGTTGCATAAACTGCTTGGCTAATTTAAGGCTCTGCCCTTGATAGTTCGAATTCATGTCCTGCCCATACAGAAGCTCGGGGCGGGCCGCCATGCGCTCGTAGCGCAGCCACCCTACCGTCTGCCCGTGCTCCAGCAGGAAGGGCACCTCGTGCGAGCGCACTTCCAGCACCCCCCTGCTGCTGCCCGCTTTATTGGTCGCGGCATTCCAGCCGAATCCAGGATCAAAAAAGCCGGCATAGTGGACGCGGAACTCGCCGGCGCGGGTGTCGTAGGGCAGCATCTCGGCCGCATAGTCCGGTGGCACCGCAATCGCTTCCTTGGTCATGAGAATATAGAATTCATCGGGATCCAATATCAGTGAAGACGTTTTGTGAAATCGGATAGGCTCCCAGAAATCCAACGGATCATAATCCCGCCTTTCCAAGTCGATACGTTTGACATGCTTCTTCGCGCGATAACCGATCAGGTCGCCCTCATGCCCGGCGCCTTCCAAATCCACAGTGAACGGTAAAACGCCTGTTTTTGTCGATCTTGCGTTTTTCTCGTAGTCGCTGAAATCGACAATTTGCCCTTCCTCAAGAAGCTGTTTCCAGTCGGCGGAAGTGATGGGTTTCGCCTCCTCTCCGCGTGTGCGGCGAAACCTCAACTGATTCAAGCGCGTACCGGCTTTGACCACCACACTGAAACTCCGGGGCGCCACTTCGATATAAAGTTCGCCCTTGTAGCCCTCTCTCACCTGGTCGAAACTGGTCGCCTCATCGGCAATCAAACGCGTCAAAATATCCAGCCGCCCCGTTGAGCTTTTCGGATTGGCAAAGGCCGCTACATCGCTTCTCAAATTAATGGCTTCCAAAAGCGGGATGACATATACCCGCCCCTTTTCAAGCACCGCGCCCTTGCCCAGATCGATTTTGAAGTCGGAAAACCGGGTGTCGAGTTGCGCCATTTTATCGAGCACCCTCATTCCCTTGCCGGGAAGAAAGCTCGTATCCACGGGGTAAGCGCAATTGCCCAGGCGCAGGTCTATGCTGGCGGGCTGAATCTGGTCATGATCGATATTCGCCAGCGCCGCCTTGATTTCGCCACTACCCAGCATTTCCTTAATTTTCTGGCTCGGAAGAATTCCGGTATAACCTCCCACACGCGTTGTAGCCATCGAACCGGTCTTTGTCATCGCTTCATTCATCTGATGTACTCTTCCGCACCCTGTCTTGAGGTCGTCTTTGAATTCGCCGCTTATTAAAAAAGGAGGCTGTTCAGTACGTGCGGCTGATTATAGCCGTGCGCTGCCCGTTGCACCAAGCGCTTAAAGCGCACGAACCAAGGTAAATTTGTTCTCAGAAACTCATGATGAAAATCAATGATGGAAAATATTCATGAATCCCAGGCAAACTGAGCAGCAACGCTGCTCAACTCATGACGGCAATCCATAAAGACAAAACCTTTTTTCACTGCGGAGGACGCGGAGGACGCAGAGGAAGAGCATGAGGGTTTTCCTCTGCGTCCTCTGCGGTGAATCGGTTTTTTCCGTGCTGAGAACAAATTTACCCTGGCGCACGAACACAGGCCATATCCAGAGCTACGGCATCAAAACAAAATTGCACCCGCTCTATATCGATCAGCATCTTGCATTGCCTTCCTTCTCCAGCTATACTTGTCCAAATTAATGCACAAGTAAGGCAAATATGAACGTCGTCACCTATTCCCATGCGCGCAATGCGCTCAAGTCCATTCTGGATGGCGTAGTCCAAGACGCGGACGTAACCATTATCAGTCGCCGCGATGCGGAAGGCGATGCTGTGGTGATGTCGCTGGACAGCTACAACAGCATCATGGAAACATTGCATCTGACCGGCAACCCGGCGAACGCAGCGGCGCTGGCGCGGGCAATTGCACAGGATAAAGCCGGGCAGGCACAAGAGCGCCAATTGCTTCCCACCGATTAATCGTGCGCGCCATTCGCTTCGTGCCCGATGCTTGGGATGCCTACCTGTACTGGCAAGACCAAGACAAGAAGACGCTCAAGCGATTGAATCTGCTGATTACGGCCACTGCGCGCGACCCGTTCGTCGGCATAGGCAAACCGGAGCCGCTTCGGGGAGAGTTATCCGGCTACTGGTCAAGGCGCATAGATGAAGCAAACCGCTTGGTGTATCGCGCAACCGATGCCGAGTTGGTGATTATCGCCTGCCGTTTTCACTATGACAGTTGAGCATCCCGCGAGACGCAGCTAACCCGGATATTGCATACCCTAAAGAGCACAAGTAAATTCGCGTGATGATCGCGCAAAATTTTGATTGATGTAGCGAGTCATAGTGGGCGCGACCGCAATAAGCCAACGCGGCGGCGCTCAGTCGTAGATAATGATGCGCGACCGCGTTCCATCCACATCGACCAGCAGGCCGGCCTGCTGGGCTGCTTCGCCCACCTTGGCCAGTGCCGGCAGATGGTTGATTTCGGCAAGCAGGGAAAGCGTGCATTTCGGGTCGCAACCCATATAATATTCATCGGAGGCGCGGCAGCCGCAATCTCCTGCGTCCACGCCGATGTCAAAGCCGCTGCCCATTTCCAGGATCAGCGGTTCCCCATGCATGACCTGGGCGCGCGCACGCAATGCGCTGTTTTTTCCGTCCCAGGCTATTACGGGAAAGTTGTCGAAGTTACGCATGGTAATCCCCTCTTAAAAAATGCCTTGCGCGGGGGATGCGATGCAACGCGCAAATTGTGACCGCGCAAGGCATAGTCATTCGAAAACGAGCGACCGGCCACTTTGCCGCTCTTCCGACCCACACCGGAAACAGTGATGCGAGCCACAAACCTCTTGAAGTTCACGCCCTAATTCTAGCACCATAGACGATAAAAACAATCAGGTATTTTGGCGTACTGATTCCAACGAGCGTCGCGCAAAACACAACGCGGCTATCTCGTAAAATTTCGAGGGCGATACTTCGTTAACACCCCAATCGCGGCTCTTGCACCCCTTGGGTAAATGCGCGTTTCTACGGAGTTTTGCGTAAAATATCGGCTTTGCTGCGCAGCTCGACAGGTGCAAAACATATTTGCACAGCATAGTCTGGCTTGGGGGGAGCAGGGTAAATTTGTTCTCAGAAATTCATGATGAAAATCAATGATGGAAGACATTCATGAATCCCAGGCAAACTTAGCGCGACGCTACTCGACTCATGGCGGCAACCCATAAAGACAAAACCTTTTTCACCGCAGAGAACGCAGAGGAAACCCCTCATGCTTTTCCTCCGCGTCCTCTGCGGTGAATCGGTTTTTTCTGTGCCGAGAACAAATTTACCCTGCTTGGGGGGGCTTTTTTTCCTGGTTGAGTGCGACAAAGCCGGTATAATCGCGCCTTTTCGATGGCGGGGCAGGTTTCCCGCTTGAATTTCGGTAAAGCCATTTCCAGCCCCACTCCCTCCAATAACGCATTGCCATAATGAAAATCTGCATTCTTTCCGACAGCCACGACAACCGCATCCTGCTGGCTGCTGCGGTGGAAGCGGCTCATGCGCTGGGCGCCGAGGCGGTGCTGCACTGCGGTGACTTGGTCGCGCCCAATATGCTGAAGATGTTTCGCAAGCTGGAAATGCCGGTGCATCTGATTCACGGCAACAATACCGGCGATCTTTATACTTTATCGCGCATGGCGCACGAGCCGGGCAGCCATATCCATTTTCACGGCCAGGATGCGGGGATAGTGCTGGGCGGGCGGCGCGTGTTCATGGTGCATTACCCCCACTATGCGCGCGCGATGGCTTGCACCGGCGAGTGGGACGTGGTGTGTTACGGGCACGACCATAAAGCGGCGCTGGAACAAGTCCCCAACATCCGGGGCGGCACGACCTGGCTGGTCAATCCCGGCACGGTGGGCGGGGTGGCCGCGCCGGCGACTTACATCATTGCGGACTTGGAAACGTTGAGCTTCGAAATCCGCGAGTTGTCGGAAAACGGGCTGGAAATGAGCGGCTTGCCGCCCAATTCGCAGAAGCTTTAGAGAGCAAACAACCGGGACGCAAAAGAAATACTGATTCGAACATAAGAATATTCAATTAATTTTTCCCAATTTGACAATGGATTACCTGCGGATTTCAAGGTAACATGGCTGCCGGTTTTTAGTGTCTTGAAGTCCTTAAATTATAGGTAATCCGCGACGGAGGTAAATCTGATGACGGAAGTCGTTGCAACCAACCAGACCATTCTGGTCGTCGGCGGCGGCATCAGCGGCATGACGGCGGCGCTGGAAGCGGCCGAATGCGGCAAGAATGTCGTGCTCGTAGAAAAAAATCCCATGCTGGGCGGGCGTGCGTCCCAGCTATACCGCTATTTTCCCAAGCTGTGCCATCCGGTATGCGGCCTGGAGATCAATCAGCGGCGCACCAAGTTCAACTCGCGCATCAAGGTGTTGACCATGGCCGAAGTGACGGGCATCACCGGCAGTGCCGGCGACTACACCGCCACGGTCAAGCTCGCGCCGCGCTTTGTCAACGAAAACTGCACCGCGTGCGGCGCATGTGGCGAGGCGGTGAAGGCCGAAGTGGCGGACAGCTATAATTACGGCCTGGGCAAGGTCAAGGCGGCGTATCTGCCGCACAAGATGGCCTATCCGCAGCATTACGTGATTGACCCGTCCATCGTCGGCACGCCCGAGGGCGAAGCCGCCAAGGCCGCCTGCAAGTACAACGCCGTGGACCTCGATATGCAAGAGGAAACCGTCCAGTTCAAGGCCGGTGCGGTAATCTGGGCGACCGGCTGGAAGCCTTACGATGCGGCGAAGATCCAGCCTTACGGCTACGACCGTTTCTCCAACGTGATCACCAGCGTCGAATTCGAGCGCCTGTCCGACCCGCACGGGCCGACCAAGGGCAAGCTGTTGCGCCCGTCCGACGGCAAGGAAGCGAAGAACATCGCGTTCATCCAATGCGCCGGTTCGCGCGACGAGAACCATTTGCGTCACTGCTCGCGCATTTGCTGCATGGCCTCGCTCAAGCAGACCACTTATGTGCGCGAAGCCTACGGCGACGCGGGCAAATCGACGATTTACTACATCGACATCCGCGCCATCGACCGTTTCGAGGATTTCTACGCCAAGGTGTGGAACGACCCCAATGTCAGCTTCGTCAAGTCTAAGGTGGCGAAAGCCGTGCAGGACGAGAAAAGCGGCGACGTGGTGTTGCATGGCGTGAACACCGAAGGCTATCAGCGTTATGCCACCGCGCATGATCTGGTGGTGCTGGCGGTGGGCATGGAGCCGAGCGTCAAGGGCATGAATCTGCCGGTGGACATTGTCGCCGATGCAAGCGGCTTCATTGAGGCAGACGCCAAAAACGGCGGGTTCTTCGGCGCCGGTTGTGCAGCCAATCCGCTGGACGTGAACCGTGCGGTGCAATCCGCGACCGCCGGCGCGTTGCGGGCGATTCAAGTGGTTAACCGTGTAGCCAGAGCGGAGGGTTGATTAAATGGCGGATATGAAAGTAGCAGCGTACATATGCCAGGGGTGCGGTTTGGGCGAACGCCTGAACACCGCAGCGCTGGCCAAGGTGGCGCAGAAGGAAGGCAAGGCTGCGCTGGTCAAGGAGCACGGTTTTCTGTGCAACGCCGAAGGCGTGAAACTGATTCGTGACGATATTGCCAATGAAGGCGTAACGCATGTGATGATAGGCGCGTGTTCGCGCCGCGCCAAGACCGAGGCGTTCGGCTTCACCGATGTGGCCGTGGCGCGCGCCAATTTGCGCGAAGGCGTGATCTGGAGCCAGCCGGAAACGGCTGAAGCGCGCGAAACCACTCAGGAAATGGCGGAAGATTACATCCGCATGGGCTGCGCCGAAGTCAAGAAAATGACATTGCCGATGGGCGACCCGGCGGCTGTGACCGAACGCCGCGTGCTGA
>Ga0172380_10005083_pt1 | contig 16277 bp, 18 predicted proteins | sample Leawe162metaG_FD_119747 | JGI IMG/M metagenome (GOLD analysis project Ga0172380, IMG submission 119747) | Leachate microbial communities from a municipal landfill in Southern Ontario, Canada - Leachate well 162 metaG | ecosystem: Engineered > Solid waste > Landfill > Unclassified | place...
AGTTGAAGTTTTATTAGAAAAAAGCGATAATGGAATAGAGGCCGGCTATAAGCAATATAAAATTATAATTAATAAAGATAGCCAGCCGGAAATTAAAAATATATGAAAAAAGAATTTACAACAGAGGAAGCGAAAAGAATAGGTGATAGTTTTGGCGTTGATTGGAATAAATACGATTTGGAGCAGTTTAGAATGGGATTAGCAATTGAATTGGAGCATGGGTTGCGTGATGCGGAGACTAATGTTACCAATGATGACGAAGTAATGACCGGCAAAATCGCATTAGCCCATCTTAAAGAAATTTCTGATTATTACACCAGATTAGACAAAATGGAAAAAGAAGCAGGGTCATAATTTATGACTGCTGATAATTTGGAAGATATCTTAAAGAAATGCGCGAATCCGCAAAGAGCGAAAAATTCGCAATGGTTTTTTAAGACCAAAAAAGGCGAATACGGAGAAGGGGATGTATTTTTAGGAATAAACAATCCGACAATACGGAAAATTGCCAAAGAATTTCATTCTTTGGCAATTAATGATTTGTCCAAGCTTATTAAAAGCAAGTTCCACGAACAAAGATTAATTGTTTTGTTGATTTTGGTGGAAAGATTCAAAGAAGACGAGAAAAAGGTTTTTGATTTTTATCTTAGCCATACCAAATACATCAATAACTGGGATTTGGTGGATTTATCTGCGTATAAAATTGTCGGTGCATATCTGGAAAACAAAGATAAAAAAATACTTGATAAGCTGGCAAAATCCAAAAATCTGTTCGAGAGAAGAATTGCCATACTTTCAACTTTTCATTATATCAAACAGGGTGATCCAAGGGATGCGTTGAAAATCGCCGAGCTTTTAATCAATGACAAGCAGGATTTGATTCATAAAGCAGTTGGCTGGATGCTAAGGGAAATCGGCAAACGCTGCGGACAAGAAATTGAAGAGAAATTTCTAAGAAAATATTATAAAATTATGCCGAGGACAATGTTGCGTTATGCAATTGAAAGATTTAATGAGAAAAAAAGAAAATTTTATTTAAATTGACTGACATAATTAATCTGTGCTATATTACATTTAGATAAAAAGGTCGTTAATTAAAATAAATCATTTCGTAAAATCATATCGTGATGTTTAGAAAAAGAGACGATTCTCCGAGGAAAATGGTTGAGGGAAATTGGAAATGCTCCAAATGTGGAGCCGAGATTACTCAATTGCCATTTGAACCTTCCGGCGACTTGCCAATCTATTGCAGCAATTGCCACAGAGAAAGAATGGGCGAAAGGCGAGGCGGAGGCGGCGGTGCCAGAAGGGATTTTCAGAGAAAAATGTACCAAGGCAATTGGAAATGCTCCAAATGCGGAGTCGAGATTACTCAACTTCCATTTGAACCTAGGGATGGGCAGGAAATTCTTTGCCGTGACTGCTATCGCAGCCAAAAAGGATACTAAAAACTTGTAATAAAAAACTCCCCGCGTGGCGGGGGGTTTTTTAGTTTTAAGTGTGTTATAATTAAAATATATGAAAAAGAGAATTGTAATTGCAGGAATTGCGATTATCGCAATTCTGATAGTTATTTGTTTATTGATACCATTCGATGCTAATGAAGATAATTCTAATATTGTTGTTTTTTCGCCAAAGCCGAACCAGCTTATTGCCAATCCATTGTTAATCGAAGGTAAGGCAAGGGGTTTTTGGTATTTTGAGGCTTCTTTCCCCGTTAAGCTGACGGATAAAGATGGCAATGTATTAGCATCTGGAATAGCCCAAGCGCAAAGCGACCCAGTCACAGGCGAGGTAAACTGGATGACTGAAGATTTTGTTAATTTTAAAGCAGAATTGAATTTTATCTCTTCGTCGGAAACCGAAGGGTTTTTGATTTTGCAAAAAGATAATCCCTCGGGTTTGTTGGAAAATGATGCAGAAATCAAGGTTTTGGTTTTAATCCCCAAGACAGAAACCACGAAAGTAAATGTTTATTTCAATAATAGTAGAATGGATGCTGAATTCTCTTGCAATAAAGTTTTTCCAGCTGAAAGAATAATTCCAAAAACTCAGGCGATTGCCAGGGCAGCTATAGAAGAATTGCTTAAAGGGCCGACCGAAACAGAAAAATCCCAGGATTTTTTTACCAGTATTAATTCCGGGGTAAAAATCCAGGGATTGGTTATTGAAGGCGGAGTGGCAAAAATTGATTTTGACGAACAAATGGAATTTCAGGTAGGCGGCTCATGCAGAGTTTCGGCAATACGCAGCCAGATTATCGAAACATTGAAACAATTTTCGACTGTCAAAAGCGTAGTTATTTCGATCAATGGCAGGATAGAAGATATTTTACAGCCGTAACGGTTTAATCTGTAGTAATAAAAATATCATTAACAACAAAATCAGTGCCGTTCTTTAAATTGTCGTAAATGTTCGTTTTTGAAGAAATATTTATATTGTCTCCGACTTTCAAGTCGCTTAATCCGATAATTGTTTCTTCGGGATAAATAGATTTTGTGCCGCTTGGGATATTTTTGGGGAATTTCAGCCTGGCTATTCTTGTTTGGTCGTCAATTGTTATTTTTATTGTTGTCTTAGCCGGTTCTATAGTAAAATCAGTTAAAGGGATTAAAGCTGTAAGCGTTAAGGTTTTGCCTTCAATTTTTTTAATCTCGCCTGCAAAGCCGTAAATCTCTTTGGCAATATCAAGATCTTTTATCTTATTGTCGCTGATTTCCGGCTGGTCGCTGAGCATTAAAATAATTGCTACAGCAATAAGCGCGATTACTACTACGATTATTATCAGAAGAGATATTTTTATCTTTCCCATATATTTAAAACATTAATTATTACCCTTTAATTATACCATGAAAATAGAATTACTGAAATACAAATCATATTTAAAAATGATAAAAAACTCTGTCGGGACGAAGATGTTCAGGAATTTTTATATAGAGAAAGATAAAAAGGAAATTGATGCAACTAAAAATGGCAATCTTTCCTGCGCATTTTTTGTATCAAATGTTTTATTAATTTGGGGTTTGATAAAAAATGGGCACGCCAATGTGCCAAGCACTATTAAAGATATGCTTGACAATGGCTGGAAAGAGGCTTCTAAAGACAAAATTAAACCAGGAGACGTGATTATTTGGGAGAAACAGACGACTCCCAATGGTAGGCCTCATTTACACAATGGTTTTTATATCGGCAATAAAAAAGCTGTAAGCAATTATTACAAGGCAAGAACTCCTGTTATTCATAGTTGGGATTATAATGGCAAGAGAAAAATAATCGCGGTTTATCATTATTCGGACTTTTAATGAAAAAAATTATAAAAATAATTTTACTGGCAATACTGGCTGTTGTAATAATATTGGCCGTATATTTATTCGTCGGTAAAGCAAAACCAGCGGATAGGGTTGACTGGGGAGTGACTTTTAGCAAAAGATATGCCATTGACTTAGGTCTGGACTGGCAAAAAACATTTTTAGCGATTTTAGATGATTTAAAAACCAAAAAAATCAGGATTATCGCCTATTGGGATGAGGTTGAAACTGAAGAGGGAAAGTATGATTTTAAAGATTTAGAATGGCAGCTCTTAGAGATTGAAAGGCACGGCGGAGAGGCGATTTTTGCCGTGGGTCGGAGAATGCCTCGTTGGCCGGAATGTTTTGAACCAACATGGGCGCAGAATCTTTCAGAAGAAGAAAAGCAAGATAAAATTCTCAATTTTATCAGCGCGACAATAAAATATTTTAAAGACAGACCAAGTGTTAAAATTTGGCAAATAGAAAATGAACCGTTTTTAGGGACATTTGGAGAGTGCTCCAAACTGGATAAAAAATTTTTAAATAAAGAAATTGCTTTGGCAAGATATTTGGATTATCTTAAACCTATAATGATAACCGAAAGCGGGGAATTCAGCACTTGGATTGGCGGGGCGAGGCGGGCGGATATTCTTGGCACTTCTGTTTACAGAAAAGTTTACGGCAAGTTAGGATATGTAAAATATCCGATTCCTCCAGTTTTTTACCAGAGAAAAACAAACCTAATAAAATTTTTCTTTAATATAAAAGAAATAATTGCAGTTGAGGTCCAGGCAGAGCCATGGGGGCATAAGTCAATACAGGAAATGTCGAATGAAGAACAAGATATTTCTATGAGTATTGAAAAATTTAATGAAGTTTTAGGGTATACTCAACAAGCAGGATTTAATAAAGCGTATTTATGGGGCGTGGAATGGTGGTATTGGCGCAAGGCAAATGGTGATGACAGATTTTGGAACCGAGCTAAAGAATTATTCATTCCTTAATTTAAAACCATGTATATCGGCATCGACATCGGCGGAACAAATATTAAAGGAGTTTTGTTTGACGGCAGAAAAGCAGCCAAAAAAGTTAAAATCCCTACAAAATCCAAAACCAATCAAAAAATTATCCTTAGTCAGATTTTTAAATGCATTGAAAAATTAATCAAGAAAAATAAGGATATAAAAGGTATTGGTATCGGAGTTGCTGGGCCAATTGATATCAAAAAACAAAAAATATTAAATCCGCCGAATGTGACTGGTTTAAAAAACTTGGAACTCGGCAAAATAATTGAAAAAGAATTTAAAATCAAAACCGTTATTGATAATGATGTTCATTGTTTGGTTTTGGCAGAAGCGATTTTAGGCGCCGGAAAGAACAAAAATCTGGTTGTTGGCCTGGGTTTAGGGACGGGAGTAGGCGGAGGAATTGTAATGGATAAAAAAATTATTTATGGTAAAACAGGCACTGCCGGAGAATTAGGCCACATAACTATTGATAAATATGGCAGAAAATGCGGTTGCGGGAGCAAGGGTTGTTTAGAGACCTACATAAATGAATCTGGAATCAGAAAAACCGCTTTTGAAATTTTCGGCAAAAGGATAGATACAATTACTTTATATGATATGGCGAGAGAAGGAAATTCAAAAGCAATAGAAGTTTGGAAAATTACGGGCAAATATTTAGGGTTAGGATTGGCGAATATTATTGATACTTTAAACCCTGATATTATTGTAATCGGCGGAGGAATTGCCAGTGCGGGTGAGCTTTTATTAAATTCAGCTAAATCCGAAATGAGAAAAAATGTTCTTTCTTCATCAGCTAAAAAGACACCGATTATTCTTGCCAAACTCGGCGAGTGGGCAGGCGCAATCGGTGCAGCATTATTATGAAAAAATTTAATCCTTATATTATAGTTATTGTGATTTTATTGATTGTTGTGTCAATTTTGCTGTATAAGCAATGGAGCGGAAAAAAAATTGGCGATATAAACATTAATATTTCAAATGATGATATCCAAATAGGCAGGGATGACGCACCAGTAGTAATTATTGAATATTACAGTTATTTGTGTGGATATTGCAAACAATTTGAGGATGCAGTAAAACCAAAAATAATAGAAAATTATATTACCACTGGCAAGGCAAGATTGATTTTGCGTTCATTTCCGCCTTATGAATTAAGCCAGGCGGTTTTATGCGCTAATGACCAGGAAAAGTTTCTGGAGTACCATAATTATCTTTTTGCAAATAACGACAAAATTAAAAGCATTGAAGATTTAAAGAGTTTTGCCAAAACCATCGGGCTTAACGAATCAGAATTTAACCAGTGCTTGGATTCCGGAAAATATAAATCAAAAGCGGAAGAATGGTATGCGCAGGGAAACAGTGATTTTACAAAAGCTGGTATTCCGCAAGACAAGCAAGGCACCCCGGCGTTTTTCATTAATGGCGAGCCAGTCATAGGTGCTGTGCCTTACGAAGATTTTGTGAAGATAATTGAGAGCAAATTAAAATAATCATGGATAAAAAACAGGCAAAAGAGAGAATTGAGAAATTAAAAAAAGAGATTTGGAAGCATAGTTATAAATACCATGTATTGGACCGGCCGGATATTTCCGATGCGGCTTTTGATGCTTTAAAAAACGAACTGGAGGAGTTGGAATATAAATTTCCGGATTTAATTACTCCGGACTCGCCGACACAGAGAGTGAGCGGAAAACCATTGGACAAATTCCAGAAACTCTACCATGCAACGCCAATGCTTTCTTTTAACGATGCTTTTAACATGCAGGAAATGTTTGATTGGCAGAACAGAAACAAGAAAATAGTTAAAGATTGCGATAAAAATGGCTATTATTGCGAATTAAAAATTGATGGGCTGGCAATCGAATTGGTTTATGAAAATGGTATTCTGAAAACAGGCGCGACCAGGGGAGATGGAGTAATCGGCGAGGATGTTACACAGAATTTAAGGACAATAGCCAGCATTCCTTTAAAACTGTTTGGAAAATTCCCAAAACAATTAATCGTGCGCGGAGAAGTTTATTTAAAAACCAAAGAATTTAAAAGGCTAAACAGAGAATTGGAGAAGAAAGGAGAAAAAATCTATGCCAATCCGAGGAATCTGGCAGCCGGCTCAATCAGGCAGTTAAACCCGGAAATTACCGCCAATAGGCATCTCGATTCTTTTGCTTATGCACTGATAACAGATTTAGGGCAAAAAAAACATGAGGATGAACATAAAATCTTGAGAGAATTAGGATTTAAAACAAACTTGCACAACAAATTTTGCAAAGACTTAAATGAAGTGGAAAAGTTCAGGAATTACTGGGAAAAGGTAAGGGAAAAACTTGATTATGAAATTGACGGGATTGTGGTGATTACCAGCGATGATTCTGCATTTAGAAAGCTTGGAGCAATCGGTAAGGCGCCGAGAGGGGCGATTGCCTACAAATTTTCCGCCAAAGAAGCAACTACGATTATCGAAGATGTTATTTGGCAGGTTGGGAGAACGGGAGTTTTAACTCCAGTCGCAGTATTGAAGCCGGTTCAAATCGGCGGAGCGACAATAACCCATGCTACGCTCCATAATTTTAATGAAATTAAACGATTAGGAGTAAAAATCGGCGATACGGTGATTGTGGGCAGGGCAGGTGATGTGATTCCGGACATTATAAAGCCGTTAAAAAACATGAGAACCGGCAGGGAAAAAGAAATCATGGTTCCGCATCTTTGCCCGGCTTGCGGTTCGAAGGTCGTAAGAATTCAGGGAGAAGTTGCTTATAAATGTTCGGATAAAAATTGCGGAGCAATTCTAAGAGAAAGAATTTATCATTTTGTTTCAAAGAAGGCTTTTGATATTGTAGGCGTGGGTCCGAAAATAGCTGACAGGTTTCTGGATGAAGGATTGATTAAGGACGCTGCAGATTTATTTTTTCTGGAAGAAGAAGATATAAAACATTTAGAAAGATTTGCCGAAAAGTCAGCCTCAAATATCATTAAATCAATCCAATCTAAAAAGGATATAAAATTGGAAAGATTTCTATTCGGTCTGGGAATCCCGCAGGTAGGAGAAGAAACGGCGATTGATTTGGCGAAAAATTACGGCAGTTTAAAAAAAATAGAAGAATCATCTTTAGAGGAATTACAGAGAATACAGGACATTGGGCCAAAGGTTGCGGAATCGATTTATAAATGGTTTGGAGAAAAAAATAGTTTGGAATTTTTGCATAAACTACGGAAAGCTGGTATAACTATAATAAATCCGAAATCCGAAATCCGAAAATCGAAACTAAAAGGGAAAACATTTGTTCTGACTGGAGAACTGGAAACTATGACGCGCGACGAAGCTAAAGAAAAAATTCGCTCATTGGGCGGAGATATATCTAGTTCTGTTTCAAAAAATACCAGTTTCGTAATTGCTGGCTCTGAACCTGGTTCAAAATTTAATAAAGCCGAGAAATTGGGCGTAAAAATAATCAGCGAAAAAGAATTTATAAAATTAATATGATTAAGGAACAAGTAGAACATATTGCCAAGTTGGCGAGAATTGAACTGACAGAAAAAGAAAAAGAGAAATTTTCCAATGAACTTTCTTCGATTTTGGATTACGTTGATAAATTAAATAAAGTTGATACGAAGAATATAAAACCGATTCAGCAGATAACCGGGTTGGAAAGCGTAATGCGAAAAGACGAGATGAATCCCAAGTTACAAACTACAAATTACAAACTACTTGATGGGGCTCCGGATAAAAAAGGTAATTATTATAAAGTTCCTAAGATTTTTGAATGGTAGATTTATCTAAGTTGACAATTGAATCTGCCCACAAAGGAATGATAAAAAAAGAATTTACCTGCATTGAATTAGTTCGGGCTTGTTTGGACAAAATTAAAAAAGAAAATAAGCAAATCAACGACTTTTTAGAAATTACGGAAAAATTAGCGCTGGAACAAGCGCAGAAAATTGACGATAAAATCGAGAGGGGAGAAAAAATAGAAGGGCTTGAGGGTATTCCGATTGCCATTAAAGATAATATTCTGGTTGAAGATTATAAATGCACAGCTGGGTCGAAAATTCTGGAAAATTACCAAGCTCCTTATGATGCAACGGTTGTTAAAAAACTAAAAGATGCGGGTGCGATAATTATTGGTAAGACCAATCTTGATGAGTTTGCCATGGGTTCTTCAACTGAAAATTCTGCATTCGGGGTTGTGAAAAATCCTCTGGACAAGACGCGTGTGCCAGGCGGTTCTTCTGGCGGTTCTGCCGCGGCTGTGGCAGCCGGTCATTGTCTTGGCGCCTTGGGCTCGGACACAGGAGGGTCAGTGCGCCAGCCGGCAAGTTTTTGCGGAATAGTCGGATTCAAGCCAAGCTACGGCAGAGTTTCAAGATACGGGTTAATCGCCATGGCTTCTTCTTTGGACCAGATTGGAACATTCGGAAAGACGATTGCAGATGCAAAATTGATTTTTGATGTTATTAAAGGCAAAGATAAATTTGATTCTACGACAACAGAAATAGAAAATAAAAAACAAAAAATAGAAAGCAAGAATTTACGCATTGGAGTGCCGAAAGAATATTTTGGCCAAGGAATAGACAAACAAGTAAAAGAAAAAATCCAGAAAGCCATAAAAAGCTTTGAAAAGATGGGCGCGAAAATCAAAGAAGTCAGTTTGCCGTCCACGGAATATGCCTTGGCAGTTTATTATATTCTTATGCCGGCGGAAATAAGCGCCAATCTGGCGAGATTTGACGGAATCAAATACGGCTTTTCGGCTGGTGAGAAAAATTTATTGGAGAATTATTTAAAAACCCGTGCCGAGGGTTTTGGTGATGAGCCAAGAAGAAGGATTATGTTGGGAACCTATGTTTTGTCAGCCGGTTACCGCGATGCTTATTATAATAAAGCGCAAAAAGTCAGGGCATTAATTAAAAAAGAATTTGATGCGGTTTTTCATGATGTCGATGTTATTCTGACTCCAACCGCGCCAACTACAGCTTTCAAAATCGGAGAAAAAAAAGACCCATTGGCAATGTATTTGTCGGATGTTTATACAACCCCGGTTTCATTGGCTGGTCTGCCGGCGATTTCTGTGCCGTGCGGAGAAGTTGATGGATTGCCGGTTGGCTTACAAATAATTGGACCGCAATTTTATGATGAATTTATTTTCGAAATTGGCAATGATTTCGAGCACCACAATAGTCTCTAGCCAGAGAGTACAAAATCAAGATCCTATTAATGAAAGCATGACCAGATTTTTAGCGCAGGCAAAAAGCGCCTGGGTTGGTTTTGGGGCAAGTGTCAATGATTTCTTCCATTCTTATACATGGAGAGAAATCTTTTTTACAATAAAAGTTGTTTCGTTTATTGTTTCTTTGTTAATGTTGCTTGCGATAATTTTTATTATTTTTAAGAAAATGACTATGGGTGCAGCAGTCAAGCCATCAGAATCTGACAAAAAGAAGAAAAAGAATTCCAAAAAATGGGCAAGAATTGAGAATAAATTTAAGTCAGGAATGGAAGCAAATTATAAGCTGGCAATTTTGGAGGCGGATAATTTTTATGATGAAAATCTGAAAGCTCTCGGCTACGAAAAAGAAAAAAGCCTAAGCAATGTGGATGAAATTAAAAGAGCGAAAAGAGTTAAGGCCAAAATTATAGATGATTCTGGGTATGCGCTGACCGAAGAAGAAACCAGGAACGCTCTTAATGCGTATAAAAATGGATTAGAAGAGTTGGGGGTGATGTAATTTGCAATTTATCGGGTTTTGTATTATTATAGATTAATCGCGGGGTAGAGAAGTAGTATCTCGCCTGGCCCATAACCAGGAGATCATTGGTGCAATTCCAATCCCCGCAACACTTCGACTTCGCTCAGTGTAAACCTGGCGGCGTAGCTCAGCGGTTAGAGCAGGGTCTTCATAAGGCCAAGGTCAGTGGTCCGACTCCACTCGCCGCTATTTTATTCAAATATTTTATGCAGCCGTAGCTTAGCTGGCTTAAAGCGTCGCCCTGTCACGGCGAAGATCGTGGGTTCAAATCCCATCGGCTGCGCAACGTAAGCTAAACCCCCTTTTACGGGGGTTCGTCGTTTGCATTAAGTTTTATTTTTTGCTAAAATTAAGGTAGGATTATATGCATTTAAAGCCTATAAAAAAGAGGTTTTTTATTGAATTAAATCTGATTTGGTTGCTTGTATTTTCAGCAATATTTGCTATTATTTTATATTCAGTTAATCCGTTTGAAGCCAGTATTTTTACTCTGATAATATTTTATCTTGTGCTGTTCTGCCTGCTGCTGGGGATTTTCAGTTTGACCAGATTATTTGTAAAAACTCCTTATTGGCTGATAATTTTATTGGCGCTTTGTGTAATTTTTATATTATTAATTTTAGCGAATTAAAATGGATATTAAAGAATTAAAAATCAGGGCAATGGAAGAATTGGCTAAGGCAAAGACCTCGGCTGATTTAGATAATTTCCAGAACAAATATTTATCCAGAAAAGGGGAGGTTTCAAATGTTTTGAGGTCTCTGAAAGATTTAAGCATAGAACAAAGAAAAGAAATCGGTCCGGAAGCAAATCAATTAAGAAAGGATTTAGAAACAGCTTTTGAAAATAAAAATAAAGGGATTCAGGGCTCGAAACTCAGGGCCCAGAATTCATTTGATATTACTGCTCCGGGAAAGAAAATCGCTCACGGCCATTTACATCCTATTACGCACGTAATAAGAAAAATCGAGGAAATTTTCCAGTCCATGGGATTTAAAATTTTAGAAGGATTTGATATTGAAACCGAGTATTATAATTTTGATGCTTTAAATATACCCAAAAATCATCCAGCGCGCGATGCATGGGATACATTCTGGCTGAAAACAAAACCCGAATTATTGCTCAGAACTCATACTTCACCGATGCAGATAAGATTTATGGAAAAGAATAATCCGCCGTTCAGAATTATTGTACCCGGCAGATGTTTCCGTTATGAAGCAACTGATGCTTCGCATTCGCATACCTTTTACCAATTGGAAGGATTAATGGTTGACCGCCGCATCAATGTTGCTAATTTTAAAGCCGTGATTGAACAATTTTTAAAAAAATTGTTCGGCAATGACATTGAAATAAGAATTAAGCCGAGTTTTTTCCCGTTTGTCGAGCCGGGTTTTGAAGTTGATATGAAAGATTCTTCCGGCAAGTGGCTGGAAATAATGGGCGCGGGAATGGTGCATCCGAATGTTTTTAAAGCAGCCGGTTATGTGCCTGGCGAATGGCAGGGTTTTGCCTTTGGCATAGGCATAGACAGGATTGCGATGTTAAAATATAAAATCAATGACATTAGATTGCTTTATTCTAATGATTTGAAGTTTCTTAATCAGTTCTAATTACCGTCGGAGGGGCGGACAAAAAAATGAAAAGCAGAGAAAAATTTCCAACAATTAAAAAAGAGGAGGAAAAAAACCAGCTGATAACTTTCAAAGAGAAAGAAATGAAGGCGATGGAAGAAGACAAACTTCATCCAAGGGCATGGGAGCATATTGATCCTGATAAATTAATTAATGAATGTCAGGAAGTTTTCGATTTGTACAAAAAAGGCGATAGCGATTCTTTAAATTCTGCCTCGAATAAAATAGAAGCGATTAAAATGGAAATAGAAAAAATGAAAGACAAAAAAATAAAGGATTCAAACCAAAGATTTATCCAGTGGATTGATGATGAGGTAAAAAAAGCACTGGATACGGCTTTTACTAAAGAGGAATTGGAAAAAGATAATGCATGAAAATATCTTATAATTGGCTAAAAGAATATTTGCCTAAACTGCCTAATCCGGAAAAATTGGCTGATTTATTAACCATATATAGTTTGGAAGTTAAAGCAGTTGAAAAATTAGCCAAGGATTATATTTTAGATATTGATGTTTTGCCGAATAGGGGGCACGATTGTTTAAGTTATAATGGAATTGCAAAAGAATGCGCTGCATTATTAAAGTCAAAAATCAAAATTCAAAAATTGAAAGTTGTTGAAGATAAAAAATTAAAAGCAAGCGATTTTATAAAAATTGAAGTTCAGGATAAAGATGCGTGCCCGAGATATACAGCGAGAGTAATAGATAATATAAAAATCGGGCCGTCGCCGAAATGGTTAAAGGAAAAACTGGAATCAATCGGCCAAAAATCAATCAATAACATTGTTGATGCCACGAATTATATAATGTTCGAAACCGGGCAGCCGTTGCACGCTTTTGATTATGGAAAAATCAGCGAAAAAAAAATCATTGTTAGGCGGGCGAAAAAAGGCGAAAAAATAGCCACACTTGATAACGAACTGATTGATTTAGATGATGATTTTTTGATTATAGCAGATGCTAAAAATCCGCTGGCTCTGGCTGGGATTAAAGGCGGGAAAAGAGCAGAAATTTTAAAAGACACTAAAACTATTGTCTTGGAATCTGCCAATTTTGATTTAGGAACGGTAAGGACTGCTTCAAGAAAAATAAATTTAAGAACCGAAGCATCAATAAGATTTGAATACGGATTAGATCCGAATTTAACCAATGAAGCGATTGATAAAGTTGCTGTATTGATTAAAGAGATCGCCAATGGGAAAATTGCCAAAGGAATAATTGATGTTTATCCTAAGAAAGTTTATCCGGCTAAGATTAATTTAGATATTAAGAAAGTTGAGAATATTTTAGGAAGAGCTGTTTCCAGGGCAGAAATAATAAAAATTCTTAAATCTTTGGATTTTGGCGTGGATGCAAATTTAAAAGTCGTTGTTCCTACAATTCGCCAGGATATTAAAATTCAGGAGGATTTAATTGAGGAAATTGCCAGAATAATCGGTTATGACAATATTGAGGCAAAAGCTCCGCTCGGGCTTTTAGGCATTACTAAATTGGATGATGCTTTGACTATAACCAACAAAACCAAGACGATTCTTGAGGGATTGGGGTTCACCGAGGTCTATAATTTTTCTTTTATTGGGGAAGACGATTTTAAAAAAGCCAAAATCAGCAACAAAAGATACATAGAACTGGAAAATCCTTTAAGCGTTGACTTGAAATACTTGAGGAAAGATTTAATTGTTAATCTTTTGAAAAATATAAAAGACAACTATAAACAGGTTTTTGGAGACGAAAATACTATTAAAATTTTCGAGCTGGGAAAAGTTTATCAGCAAGAGAATAACAAGACCACAGAGACAAAAATGCTGGCTGGCGCCATCGTCAGGACAGCGGAAAAAACAAAAGGAGAAAACTTTTATGAATTAAAGGGAACGCTTGATGCGATTTTAAACAAACTTGGAATCACTGATTTCTGGTATGATGATTTTAAGGCAACGTCGGATTTAGTTGATCAGATTTTTTGGAATAAAACCGGCACTGCTGAAATAAAAATAGGAGACGAAGAAATTGGATTTATTGGAGAAATAAATCCAGACATTTTAAATGCATACAATATAAAAAGAAAAGTGGCAATATTTAATTTAAATTTTGATCAATTACTGAAAATGATTAGCGAGGAATTGATTTACCAACCGCCATCGCAATATCCAGCAGCTGTCAGAGATCTGGCAATTTTGGTTAATAGCGGAGATAAGGTCGGCGACGTGATGAAATTAATTGATGATGCTGGCGGAGAACTGGTGCAAGATGTTGATTTATTCGATATGTATGAAGGAGAAGGAATTCCCAAAGGTAAGAAAAATCTGGCATTCCATATTATCTACCAATCATACGAAAGAACCTTAAGGGATGAAGAGGTAAACAAAATTCAAAGAAATATAATTAAGAAACTTGAAGAAAATAATAATTGGAGAGTAAGGAAATAACATGCCAAAAACAAAAAAGGAGAAGAGTATAAAAAAGACGAAATCCGTCGACGATGTGCCGGAGAAAACGTCTACCGGTTATGATGCTAAGGATATTTATGTGTTGGAGGGTTTGGAACCAGTGCGGAAAAGGCCGGGAATGTATATTGGCTCAACAGGAGTAGAGGGCTTGCACCATTTAATTTGGGAAGTGGTGGATAACAGCTTGGATGAGGCAATGGCTGGATATTGTACTGATATCGGTATAACTCTATTGCCTAATAACAGGATTTCAGTTGCTGATAATGGGCGTGGCATCCCGGTTGATATCCACACTCAGACCAAGAAATCAGCGCTGGAAACGGTTATGACTACTCTGCATGCCGGAGGAAAATTCGGCGGACAATCATATAAGATTGCCGGCGGTTTGCACGGCGTCGGCGTTTCTGTTGTCTGTGCTTTATCAAAATGGATGAGAGCAGAAATATGCCGTGGCGGCTACATCTATACTCAAGAATATTCACAGGGAAAACCGAAAACAAAAGTCGTTAAAGACGGAAAATGCGAAGGTTCGGGAACTAATATAATCTTCGAGCCGGATTCGGAAATATTTACAATTACAAAATTTAATTGGAATACAATTTTAGACCATTTGCGGCAGCAAGCATATTTGACCAAAGGAGTAAAAATTATAGTAATTGACCAAAGAAACGAGGATGATTCTAAAGCTAAGGATGGATTTCGCACGCATACATTTTATTTTGAAGGAGGATTGGTTTCTTATATCAAGCATTTAAATAGAAACCAGAAAACAATCCATCCAAATATTTTTTATGTTGAAAGAGAGAAAGAAAATATTTTAGTGGAAGTCGCACTTCAATATACTGATGATATTCAGCCGTTAGAAGTAAGTTTTGCCAATAATATCCATACTGGCGAAGGGGGGATGCATTTAACCGGGTTTAGAAGCGCGTTGACCAGAGCTTTAAATGATTATTCCAGGAAGAACGGATTTATTAAAAACGATGAAGCGAATTTAAGCGGAGATGATGTCCGCGATGGATTAACTACGGTAGTCAGCGTTAAATTGCCGGAACCACAGTTTGAAGGCCAAACAAAAGCAAAATTAGGAAATCCTGATGCCAGAACAGTGGTGGAAGCGGTTTTTGCCGATGCTTTTGAAGAATGGCTGGAAAAAAATCCCAATGATGCGCGCCAGATTTTAGGCAAATGTATTTTAGCGCAGAAAGCCAGAAAAGCCGCTAAAGCAGCGAGGGATACGGTTATCAGAAAAGGAATATTAGACGGAATGACTTTGCCTGGCAAGCTTGCTGATTGTTCATCTAAAGAGGCGGAAGAATCGGAATTGTTTATAGTTGAGGGCGATAGCGCAGGCGGTTCAGCCAAACAGGGAAGAGACAGAAGGTTTCAGGCAATTTTGCCCTTGCGTGGAAAAATTTTAAACGTTGAAAGAACACGCCTCGATAAAATTTTAGAGTCAAAAGAAGTAAAAGCATTAATTATTGCTTTAGGAACTGCGATTGCTGAAGAATTTGATATTTCTAACCTTCGCTATCACAAGATTGTAATTATGACTGATGCTGATGTTGACGGCGCGCATATCAGGACATTGCTTTTAACCTTGTTTTACAGATATTTCCCCCAAATAATTGAAAACGGGTATTTATACATTGCCCAGCCGCCGCTTTTTAAAATCCAAAAAGGAAAAGAATCGGTTTTTGTTTATAATGAAGAAGAAAAAGAAAAAGTGGTTGCTAAATTCATGAAAGAGAAAGGCGGCGATGAAAAAGGAATAAATGTCCAGAGATATAAAGGTTTGGGGGAAATGAACCCGCAATTATTATGGGATACTACCATGGATCCGCAAAAGAGGATGATGAAAAAAGTGGGGATTGCCGATGCCGAGGAAGCAGATAGGATTTTTGACATTTTAATGGGTTCGGAAGTTCCTCCGCGCAAGAAATTCATCCAGACCCACGCCAAGAATGTCCGCAACCTTGACATTTAATTTTAGAAAGGCCATACTTATTTAAGATGGCCGAATGGCCATTTTAAAAAACATGAGTATTTTTAGCAAAATATCAAACTATCTTAAAGAGGTAAAAATAGAGCTTAAGAAGGTTAATATGCCTACTAAGCAGGAAACTATTAAATA
>Ga0172380_10005085_pt1 | contig 16273 bp, 17 predicted proteins | sample Leawe162metaG_FD_119747 | JGI IMG/M metagenome (GOLD analysis project Ga0172380, IMG submission 119747) | Leachate microbial communities from a municipal landfill in Southern Ontario, Canada - Leachate well 162 metaG | ecosystem: Engineered > Solid waste > Landfill > Unclassified | place...
AATCACGCATTTCCAATACAGGATTTCCAATCCAGGAGATGCAACGTTTACGCCCGTTGAGAGTGATATTCTTCCCGTGAGCACCGAGAGGATTCTGCACCCCAGTACGTTGCCAGCCTCGGCGACTGATTACGCAGTAGAATGTATCTACGGAGATGCTACCTTGAGTGGTTCCCCAGCTCCCGATGCTTGTACCAAGACGATCCTCGTCCGAGAGCCCACAGAGAGCGGTGTAGTGCAGGGATGTGAATCGATCACAAATTACTATGAAAATCTGGTTGGTGTGGAAAAATGGACGGATACCACGCCTTTCAGTGCGAGCATCGGCTGTAATGCGAGAAAAGGAGATCCAGAAATCACCGGTGTGAGTCCATTTTTGATCTGATATGATTCGACATTTACGGATCTCGACTATCTCGGTCTCATACCAGGCTATGCAGGACGACTCACATCGACCCTCGATACCACGACCTTTGATGATAGTGTGAGCAAGGGTGTGACATGCGCCGTCCGAGTAGGAGAGGGATACAGTACCAATTCTCTCTGTCAAAATATCGTGTGTGGTGGAGCTGATTGTGATTTACCGAGCGCGTACGTGATTACTCCATCAGATGACCAGCTCTTCTGCACCAAAGAAGAACAAATCTTCTATGATATCGGTTGTGCCGGAGGAAGTAGCAACTATTCTACATGTATTCTCGACGACAGTTATTTGTATGACGGTCTTTCTGGAAGTGGAGAGGCATTTACAAATGACCTCATATTCCGTGCAGATGGAGAAATCATAACGAGAACGATGACCTGTACGTCTGCCACTCCGCAAACAGATGAAGATAGATCCGTGGGGCACTGTACGGTTTCGCTACCAACAGGTCGAGAGCTCGCATTTCGTACTGGGGACGAACCAATCGATGGTATATACCCCTATCAGACCATTTATGATATCGTACCTCGCGATATCGATGCTCCGATGGCTACTATCAATGCCTCTGATACGTCGCTTGAGTCGGCTGGCTATAAGACGTTGTCATCGACTGTCTGGCGCAATACGCCTCTCACCACGACGATTACCTGCCAGAATTCTCCCACAGAAGACAATGATAGCTGTACCTGTGCATGGCTTGTGAAGGCCGATATGTTTGACACGACAGAAAATACCGAATGGAACCTCTCTACTCCTCTCGCGGATATCGTCAGCTATCAGAGAATTATCAGAAATGAGACTATTCTGGATCAGTCGTTCTATGTCTATGATAATGCTGGTAACAATGATGATACCAAGAGCAAAGTCACGATTAATCTCTGAGTCGATATGATTTATCCGAGTGTGACTGGTAGTGAGGTGGAGGATCCTGTTGACTGAGACAAGAGAAAAGTCACACTGACGGCAACGGATAATACAGGCGGATCTGGTCTCTGGGGGGAAGGTATCCGTGCAGTCGTGGCAAATATAGACTGAGATCCAAAAGTCATATTTAATGAGGCATGTAATATCCAATCACCCATTCCTACAACTACGCCAGTCACGACGATTAGTACAACCCCTGCAAATATTACCCCTTTCTATGCTCCATTTCCAGAAACTGGTGCTGGATTTGCCTATTCTCCTTATACCTTTCCAACCAGTTACAATCCTCTTACACAAAAAATCGTCTATTGTGTCCAGGATAATGCAAAAAATCAGCTCGTGGGGACATGGCCTTTTGATCCTAATAACCTCATCGGGTGTTTCTCAGATGGAAGCCAACAGCAGGTCCCAAATCTGGATGAGACCGACAATGAGAATTATTATTCAATCAGCCTTCTCGCAAAGATAGACGCTGGAAACTATGGTTATGAAATCACTGATGCCACAAAAGCTGCTCCAATGAAGGACTTCCGTACCAAACTGGCTCAAAATATAGAAACCTATGTCAAGCGACCATACTGCCCGACGACAAGCTTTGCTAATCTCCGTATCGATATAGGAGAAAAAATCACTTCGGCTCTTCCAGAATTGCAGTATGCTGCCGGGATGAAATCAGCGACATGAACCTGTGAACCAAATGCCACAAAAAATAATAATGGCTACTATTACTTTGAGTGAACTGAGGGGAACAGGATACTCGAGTTCGTATGAGTCCCGCGCCTCACTGGTTCAAAAGTGGTCGTGGTGACAGGGGCTAATATCTACCTCTGAGGTGATATCCGCTATATCTCACGAGATTCTTCACTCGTTATCATCGCACAAAAAGACGCTGTTGGAAATGGAGGAAATATCTATGTAGACCCAGAGGTGACCAGTATCGATGGCACTCTTATCGCCGATGGCGCCCTCATGAATGGTACCTTGGCTGATAATGTCATAACACCAAAAGTCTGGTTTGATGATACGGCAGGTGAACTCAAAAATCCTCTCACTATCAATGGAAGACTCCTTACTTACAATACTCGAGGAGGATCACTCAAAAATAATGGAGGAAATTTAGAGATGATAGACGATAGCAATGGTTATTGTGTCAGTAATAAAACTCTCTCTACCTGTGCATCGCTTGATACAGCGGCCTTGCAGGATCTGGAGCGATTCCGTGTGGTGATGAGAGTGCCGCCAGAGAGCGCGAATCGCTGTACACTGCATGTCACGGGTGTGATGGCGGTCAACCGTCCTGATATTTTGACACAGGTGAATTTTTAGAAAAGAGGAGGGAGATAACCAGATTACCTGATAATCCGATAACCAGATAGTGAAAGCAACTGTAGAAAAACAGAAATGCGAAAGAAAGCAAGAGTTTTCTCTCTTTTTCCCCTATTTTCTCACCTGAATGCTTGCCAAAAAGCCTGTTTCTGAATATAGTTGCGCATATAATTTTTTTCTTGTATGCGACGTGTTTTTGCTACCGTATTTTTGCCGATTATTGGGATAGGATTTTTGCTCTCAACGGCGGATATTTTTGGCACCATAACATCGTATACTCTGTCAGCCAATACGGCAGGCACTGGGGGCGGGACAATGGAATTTTGGAATGGTGGAGGATATGCACCTCCAGATCGTAGCTTTACTGAGTCCGAAGCAGTATTTGGGATGGCAACTCCAAACCCATCATCTACTTTTGTGAGTTGGAGTGGTGCCTGTACGAGCACGTCAGCATCATGATGTATGTTTGATATGTATTATGGTGCTTCCGTGACTGCCACATTTAATTATGACTCCTACGGTGGTGGAGGCAATCCTGTGAATGCAGCATGTTCTATGCCTCTCACCAAGGATATGTGTGATGAAGGGGCACTATGAAATTCCCAGACAACACAGGATACCTATACCTGGGACTGTACCAGCGCGATAGATGTCACTGACGTAGCTCATTGTACTCTCGCAAGAAAGTGGTGTGGTGATGTGGAGTTACAGACTGGGCAAGAGTGTTGTGCTGGAAAAGTACTCGATAAGGACAAAGAGTTTTGCTGTGATCAGGACAAGGCCGACCAGCAAAATGCTGATGCTGCACAGTGACGACTTATATGAGACACGGAATCGATATGTACCACAGCGAGACAACCACGATGTTATAATCGCAGATTATGTGCAGATCAGAATGACAAAGAGCAGCACGGGGAAGGTGGCGATGCAAATGTCACTTGCAATCATGAGATTATTTGTGCAGCGGCCATCATGCATTCTTGCAATCAGGATAGAGTCAATAATAACTGTCAGGATGAATGTCTCACGCAAACCCCTCCACCAGATTTTTGTGCTGGAGGAGGTGATATCTTTGACCCAATATGTGGCGACTCGTATGGAGCCTGTAGTATGTATTATCAGTCTTGGACGGACTTGATGACGATCAACACTATTGATGGTATGAGTTGGTGGTGTCTTCCGCCTGAATATAGCGCAGGATTCCCATACGAGAATGCCTGAGATGATGTGCTCTGTGGTGAAACTGTGGCGACGAACGGGATGTGTGGTACTGCCGATATGACATGTCTCTCTACTGTTGCCGCTATAGATCAGCCTGACACTGCTACCAAATATCTCTGGGTATGTCCAGGAACAAATTATCAGCTTGGAGGGCGTGATGCATTTTGCGAGGCTCCGAAATCCTTCTGTGATACCGTCAAGGATGTACCAAAGGAGGAATGTGAAGCTCTCTTGAGTATCTACGATAATAATGGAGGTGATGCGTGGGACTATAACACAGAATGGGGCGTATCGCCCACTGTCTGCAACTGGTATGGTGTGGTCTGTAACGATGGACATGTCTTTGGGCTGTATCTCTATGATTCAGTGTATTATTCCAACTTTGGTCTTACAGGAAATTTTGAGATTCTGGAGGGCAATCTCGACTTCCTCGATACTCTCTATCTGAACTATAATCAACTGAACTCCTTTCACGGTGCGCATATGAGCACATTAAAAGACCTCACTCTCCAGAGTAATCCCTTGACATCGTTTTATGGCACGGATTTAGGAGAATTACAGTATCTCCGACTTTCTGATAATTTCCTCACATCTTTCTCTGGAGAATGATTGGGGCAGTTACAAATTTTGTACCTGTATAATAATCAACTGACGTCCTTTGAGGGGTCTTGACTCAATACGATTTCAACCCTCTCTCTCAACTCCAATTTTCTCACATCCTTTTCGAGTACCTGAGTCAATACGTTGACCTATCTCGACGTCTCCGATAACTCCCTTATTGATTTTACTGATACTGGAATGACGGCACTGAACTCGCTCATACTCGGCGACAATATGCTCACCTCTCTCAAACTAGACTGAATGCCATCACTCCGGTTATTATACGTTGAATATAATCTCCTCACGACAGTTACTCCTGGTCTCGATACGACCTACTCCACTTTTATCTATAACTGCCTGGAACGATCCTCTCTCAGCGGATCGGTATCGATTTGGCTCGATATGAATGCACCAAATCGATGGGAACAACGAAATGTCCTCTGTCCAGTTACGGTACCCAGTCCGCCCACAAATCTTACCGCTTTTTCAGGGAGTAATGGGCAGGTTCCTCTTTCTTGGACCGCACCTACGAGCAATGGTGGGACGGCTCTTACAGATTATGCCATCGAGTATAAAAAAACCACGGATTCTCTCTGGACGACATTTTCACACGCACCTTCAGTTACTACTGCAGCAACTGTCACATGACTCACGAATGGTACGAGTTATGATTTCCGTGTTTTTGCCGTCAATAGAATCGGGAGAAGTGACGCCAGCAATATCGCGTCTGCTACGCCAGCGAGCGTTCCGAGTGCACCAAATATTACTGTTGCCAATGGAAGCAATAGCCAGGTCACCCTGCAATGGACGACACCTGTTTCGAATGGAGGAGCACCCATCACGGATTACACCATCGAATACCAGATCTCCTATCCAGATTGGGTAGTCTGGAGTCACCCTGCTTCGTCGGTCACGACGGCCACTATCATATGACTCACGAATGGAACGAGTTATAATTTCCGAGTTTCTGCAAAAAACAGTATCGGAACGGGTCCAGCAAGCACCATAGTCAACTCTACGCCTCGGATTCCAGCAACCATTTCTACCACAAATCCAGTGACAAATATCACCAAAAATACTGCTCTTGGTGGTGGACAAATAACTGCAACATGATGAGGTGAGATTATTGTGAGTGGTTTGGAGTGGGACCTGATTACAAAACCAATATCAGATAATACTTCCCCCTATACACTCAACGGCTCGATCACTCTCAATACTCTCTGGACCAGTACTATGACAGGGCTCGTACCAGGGACATCCTACCATGTCCGTGCTTTTGTAGTCACGAGTTCTGCAGGCACACAGCGGGTGGATTATGGCAGTGAGGTCAATTTTACGACACTCGGCATCAACCTCACTGCTTCTGCTCCAACCCCAAACACAGCCACTGCGAATAGTGCTCAAACCTTTACCACAACGATTACAAATAATGGAGGCGTTTCAACAGGCGTTGGTTTTAATAACTTTTTCCAAGTCGCCTCGGCAGCGGGAGGAGGAGGTACCATCGTAGATAAAGCCCCAACGGCGATGGCCATCTTGGCCGCAGGAGGGACCAATACCGCTACCGTGAGTCATACCTTTGCCACCGACGGAACATATTCTCTTCGTGCCTGTGCGGACAAAAGTTCTGCCCTGAATACAGGGGTTATCACAGAAACAAATGAAGGAGATAACTGTAGTGGATGGACAGATGTTATCGTAGCCACATCCAATGCTATCCCAACTGTTACCACGCCAACATCTACTTCCCTCACGACATCAGGTGCGACATTGGGTGCCAATGTCACCTCTCTCGGTATCCCAGCCGCCATCACTGCCCGCGGTACGTGCTGGGGGACGACACCATCTCCTATCACGAATTGTTTGTCTGAGTGAGGTACCGTGCTCGGGATCTACTCTCATGCCCGCAGTGGTATGCTCCCTGGCACCACCTACTACTATCGAGGCTATGCAACAAATGCTATGGGTACGGCGTACTCTCCAGATGCGACATTTCTGACGTTGCCCACAGAGCCAATCACTGTGACTCTTACTGCCAATCCGATATCCATGGTCCTCCCTACCAGCTCCACTCGTCTTACGTGGACCACGACGGGGAACCCTGATATGTGCGAGGCATCCAATTATTGGTCTGGAGCCAAATCGCCCGTGAGTGGATCACTTGAGGACAGAACAGGTATGACTGCCGGAACGTCTTTTTTTACTCTCACGTGTAAAAAAGCTGGAACAGCGGACGTACAGTCGAGTACGACGGTAGTGGTACATCCCACCATTACTGGTATTTGTGCTCCCGATACTTCGTCTACTGTCATTGGTCAGCCTGTTATCTGGACGGTGACGCCTGCAGGAGGAGATGGAGTATACACCTATGGCTGGGCAGGGACTGAGGGCCTTTCTGGTAGCGATATCTCTACGACGATCTCCTACACTTGAGAGGGAGTAAAAGATGCCACCGTATCGATCACGTCATGAGGTGTAACACAGGATGTCGCGTGTATTGCCTCGACATACGTCGATCAACAACCCGTGTGTGGCCTCTATGACGGCACCTTTGCTTCGACGGATACGGCATATCCCTCACCTTCTGCCACGACATGGTGTGCATACGGTACGCCATCTGGAACGCCAGCATTTCCAGCAGCTCCTGGCGGGACGTCTCTCTGGACCTGTACTGCAGGATGAGTGGACAAAAACTGTTCTGCCACCAGATGATTTACCTGTGCCCCCCTCCCTGCATGACAGACAGCATGTACCGGAACATCAGATCCTCTCATCACAGATCAGGCGTATCGAGCAGTTCCGACCTGTGGAACCGATGCGTGTACTTTTGTGCCAGTGTGCACTGCGCCAAAAGTCTGGAACGATCTCACAAAACAGTGTAGTGATCCTGGTATTTGTACTGGACTCCTCCCAACCAATGCGACTCTCTGTAATCTCACTCCTACATTTCTGCCTGGTCAAAATGGATTCTTTAACCATATCAATATCTGTACGACCCCAGTAGTAACAGATGACCAAAAGTGTGAGTTTCGCTGTCCAGATACACTCACCTATATCGCTGAAAAGGCGACGTGCGAATGTACCTCGACTTCCGTCCCCAGTGAAATCGCGCGAGATACAGGCAAGCCAGTGATTTCCTGTACAGACAATACCTTATGATCATATTTTCGCTATCGTATCACTGGACCATCCAATTTTTCGGTTGACTCCGACGATGTCTATAATACCGACACCTCCGTTATTCACTCTGCGTTTAGCATTTCTTGATCATACGGAGTACAATGTTTTTATGGTACGCAAAACCAGACGATTGGGGAGATGAGAGCAGGTTGTACGAAAAATATGACCGTAAAATCGGATGCTGTCGCCTGTGAAAAAATAGACGTATATGATGTGGATTCAGGTCTACCGGTCTCTACGACAGAGACAAACTTTGCCACTCCGAAAACCCTTCGATTTGCCTGTGTGAGTACTATTGGACTTTGAGATAATCAGCAATTTGGTTTTATACGGTGAAATGATCCATGGGAACCCTTGGCAATCTCTGCATTTATCACACCCTTTCTCTCTGAACTTACCACGGACTACCTCTTTGATACGGTGATTACGACCCCTGTCTCATGTTATGTGCCATCACCAGATGGAAGTGGATACAGTACGAGCGATGCCTGTCAAAAAACCATTTGTGCCGGCGCGAACTGTGTCAATCCACAGCCCTACAAGCTCACACCATCGGATGGCAATATGTGCACCAAAGCACCAGTGGCTCAATACCATATCGGATGTGATCCGAGTCAAAACCCTGATGATTATACTGCCTGTATAGGGGATTTTTATGCGAGCTTATCACCAGTAGAACATACTCGCACAGTTCCATTTAGAATCGATGGCACAGTAACGTCCCTTCCCATGACGTGCACGAGTGCACAGCCACAATCCGCTTTGAATAGATCCATAAGTGGATGTTCTATTAGTATCAGTTCTTCAGCAGAAAAAATAGAGATAGAGACTTTGCCAGGTACGTATCAGATAATGCAGGGGGTAACGTTTGATAATCAAAAACCTAGCGTTGTTTTGCACTACTATACTGATTATGATCGCATTTGAGAAGCAACGCACGTTCCTCTATCCTGGACTAATACAGATGTGACGGTGACAGTTACCTGTACAGATAACCCAGATCAATGTGCTTGTTCGAGTGAGATTAATCGCGATTTATATACTGGGATCTGGGTCCGACCAAACTCTATAGTGGGGCTACAAAATCCGCAGTTATTCTACCAGAAATTTGATACGTCAACTACAGGATCTCAGAACATTGCCGTTCTGGATTCAGTTGGGAATTCCTCAAACGAGCTGGGAATTCCTCAGATAAAAATCGATAAAACCTCCCCATCAGTTATTCTGCCAGGCACAGTACCTACTGCTGAATGAAAGGTTACGCTCACCTTTGAGGAATTGGCTGGTGAGTCAGGTATTTTTGTCGCAAAGGTATCAGATCCTGTGCTAAAAGATGCTCAGGTGCCAACTTTTGATGATACTTGTAATGTGGGTTTTACAGTATGAACAGGTCCAGTAACTACCGGTGATGTGCGGAGTATTCAAACACCAATTACCTTTAATCCAACTCTCGAGAAAGTAGCCTATTGTGTGATCGATAATGCAGGGAATGTTAGAAAGGGTGTGTATCCAGATACTGCTACTTCTGGATGCTTTTCAGATGGCACGACATCTGTCAATATAGGAAATTACGAACATACGGTAGGTATTTATGGACTCTATGATCGAGTGAATGAATCGACAGGCAACTCAGCAAATGAAAAAAGGGGCTACCTTCTCAGTGATCCTGCTCGTAGAACACAGACCCTGACATTTCGGACCAAACTGGCGAGCAATATCAATACCTATATTACCAGTCGGTATCTCCCAACACCGATAACTGATCTCAATAATATCCTTAAAATAGCTCTAGAAGCAAATGATCATAGCGCCGCACCAATCAAAAACCGTGCGCCAGGAAATGAGAAACCGAATTCTAATGGTTATTACTATTTTACGGGAAGTGATGAGAATAAATTATTAACTCTTCAAAGGTTATGAACCAGACCCAGCATAGAGATAAAAAGACCTGTTGTTCTCTATGTAAGTGGTGCTGATCTTCAGATAGACAATGATATAGAGTACAATGACACAACTGCATCTCTGGTTATCATTGTGCAAAAAGATAGTTCAGGAAGGGGGGGAAATATCTACGTCAACCCGCTTGTCCAGAGGATTGATGCGACGCTGATAGCCGATGGAGCCCTCTTGAACTGAGAGGGCGGTATAGCAAAAAACTGGCTCAGTGACCCCACACCGCTCGATAAACGTCTGCTGGTCAATGGACGCCTCCTCACCTACAATACGCGATGAGGATCGCTAAAAATAGTTTGAGGAGTCCTGACCCCGATTGATACGCCGCAACTGATCTGATTTAATACGGGAATATGTATCGGAAATACCATAACTCCACAGCAGTGTCATTGGCAAGACGCCGCCGCTCAAGATCTTGAGCGATTTCGTATGGTCTCGACATCTGACTGAAAGCCGCTTTGTTCTCTCCATGTTACGGGTGCTCTTCCTGAGAAGCGTCCCGATATCCTGACTACACTTGTCAATTAATTCTGGGCATCTTCAGGAGCTCTCAGTGCCTCAAAAAGCATATCACAAAATAAATAATTATTTTTACAAGACATTTTAGAAAAAAAACATCCCCTTGACACCCGAAAACCTTGTACAAAAGAGGACGTATCTCTATACTGCTCCAGTATTATTTATCCTTCTTTTTATGAGAAAAACTATTCTTGGTATGATTATCGTCAGTTATACCACACTTTTTGCTCTGGCGCCAGGATGAATAAATGCGGGGAACCCCATAAATACACTAGAGCCTGTCAGCTGTTTTGATTATTACAAATTTGGAAGTGTGCATGTGTCTCTGGAAACAAAAAATTTTACTCATGTTTCTGGAACAAAAATTACTATTTTTGGTGAAGTCAAAAATGATAATAATTTTCCAGTTGTGAATGGAAAAATACTTGTGAAGGTTATGAGAGAAAATGACTCTTATCTCAAAAATGGGCAGGAATATGAAATTGATTCATTTGTTGTAAAGGACGGTATATCTCTTGCTTCGAATTCGTCTGTTCCAGTGGAATTCATATGGGACATCCCTGCCTATGCGATCTCCGGAAACTATCATATTTCATCATATTTTATCGTAGATAATAGGTTTAATATAAACGGCTCACCTTATACTGAAGGTACAGTCGGTGGATGAGTTAATTTTAGTGTAATTGGAGAGCAGAAAGGGGGCGTTTTCTTCGATACAAACAAGACAATTTTTAATAAGAATCCATATTCAAAAATTGTATCTGGAACACCAATACAGGCAGATGAAAAACCAGTTATTGAATTAACTCTTATGAATGACACTTCTAAAATTCAAAGAATCCCAGTATCCCTTGAGTTATACAAATTTGATCCAGAAGACAAGCAAAACTTACTCATGGCAGATGAGAAAATTTATTTAATTCATCCAAAATCATCTATCAAGATACCATACCAAGTTACAGATACAAACCATTCCCAATACTATCTTTTTGCCAAGGCGAAATATGAGGATGAAAATACAGAAGTCGGGGTGCATTTTTTACGAGCTGGAAAAGAAGATCCTCGAATAGTTTTTTCAACTCTGACTACATATCCAGTAGTAAAAGGACAGGAAAATAATCTCATTGCCTGTGTAAGGAGTGGATCAGAAAAAGATATGGACTATGGGAAAGTCGTCACTACTCTCTACGATCATGATGGGAATCCAGTACAAACCAATCAATACGAAGGAAAAATAACGAGAGGAATGCAAGGTTTTCGTTCCAAACTTGTACCAAGTGCATCCTTCAAAGACTTGTCTATAGAAACTAAAATTTATGGTCAAGATGGGAATGTTTTAGATCAAACAAAAGTTGATTATAAGTGTTCCGATTTTTCACATGATTGTAAGGAGCCTGTTAACAACAAAACGACAGCATTGGTAGTTGCTATTATGGTCTTACTTATGGCTATTATTTTCATAGTAATAAAATATTTTAAAAAAAAAGACGTGATAATGACACTCACCATCATATTGATTTTTGGAGTCTTAATGTTACCTAAAGGGGCAGAAGCAAAAGAGCAAACAGTATATATTGGAACGGGAAGAGCCTATAACGATCTATTTAAAATGTTGTTTGGTCCTACTCCAAATCTTTTAATTGATAAATATGGAAGGGGTAATGGGCGAGCTGTGACTATGGGAGGAGGAAGTGCAATAAAATATAATGGTAACGTTAAGAATTTAACAACAGGACAGGTACTCAATGAAAATTCAAGTGTTAATGTTGGCGATAGACTAAGATTTATATTTGGTCAATCAGATACGGATTTTTCTGGTGATCATCGAGATATACAGAGCAATTATACATATGGCTCATTGGCTTATGGGGACTGGGTACAGAATGCCAATATGACTTTAACCTGCTCGGATAATAATTTTATATACCCTTTACAGGAAATCGATATCGCAAGTCTGGCTGAATGGAACGGAGGTTTCTATGATCTTATTCATCATTGGTCATTAAATGGAACAGCAACAAATTACGACACATATGCTCAACTTTCTGTAAATCCACCAACAAAAACTCTTACATCGACTGATAATCTGTCCTGCGGGAATCTTGATGCTTCAGGGCACTATATAGATTGTCTCATTACAGGGTCTGCTGGGTCAATAATACAACCCAAGTTTAATTATGGAGAAACATATGCAAAGGAGTATTTTACTTTTTCTCCCGTGAGCCAAGTTATATATCCAGTGTATTCTTTGAATCCTACTGCGACACCTATTACACCAAAAATATGTTTTGCTCCAGGGATGGTTGTTGTTGGAAACACGCTTACTTCGCAGGACTTCGTAAGCAGAACCATGGGAGGACAATATGTAGATGACCCGCGCTATTATCCTCAAACTCCAATTTTTTGGGCTACCTACACAGCCCAACCTCTGACTTTCTCAATTCCGGCTCAGGAAATACCGTTTTCTCTCTCAATTCAGAATTCCTGTGCCGTGTTGCCAACGGATCCTGTTATCACCGTTTCACCAAGCGCGACTGTAGATACTGACCAGCTAGTTACGATTACACTTTCTTCACAGTCTGCGAATGCGATTACTTTTCAGGTAGATTGGGGGAGTGGATTGATCACGAATGAAACAAATATTGTCACCAAAATCTGGACTGAAGCGGGAAATAAAACGATAAAAGTACGTGCTCTTGATACTTGCGGAGAGTCAGCGTGGGTGGCAAAAACCATAGTTGTCAATCCTCCAGGAGTCTTGGATAATCCTGTATTGGTGTCCAGCAATGTCACATGCAATGCGGTCACTCTTAGTTGGGTTCCCGTAGCAGGGGCCGAGAGATATGAGCTCTTCAGAAATGGCATAAGCAGAGGAGAAGTCACCTCCCCCTACTCTGATGCAACTGGTCTCAATCCGATGACCACATATACATATACACTCCTCGCACAGAAAAATACTGGGGCTAATCTCATCTTCTCGGAAAGTGCTCCGATTGTTGTAATAACACCAACATGTTCGATGCCAAATCTCATTGCTTCTGCCCCAACTCCGAACACTGCCACCGTAAATAGTGTCCAGACCTTCACGTCCACAATTACCAATAACGGTACGGCTTCTACAGGAACAGGCTTCAACAATTTCTTTCAGATCGCCTCAGCGGCAGCAGGAGGAGGCACTATCGTGGATAAAATAGCAACAACCATGTCTGAGCTTATTTCTGGCGGTACCAGTACGACTATCGTGAGTCATACATTTGCCACTACTGGAACACACTCAATTCGTGCTTGTGCTGACAAAAATTCTGCTCTGAATGCTGGGACAATTACAGAGTCAAATGAAGGAGATAACTGCAGTGCTTGGACAGATATTATCGTAAATAGCACCTCTATTCCAAACACATTTGTTGTCACAGATTCTGACAACTCTCTCTGTACAACCAGATCATCAAGTGTCTATAGTATCGGTTGTGATGCAACGAACAATACTTCAGCGGCAATATGCAAAGAAAAATTTGAATCTCTATTTGCTGCTACATCGGCTCTTTCAGTTGTCACACAGATGAAATGGATGCTAGGGTGAGTAGCGCAAACTGATTTGGATGTGACATGTACTCGATTGCACCCTTCCGATGCCCTCTATGAAAATATTACTTGTACAGTCACTCTGCCATCCGGAGGAAATGTTGCCATCTATCAGGGTGATGGTTTTGGCGGAGGCAATACCTACCAGACGATATCTCATCTGACAGCTGTGGACACGACGACACCGACAGGAACTATCGTAAATCCCACCTGACTAAGTTCCTCAAAAGCATTTATATCGCCCAACTGGAGCAAAGATGATATAACGGTCAAAGTACAATGTGCAAATGGTGGGGATCCTACTGATACCTGTACCTGTGAAGGTATTAAAGATGTTCTTCATACGACAAATCTTGATGGAAGCTGGTCTTCGGGCAGTCTTACGGACACAAATATTTTTGCGAAAATCTTCTGAGAAGGAAAATATAACAATAAAATATATTATGTTACCGATAATGCTGGGAATCCAGTGAGTCCAGTAGATCCTGCACAAGTTAGTGTTTCACTCGGAGTTGATCGCAAAAATCCTGAAGTACAAAATATCACAACTGTGGATCTGTCTGGATGAGACATTCAACTTTCTGGGGTTGCGACAGACGCTCTTTCTGGAATTATTCACACGAGTATCGCCTATGTTTCTCTGACGACTTCCAAAGATTCTATCGATTGCGGTAGCCAAATATGATCGATTGCAAGTAGTCCTGTATCTTCACGGAATTTACTATCGAACCGTGAAAAGAAAGAAGCAAATAAAAAATTCATCTACTGTGTGCGAGATGCTGCTGGGAATGAGATAAGAGGCGAATATCCGAGATCAGTCATTCCATATTACGGTTGTTTTGCCGATGGTACGATGACGACGGTACCGACACTGACGACCTATACTTCTCCACTTATTACCAGAATGACTTCCAACCAGTATGGATACTCACTGAGTGATAGTACTAGAGCTGCACAAAATGCGACTTTTCTTACTCGCCTCAGTCAAAATCTGAATACATTTATTCGAAATCAATATGATGCTGATTCCTTCTCGATACCATGAACGAAAACGGAGCTCGATCTCACGACGAATACTACGGCTGCGAGGCTGCAGTGAAGTAACACCAAAAATACGAATGGATATTATTATTATATGAGTCATCTTTCTAATAATGTCGTCGTCGTAGAGGCTACAGAAATTACGGGTCCAAAAGTCATCTTTGCAGAAGGAGTCGATGTCCAGATTAATGGAAATATTACCTACAAGAGTGGTACAAACGCTTCACTCGTGATCATAGCCCGTAAACTCGGTAGCTTAGGGGGAAATATCTTCATTGCCCCATGAGTAGGCAAAATCAGTGCGACACTGGTTGCTGATGGAGCGTTGCTTAATCACACTACAACGGGTACGCTGGACTGGTTATCTCGTGCAGATGACTTGCAGCAAAAGCTCACTATCAATGGACGACTCTTTACGAGGAACACGCGAGGAGGATCTCTTCTCGTAGACGGTACTTCCCTCGAGAGTATTGGTATCAATGATGGGAAATGTTTCGTCGGTTCTGTCCTGGATCCCAATTGTTCGTTTACGACTGCTGCTGCACAAGATCTTGAGCGGTTCCGTGTGACGAAGACCATGCCGACATCTCCCGAACAATGTACGCTCTATGTGTCAGGTACGAACCCCAGAGTGATAGATATTCTCTCGAGTCTGACTTTCTAGGATTCCTTCAAAAAAACACTCCTTTCATTTTTGAAGGGAGTGTTTTTTTGAGAGATAAGATCTACCGAAGAAATGCATCCAATTCATCTTGCGTGAGAGGCAGTGCCCATCCTATCTGAGAGCTTCCTCCGACGATACCAGTATTGACGCCGATGATTTTTCCATCTTTTCCGATCAGGGGACCTCCACTACTTCATGGACTGAGTGGCATACTCGTTTGGATCATACCGACCATAGGAGTCTCACCAAACGCTACAGTTCTTTGGATGCCCGCTACGATGCCCTGAGAGATAGACTGTGGGTAGATACCGAGAGCATTCCCGATAGCCACGACGGTATCTCCCGTGCGTACGCCTGCCTGAGAGGGTACGAATCTCCCGATTGGGAGTGAGAGAGGTGTCTCTGAGACTATTTTGAGGAGTGCGAGATCGAGAGTGGGATGTATCTTGAGGGGGACAGCAGAAAATACCGTCGTATCATCGAGTTTTACCGTGTACGTAAATCACTCGCTGATCAGGTGTTTGTTGGTGAGGATGATGCCATCGGATTGGACGAGAATACCTGTTCATTGCCTGAGCGTGATCGCATTATCACCTGAAGATTTACCGCTGATAGAAACGGTTGCAGGTGAGACAGTATCGATGATGGTATGTAGAGTATCCTCTCTATCCACGGTACGGCCAGAGAGTTTTGGGATATCGGTATTGAGCACAAAAATAGTAGATACAAGAGCCACTATAAGAGCGATCAGAGCGATAAACAGTGCAAAAAGAGTTCGATTCATAGGAGACAGTATATCATTATTTTTTTTCTTGAAAGCCCCCGCTTGAAAAATATGT
>Ga0172380_10005086_pt1 | contig 16273 bp, 13 predicted proteins | sample Leawe162metaG_FD_119747 | JGI IMG/M metagenome (GOLD analysis project Ga0172380, IMG submission 119747) | Leachate microbial communities from a municipal landfill in Southern Ontario, Canada - Leachate well 162 metaG | ecosystem: Engineered > Solid waste > Landfill > Unclassified | place...
AATGATTTTTTCTTTTCTCGTCGGTTCCTTCTCTGAGTGTGTTGGAATACCTTCAGACATGCGTGAAGTATACACCGAAACGCAAAAGCCGCTCTCTTGAGCGGCTTTTGCTTACGTGATGCCGAGCGGTACTGTACTGGTCCCAATGGGGGCCGGTACTGGTTCCCCTCCTTCGCCAAGGCTACGGACGGGCACAGCTGGCGTCACAACCGTGTTGCCCGTGTCGGTACTGTACCCGTACCCAATAGGGAGTTACAACGTTTTCTGGGGGCCTTCCTTCCCCCTTAGTCAACGGGGGCCGGTATGGGTCGCTTTCCAATGATTTGAAGGGTTTTCGCTCGCTTTAGATCGGCCAACTAGGGCGGCGGTACTGTACTAGGGAATGGGACAAATGGGACACCCCAAGAATGAATCAAAATCACGATTTTTGAGGGTCAAACGGCTTATAATATGGGTTTTCTGGCCTGATATAATTAGTGTATGGAGCTCACATTCTCAGCACGCAAGAAGAACCTCGACCTCATGCATCTATTCGTGACCGATCCCGACGTCAAACGAAACGTGGCGACGATACGGCGCAAACTCGGCATCCCACCTGACGGATTTAGAACAGACGCAGACTACGATGCGTGGATGATCAAGATCGCCAACAACTACACGAAGCTCGCCAAGTCCGGTCAGCACTCCACAAGCGCATTCATGAAATTCGTTCGAGTCCCGCGTCTGTTCGTTGAGCGATATCACCTTCCCGAACATTATGCGGGACACGTTAGTCGACACGTTCTGTACGACACCGTGAGCGCGCCACTGAACAATTTCGACGTGGGACCCTTCCCGGTCGACATTCATCCAAACGAAGCTCGCCGCATACCTTTCGGGATATATGGGCCACTGACGAATAACGAACTCGCCGAGCTTAAAAAGATTATGAACCGAATGTCCGGGCATCTCCCCTCGTATCAACCGCTCAAGAACGTAGCGCGTAAGATAGCGAATGAGAAAAAGATTACCGAACGCGATGCATACAACGGCAGTGCGGATTGCGAATACAAGCTCTCACTTGCGGAGATGTCTGGAGGCAAGGTGAAGAAGGTATACGCCGACATCCGTGAACTCAAAGAGTTGCGAAAGAAGCATTTGGGGAAATAGTGCGGCACAATTTCCCCACTGTCAGATACGAGCAGGTGGATGATTACAAGAGCGATCGATTAGGTCGTTTTAATCATTCTCAAAACGGATATGGAAAAGGAAAGCGCAGTGGGTATCGTGTTCAAGGATCGTCCTATCAGCAGTTTAGTCTACACGGACTACAATCCGCGCATGCACAGCAAGGAGCAGGCGGAGCAGCTCAAGGAATCCATCAAGAACTTTGGATTTGTGTCAGCAGTTGTGTGCAATATGGCGCCGGGCCGTGAGAATATCGTCATCGGTGGCCAGTTCAGAATCGAGATGGCGAAGGAGCTTGGCATCACAGATGTGCCGGTGGCCTTCGTCAACATACCGAATCTTGAAAAAGAGAAGGAGCTCAACATCCGCCTCAACAAGAATACGGGCCAATTCGATTTCGACATTCTGAAGTTCTTCGCGGAAGAACTTTTGTCGGGAGTCGGATTTAGTAGCGTAGAGCTTGATGAAATCTTCGGGGTCGGCGAAGAGACGCCAGAGGTGTTCGATATCGAGAAGGAGTTGGAGAAGCTCGAGATTGACGGCGTCGAGATGAAGTCCGGCGACATCTACGATCTCGATGGGTCACGGCTGATGGTCGGTGACTCCATGGTCGAAGCCGACATGCTCGCGCTCATGGGCGAGCATAAGGCCGATTTCTGCTTCACAGATCCTCCATATATTCTGGATTACCTCAAGGGTAAGAAGAAGTCTAAGTCGACGGAAGGGTTCGGTCTCAAGCGCGACCGACACTACATCGGCACCGACACCCTGCCGGAGAACTTCTCGGAACTGTGGATGGCCAACGTCAACAAGGTGCAGAAGAAGGACTTCCACATCATCGTGTACGAAAACTGGAAGAACATCCGCACCATCTGGGGCGCGATGGAGCCGTACTGGAAGATTAAAAACATGATCGTCTGGCACCTCCCGAATCGCACCCAGGGCTTTTCGGCGAAGTACAAATTCTTCTCCAAACACGACATCGCGATGGTCGGCACCACGCATGAGTCTACGGAGTTGAATACGGCGCAGGAGGATCCCCTGCTCCAGGAGGAATACGAAACCGCGCTCTATGCGATTTCCGGTAAGCCACATTGGGAGGGCTACAGTAAAGGCAAGAAGATCTGCCCGACCGACTTCATCGAGCATATTGCCTCAGACGAGAAGAGCTCTGGTCAGGGCATCATCTTCGGCACGAAGCCCGTCGAGATTCTCATTCCGTACATCAAGGTTTTGACGAAGCGCGACGATCTTATTCTTGAGCCCTTTGGGGGTAGTGGCTCCACGCTCATCGCAGCGACCAAGATGAAGCGTCGGTGCTTCACTATGGAGAAGTGTGATATCTACGCCGAGGTCATCAAGAAGCGTTGGGAGAACCTGACCGGCAAGCAGGCGGTAAAGATTCATGCGGGCTCATGATGATCGGGAAAAATTCCTCGAGATCATCGAGGAAGTGCCGCTCGTGTCGGTCGCCGCTCAGCGGGCCGGTATCGCGAAGTCGACGATCTATCGGTGGAAGCAGAGTAGCAAGACGTTTGCGCAAGATCTCAATAAGGCGCTGAACCGAGGTCGTCACAACATTAACGACCTTGCCGAGAGCCAGCTCATCAACCTCATCCGCAAGGGCGACTTCAAGTCGGTACGGTACTGGCTCGACAACAATAATCGCCGGTACGTGCGGCCGCGACCGCCGGAGCCGGCGGTACCGGTAACAGCAGTTGAGATCAGGATTGTTGACCCTGCGAAGATCCGGAGGGCAAAGAAGAAGCCAATCCTTCGGCAATCTGCTTCCAGTCAGAATTAGAGTGTCCATGGGCAATTGAGTGCGGGACGACGGCATACACAGTGCCGTCGTCCTTCGCTATTGAAAGCTTGCCGGGAATGATTTCGACAAACGGCGCCACGGCGACAAGCTGCCAATCGACACCGTAAATGCGTGAATAGAAAACCACAAGCTTCGGCTTGTGTTTTTGTATCAGCGCACGCAGACGCTCAACGCGCATCGGCTTATATGTAGCGAGATATTCTTTGCGGGAAGACAGTCCGTCGATACCGAATGCGCCATAAATCCAATCTGCTTTCCGAATAGACTTACATGGCAGTGGCATAAGTTCTAAAACCGCATGGTCGGATGATTTTCTTCCGAATTTGTTTATCTGGTAGGCCCGAATCTCTTCAAGAGTTGGCTCTTTACCGGAACGTAAATACAATAGTATATAAATGAGTTTGCGATAGGTCGGCTGTGTCGGCGCGCCATCCTCAAACCAATACACGTGACCAGGATCAACGCGCAGGTCTTCATAGATATCAAATACTTCGCCGCCGGCAGTTGCCTTAAGGCGCTTCGCAAGCACTTCGTTGTCTTCGTTATACCCCTCTTCCATGCCGACGAACCAGACATCGCCGGATAGATTCCCATAGCCCCAGAAATTGTTGATGCGAGACCGAATGAGATCGGACTCGATAATGGCAGACGATTCGTCTGCCGAACGAATTGTATTCATGCACCCTACTAGGTTTAGAACGGCCGGAGCCCCTCAAATAATCAAGGGTCTCCCGGCCGTCGCGACCCCCTTGCGGGAGCCCATACCCGTTTCCGGATATGACCTAGTAGAGTGACTCGGACCGGGAGGCCCTTGATCTCTACTAGGATTTTCGGCCATGCCGGTAGAATCGCGAGGATTCTTAAGCCGGTTTAGGCCTCTTTATTCAATTGTCGAACCTACTTATGATAGCCCATTTTGAGCTATCCTCGTAGACCCTAGCTTAGTATTAGGGCTTTGCGAAGGGGGGTTATCGACATCTACCGAAAGTCCTTAAAATCTTTATATACCTCCATGAAGAGAGGCGACCCGGTGAACGATAGAGGCGATATCGGCCCAAAGAACATAAATGGAAATTTTCCGTTGCTACTCGGATCTATAAAAGATTTATAGAGCTGGAGAGCTGCTGGATTGTTAATTACTTCAGCGACCTTTCTAAGTTCAGGGCCGGAGGTCAACCCATATCCAAAACCATAGACTCTCATTTGCCGGAGGATTTCATCGTCTAGAGACTCAACGGTCTGGGTGATAAACATATAACCGATTCCGTACTTTCTAGTGGTCCTTACTGAGCCCACGATGTGAGATGTGAGCTCCCGAATTCTCTCGTCCGGAGAGTCACTAGCTATAAAACGATGAGCCTCATCCATAACAATAAGAGCATTTGCTTTCTTGCCCTCGGCATAACAACTTGCTCCAGACTCAATAACGGCACTCTCAATCAATTTCACAAACCGTGCTTGAAGATTCTCGCTCTCGATTTCTCCTTTCTTCGGGCTCAAATCGAGAATAATGAAATTTCCATTCTCTTCGACGGTCTTTCTAACCACTTCTTTAACAGCAATCTTCGCGTCACCACTAGATTTAGTCTGAGAAAACAACTCGAGTACAGAAGTCCATTTACTCTTTAGAGCTTCATCATGATCTATAGTCTCGAGTACCGATGTAAGTCGTCTAACGAGTTTTGTCCTTGAGTCCTTGGTCCCGTAGACATCAAGAATGTAACGCGTAAAACCATCTTTGGTCTCCGCGGCATCTTTTGGCGTTACAAAACGAGTCAGCATTTCTTTTAGAAGGCCTATTTTATCCGTGACATTTCCAAGAGAGAAACCTGGTTTAGCCATACGGCCGTCAAAATATCCAGATATGACTTCGGCTGCAAGAATCAGCTTATCTTCCGGGAAAATACGAAAAGCGGATCTAATGAAGTCATTGTTCAGTAGTAAATCGGCGAATAAATCCGTGTCATCCCCGGGTAAACATACGTCCTCAAGAATTTTGTAACGCTCGTACTTCATCCCTTTCTTCTCCAACTCATCTTTCAAACTTGCGCCTGAAGGTAAGAGATCTTTGTCTAGATAGAATTGTCCCTGTGGGTCGAGTACAAGGGTACTGATATTGTTTTTATTCTTGGCATATCCCAAAAGGACGAGTGAAGCAGTGACCGTCTTTCCGGAGCCCGTTTTACCAAATATACCTATGTGATAAGCATCTTTCGCTCCATACTCATGATGTTCTTCATCGTCCTTGTCAAAATGTTTAAACCAGAATGGCAAATGTACATCTGTAGCGTATACCTTGCCTATATAAGTAATCGCATCCTTGTTTGTTTTCATGAGTGCCTCCATGACGGTATTGTCCATTTTCCAAACCCGTTCACCAGTCGATGGAGAAGTACCAAGAATGTATCCTGTTGCTTCGCCATCTTCTTTTAGGTCATAGCAGGCTTGAACACTTATGGTCGCAAGACGATTGTCCGCTGCACCGCTAAGATGTGGCAGTCGCCCGTGACGTTTGATTACTCCCTTGAACGCAGGATCCTCGTGCCAGCGGTTCTTCGTCTGGATTGAAATTATCTGACCAATTACGAGAACTTTCCGACCATCTTCTTCTACGAGCACATAAACCATCTGACCGAGAGTACGTTCAACTTTCCCTTCCTCCGTAATATCAATCTCAATTTCTAGTGTTGTTGAAGGTGATCCTGTGATGCCAAGAGGCACACCTCCAGGACTTGCAACTGCATCGAGTATTTTCTTATCGGTTTGTGTTTCCATGTTTAATTATGTTCGGTAACTAAAAAGAAGATTGAATCTTCCTTTATCGATTTTGAGTTCGGGGGACAAGCGTATCGCTTCTTGAATAGCATACAACCCTCCAGCCACACTTTTTGCCATAAGGTCTACAAGGTACTGCGGAAAGGGTTCGCGAATTTCAGGGAAAACAATCTGCCGTTTAAGACTCATTAAGCATCTCTCAAATCTTGGTAGATCTTTTGCCAGAGAATCTTTTATTTCGATACGGTAGGCTGGACCGTCTTCATACGGTTTGAAATACGTAAAGAAAAGCGAGGACTGCTTCTCTTTTCCGTCAATTCCTCTAGTCCTCAGCGGGGCAATAGCGTTATCAAGCATTTTGTTCAATTCTTCTTTTTCCGAGATATCGAGATTGCATTTTATATGAAGATCGCTCCAAATCCTATCTCTTTCATCCTTACTCTGTCCTACTGCTAGAGGCATTGTGTATTCTCCACCGAGCAAGCCGAGAGTGAAGAAGGTCTTGTCATCGAGATTAATATCCGCACCATCTAGGTGCGAGTCAAGAATATCCCGAGAAGAACTGTATTTTGCAATCGCGATAATCTTGTCATTTTTTAGTACTGAAGACACAATTTCCGGTATATCAGGAATTATTTTTTCATATGTTTCTTTCAGAAAATTCCTCAGGGCTTGGGTGTATTCCGGTCCTGCCTTTTCCTCCTTGGCGGAGAGGAGGCTGTTAATCTTTAGTATGGGTGTAAAGTGCGTTCCGTCCATTATTCGTATTTCATGCGCAGCGTTTGCTAGAACAGTCAATTCCATAAGAAACATGACTCCTTGGCCCAATCTCGCGTTTGCTTCATCGTGTGGTACAACGGTCTGCCACTGATGGAACTGGCTCTTTCCGTCTTTCCAATCGCTATTCCGGTCTTCAGTTAGCCCTTCAACACCAACTGCAACAGCAAGCAATATGTCTGTGCCAGACATTTTCTCTATCACAACACCACCGTCAACCGCGATGAGAGATTCAGAATATGCATCAGTTTCGAGCTTCTTAACCAAACCGCTATCACGTAATTTTTTGATAGCCTCTTGGATTGGCTCATCTTGAACGTCGAACATCTTATTCATTTTGTCTACCGTCGCCGGGACATGATCAAGAATCTCCCCAAGAAGTTCCTCGGGAAGATGACTATACCTGCCTGCCGATGCTGAGTTATTTTCGTCCATAAACGATAGTGCTAAAGGTTTTCTTAAAACCTTCCAATTCCTCTTTCGCCTGTCGTATGAAATCTTCGGCAACAAATGATTGATAACTCTGGTCCCGTTCGGATCGAGGTATCGCCCACCTCTCTTTCCAAGATTGAGCAAGGTCAGACACCGGCCGTTTGACCCATTTAGGTCTCTTGTCTTTATCGATGATCTCCCTCAAGTTTTTTGTTAATGAAAACAAATAAACACCACGCTGGATTGAATGTTTGCTCCCCTTCTTGAAACCAAGCGACTCCATTGCTTGATCAATGAGTCGCACCTTCCGGGATGGTCCTGAGCCAAAGCCACGTTCTGTATCAACGTGTTTCGAATCGAGATATCGTAAAAGATTTTCATACAATAAATTCGGGATGTGGAATGAACCAATTCCACTACTAAATCCTATGAACTCTACTATTGATTCGCCCTTATGCTTCAGCCGTGCGTAGACACTACTTTTCCCATACGCACCAGTGGTTGTTATAAAGAGAAGTCTTGCTGGTATTTTCCTTCTCTGCATAACAGTACGTACACCTTTATATTTCCTCTCGAATGCTTTCCTTACCGCATCGGATGTCATGATAGCCGCAACTAACTTACCTCCGAGTATTGAGTTGTAGGGTGGTAGAGCGCCAAGGCGTTGGGCACTAAGAGACTGATTGACCCAATAGTCTCTGTCTTTTGCATCAATCCCAAGATGGCGATCTCGTACTGCCCAATTTAGAATTGGACTCTGAAGACCGATCAATCCGATAGGGGCCTTGTGATAGGAGTCCCAAACTATAAAACGCATCTGACGACCATAAGCTCTTTCATTGGGGAGACTCCACCACACCAACGACCACCAACGGAACATGACGTCCCACTTGGTACCGGACTGGATCTCAATTAATTTCGGGCTGATTTTTGCGACCTCAATTTCATTGCCGTTCGGGAGATGCGAAGTAATAAAAGGGATATGCTTGAGCACGAACTTTTCTTGTGCCAAAATTCTCTCCGCTTTGGCTAATAGGTGTGCGTCTCTCTTTGATTGTCTGCCCTCGTCCTTTAACTCGAGTACCCCCTTCCGAACACGATACCCCTGTTTATGCAGGGTACGCATTACCACTCGGCGAAGGTCTTTTTTCCCAAGTGTTTGAGAGGTCATATAAGATCATTTTAGCATCTCTTGCGCCATAGAAATTGACCGGATGAAGTAACCAGCGGGGTTGTATTCTATCCTAGACAGCATCAATCTCCCGCATGATTCGGTCTGTTTCTATAAGCGCGACAATCATTTTCTGATAGTGCTCTATATCTTCATTTGTAAATGTACGGCCCTTGCGGTCTTTGAGCCATTTCTGCGCGGGCTGATAGCCGCCTATGTAGAAATTCCAGGCGACTTCCGGCACATTACCGAAGTATTGAGTGGTGTTGATATATACGTCCCCGCTTTTGTAGGAAACGGCCTCAACGAGATTTGAACCGGATACTGGATAGGTCGTGACGAAATCGCTTACCTTAGGCGACTCGAGAAGATGCAAGGCACGCAATTCCGCACCTTTTCCTGCAAGCGCAGCGAATTGATCCGCACTTGTAGGATACGGTACGCGCGGAAAGTCTATTTTCAAAAATTCTTTATACTTCTCTCGATATGACGGTGAATAGAGAACGGCATAAACATAATCAAATATATCTTGAGGTGTCGACTCCTTTCCGATTAGGGTAGAAATCTTGGCGACTATTTCTTTATTTAAATTCGGCACACGCGTTTCGTCGTCGGCATAAAGATAAAGTGGCAACACATAATCTATCTCGCTTGTTTTGTTAGAAACGAGCGTTGATTCTACAATGCCACGACCGACGAAGACGTGCTGATAGGTACTACCTGCTTTAACTTGCCGAAGAATGATTAACCCTAGATTGGGCTTGGTCATATGCTTCATAACTTCTCTTCTCGGTCGAACAAGGAATCCACGCGAGGTACCCGTATAGCAAGTCCAACGATTATCGAAAGGTCGGTATGCAATAGGAACAATTTTTTCATCTGTGAAATTTTCAGTGATGTCTTTTTTCGCCCATGCGACTTTCCAATCCTGTACATCTTTCCTGAGATCATATTTTGTCCTTAATGTCTCAACATCAAGCATTTGGAAGTCCTGAACCACTTTCCAAACCTCAGCTTTAGTTGGCCGTATAGACATATCATCACGACCAGTCACGACTCCAACACTTGAGATTGGAAATAGTTCAGTGACAGAAAATCCCTCTCGATACTTACCTTGTGTTTCTGTATCACGATCTACCCATTCATAATTTGGACCAGACGGTTGAATTTCCCGCCATTCCATCGTCTCAAGCGAATTCTTGTTGAGATAATCGAATTTCATTTTGCGCATACCGTAACAATCAGCACGAGATACGCGGGCAAGTTTTTTTGTAGACTTATTTGTACGCTTTACGCCCACAAGAATCGCTACACCCTGTTGAATAGCGAAAACATTTTCATCCTTCCCCCCATCAAGATCCTTTTCTTTTTTCTTGCTATTACCATGCAGGTCAAGAACGTAAATTTCATCAAATGTCTGCATGAGATGCCACCGCATTCCACGAAATGTCGGGTTATCAATGTATCCATGAGCCGTGATCATCGCAACGATACCCTCACCTGTTTTCTCAATCATGCTTTCGGCAAAGCGAATGAATTTTACATAGTCATCATTGAGCCACTTGGAATTGCGTTCCTGAAGTTTGCCGCCACTCGGTTCCACTTTGTATACATCATTGCCGGTATAGTGTGCGTTACTTGATTCACCAGAGTACGGGGGATTTCCGATGACTACCATAATTGGAGTCTCACGTTTGATAACACCTGCTTCACGTGCTTCCTCGGCGATACTTTGTGAGAGACCGAATCCTGCAAAGAGTGTGTCGTCGTATGATTCCGCTTCTTCGAGAGAATTCGTGAGATAGATGCCCAGACGACGATCGAAAGATGAGTACCCTGTTTCTTTGAGCGTCATACTGAGCTTCAAATGCGCGATAGTATACGGAGCCATCATCAGCTCAAAACCGTGAAGTCGTGGTAGGAGATCACTATCGACGTACGCACTCCAGCGGCCAATTTGATTCGAAAATCGACTGGCAATGGAACGGACAGTTTCGTTGAGGAAAGTACCCGTGCCCGTAGCAGGATCAAGAATCTGGACACGGTGTATATCGGTTTTCCCCTTCTTCCCCTGCCGTAGACGTTCTACGGTTATTTTCGTAGTATCAGCCAAACCTTTTGGTAGGCTGAATTCCTTCTCAAGTAGATGGTCGACGGTACGAATGATAAAGCGAACGACGGGGAGTGGCGTATAAAATGCGCCAAGTTTTTTGCGCTGATCAGCATCATATTCCTTAAGGAAGTCTTCGTAGAAGTGAATTACAGGATCAGGGGCTTCGTGTTTTTCTCCCCACAAATCTCTGGCCTTGAAATATTCCTGCATAAGCGCACTTACATCAGCAAGCGAAAACACTTCGCATAGTTCGTCCACGATATAAGCGAGCCGCTTATCAAAGTCAGCTCCGGCGATGTGATCGAAGAAGTGGCGGAGAAATGGATTGGACGCTGGAATCAGATCGCGAGCTTCCTGACGCGAGAAATTTTTAGGTGAATCATCATGAAAACGTGCTACAAAAAGACCGTACACGAGAGTCTGGGCATACATATCAGCGAAAGCCTCACTAGTGAGATCGTGAACGAGAAGACGTTTGATGGTGTCATATACTCGGAGTAATTCCTTGTTACGTTCAGATTCCTCGCTCAAGAAATGACGGACATTGTCCCGAATACGTCGCGCCTTACCACCCATGATTTCGGCGAGCCGCCTTCCACTCTTTATCTTCTCTGGCGTACCAGAAAGGAAACCAAGAAGTGCATCCTCTAATTCTCCAAAAAATTCTGGTCGGGCGGAAAGAACACCATTTATCGATATTCCGATACGAATTGGTTCGCCATATCGCTGGCCGTTTCTAAAGAAACGAAATTCAAGATAATCAGTCAGAATGAGGTTGGAATAGCCCAGATAACGCTCCATCTGTTCTGATTTTTCGGTCTTATCAAGGTCGACGCCGATATCTTTCGTTTCGGTGTACCCGGCGGTAATGTCTCCGCGAAGGAATACGAAGTCTGGATTGCCGTGCTCGCTTCGCGAAGGATCGTTCAAAATCTTGAGCGACGGCTCGAGAGATTTAATGAGTGCTTCGAATACTGGACGATACGCGTGCTCGCGAGCCTGGCCAGTAGAGTACTTTTCGGCTAGTTCTGAGAAATACGTCTCAACTGGAGAAGACATAGGGAAATCCTAGCATTTTTGACGAATTCTTGAAGCTTTAGTTACCAACTAGGGGTATCGGATAGGGTCTGGACTCACAGCGCGGGTTGCGTCATCCATTGTGGTAGGGCGAAATTAGCAAGTAACCATAAGGCTATGAATACAGCGGTATTTGAGGGTACGGATAGGGTTCTTGGGCTTAAACCGGAGACCAAGGAGGCGATTAAGGTGCGGTACTGCCTCTACGCCAGAAAGAGCACTGAACAAGATGAACTGCAGGCGCTCTCCATCGATTCGCAGATCAAGGAGATGACCGCACTCGCGGTTCGCGAAGGCCTCGAGGTTGTGGTGGTTAAAAAGGAGAGTCATTCAGCCAAAGAGGCCAGCCAACGGCCGGTTTTTAACGAGATGATTGACGAGATGCGCGCCGGGAAGTTCAACGGGATACTGACATGGGCGGCTGACCGCATTAGTCGCAACGCGGGCGACCTCGGGAGAGTGGTCGACCTTATGGATGCTGGGGTGCTCGTGCAGATACAGACGTACACACAGAAGTTCTCCAACAATCCGAACGAGAAGTTCCTACTCATGATTCTCTGTTCGCAAGCCAAGCTTGAAAACGACAACAAGAGCATCAATGTGAAGCGCGGTCTGCGAACGCGCGCCGAGATGGGAATGCTTCCCGGCTGGGCACCAGTCGGATACCTCAATGACACGAGGTCGGATCACAAATGCGAATACTTGCTGGACCCGATACGCTCCCCTATCGTGAAGATGATATTCGAGAAGGTTGGTCGAGATAAATGGAGTGGGGTGAAGATATACCACTGGCTACGAGAAGAAGTTAAATTCTCGACCCGAAGCGGAAAGAATATGAGTATTGGTACTCTCTACGAACTCTTGAAAAATCCATTTTATTGCGGGGTCTTCGAATATCCGCGCGGAAGTGGCAACTGGTATGTCGGGAAGCACGAAGCACTTATCACGCGAGAACTCTTCGAACTCGTGCGCGAGAAGATTGTGTCCGATTCGAATCCCAAAAAGCGTGTGGGCGAATTTGCCTTCACTCGTCTAATGACCTGTGGCGAGTGCGGGTCCGGCGTCACCTGTATGGATAAAGAGAAGTTCGTCAAAAGCATCGGCACAACAAAGGTTTACAGATATTATCTATGCAATCGTGCTCGAGATCGGCGATGTAAGAATCCGTACATTCGCGAGGACAATCTCATAGAGCAGCTATCCGAAATCATTGATGGAATTGAGATAGACCGCCTCGGCGCTCGGCACCTCATAGATAAGGAGGTCGCCCGATTCAACAAGCTCCGCTCGCAGGTGCTCGGCGTAAAAGAAAAAGAGAAGGCGCTCGAGATGGACGTTAAGCGGTACGCAAGATATCTACTCGAAGAAGGATCGATAGATGAGAAGAGAGCATTACTTGAGCAGTTGCGCGGTAAGATCGTATTGAAGGATAAGAAAATTGAGTTAACTGGGATGGATCAGAATAGTGGTTCTGCGGGTATAGGGGGTGGCATAAAGAAAACATAAGGCGCAAAATTATGCCGCTTTGCCTCAATCTGCTGAAAACCCTTGTTCCCTATTTGCCGATACATTTCGGCAATCTTCCGTGAATTCAGGTTCGAGAAGACGTAGTCGTTCGAAAAACGCATTGTGTTTTCGTTCATTTTTTCAACACGAGACGAGCTCACTTCAAGCACGGGAGATCCGTGAGGAAGATCCCTGAGAAGTAGGGCGTGCCTCGGACTAATTGAGACGACTAGAGTTCCATGTTTATATCCGCCATTCATCAATGTATTCCCAAAGTTTGGCCGATAGATTGAGACGGGATTATCAGACGTAATGAATACTTTATCGGAGTCACTAATTAACAAGTGCCAGAACTTGTGTTCGTAATACCATTCCGCGACTTCTTGCGATACCCCGAGACCCTGAGCGAGAAAATATCCATTGTTGTTGAACTGGATATCATACCTCTTTTCTAGAACAAAACGACGTTGATCCTCGAGTTCCGCTTCATTGAGATTCAGGCCTGCGTGCTCATGGCTTCTCTTAAAGTGCTCTTTGTGTTCCGCCTTCAGTGTCATAATTTCCTTCATCACCTCCCCGACCATAGATTTTTGAGTATTCATAAAGCCAGGTGTTCGGACGGCAAGAAGAGAGAAGAAGATGGCGAGATCGGCTCTCTCCTCGTCGCTCAGATCTATTTTTCCTTCTGTAATAATTCTTTTCAAAGGCACAGAAGCTGGTCCCTCGCTCATCGAAAGAATGTCGTCTAAATCTCTCAAAGGCTTTCCCGTGTCCTTTTCCTCTACTGTGTAAAAATGCTTCTCACTTGCAACGTCACTAATTCGCGGAGATACAGTTTCTTCTGGCATATATTGATAGATATGAGGTTTGTCCATACCAGGGCCTTCAATCGCAAAAGCGTCCAGATAAAATTGTGGAACATAATGATCTTTAGGAGTCCCCGCCATTTGAAACATTATCCATCAGATCGCTATAATGCGAAAGGCGCGATTTCTCGCGCCTTTCGCTCCGTGATGCCGGCGGTACCGTACCAATAACACCACAAGGAATTAAGTATCTGTCGTGGTCGCGCCACTTGATACGTCGGAATGCTCTACTGATTCGTATTTCATACACTTACAATTATCTGCACGACACTCAGCGTCCTTCTTGCTAATTGGGGGCGACTGGCCAGGGGGAATAACGGCAAAACCATGGAAGTGCATATTCCGAGAATGACCACATTGACACAGCTTTTTCATCTCCTCTACATAATTTTCTGTCATGTATAAAGTATACCAAAAGACTAGTGGTGCAGTATACTAACGCTCGAAATAGACGTGAGGCGTTATGCGAGATACTTACTCGAGGAAGGCACGACTGAGGAGAAGCGCCAGCTACTAGAGCAGCTTCAGGGGAAACTTGTATTACGTGATAAGCAAATTAAGCTTGGTAACGAGCACTTGTCTAATTCCATACCTTAATACCCCATCCGGCCACTTCTCCACCAGGACTTCGCATAAAAAGAGGCCAGTAGATTCCAAGAAACGGGTTGTTCTGCGGTAAATCAGGAATCTTAATAAATTTCTCGACCTTCAGAACATTCACGATGGCGCTGTTAAGCGACGTTGCCATGAGATCTACGGCTTGAATCAATATGCTGTGCCTGTCATCGGAAAACAGGATGGATGGATACAAATAATCTCGATATTGACCAAGAATCTTAGTCGTCAATGTGTAGCGGGAAAACATTGTAAGCTTCTCGTTTCTAATATGTTCGTAGAATTGTTCACGAAGTTTCTTCTGCAACTTTTCTTCAACTGAATCAAATACAATGATTCCCGTTTCCTTATCATCCTTCAGTGATAATACAAAACGTTCAATAAGGAAAGATATCGCACCCATATACGAGTCTTCTTTTGGTGGGTGTTTACTGAGAGTGAAATCCCCGATAATCGTGGCGCGGACTTTTACATTGTACTTGCTCAGACAATCATAAATTTCCTTTGTTAAAGCAAGACGTGTCGCTTCTGGCAAACCAGTCTTTCTCGCATCTTTAAGATTGGACAGACTGTATTTCACCTTAATGTCCTCGAGCTCATTGCTCGCGATTAGGAGGTTCTCACCTCCAATTGCCAGACTGCAAATGCAAAAGAAAGGGCCCTGGGCACCTTCCTGTCGATCGGTCTCATCTATGAAAAAAAGTCTCATCGAGCTTGAGTATATCTTTTCCACAGATACATGGAAGCAGAAATAAATCGTACCTTTCCTGTATCGTATGGAATTGTCTTCAAACAGACTTCAGGCGTCCGATACGGAATTTGCAATCGCGAAATTGCGATGTATCCACATACGGCACCAAATTATTCGAGAGGAGAAAATCTTTTACTATTTCCTCTCGTTCGCCGAGATCGTGACCAGATATAAAACCAGTTATGGTTGTCGTCTTTAAGAAAGATTGCACCATTGTAAGTAAATGCGTCCCTATTCCCTTACGCCTGTATTCGGGAAGAACAAAAAGATCGAGTATCTCAATGGATTTGTCTTTATTTTGTGCAAAATGAATCCATCCCGAAAAGAGCCCTCCATTGGTGAAGATTTCCGCATTGAATAACGGTCGAGCATCTCCTCGCATGGAGTAAGTGACATATATGTATTCGTACCATTTACCATTTTTAATGGTCACTTTTCTTCTCGAAAGCTCCTTTTGAGAATCTGCCCCTAATTTATAAAATGCATTCAATGCAAAAGCAGTGATGAAATATTTATCGATATATTCATATGAAATGAACCCGCGCCCCTTATTGCCCCAATTCAACCAACCTGTATCAATCCTCAGTCCGTACTCATTATGGCCATATACGGTTACTGCGTGGTCTAAATCCTCCTTTTTATTTTCATCATCTGGAAGTGTTAATACACCACCTTGGTCACTCCACACGGAATCATATATTTCTATATCGAGAGATATTGGTCCGTACTGAAGAGCTCTGGGTATCTCTTTGAAAGAGAGAATACGCTCATAGAAATTTGAACGGAAACGACGGGCTAAGGCAATATCATTAGGCGAATAATCAAAAGCAGGTATGGCTTCCGTTAAGGGTCTCGCATCTCTTGATGATGGAAGTACCCCATATCCTTTGGCTGCACGAGTACCCCATAAACTCGAACTGCCTTTAGGCATCCCATCGAGCATTTTTGTAGCTGCATGTAAATATCTGTGGGAAAACACTTCTTCACGATACGCTCTTTATCGCTGGGCAACAAACGCAAAAGCCGCCCTTTCGGGCGGCTTTTGCTTACGTGATGCCTGTCGGTACTGTACTGATCCCAATGGGGGCCGGTACTGGTTCCTGGCGTCACAACCGTGTTGGGAGGGCAGGAATTGAATTCACCCAGATTCGTCGCGTAATCCCTCACTATTTTCTTCGAAATTTCGGTTCGATTCCTG
>Ga0172380_10005087_pt1 | contig 16271 bp, 17 predicted proteins | sample Leawe162metaG_FD_119747 | JGI IMG/M metagenome (GOLD analysis project Ga0172380, IMG submission 119747) | Leachate microbial communities from a municipal landfill in Southern Ontario, Canada - Leachate well 162 metaG | ecosystem: Engineered > Solid waste > Landfill > Unclassified | place...
CCGCTGGGCGCCGCGGTGGCCGGCTTGTTCGGCGTCCTGCTCGGCGCGCCGACGCTGCGCCTGCGCGGCGACTACCTCGCCATCGTCACCTTGGGCTTCGGCGAAATCATCCGCATCTTTTTGAACAATCTCAATTCGCCGATCAACATCACCAACGGGCCCCAGGGCATCGCCCGCATCGACCCGCTCAGCATCACCGGCCTGTCGCTGGCGCGGCCGCTGCAGCTGTTCGGCCTGACCGTTCCCGGCATCTATCTCACCTACTACCTGTTCGTGGCTCTGGCCCTGGCGATCATCTTCATCACGCTGAGGCTCGAGGACTCGCGCATCGGCCGCGCCTGGGTAGCGATACGCGAGGACGAGATCGCCGCCAAGGCCTGCGGCATCAACACGCGCAACATCAAGCTGCTGGCCTTCGCCATGGGCGCCTCCTTCGGTGGAATTGCCGGCGGGCTGTTTGCCGGCTTTCAGGAGTTCGTCTCGCCGGAGAGCTTCAGCCTGATGGAATCGGTGATGGTGCTGTGCATGGTGGTGATAGGCGGCATGGGCCACATTCCCGGCGTCATCCTCGGCGGCTTTCTTCTGGCGGTGCTGCCGGAAGCCTTCCGCCACGGTGCCGGACCGGTGCAACAGGCGCTGTTCGGGCGCGTGCTGCTCGATCCCGAATCCTTGCGCATCCTGGCCTTCGGTCTTGCCCTGATCCTGATGATGATCTATCGCCCTGCCGGCCTGTGGCCCTCACCGACACGCCGCCGTGAATTTGCCCGCAGCGAAACGGAGCCGGCGCCATGACCGCCCTGCTCAAAGCAAGAGCTGTGAGCAAGAAATTTGGCGGCGTGCAAGCCTTGAAGCAGGTGTCGCTGTCCATAGACCAGGGCGAGATCTACGGCCTGATCGGGCCGAACGGCGCCGGCAAGACGAGCTTCTTCAATGTCCTCACCGGCCTCTACAGCGCCGACAGCGGCGGCTTCGATTTCGCCGGGGCGCGCCTCGATACGACGGCGCCGCATCGCGTCGCCAGCGCGGGTATCGCCCGCACCTTCCAGAACATCAGACTTTTCGCCAACATGACCGCCCTGGAAAACGTCATGGTCGGCCGCCACCCGCGTACCCGCGCCGGCGTCATCGGCGCCGTGCTGCGCGACGCCGCGACCCGGCGCGAAGAGGCCGCCATCGCCCGACGCGCCCATGAACTGCTGACCTACGTGGGCATCGCCGCGCACGGCAACGACCTGGCCAGCCAACTCTCCTACGGCGACCAGCGCCGGTTGGAGATCGCCCGGGCGCTGGCCAGCGAACCCAAGCTGCTGGCGCTGGACGAGCCGGCCGCGGGCATGAACGCCACCGAGACGGCGGCGCTGCGGCGGCTGATCGTCGCTCTGCGCGACGATGGACTGACGGTGCTCCTGATCGAGCATGACGTGAAACTGGTGCTGGGGCTGTGCGATCGCGTCGCGGTGCTCGACTACGGCGAAAAGATCGCCGAGGACGCACCAGCCCTGGTGCGCCGCAACCCCAAGGTGGTCGAAGCCTACCTGGGAGCGAGCTTTGCCTGATCGCGCTCCGTCCGCTAGTAAGCCTGCGAGCATCCCACGGGGACCCCCTTCGGTCGTGGCGAGCCACAGTCGCCCCCTTCTCGGCGAAGGCGGTGGGGGGGAAGCTACGCCTCTGATGCTGGAGGTCTCCGACCTCCAGGTTCACTACGGCGGCATTGCTGCCGTCAAGGGAATCAGCTTTGCCGTCGACCAGGGCGAGACCGTCGCCCTGATAGGCGCCAACGGCGCCGGCAAGACCAGCACGCTCAAAGCCCTGGCGCGCTTGCTTCCAGCGCTCGGCAGCGTCCGTCTGGCCGGTGAGGACATCGCGGCGCAGCCAGTGCACCGACTGATAGGCAAGGGTTTGGCGCTGGTGCCCGAGGGCCGGGGCGTATTTGCGCGCCTGACCGTGGCCGAGAACCTCGCCATGGGTGCCTATAGTCGCCGCAACAATGCGGACATGGCGCGCGACTTCGACAAGATCTACGAACTGTTGCCACGCCTGAGTGAGCGCCGCGGACAATTGGCCGGCACGCTCTCGGGCGGCGAACAACAGATGCTGGCCCTGGGCCGGGCCCTGATGGGACGACCGCAGTTGCTGCTGCTCGACGAGCCGTCTATGGGTCTCGCACCGCTGATGGTGCAGAAAGTCTTCGAGACCATCGCCGCCGTCGCGGCGAGCGGCGTCACCATTCTCCTCGTCGAGCAGAACGCCAGACTGGCCCTGGCTACCGCCAGTCGCGGCTACGTCATGGAGAGTGGCCGCATCACTCTGGCCGACAGCGCCGCCTCCCTGCTCGCCGATCCGCGGGTGCGGGAGGCCTATCTCGGCGAGTAGGCCCGCAGCTTGGCCTAGGCGTCGGGCTTGGTCTCGCCAGCAAGGGACGTTGCATCGCCTGGCAGCGCATCCTCGGCGGGATTCGCCGTAGTCTGGGCGCTGCTGTCCTGGGCAGCGGCTTTGTCCGCGAGCTTTTGCCGGCGCTTTTCTTCCTGCTTTTGTTTCTTCGCCAGATCCCTCTGGCGCTTTTCGAACTGGTAATTTGGCTTGGCCAAGACAACTCCTCTCGTTTGCTCCCTTGCCGCCCATTGTCCCACGCCAGATGCAACGGCGTCCATGAGCACTTGCAGTCTGGCTCTCGTCCAGCCGCCCTGCCGCGCGGTGATTTTGTGCATCATGACATAATGCCGGGATGCAAAGCCTGTTGATCGTCGGTTGCGGTGACGTCGCGCGCCGCGCCTTGCCCTGGCTCACCCGCCGCTACCGCGTCTACGCGCTGGTGCGCGAGCCGGATGCCGAGCTGGCTGCCCTCGGTGTCACCCAGATCCGCGGCGACCTCGATCGCCCGGCGACGTTGCGCCGACTCGCCGGCCTGGCGCAACTGGTCCTGCATTTCGCCCCGCCCCGCGAATTCGCCGGCGGCGGCGAAAACAGCTACGACGATCGTGCCACCGATCCGCGCACCAGGCGCCTGATCGCCGTGTTGAGGCGCGGCATGAGCGTGCCGCGACGGCTGGTGTATATCAGCACTAGCGGGGTGTATGGTGATTGCGGCGGCGCCCTGATCGATGAAACGCGGCGCTACCATGCGCAGACGACGCGTGCCGCGCGCCGCGTCGACGCCGAACGACAACTGCGCCGCTTCGGCAGCAGAGTGGCGGGCACCTGCGTCTCCATCGTGCGCGCTCCCGGTATCTACGCCGCCGACCGCCTGCCGCTGGAGCGTCTGCGCCGCGGCGATCCGGCGCTGGCAGCAAGCGACGACGCCTACAGCAACCACATCCACGCCGAGGATCTGGGACGCGCTTGCATCGCTGCCCTGCGCCACGGCCGGCCCAACCGGGCCTACCACGCCAGCGACGACTCCAAGCTGCGTATGGGTGACTATTTCGACGCCATCGCCGACGCGCTCGCCCTGCCGCGTCCGCCGCGCGTCAGCATGGCCGAGGCAGAGCAGCGGTTATCGCCCGGCATGCTCTCCTTCATGCGCGAATCGCGGCGTCTGGCAAACAGCCGCATGAAGCGCGAATTGCGCCTGCGCCTGCGTTATCCGACCGTGGGCGATGCCCTTGCTGCCTTGGGCGAACGGCGCCCGGACGAGAGGGTGTGAATCTCTCGTCCAGCGCAACACCTCAGTCCAGGTAATCGGTGGCCACCTGCCACTTGCCGTTGTGGATCTGGTCGTAATCTGATCCTTGCTCACCCCCTGGTCGGCGTGAACTGCCGGAGTACACAGGGCAGGGGCAAGCTGGTGGCGGTTGCGAGCAGAGCAATCTTGTTCATGACACCCCCTGATAACAGCGACTACTCAAGATACATCGAATCTACCACCTCGGCGTATTTTTGTTGCACGAGCTTGCGCTTCAGCTTCATCGTCGGCGTCAACTCTTCGTCCTCCGCCGTCAGCCTCTGCTCGATCAGGCGAAACCTCTTGATCTGCTCGACGCGGGCGAACCGCCGGTTGACCTTGTCCACCTCCTCCTCGATCAGCTTCAGGACAGGAGCAGCGCGCGTCAGGCTCTGATAGTTGGAAAAGGGGATATCGTGCTCCTGGGCGAATTTCTCCACATTGTCCTGGTCGATCATGATCAGACAGACGAGATAGGGGCGCTGGTCGCCGACGACGACGGCATCGGTGATGTAGGGCGAGAACTTGAGCTGGTTCTCGATTTCCGAGGGCGTGATGTTCTTGCCGCCGGCGGTGATGATGATGTCCTTCATGCGGTCGGAAATCTTGAAATAGCCGTCACTGTCGCAACGGCCGACGTCGCCCGTGTGCAACCAGCCCTCGGCATCTATGGTCTCCGCCGTCTTCTCCGGTTGGTTGAGGTAGCCCATGAAGACGTTGTCGCCGCGGATCAAGAGCTCGCCCTGGGGAGAAACCGAGACCTCGTTGAGCGCCGAGGCCGGCCCGATCATGCCCGGCTTGATCCGCTGCGGCGGGTTGACGGTGCCGGCACCACAGGATTCTGTCTGCCCCCAGCCTTCGATCATGGTCACCCCCAGCGCCATGTACCAGCGCAGAAGATCAGGCGATATCGGCGCTGCGCCGGTGATCAGCAGGCGGCTGCGGTGGATGCCGATCAGCTTCCTCACGTTGTCGAGCACGAAGAAGCGCGCCAGGGCATGGGCCAGTTGCAGGCCGGCACCGATGCTCTGGCCGGCTTCCAGGCGCGCCACGACTCTCATGCCTATGCCTATGGCCAGCCGGTAGGCCCACTGTTCGACAGCGTTGGCCTCGGACAGGGCGATGGTCACGCCGGAATAGAACTTTTCCCAGATGCGCGGCACGGCGAGAAACACCGTCGGTGCGATTTCGCGCACGTTCTCCGGGATGGTCTCGGGGTTCTCGACGAAGTTGAGCCTGGTTCCCGAGTAGAGGCCCAGGTAGCCGCCGAGCACCCGCTCCACGACGTGGCAAAGAGGCAGGAAACACATGCGCTCGTCGGCCTCGGTCTGGGTAAAGATGGCGTTGATGCCGCTCAGGGTGTACAAGACATTGTGGTTGGAGATCATCGCCCCCTTGGGCCGCCCGGTGGTGCCCGAGGTGTAGATGAGGATGGCCAGATCCTCGGCGCAGCGCGATGCCAGCCGTTGCTGCCACTCCTGCTGCGCCGATGTCTCACCCAAGCGCGCTGCCCGCGCGCGCCCCAGCACGCGCAGCTCATCCATGCTCAGCACCTGGGCGTCGTCGAGTTCGCGCAGACCCTTCATGTCCCAGACGATGATGCGGCGCAAGGCCGGCAGTGCCGCACGCACCGTCAGCGCCTTGTCGAGCTGTTCTTCGTCTTCGACGAAGAGGAAGACCGAGCTGGAATCGGCGAGCAGATATTCGATCTGCGACGGCGCATCGGTGGCATAGATGCCGGAGCTGACGCCGCCGGCGCAGAGTATGCCGAGATCGGATAGCAGCCATTCCTGGCGCGTATTTCCGAGCACCGAGGCGACCTCGCCGGGAATGAAGCCGAGTTCCAGCAGCCCCATGCCCACTTCCCGCACCGCGGCGCCCAGCTCGCGCCAACTCGTCTCGGCCCAGAGGCCGAGGGACTTCTGGCGGAAGATCACCTTGTCGCCATGCTGCTCGACCCTGCTCCAGAACATCTGCGCTATCGTCTTCATCGCCAGTTCTTCTTTTTCTTCCAGCGGCGCGTGCCGCGCACACCGGTTTCCTTCATGCCCAGGTAGAACTCCTTGATGTCGTCTTTCTCGCGCAGCGCGGCGGCGCTGTCTTCCATGACGATGCGCCCGACCTCGAGCACATAGCCGTAATCGGCGTAGGAGAGCGCCGCCATGGCGTTTTGCTCGACCACCAGCAAGGTCACGCCGCGCTCGCGATTTATCCTGACGATGATCTCGAAGATCTCCTTGGTCAGTTTGGGCGACAGGCCCAGGCTGGGCTCGTCGAGCAGCATCACCTGCGGCCGTGCCAGCAGAGCCCGTGCAATCGCCAGCATCTGCTGCTCACCGCCGGAGAGCTCGCCAGCGGGCTGATCGCGCCGCTCGCGCAGGATGGGAAAGTAGGCGAAGACCGCGGCCATATCGGCGGCGACCGCCTCCCTGTCTCGCGCCTGGCGCGTATAGGCGCCCATCAGCAGGTTTTCGCCGACGCTGAGCATCTGGAATATCTCGCGCCCTTCAGGCACCTGGACGATGCCCTGGCGCACGATCCAGGCCGGATCCCTCTTCTCGATGGCCTCGCCGCGGTAGAGCACCGAGCCCTTCTGCGGGTCGATGATGCCGGAGATGGTCTTGAGGATGGTGGACTTGCCGGCGCCGTTGGAGCCGAGCACGGCGACGATGCTGCCTGCGGCGACTGCCAGCGAAATGCCGCGTATGGCTTTCACCGGCCCGTAGGAGGACTCGATATTGGAAAGTTGCAGTATGGTGTCAGGCATCGGACGCCCCGCCCAGATACGCGTCGATCACACCGCGGTGCGCCTGGACCTCGGCTGGCGTACCGAGCGCCAGGACCTCGCCCTGGTTTAGCGCCAGGACGCGGTCGCTGAGGCGCGACACCAGGCTCATGTCGTGTTCGACCATGATCACGGTGATGCCCAGATCGTTCTGGATGTCCTCGATCCAGAAGCCCATGTCCTCGGTCTCCTCGACGTTGAGCCCGGAGGACGGTTCGTCGAGCAGCAGCAGCTTGGGCCGCATGGCCAGGGCACGTCCGAGTTCGACCACCTTGCGCACCCCGTAGGGCAGGCTCACCACCAGGCTGTCGCGGTAGTGCTGCAAGTCGAGGAAGTCGATCACCTCCTCGGCGTGACGGCGGAACTGCAACTCGGTGCGGCGCACGATGGGCGTCATCAGCAGATCCTGCCACCAGGAGGAATGGCGCTGGCAGTGGCGGCCGACGAGGAGGTTCTGCAACACCGTCGCATGCTCGAACAGCTCGATGTTCTGGAAGGTGCGCGCCACGCCGAGGCGGGCGATGTCGTGGGGCGCCAGATGGGAGATGGCTTCTCCCTCGAAGATCACCCGGCCGGCGGTCGGCCGGTAGAGGGCGCTGATCAGGTTGAAGATCGTCGTCTTGCCGGCACCGTTGGGACCGATCAGCGCGAACACCTCGTGCGGCCAGACCTGAAAGGAAACTTCATTGACCGCCTTCAGGCCGCCGAAGTGCAGCGACAGCCCCTTTACCTCGAGCAGCGGCGAGGTCATTTGATCCGCTCCGACTTGAGGTAGGACTTCTGACGCTTGAACATGCCCTTGCGATAGAAGGGAAAGAGTTCGAAGAACAGCCTGATCTTCAGCCAGCGCCCGTAGATGCCCATCGGCTCGAAGAGCACCGTGGCGACCAGGAAGATGCCGAAGATGGTCGGCTGCAGGCCGGTCTGCTGGCCGATCTCCGGCGGCAGCCAGTCCTTGGCGGTGACGATGGCCTGCTGCACCAGGATCCAGAAGGCGGCGCCGAAGATCGCGCCATGGATGGAGCCCAGGCCGCCGATGACGATCATGATGAGCAATTCGATCGACTGCAGAAAGGTGAATTGTTCGGGCGAGAGAAAGCGCAGCTTGTGCGCGTAGAGTGCGCCGGCGACGCCGGCCAGCGCCGCCGACAGGGCGAAGGCGATGGTCTTGTAGCGGGCCAGCTGGATGCCCATGCTCTGCGCCGAGATCTCGGAGTCGCGGATGGCGACAAAGGCGCGCCCGGTCGGGCTGCGCAGCAGGTTCATGACGCCGATGATGCACAGCGCGAGGATGAGCAGCGACAGGTAGAAGAGGGCGGCTTCGCTGTCGATGGCTATGCCCACGACCTGCAGGCTGCCCAGGGTGATGCCGCTGTTGCCGCCGGTGATGTTATCGGCGCGGGTAACGCCCTCTTCGACGATGAAGCCTAATGCCATGGTGGCGATGGCCAGGTACATGCCCTTGACGCGCAAGGCCGGCAGGCCGACCACCACCCCGGTAACGCCGGCGATCAAGGCGGCACTGGGCAGGGACAGCAGGAAGGGCCAGCCGAGCTTCTGCAGATAGGCTTCGCTGTAGGCGCCCATGGCCAGGAAGGCGGCGTGCCCCATCGACACCTGGCCCGTGTAGCCTATGAGCAGCATCAGTCCCAGACCGATGATGGAGTAGATCAGGACGAACACCAGCTGCGAGACGAAGTAGTCGGGAAAGAGCCAGGGTGCGGCGAGCAGCGCCAAGGTGAGCAGCCCGTACCAGAAGACCTGTCCGCTGTGCTTGAACAGGCGCAGGTCCTGTTGATAGCGTGTTCTGAAGAGAAAACGCATCAGACTCTCTTCCTAAGCTTCACGCCGAACAGGCCGCTGGGCTGGGCCATCAGCACCAGCAGCACCAGGATGTAGGCGGCGATATCCTTGATGCCTTCGGGCAGATAGTAGCCGGCCAGCGATTCGACGATGCCGATGATGAGGCCGCCCACCAAGGCGCCGGGAATGCTGCCGAAACCGCCGACGACGGCGGCGGGAAAAGCCTTGAGGCCGATGTAGCCCATGTTCACATGGACGAAGGTGATGGGCGCCAGCAGCAGGCCGGCACAGGCCGACACCGCCGCCGAGATGCCCCAGATGAGCATGTTGATGCTGCGCACCGGGATGCCCATGTAGAAGGCGGCGAGCTGGTTCTCCGAGGTCGCCTGCATGGCGATGCCGAGCTTGGTATAGCGGAAGAACAGGTAGAGCACGGCGATCAAGAGCGTGGTGATGACGATGATCACCAGGTGCTCCATGGATAGCACCAGGGCATCGCTGCCCGCACCGAGGCGCAACACCACATCCTTGTAGGGAATGTCCAGCGCGTGGGTTTCCGTGCCCCAGCCGGGAATCATGGTAACCAGGCCCCGGGCCAGGTAACCGATGCCTATGGTAAGCATCACGACGGTAAATGCCGGTTGCCCCAGCAGCGGCCGCAACAGGGCCCGTTCCATGAGCATGCCGAAGAGCAGCATCACCACCAGGGTGGCGGCAAAGGCCGCCCAGAAAGGCAGCCCGAGCACCACCATGCACGAAAGCCCGAAGAAGCCGCCCAGCATCATCAGGTCGCCCTGCGCGAAGTTGACCGTCTCGGTGGCCTTGTAGATGAGCACGAAGCCCAGAGCGATCAGCCCGTAGATGCAACCCTGCGCAAAACCGCTGATCACCAATTGCAGAAACTGCAACGCCATCTCCCCGGCATTCTTATGGTCGAGGCATTGTCGCCCCGACGAGCAAACTAATACTAGCCTATCAGGGTGACGACGGTCGGACCCGCAAGCTCTTCCGCCGGCGCGCTGCAAACCGACCTTCTTGACTCGATGCCTGCCTGTGCCAGAATTCCCGCTTGCCCGCAAGGAACCGCGATGGATCTCACACTGACCGCCACCCACGACGTGTTCAACCAGGCGCCGCCGCTGACCGGGGTCAACCTCTACGCCATGAACTCCGCCCTGCGCGAGGCGGTGGTGCGCGAGGGCGCCGACTTCGCCCAGGACTGGCTGCTGGCGCGCGGCGCTGAACTTGGCTCCGCGGAGATGATGGAACACGGCGACCTGGCCAACAGGTACCCGCCACGGCTTGCGCTATTCGATCAAGGCGGCCATCGCCGCGACGAGGTGGAGTTTCACCCCTCCTATCACGCGCTGATGGCCTATCTGAAGCAACACGGCGCCTCGGCCGGGGCCTGGGCCGAACCGCGGTCCGGTGCCCACGTCAAGCGCGCCGCCTTTTACATGATGATGGCCGAAGTCGAGGATGGCACTCTCTGTCCAACCACCATGACCTACGCCGTGGTGCCATCGCTCGAGCGCGACCCGGCGCTGGCGAAAGAGTGGCTGCCGCGCATCTACTCCCTTCACTACGATCCGCGCTTCCTCCCGGCGGCGCAAAAGCGCGGCGTCACTTTGGGCATGGGACTGACCGAGAAGCAGGGCGGTTCCGACGTGCGTGCCAACACCACCCGCGCCGAGCTGATCGCTGGTGACGAACGCCAATACCGCATCGTCGGCCACAAATGGTTCTTCTCGGCGCCGATGTGCGACGCATTCCTCATTCTGGCCCAGGCGCCCGGCGGCCTCTCCTGCTTTCTGCTGCCGCGCTTCACGCGCGAGGGCAAGCTCAACGAACTGCGCATCCAGCGCCTCAAGGACAAGATGGGAGATCGCTCCAACGCCGGCTCCGAAGTGGAGTTCTGGGGAGCCCAGGCCAGTCTCGTCGGCGAAGAAGGGCGCGGGATCCCGACCATCTTGGAGATGGGCACCTATTGCCGCCTCGATTGCGCCCTGGGCACGACCGGGCTGATGCGCCAATCGGTGGCCCAGGCGCTGCACCACGCGCGCCACCGCGCCGCCTTCGGCCGCCTCCTGATAGACCAGCCGCTGATGAGGAACGTGCTGGCCGATCTGGCGCTGGAATCGGAGGCGGCAACAGCGCTGGCGCTGCGCCTGGCGCGCGCCTTCGACGCGCAGCAAGACGAGCAGGCGACGCTGCTGCGCCGCGTCCTGACGCCGGCGGCGAAGTATTGGATCTGCAAGCGCGGGCCGACGCTGGCGGCCGAGGCGATGGAAGTGCTGGGCGGCAATGGCTACATCGAGGACGGAATCATGGCGCGCATCTACCGGCAGATGCCGCTCAATTCCATCTGGGAGGGTTCGGGCAACGTCATGTGCCTCGACGTGCTGCGCGCCCTGGCCAAGCATCCGCGCTGCGCCGAGGCCCTGGTCGCGGAGATGGCACCGGCCCTGGGACGCGACCCGCGCTACGACCAATGCGTCGCCAGGCTCAAGGACGCGCTTGCGCGAAGATCCGAAGCGGAAATCCGCGCCCGCAGCATCACCCAGGACATCGCCCTGGCGGTGCAGGGCAGCCTGCTCCTGCGCTATGCCCCCAGCTATGTGGCGGAGGCCTTCTGTGCCGCGCGTCTGGCGCCGGCGAGCAGCGGCGCCGCAAGCTTCGGCGGCCTGCCGCCTGGCAGCGACTTTGGCGCCATCCTCGCCCGCGCCTGGCCACATTGAGCATTTTGACAAGAAACTTCGCCTCCAGCGTCTACAATGCTACCTGGCCGCCGACATTGCCGGCGGCCGCATTTTTGTCTTTGGAGAACGCATGAACATCGATCCGGCCTGGCTGGCCCCCACCTACTTCCTCGACTATCAGACACCCAGCGTTCAGGACTTTGTGCGCCGGGCCGTGGGCGATGCGCAGACGCCGCGCGACAAGGCGGTGCGCCTCTTCTACGCGGTGCGCGACGGCATACGCTACGATCCTTATGCCTTCCGCGTCGAACGGGAGTGGTACCGGGCCAGCCACACCTTGGCCATGGGATATTCCTACTGCGTGCCCAAGGGAGTGCTCTACGCCGCCGGCCTGCGCTCGCTGGGCATACCGGCGCGGCCCGGCTTCGCCGACGTGAGAAACCACCTGTCCACCGAGCGCCTGATCAAGCTCATGGGCACCGACCTCTTCACCTGGCACGGCTACGTGTCGGTGCTGCTCGACGGAAGATGGTTGAAGGCCTCGCCGGTGTTCAACATCGAGATGTGCGAGCGCTTCCACGTGTTGCCCATGGAATTCGACGGGACCAGCGATTCGCTGATGCAGCCCTACAACGCGCGCAACCAGAAACACATGGAATACGTCAACTTCCACGGCGAATTCGACGACCTGCCCTTCGATCTCCTGTCGGAGGAAATGCACCGCGACTACCCGGGTCTGGTTGCGGCGGGGCTGGAAAGAAAAGTGGGAGACTTCGAGCACGACGCCATACACGAGGGCTAATCGTGGCGCTCGGAGCAGAGCGAACCGGCCAGTAGTCAATTGAAGTAGCTGCGCGCCTCTTCGAATCGACTGGCGAAATAGCGCTGCTTCAGGCTCGCGGTGCGCACCCGGCCGTTGGCCTTGGGCGCATGGACGAAGCGGTCGTCGCCGATGTAGATGCCGACATGCGAATGCCGCCTGTTGCTGGTATTGAAGAAGACCAGATCGCCCGGCTGCATCTGCGCCGGCTCGACGGGCCTGCCCAGGCGCGCGATGTCGGCAGCGCTTCCCCTGAGCTTGAAGCCCACCGCTTCGGCGTAGACGTGGCTCACCATGCCGCTGCAATCGAGTCCGGCGGACGGATTCTTGCCGCCATAGCGGTAACCGGTGTCGATCAGGCCGAGTGCGTAGAGCACCACCTCACGTCCCCTTTCCCTGGCGCTAGGGGCAGCGGCCGGCAGCGGCGCGATCGCCGCCGTGGGCATGGGCGCAGCGGGCACCACGGGCGCCACGGGCAGCGGCGGTGCGGTGCCGCAAGCGGCAAGGAGTAGTACGAGCAAGACGAGGCGCATCTGCGGTACATTCGTGTGGCAGTCTGGGCAGTATTGTCTTCGGTTAAACTGGCAGCAATCGGTGGAATAGGAGCGGAAAAGCCATGCAATTCCCCATCGTCACGCCGGATTCCTGATGAAGATTCGCGCCGCCGTTCTAGACGCAATGCAGCAGCCGCGACCCTACGCCCAGTCGCGCCCGATCAAGGTCGAGACGGTGATCCTCGATTCGCCCGGTCCCGGCGAGGTGCTGGTGAAGATCGCCGCCGCCGGCCTCTGTCACTCGGACCTGTCGATCGTCAACGGCGACCGGCCAAGGCCGATGCCCATGGCCCTCGGTCACGAGGCCGCCGGCATCGTCGAGGAACTCGGCCCCGGCGTCAGCGACCTGCATCGCGGCGACCACGTGGCATTGATTTTCGTCCCCAGTTGCGGCTGCTGCGGTCCCTGCATGGAAGGCCGGCCGGCACTGTGCGAACCGGGCGCCGCGGCCAACGGCGCTGGCACGCTGGTCGGCGGGCAGCGCCGCCTGCATCGCGGCGACGGCTCCCTGCTCAACCACCAAGTCGGAGTTTCCTGCTTTGCCGAATATGCCGTGGTGGCGCGTGGCAGCCTGGTGAAGATAGACCCGGAATTGCCGTTCGATATCGCCGCCCTGTTCGGCTGCGCGGTGCTCACCGGCGTCGGCGCCGTCGTCAACGCGGCCCAGCTGCGGCTGGGCGCCACCCTCGCCGTGGTCGGCCTGGGTGGCGTCGGCCTCTCGGCCCTGCTCGGAGCCCAGGCCGCGGGTGCCAAGCAGGTGGTGGCCATCGACAGCCTGGCCGCCAAGCTGGATCTGGCACACGCTCTCGGCGCCAGCCACTGCTTCCGCGCCGACGATCCCGATCTGCTCGCCCGCGTCAAGGGCGTCACCGCGGGTGGCGTCGATGCGGCGGTGGAGGCGGCGAGCTCGGTGGCAGCGCTGGAGACCGCCTACAAGATCACCCGCCGTGGCGGCATCACCGTGACCTGCAGCCTGCCCCACCCGGACCATGCATTCAAGCTGCAGGCGGTCAACCTGGTCGCCGAGGAGCGCACCTTGAAAGGCAGTTATCTGGGCTCGGCGGTACCGTCGCGCGATATTCCCCGCTTCATCGCCCTCTATCGCGCCGGCCGTCTACCGGTCGAACGACTGGTCAGCCATCGCCTGGTTCTGGAGGATATCAATCTGGGCTTCGACCGGCTCGCCGAAGGCGCCGCGGTACGCCAGGTGATTATGTTCTAGCGTTGGCCGCGGCGGCGGTCGAGCCACCAGGCCAGGGCCGGCAGCAGCAGAAAGGAGCCGGGCAGGGCGAGCGCCACCAGATATGGCGAGAGGTGGCTCAAGGCGCGCAATTGCCCATGCAAATCCTCGCGCTCGGCGGCGCTCCAGCGGCCACCATTGCGCCGCTTCATCAGCAGCGGCATCAATCCCTTGGCCATCCCCAGGTCGTCATAGAGGCGCGCGCGTTCGCGCTGCTGTGCCGCCAGCAGCTCGCGCATCACGCCCGACGGGAATCTTCTTGCGGCTACTGCGATGACGGCTGGCGCTCGCAGCTCCGATTTATTTCTCTCTCCCAAAACCCACCCCAATTGCTTCCACCCGGCGCCGAAGCGCGCGAAAACTGCGCCACAGGCGCCACAACATCCAGCCGCGTCCAACCGAGCCGAGCACCGCGCGCGGCCGCGCCACGAACAGGGCGACGGCCACGGCGACGATGACTGGCGGATGCCGACGCAACCAGTCTACACCCTGGCGCAGGCTGTCGATCATGCCCAGAGGCGGCCTCCAGTCGCCTGCCGCGGCGGCCAGTTGCCGACGCAGGGTATCGCTGCGCAGCGTCAGCCGCTGCTTCGCCAGTGCCAATTCCAGCAGACGCAAATTCACCGCTGCTCCTCGAACTCGTCGCCACCCACGGCGGAGCTATCCTTGGCCAGTTCGGCAAGACTGGCCGAAAACAACCGCCCCTGGGTCCTGCCCTGGCTCCAGGCCACGTACAGTGCCACTGCACCCGCGATCAAGAAAATCGCTGCGAACGCGCCGAGCGCCAGCAGGCGGTAGCCGTCCCAAAACAGCACGGTGAGGAAAATCGCCAGGAATACCAGTCCGGCGCTGAGCAGAAGCAGGGCCGCAGCGCCATAGCCGAGCAGGCTGAGGAGGCGGAATTTCTCCTCCTCGAGTTCCACGACGAGCAGTTCGAGGCGATTCCTGACAAGATCCAGGCCGCTACCGAGCAAGACCTGCAATGAGGCGAACAGGCTGCGCCCCGATCCTTGCGCGCTCATCGACTGCTCAGCGGCGGCCAATCAACAGACCGACCAGAAAACCCACGCCAGCGGCCATACCGACCGCTGGCCAGGGATTTTCGTGTACGTAGTCATCGGCGGCACGACCGACCTCTTTCGCCTTATCGACCAACGCAGCCTCGTATTGCGCCAGCTTCATCCTGGCAGTCGCCAGATTGTCCTGCGCCTTGGCGCGCAACTCGGCCATCTTTTCGCCCGCTTGACCGGCCGTGGCGCGCAACAACTCCTCCGCGTCGGCGACGACGAGGCGAAAATCTGCAACCAGCTTTTCCTTGGTAACTTGGCTCAACTCGTTCATGCTTTCCTCCGTGACAAATGAATAAGACGACTCACCGATCCATTATAGGCCCCGGATCAGGAAAGGTCTCGAACCGCGCAGTAGATTTTGGCCGTGGAAGAGGCGGCACTCGCAGCGACAACGGGGAACCGCGGCGCAGGGAAGCAATTTCGCTGGCGCGATGGACCCGCCTTACTCGACGCGGTTTCGCCCGGCGTCCTTCGCCTGATAAAGCCGGTCGTCGGCGAATTTCAGCATCTCGTTCAGGTCTTTTCCCAGTTGGTTGTTCAGTCCGGCACTCACGGTGAAAGGAATCACCTGATCGTCGTGAACTGCGGGCGTCACCGCGACCTTGCGCACGAATTTCTCGAAGCGGGCCCTGACGTCCGGCAGGCTCATCCTGCGGATGAGCACGGCAAATTCCTCGCCGCCGAGACGCGCTAGCAGCTCCTTGCCGAAGTTCTGGGACAGGAGACGGGAACAGTGCTTGAGCACGATGTCGCCGACGTCGTGGCCATAGGTGTCGTTGAGCGTCTTGAAGTTGTCTATGTCGACCATGGCGATGGCCAAGGGCACGTCTTCTTGCGTGGCATTGTGATAGATCTCCTGGCCGCGCTCGAAGAAATAGCGCCGATTGTGCAGTCCCGTTAGGAAATCGCGGTTTGCCACCTCGCGGATGATTTCGATCTGCTCCATCATTTCAAGGTTCTGCGCGACACGGCAGGAAAGCTCTTCGTAGGAGAAGGGTTTGAAGATGAATTCGTTGGCGCCGTATTTCAGCAGCCGTGCCGCCACGCTCTCGTCCGGCGACGCTGAAATGCCGATGATCGCCAGCCTGTCCTTGCCGCGGAGCTTGCGTGCTTCCTGGGTAAACTCGAACCCGTCCATTCCTGGCAATTCAAGCACCGGGTAATCGGTGATCACCGGGTCCGGCTTGGGGTAATCGACGATCACCAGTTGAATGTCGGGGTGATCGTTCAGCAGTTTGAGCGCTGCCTTGCCATCAGCGGCGACGAGGGTTTGCAGGCATTGCGTGGCGAGCATATGTTCCAGTATGGTTCTTGCGCTCAAGGAGTCGGAGACGATCAGGACCTTGATGCTGAGGTTCTTGTAGAGGCGACCGATGAGTTGGGTGATGTATTCATACTCGATGTCGCCGTCCTTCAGCACGTAGTCGGCCACGCCTTTCCTGACGATCATGCCACGCAGCTTGTCGTCAAGGACGTTGGTGATGGCGATCGTGGGGATGGCCAACTCCTTCAGCAGATCGATGATCTCGCCGTTGGGCGCATCGGGGAGATTGACGTCGCATACCGCCGAGACATAATCCCAGCCGTGTTTTGCCAGAAGCTTTCTGGCTTCGGCTAGGCTGTCGGCGATGTGGACGTC
>Ga0172380_10005088_pt1 | contig 16270 bp, 15 predicted proteins | sample Leawe162metaG_FD_119747 | JGI IMG/M metagenome (GOLD analysis project Ga0172380, IMG submission 119747) | Leachate microbial communities from a municipal landfill in Southern Ontario, Canada - Leachate well 162 metaG | ecosystem: Engineered > Solid waste > Landfill > Unclassified | place...
CTACTGCTACTGCTACTGCTACTGCTACAACTACGACGCCGTCCATTGGAATCCGAGCTTGGGGAACTCTCCCAAAGCAACAATCTCGTCAATTTGATAGAGAAGACCTTCCACGTTTGCCGTTCATGAAGTTGAATCCTGGGTTCAATTCCGTGCGTATCATCTCGGGGATGGGTGTGTTCTATCAGGTTCGCTGGAAGGGTCCTAAGAGTTCACGCTCTTATGGTGACAAGATTCGCACATCCTGGCCAACCTATGGCGAGGAATGCCCCGTGAAGAAGTATCTCGGCATGGAAGGCCGAGAACGCTACATGGTAGTTGCAATTGATCGCGCTGACAATGAACTCAAGTTGCTTGACCTGAGTCAACTGACTGCTCAGCAAATCGAAGATATTCTTGAAGCTAAGAACAAGAAGGGAAAGCATCTGACGCCTCGCGATTTCGATCTTTCCATCAAGTTCGACCCAAAGAGTAAAACCGCAACTGGCTATTACAGTGTTGTTGCTGAAGATACTGAGCCTATGTCAGATGCTGATTTGAAGCTCATTGAAAGTATCGGCGGCGATGAGATGATTGAGAAGTGTCTTAACCGACAGCTTATTTGTCCGAAGCCAGAGACCGTTGCCAAGCGTCTCCGTGACCTTGGATGGGACGGAAAGGTAGTTGCCCGTGAAGAGAAAAGTGGTGGTAAAGGCAAGCTCGAAGAGCCGGCTGAGGATGATTATTCATTCAATCGCCCGGCAGATACTGAAGCCTCTGCCGAAACTTCCGCTGCAGCGAACGCCTAAAAATAGCTTAGGCGATATCTTCTTCAATGCAATTGAAGAAGATGAATGTAACTAGCTTAACTTAAGAGAAGGAGAATCCAAAAGATTCTCCTTTGTCTTTTGATATATTACTCTTCATGAGAAGAGTAATGGGCCTAGACGCTAGTACGTCGACAATAGGAATTGCAATTATTGATTATCAAGATGGATATTGCCCAATACTTGTCTATCATAATTATTATAAGCCGGACAAAACAAACGGCATGTTGGATATGTTATATAAAGCCCGAGAACATATTCTAAAACTCTTTGGTAAATACAAAGTCCAAGAATTTGTTATCGAAGACTATATCAAATTCATGAAAGGGGCATCATCCGCTAATACGGTCATTCCACTTGCAATTTTAAATATGACTCTACGATTGGCCATTTTGGATCTTGGAATCACGCCCGAGGCCCTAAATGTTTTAAAGATTCGCCATACACTGAAGTTAACCAAGATATTACCAAAGAAAGAAGATATACCTGAATTGGTTGCTCAGCACTTAGGGTTCCCATATCCTTGGCTGTACAAAACCAACCGTAGAACGAAGCTGCAGCAGATTATGGAGGAATCGTATGACGTGGCCGATTCAATAGCCGTTGCGCTTACCTGGGCGAAATTGCAAACAACTCCGAAGAAGAAGTCGAGGCCCGGGCTAAAAAGGATACTAAAAGCAAATGAACGTTCATGACGCATGCAATCTTCTAGGAGTACCGATTGGAGCATCAGAACTTGATGTGAAAACGGCATTTAAGAAGAAGGCCATAGAATATCATCCAGACAGGAATAAAGACCCTAACGCAGAAACTAAATTCAAAGAGATCAATGCGGCGTTTCAGTTCCTGGAAAAGAATGGATCAAATCCTCCAGCGTACAATGACGTCTCTTCGCAGTTCTATAGCTCAGCTGATCATTTGGCTGAGGAACTTCGACGTCAGATGGATGAGGTATTCAATAAGCATGTCCATGTAAATAATGTGTCAATGTCATTAACTGTCAATCTAGAGATCCCTTTCGAGACAGCTATCTTTGGTGGAGTAAGAGAACTTAAATACCAACGTATCATTAAATGTGATGTGTGCAAAGACGGCAAGGCCAAGGCGGTGTGTTCCAAGTGCAATGGCTCCGGCAAGCGTAAGTATGGTTCGGGAGCGGTACAAGCTGCCAATGATCGTGAGCTGCCTTGTAATGGCTGTATGGGGACTGGGGTGGCTGGAGCTGGTCCTTGTAATATTTGCCGAGGAACTTCAAAGAAGAAGCATATTGAAACTATTCCAGTTACAATTAAGCCAGGGACTGTGAATGGCTCAAGAATTCAGATGAAGGGTTTGGGCAACTATCTTATTCGGGATATGTATGGTGATTTGATAATAATCATCAATGTGAAGGAAAATGCTGATGGTTTAACTCTCAGCGGAGAAGATGTTATATCTGTAGTTGAACTTAGTTTGTTAGAGGCCCTCAAAGGAACGAAAAAGAGTCTTCGTACCATCAAGGGTGAAAAGGTTTTGGAATTCAAGCCAAAGATAAGGAACGGAGATAGAATACGGGTTTCGGGATTTGGGGTACCTCCCAACGGAGCACATATCTTTGTGGTGAATGTCACGTACCCAGAAGATGTTTCAGAATTAATTGAAACATTGGAAAAGAAAGAACCCGTTCCGCCAGAACCAGATGAAGTTGGTAAATCCAAGGATTAATATGGAATTTAGATGTTTTTGTGACAATAAGGGTTGTGGCAAAGAAATGAGGCCAGTGGTGGATAAAACTACCATGATCGCTTACTGTACCGAATGTGGTAAGGCGATCAACAGTATATCTATCTTCATGCGTCGCCAAATGGTATCGCACGATCAAATTCGGCGTGACGAGAAGAAAAAGTTGCCATGGGCTGTGAAGTGTGCTGCTTGCAACAAGGAAGGCCCGCCTGAGTTGAGTAAGGAAGACAAGTCATTGGGAGGAAAATCACAAACTCTCATTTGTTCATTCTGTGGCAAAGAACTTACAGTACTCGCCAAACCATTTGCTGAAATGATTAAGGTGAATCTTAAGGCCCAAAGGAGAGCTGATGGGGGATGAGAATAAGTAAACATAAAGAACAACAAAAGATTTTTCGTAATGTAGTGCGGGCATGTCAGGATTTATTGTTAACATCTAATCAGGCATGGAAGGCGAGACAGTATTTAAATTCTCGCCTTGATAAAGATAATCAGATGCAGTGGAAGTTTGGATACTTTCCAGATGATGAACATCTAAGTGATCTTATCTCCATGGTGAGTAAGGCTGATTTAGAAGTTTTGAAGCTGTACTATCCAAAATTTTTAGAAGGAGGCAACGCTCCGCACGGACATTTCTCAGATCACAATTTAGTAATGCCATTCTATAATGTTCACGGGGAAATTGTGGCAATGCTTGGTAGATGCCTAATATCAGAAGAAGAGCGCCAAGCAAGAGAGATATCTAAATACAACTACAACAATGGTTGTCGTAAAGATTTGTTTGTGTATGGGCTAGATAAGGCTCGTGATTCGATCATTGCCAAAAATTGTGTAATTTTAACTGAAGGGCAATTTGATTGTATATCATTGCATAGTAATGGAATTTTCAATTCAGTTGCTTTGGGTTGGGCTAATGTTTCGCGATATCAAATGTTTCAAGTACATAGATATACAAATAACATTATCGTAATGTTAGATAATGATTCTGCTGGACAAAAAGGAAAAATTATAATCAAAAATAAATTCAAAAATATTTGCAACATAAAAACTATCAGTCCACCATCTGGGTATAAAGACATAGATGAATTTTTTCGGGGCTCCAAAGATACTAAACAGATTGGACATGTTATAGATACATTAAATAGTTTCGGAAGTAGGTAAATGGAGCTTATTATGGGGCGTAAAACAAATCGATCTAATGGATATCAGCACTTATTCGCAGAACAACCATATTCTAATGAGATGATGGCAGAGTTTTCCGAAGCCCAAGGGTTGGTGGAAAACTATAATCCAGAAGATAGAGAGCAGTTGCTTGTTCTGCGAGAGAAGTTGAGGGGAGAATTCTGGAGACTTGCCAAAGAGAATTTGACGGAGCGGCAGTTCCAAGTAATTGAGCTTTTAGCGAAGGGTTACACTCAAATAGAGATAGCCAAGCAACTCAATGTCAACCAAAGTTCCATCACGAAGTCAGTGAATGGTAACTGTGATTATAAAAATGGAAGGCGGATTTACGGGGGAGCAAAGAAGAAGCTTCGAAGACTTGCAGATAAAGATCCTCAAATACAGGAAATTATTACACAAATAGCTGATATTCATTCTCAATATAATTAAATATTCACCTTAAGCCTTTGCAGCTGCCTCCTAATTTCTATCTCCAGGATCTTAATGTTCTCCCCAGCAGCCTCGGCTATCTTGAATCTATTACCAGGCCACCACTTCTCTGGGTATCCACATAGTTCGACATATACAATATAGTGGAAGGTGTTCGAGACCTTCCGTGCCGATATTGAGATTAAAATATCCCCAACAACACCCTCCCAATGTAAAATGTTGTTGCCTGAAGCAGTAATTGTTTCAAGAGGGATATTGAGGAAAGTCTCCATTAAATGATACGATATTATTGGTTTAGTAACCAATAATGCAGCAGAGATAGTGTAGGCGCGGAATTTGACCGTGTTTTCTTCTATCACTACTTTCGTATGTATTTAGCGCAGTTGCCTATACTACCATTTTCTGGAGAATCATGAATAAGTTCACAGTTGATTTTGATCGTCTGACCCAAACGCTGCTTCCGCAGAAGCGTGCCTATCGTCTTGCAGATGTCCAAGATCGTATTGAGCGAGTTGCTTACGACTTGGTTCGTTTCCGAGATAATGCTGATACCGATCAACTCTGGAAGATTGAAGAGAGTGACGACGGCCCTGTCATTGTTGCCCTGTATGGAGAGGACGGTGCAATGAAAACGTCAGAATCTAGCGTCAAAAAAGATTGGGACGCCATTCCGGACAAGAAGGCAATGCATGTATTCTACAAGGGTGAAGCCCTTGTTTCTTTGTCTTCAGAGGAACTTGGTATCCCGGTAGAGGAGTTCGACATTGTACGCCGCTGGTTGCCGCGCAAATTGGCATCGGATCAAGGTTTACAGAAGGAATTGCTCAGCAAGGTAGCTTCTAGTGGGCGTGAATTAATCGCACAGCGTTTTCCAGAGCTGCGCAAGGTAGTTGAGTAATAATGATCAAGGCCAAAACAATAGTTTTGTATGCTGAACGATTCGTGGAATTAGCGAAAGCTGCGAGTGAGTCAACGGAAAAGCGTGTTTCTAAAGTATACGGGCATGAAAAGCGTGAGAATTAAAGAGGAACTATGAATTTACAAGAAATTACATCTTTGATAACAAAGGCCGCTAGTGCAATTGAGGCCAATGAAACATTTGCCCTTCCTGTGCTGGCCGCTAAGGCTCGTCGGGAAGCCGCAGCCCGTCCAACGGATGTTCCTCTCATTAATGCCTCTCAGGTTTTGACCAAGATGGCTTCTGATAAGATGTTCATCAATCGAGCCGAGCTTGCAAACATCGTGGAGCGATTCGGGGCCAGCCATTCCAAGCTATCTGAAGTATTTACTGAGGAACTTGGAAAACGCGCCGAGCCAAAGCCACATACGTTTGTCCGAGAGTCCAATGAAGGGATGTCACTTGACCGTGACTACCAAAGGTTCTCCGATCCTGTCTTGGCCAACGCCCTGACCGGAGCTTTCGACTCAACTCCAACCGAGAGGATTTATTCGACTGCCGATGCCCAGCGCGCTCAGCGAGCTGCTTACGCCCAGTTGATTGGCATTGGCTGTCCACCGAAAGAGATTAAGACCTTTGCGGGTCGTAGAGATATCATCATTTGCCAAGCTGTACATGAGACTCCGGTGGGAATTGCCAACGTGCTCATTCCAGTTGAGTTGATTGAGAGTAAAGCTACTCTTCCTCAATTGTTCTTCACACCAAGTGGTTTTGAAGAGTTCGATAAGGAAGCATATGAAACTCATGTCATGAAGGTAGCTGGCAAGGGATTTCGCGTTGATGGCAACAAACTTCTTGATGTTCTGGAGCAGGTCAAGCGTGGCGAATCTAACCTTGCCAATGAAGTTGAGATGGCAGCTATCAAGGTTGCTTCCGAAGAGGGCTCTACCCCATCGCTTGAGAATGCAATTTACTACGCTGAGCTAGTGGATCCACAGGCTGATGTTGCCATTCCTCAGATGCCAGAAACTCCAGAAGCTAAATTCGCAGAGACTCTTGGTAAGCCGGATGGTATTGCCCGATTCATTCATGGAAATCAGATTGTGGAAGCCGGCCGAGCATTAGTAGCTCGTAAGTTTGCGGAGCTTGGATACAGAAGTGTTCAGGTGAAAGTTGCGGATGTCGAACGTGAAAAGATCTTCTACGCCGTGGCAGTTGGGACTGGTACTGGATTTAAGGTTCTAGTGGATGTTTCAGAAGGCCGAGTGACACCTCCTCAGGTTGTGTTTGCCGATGGCATTGTTACAGCATTTACTAAGGAAGCGATTTCTGAAATTGTCAGGTCTGGTACTGGGGGAAACAAGCGCGCACTTGCAGCAGCGTCTCCTTGCTACGACATGAAACCAACTGAGCTGTTGGATGTTGTACAAAAGGCGGTTAGTGAAGGAAACTTCGCTCGTGCTGAAGAAGCAATCAATACTCTTGGTGAAATAGACCAACATGCACAGAAGGTGGCTATTGCACACATGATGTCGAATATCTATGCGCCTGGCCAGTCTCCTGCTGAAGAGATGGCTGCACAGCACTCCGTTGCCAAGCAGCCGGTACGTGACACGCCACAATTTATGACGAACAAGATATTTTTCCCAGAAGGAGCATAATAATGGCAATTTCAATGGACTTAAGAGTTCTAGCTCGCAAGCTAGAGAAGAGTAGTGATGATCTGTTGGTCAGCGCATCAACCAAGAGCCCGGAGGTTTTCCAGAAGGTAGCTACGGCAGTTGCTGCAGCATCCACCCTTTTAGAGGGTGTTGCTGATGACATGGACAGTAATGCTTCATTTGAAATTACCCCACAACAATTGGATGAGATTGCGGCACTGGCATCTGCATTTGATGAGAGCGGTGATCCGTTACTCAAGAAGCAAGCCTCAGTGCTTGATGAACTACTCCTTTCAATTGCCGCTCCGAAAAATGCTTTGGCCATTTCTCGCAAGGCAACTGAAGACGAAATCAATCGACTCCGTGCTGAACGTCGCAAGACACGCGGTGAAGAGGCTTATGACGAGCCACGTAAAGTGCTTTCTGAAATGGAAAATGCCAATGCTCAAGCCAAGGCAGTTGAGCAGCAAGTGAAGCGTTATATTCCGATGGAGGCTCCACTTCAGACGCGTTACCCACCGGATCGCCCAGGTGGACAAATGACGCGCATCACAGATCATGTCTACCAAGACATCGTTACCGGTATCATTTACGACTACAAAGCTGGTTACAAAACGCAGAAAGGCAATGAAGTTCCCGGTGGATCTGTTGAAGCTCAGACTCGTGAACTTGGAGACAGTCGCAATCAAGGAAGTTCTTTGTTCGAGACACGAGAGTCTTTGATGGGACGCTATGCTAGTGAGGAACAGGTAGTTAAGATTGCTGGAGCTTTAAAGGCTATTCGAGATTATGCTCCTAGAATGCTTGATATGGCCATTGATAATGCGATGGTTTCTGGGTTAAGCACAACTCAAGTAGCAGATATTCTAGCGTCGGATATTTCCGAACAAGGGCTCAAGGTCATAGCGGAAGAAGAGGTCGCTAAAAAAAAAAGAGAGCCACTAAAGAGTAATATAGACCGGACTCTCTCCTCTAAGGAAAGTGAACGTGAATATTACAATTTAAAGAGTGTTCTAGCTCCTTTATCTGAAGTCGCTGAATCAGATCCCAAGAATGCCGACATATGGCTTCGGATGATTGAGGATTATATTAAAACCTCAAAAGATCTTGGGTTGAGTCAAGAGCATCAAACCCTTTTATATAATGAGTTTTTAAATCCAAAAATCTCTACAGAACCAGCCACGGTTCCGCCTCCGGCAAGAGCTGGTAATGTGGATGTTCCAGAGGCTCATTCCGATACAATGTTAGCTGGAATAATTGCGCGTCAAAGTTTGATGGGCTTGGTTATCAATGCTGTTCAAGAACTTGCCCCGCACCTTTTGAAAGCTACGATTGCAAAGGCTCAAGCTGAAGGTCTAGGGGATTATCAAATCAAGTCTGTGATGGTGTCTGGATTCAGCAATCAATTCAGTAAACCATCTGATGAAATCAAGGTGGCCGAATCTCTATTCCCTCATCTGCAGGATTTGGGATGGAATGATTTGGTAGAGAAGCACATCAGTGTAATGGCTGGATTGGGCGTAAAAAAGGCCGATTTGAGGAAAATTGCCGAGCAGTATGGGCCAGCTGATGTGAGAAGTCTAAATCGTCTTGGTAGGGTTTTGAAGACTGCCGGAGTTCAGGAATTCTCAGCCGAAGAATTGGGTGACGTACCAGAATCAGCTGCCACCACTCAGGTTCTAGATCCTTTTGTAGATGAAGAAGAGGAAGCTGGGCCTGATCTTGCTTCGATTGCTCTACAGGTAGTTCAAGATATCAAATCTAAAATACAAGACCCTAAAGAATACCTTACACTTAGGCGCAGTCTTGTTGGTAAAGAATTGATTTTGGCGATTGCTCACTATGAAGCAAACAAGTTTAAGAAGCAATTTGATCACAGAACATTCTCTGAGTTTGCTAACTTAGTTAGTGAGTGGGCTCTGGCTGAGTTATCAAAACAAGTTCCAATAACTACGACAAAAGCCCCAATACTCACGCCTCCAATAGAGGAATCAGCTAAGCCTGTTCTAAAACAACCACCTGTTGTTGGGATTCCGGCGGTGAAGAAAGTAGAAGATTTCGATGAAAATAGTGAGGAATACCAAGCTGCATCTTCTGAAGCTCAGGACTTTTTTGCCGAAGAAAAGCCGCACAAAGTCCTAGCTGATATTTACCTAGCTGAACAAGCTCGTGCAAAGAAAAAATACGAGGAGCTTGATCCAGACGCTAGTAAAGCTAAACAGATATTTGATGCTGTGGTTGTAGGAATTCTTGAAAGGAATTTGGTTGGAGAAGGTCCAACTAATGAAGAACTTCTTGAAGAGGCGCTTGCCGAAAATAGAAAGGTTGCACCAGTTCCATTTCTTACCAAAGTGAAGGAACATGAATTGACGCAAGGCACAGATGAAACCTCGGAGCAATTTGCTGAAAGGAAGCGCAAGCAACATGCATCTACAATGGAACCAAAACATTTAGAACTTGGTAAGACTGTAGAAGAGGATAAGAAAGATCTATCGAAAGACAAACCTGCACAAAACACAAAATTCAAATGGGGAGATTATCAAGATAAAAATAATGTAGTTATAAATGAAGTTCAAGCTAATGAGATGGAACATGATATTCTTTCAAGAATTAAGGCTGAAAAGGAACAATTAGAGGCAGAATTTCGAAATTACATTATAAAGACAGAAAGCACTCCAGACACTATAACAAACTTACCTGATGATATTAGAAGCCAAGTCAATGACATGCTTGGCCGAGGCGAGGCATCTGTAGCTGTTTCATCAAATCTTTCAAAGTTAAAATCGAAGCTGCGCGAGGAAAATAAGGACACATTTATTGTTCCACCTGTTGCTGATTTGAGTCGTCAACGTTATTTGATATTGGGCACAATAAAAGATCAAGAGTTAGACGATTATCGTAAGAAGATGCTTAGCAGAATTCTACGAAGAACGACCAATGAAGTACTGGGCGAAGCTGGCTTTGAACCGATGTTTCAAAATGAAGAGGGAGATGATATTACATTTCCTCAAGTCAAGAAGGAATTACAGCAGATTATTGGAATCGAAAAGGGGGCAGTGCCGTTTGTAAGAAAGGCTCCAATTGGCCCAAATGGAGTTAAACTTATTCAGTTCTGGGAAGATCCTGTAGGATATTGGCAGAAGTTCAAGGAAACTGATCGTGGCTGGGGGGAGTCTGAAAGGAAACTTCAAGATATTGATATGATTACTGCTGGATATAATTCACCAGACGAACCAGTATTTAGATATACGACGCCAAGGCAAATGTTTAGGAATATAGATAAAGAAACCACTGGGAATATACTTCCAAGCTTTAAGATTCCTGGCAAAAAAGAAGAGTACAAAACACTATTTTCTCATCCAGAAGAATATAAAACAGCTCTTACTGAAGCTAAGAAAAATTTCAGCACTGTATGGCGCGATAAACCAAACGAATGGAAACAGATTGTAGGAGCTGATCCAAACGATATTGCCGACATTCCAATAGATATAAAGCGACGACTGTTGCCACTTGCATTCTCAAATACTCCAAATAAAAAATATTATGAAATTGCCGCATCTAAAGGTATTGACGAAGATGTAGCAAAAAGAATTCGTGATTTTGTAAAGAATAGTGGTGCCGCTATTCAAAAAAATATTATGGGAATGGCTTTTAGTGGGATGTCTTTTGAAGATATGAAGGAACAGATAACGGAAGATTTCCCAGGCGCTCAAATTCCATGGGATGCTGTAGAATATGTTTTTAAGAACTTACAATCTGATAAAGAAGACACAGAGGAAAGTCAACGACAGCAAAATGAATGGATGGCTGAGAAGGGATTCTACCCTCCTTATCAAATTGCTGTAGGAGGATTGGGAAAGGACAGAGAGCGTGGAAGTAAGAGTAAGAGACGAGTTGAACCTGTAACTTTTGCATCAATCGTATTCCCTAAAAAGTCTATGGGCCTTAGAGATCCTGGATTGAAGGATGAGGGTGAATCACTTGAATCTATGAAGAAGAAATCACCAACACAACCATCTGTGAAATCAAAAATCGCTCCACCAAGTTCCAAACCGACTCCGCGTCAACCGGGAGTTGGTTTGGAGAGTCGAATCAAAGGATTGGAATCGTTCCTAAGTAAGAAGTAAGAGAAAAGGTATGAAATGGTATTTGATTTTAAAAAGATTCTTGATCATCCAGAGAAGACACAAATAATTTCGAAGCTGGTTAGCGGAGAACATCCTAAATCTGTATCTGCCTACCTAAAAGACAAATACCCAAAACCTGACGAAGGCCATCTAAGGATTCCTGCAACCACACTGCAGGAGTTCTTAGAGACCTATGCCGATAGCCATGGTACCGTCAAAAAGCTCATTCAGCGTGATGCTGATAGTAAGATTGATAAGCGAATAGCTGACTCGTTGATGGATACTAGAGCTTGGAGAGATCGCGTAGTTGAGGGCGTAAAAAAGGAGATTAACTACCTAGATAAGCTTGATAACGTTCTGACAATTCTGGAAACTAGGTCCGAGCAAATATTCGATATGATCCAGAACGATCCGGAGAATACTCGGGCTAATGACTATGTATTCACGAAGTATATGGAACTCTTGATGATGGCCATCGAAAAGTGCGACAAGATCCGCAATGACCGCCCAGATGTTCGTATTGAACACACCTACACAGTTCAGATGGTCGAACAGCAATCGGTCGCATTCCAAAACGCTATTCGAAGGATGCTGGAGCGCTTGGGGCCTGAGTACGGTTCGTTATTCATGGATCTCTTGAAAGAGGAGCTGTCCAAGATGTCGGTTAAAGATTTACCTACACAACCGATAACTGTCAAAGAGATTGAGAAGGAACGAAAGGCTATGGATAATCTAAGCAATCGGGCAGAAGAATTCGACCAAAAGTTTCTAGAGGAACACAAAGACGAAGAGACGCAAGAGTCAGATCTAGATTTTGATCCAGATGAGGAGTCCGATGACTTTTAATGAACACTTTCAGCATCAGGTTGATTCGGCAAACTGCGAATTCCTTCCAGATGATATCAAGGATGGAGTTATGTCGGATTTTAGAGTCATGTCACAACTCGGTATAGACAATGATGGTGACCAAAATAGATTCTTCTTGGTAAGAAATCATGTCCCAGAAATTGTTCATTCTATATTCAAACTCAAACTCAGTGATAATGCAGCTAGGGCAATTGCAGCCGAAGTTTTCCGGAATAGAGAAAAAGCACCCATCGGTACACTTTTAGAGCTGATAGAAGCCACTGATCTCGCATTAAAAAAGATGGTGCCAGGGAACCTCATACCTAAGGTTGCCTACCCACAACCTGGGTCGATAGCTGAACTCCCTCAATATGACATCGGTCGTTGGGTGGCTGCTACTCGTGAGATATATGGATTAATGAATAAAGGCCAAGAATCTCGTCAGGCAAAACAATCTGTAATTGGCAACTGGGAAGCAAAGGAAAAAATGGACTATGAACAATGGTTGAAATTCTATAAGGAGAGAACTCCAGAGAAATATCCCAAGTTGGCTCAAGATAATAGCGATGGTCTGTTTCTCGCCAATATGCCAATTGGGGTGAATTCTTTGCGCGCTCGAAACCACAAGGTACCCAATCCTATCGGCGGTATGCGGGCAGAGATTCCAGGTTTGCCACAACCAGACGTGAACCCAGCTAGAGATAAGATCGAAGGCCAGCGCAAGAAGCTTATCAGCCGCCTCAACTCAGCCGAGAAGATGCTTGCCTCCTTGGATGGCCAGTTCTTTGCCGGTGATGACCAAGAGCTAATGCTGAAGCTTCTGCAAGATTTGAAACGTAGAATCCAAACCGCCAACAAGCTGACCTCCAAGTCATCGCTGTTCGTGGACCATATCTATCGTGCCGCAAACTATCTAGAAGCTAAAGGTCGTAATAATGCTGCTGGGTTCTTCTATAAGCTTGCTCAAATGGATCCGATGGGCGGATTGGGAATGCCACCACTTCCAGGAGGAGATGATCAACTCCCAGGTGCTGAACCTACGCCAGCTGAAGGTAATCTAGATGACACATACGAATGTCTCAAGGAATTCTTCGACAATCTGAAGCGTGGCATTTCAGACAAGGACGATACGCCAGAAGAGCGTAAGGACGCAAAGAAAGCTCCTCCAGTGGCAGCTATTCCCCCTATACCTGCAGCTCCACCTCCACCTGTAGCAGCAGCTATTGAGATAGAGGAGACGATTAAGATTGGAACTGGATATTGGCATCCGCGATTCAAGTTTGCGCAAGAACCGCCTCCTCCCCCACCTCTGGTAGATGAAGCTCCGATTGAAGTCGAAGCACCACCAACTGATGTCGAAGCTCCGAAAGCCGAGACTCCAGAAGATAATACCGAGGACGTTATCGATGCAGCTCTCAAAGGAGTGACTATTGAAGATGTAGTGAAGCGTTTGGATATGCTTGTGTCCATCTATAACAAGAGAGAGATTGCTCGCCAACTATCTATCCTTGACATTATGATGGATCGTATTGGCCTATCATCCTTCTTCCCTGCTTTGGGAGAGGCTATGAGTAAGGCTCTGGAATCCAACCAATACATAGGAAGCCGTCTAGAAGGAGTACTTACACGGCTCAAGGGATCAATGAATGTTCCAGGCGCTTCTGAATGGATCTCTCCGCCGACAGTTGAGATGAATCCGGAAACCACGGGTATTCGAAACGATCTACAAAAGAAGAAAGATGAAGATGAGCAGCGTAAAGAACTTAGAAAACAGCAGGATATTGCGAAGCTGCAGGGCGGAGCTGCAGGTCCAGATGTAGGGCCAGCTGCAGCCCCTCCAGGAGCTTCTGTAGATCTACAGCAGCCAGTCTCCAAAATTGAACGAGCCCCAAAAATTGATGTTAGATAAGGAGAATAATGGCCGGAATTAAGGACGTATTACTGGAGGTGAAACGCCTAGCTAAAGACAATGGCTTGTCAGAGCCGTATATTGTCGGCGGACTTCCACGTGATAAAATCCTCAACCGAATTAATAAAGTTGAGGATATCGACCTTACGTCTGGAGATGAGTCTATTCACCAATTGGCAGAATTAACCGCTCAACAATTCAAAGTTAATCCGATACGCTTTCCAGATGGACATTATCAACTGTACATCGATAAGATCAAATACGACTTTTCTTCCAACTACAATTCGCCAGATGCCGCATACTTCTTAAATAAGGCTGGGGTCAAAGATCCAACACCTATGTTATTAGAATTGTTTAGCCGTGATTTTACTTGCAATACACTCATCATTCCATTGGCGTTGCGTAAGATTATAGATCCAACTGGTTTGTCATTGGATGATATAAAGAAGAAGATCCTTCGCACCCCGCTTCCTCCGCGTATTACTCTAAGAGATGATCCTAAGAGAGTGGTGCGCGTCATATATCTTGCGGCCAAACTTGGGTTCACGGTGGAGAAAGATATTATAACTTGGGTTATAGCTCATCACGATCAGATTAAGCAAGAAGTATCTGTAGGGTTTTCTAAGAGAAAGTTGGCAGATGCCACTAGGGCTGATGCTCAAAAGACGATGCGATTGATGACGACTATGGGTCTTTGGAATGTACTTGGTGTTCCTAGAATATTGGCGGAACAAGCCGGAGCGAGAGCACTATGAAACGTCACTTGAAATTAGCAGAGATTCGAAAGAACGACGAGAGCCCATGTCCGTTTGGTCTTCCGATTCCTTTTGGTTGTCAAAATGCCGGAGAACATGTGGATCAGATGGCTCCATTTGATGTGATGGGCAAAGACGTATCCGAAGATGAGAAGGAGATGCTGTCAGCTGCGAACACCAAACTTTTGGCTTGGAACTTGTTACGCAGTACCGACAAACCTTCTCCTTGTAAGTATGCGGGGCATATTCTGGAACATAATAATGCAGCAGAGTGTAATCACGATGACTCAGCACCAGGGCAGGGACCAGCACAACCATTGATGCCGGCACCATATTATTCCAAGATGTTTAATGGAATTATTACTGGTCTAACTACGTACCCCGCCGGTTATTTATCTGATTATAATCAAAGCCGAAACATTTATTTTGGAGTGTACAGCACGCAAGGAAGTAGCGAAAGAAGGGATCTGTTACGTATGGCGGCGGAAGAAATCGCCAGTATAGCTAAATATACGAATAATTCGGAATAGGTTTGTTAGCAACATTGAGGTTGTAATGGTAGATAAACGAGCACAAGATTTAGGAGAATTTATTGTACCCTTGATGGGAGGCGGACAATTCCACCCTGTCGAGATTGGTGACAATATCGAGGTTTCGGATGAACCTCATGCAGTCACGTTCACACTCGACAAGATTCCTGGGGCTCCAGATGCGCAAGAAATCATTGTTGAACCAGATCGTGATGATGAAGTAGAAGTCTCAGCAGACCCAGAAGAGTCCGATGAATGGAAATGGGAACACTCTAGCTTTCTTCCTTGGCTTAGCAAAATGTTTTCGAAGGTTCCCTCACACTCCGGTTACGATACAACTGGGTTAGAGAAGGCTATTTCGTATTTTGAGACTTTGGATCGAGAGATTTCCAAAGCTATGAGAACTGATTTCAAAGACGAGATTGACGCGGCGCAAGCTGAGCGTGCTCGTGAACAGATTGAGAATGGTTTGGAGCGTTTGTTAGATCGTCTTGAAAGTGTCAAGGTTGATAAATATAAGCGTCACAAGAAAAAGAAGAGCAAGAGCTGGGCTGAAGAGGAAGGTATCGTGAAAGAGGCTCAGAAGGCCACACGTATTACCGGTATTACTATTACTGTTCCATTGTTGATTTCTAGAATTGCGCGCGTTTGCATCAACGGAATGGTATCTGCCGGACATGATATTGAAGACATGTTTAAGCGTCAGGTTGAGGAATATAACCTTGATAAGCGCGAGCAGGCTGAGCTTTCTCAGTTGTTAAGTGATATGGGCTATTCAATGATGCAAGATCGCGGTTATGCCGTTGGTACACCTGTAGAAACATGGAAAAATGATAATTTTGACTGGAGTAGTAATTATCATGGGTGAGCGGTTCGTTGGGTGCTTTGGTGATTTCCCTCAAACTTTCCCAAAATCATAAACGAATATACAGATGCAATAAGAGAATAATATGCGAAATTACAAAGGTAGCTTTTACAGAACTGACGAGATAAGCAAAGAGCCGGATCAATGCCCCGAATGGATAGATCTACTTGCCACCAAGATCAGAATTGATTCCGAGAAGATTGCTTCAGCTTCCTCTAAGACGGCCGTTGAAGTGGCTCGTGATAGGAATCATCAACCATCCATCTATGAGATGATGAGCGCGATTGTCAGTGGTAAGAAGCCTAAGTACAGTTCCGTAGAAGAGGCTGTCCAGGATTATCAGCGTCGAACTGGCCTTGCCGAGTACCTGAAGCGCGCTGGCGATGATGACCTGAGCATTCTAGCGGGTCAAATCGTAGCCACGGCCGAGGAAGATAAGTCTGAAGAAGACGATGAGGATGAAGACGAGGATGAAGACGAGGAAGAGGAAGAGGAAGAGGAAGAGGAAGAGGAAGAGGAAGAGGAAGAGGAAGAGGAAGA
>Ga0172380_10005089_pt1 | contig 16269 bp, 9 predicted proteins | sample Leawe162metaG_FD_119747 | JGI IMG/M metagenome (GOLD analysis project Ga0172380, IMG submission 119747) | Leachate microbial communities from a municipal landfill in Southern Ontario, Canada - Leachate well 162 metaG | ecosystem: Engineered > Solid waste > Landfill > Unclassified | place...
CCATTTAATTTTGAAACTGAATATGAAATAATGGAAGCTCAGATTAAAAAGAAACCTACAAGAATAGGCGACATAATCTCTAATACTCCTGATATTTTAGATAAAATTATTCTTAAAATGATGGAAAAGAATCCGAATGCGCGTTATCTTGATTGCGAAGATGTGCAAAACGATTTAGCAGAATTAGAAAAAAATGTTTCTAAGTTACAAACAAGTTATTTCCAAAAAAGAGTTAATACATCACCACGGATAAAAGCATATTCTATTTTAGCATTTTCAGGAATGTTACTTTTTCTCTTAGCATTATCGTGGTTTGTTTATAATCAAGTCGATGGGTTATTAAAAAGTAATCAATTAGAAAAATTCAAAAAGTATAGCGTAGAATCTTTATTCGCTGAGGATAGCGATTCTTTATTTAATAAAAAAGTTCAGCGATTAAATAGCGGTGTAAAAACAAATTTTAATTCAATAGTATTTGCTGATTCAAAAACAAGTTTTGCAGTAGGAGATTCGGGGAGCGTGGTAGTATCACGTGATAGCGGAAAAACTTGGTTAGGTGCAAATATTAATTCTAAAGTATTATTAAATGATGTGTTTTCATTTCGTTCTGGTAAATGTTTTATTGTAGGAGATTCTGCTACCTTATTAATGAGCCAGGATAATCTTAATTCATTTATTGATGTACCCACAATGCAAATGAGAAATGGAATTACATTTTTCAATATCTATTTTAAAAATGAAAGTCTTGGCTTCATTACAGGGAATAATGGAATCATTTTAAAAACGATGAATGGCGGAATGAACTGGAAGCAAGTAATTACAAATACGGATAATTTGCTTTATGATATTGTTTTTACTGACAATAAATCTGGTTTTGCAGTTGGTTGGGAAGGCACATTACTTAAGACTACAGATAGCGGCGAAACATGGATTAAAGTAGATTCAAACTCTGATACTTATTTAAAGTCAATTGATTTCAATATGAATGGTTATGGAATTATTGTCGGAGGTAATGGAACAATGCTTCGTACGACCGATTACGGTAGGAATTGGAAAAAGCAAAATATAAATATACAAGGTGGTTTCCAGAAAGTTAAGTTCATTAAAGAAAATTATGTAATAGCCCTTGGTATAAGAGGTGCAATATTGATTTCTAATGATAGCGGAGAGAGCTGGAAACAGTTAAAAACAAAAGTCTATAACAATCTAAATTCACTTGCAATTAGTCCAAATGGAGATGTTTTCATTGCAGGAATTAATGGAACAATCATTAAACTCTTATAACAATGTATAAATATTTAATAGAAGGCAGAAATAAATTAGAAGGGCAAGTAAAAGTTAGCGGTGCAAAAAATTCGGCATTAGCATTGATGCCCGCTGCAATACTAAATGGGGGAAAATCTGTAATTTCTAATATACCTGAAGTAAATGATATATTTACGATGAATAAACTGTTGCAGCATATGGGTGCTGAATTATCGTTCGAGGGACATAGACTTGAAATTAACACAAAGAATTTAACAAATACCGAGGCACCTTATGAGCATGTTAAAAAAATGCGAGCATCGGTATATGTTTTAGGACCATTGGTAGCAAGATATGGACACGCAAAGGTTTCATTACCTGGGGGATGCGCTTGGGGGCCGAGACCAATAAACTTACATCTTGAAGCATTAAAAAAACTAGGTGCAGAAATTGAATTGGATTCCGGTTATATAGTTGCAAAAGCAAATAAATTGGTTGGAGATAGAATCCACTTTGATATTTCTTCAGTCGGCGCTACTGGAAATACTATGATGGCCGCTGTGTTGGCAAAAGGTACTACATTTATTTCTAATGCTGCAATTGAGCCTGAGATTACTTTGCTTGGTGAGTATTTAATTAAAATGGGTGCGAAAATATCCGGTGTTGGAACAGCAAATTTAGAAATCGAAGGTGTTGATAACCTTAATGATGTAGAGATTGAAAACATATCCGATAGAATTGAAGCAGGAACTTTATTAATTGCAGGCATGATTACAAAGGGATGCGTTGAATTAGAATATAAAAATATTTCACATCTTGATGCTTTACTTGCAAGGATTGGTGAAACGGGTTCTAAAATTGTATATACGGATTATGGTTTAAAAGTTGATTCAAGAAACTGCGACTTGAATGCTGTTGATGTTACGACATCAATTTATCCAGGGTATCCAACAGATATGCAAGCTCAATGGAGTGCACTAATGTCCATTGCTAATGGAACAGCTACTGTTACGGATACGATTTATCATGATCGGTTTAGTCATGTACCTGAACTAAATAGACTCGGTGCGAATATTCAAGTTACTAATAATAGCGCAGTTATTAGAGGTGTAAAAGGATTAAAAGGAGCAAAAGTTATGTCAACTGATTTAAGGGCGAGTGCTTCACTTGTTCTTGCCGGATTGGCTGCTGAGGGGGAAACAGAAGTTTTAAGAATTTATCATATTGATAGAGGTTATCAAAAAATAGAAGATAAACTTACACAATTGGGTGCAAATATTAAAAGAGTTAGTTCAACGGAATATTAATTGAATAAAACTATTAGCTACAAGATTTTCTTCTTTGGGATTTTTGTTGGCCTACAATTAATAATTGTATCGTTCTCCTTAACTAATACACTGCATTTCGAGTTCTCTGCTATAAACTCAGTATTGATATTTCTCTTTTCAGCAATTTTTGTTATTAAAAATTATAAACAAAATTATGTTTACGATTTTTTAAAGCTGAATTATTTATTCCTTTTACTAATAGTATTTATCCCATTATTAATAGGGACTATTTCCACAATATTTTTATCGGAATGCCCTTTTGGTGAAGGGGTATATTTTTATTTAGTAATTGCCGTTCCTAATCTATTATTTGGGATAACTTTTGGATTTTATATCTCACTTTACTACAAAAATATTAAGGCTGTATCCATATTAGTAGCTATAACATTCTTTTTATTGCTTAGTCCTATAATAGAAATTTATTTTAATCCCGGATTAATGTTTTATAATCTAATAATCGGATATTTTCCCGGGACTATATATGATGAAAATATTTCGATTGATTTGAAATTAGTATTATTTCGAGTTCTAAATATAGTATTATTTCTCTCTGCACTATATTTGCTTAAGTTTATCCGTAATTATAAAAATGGAAAAAGATACTTAATTGCATTTTGTCTGATTGCATTTTTCGTTAATATTCCCATCAAAGAATTATTAGGTTTTTCAGTTACTAAAAACGTACTTAATAATCATTTCAACTATGTTAAACACACCGAACATTTCAATATTTATTATGAGGGAAACAAAAACGATTTTGATACTTTGTATTTACCAAAACTACATGAATATTATTATTCGGAAATAAATAAAGAATTGGGAATAAAAGAAGAGATCAAAATTGATTCTTACATTTTTAATAATGATTTTGAAAAAGGGGAATATATCGGGTCAGTAAATGCTGATATATCTAAGCCATGGCAGAAACAGATTTATATAACTAAGCAATCGATAGACAAAACATTAAAGCATGAGTTAGTTCATGCAATTAGTTTTTCAATAGGCAATTCAATATTGAAGTTGCCATATCAATTGAATCCTGCATTATTAGAAGGGTTAGCAACAGCAATTGAAAATGATTTTATAGGAATGCCTGTTCATTATGCTGCATATCAGATTGTAAAATCTTATCCAATTAAAATAGAAGAGTTGTTTTCAGGATTTAGTTTTTTTAGTAATTATTCAACTATATCTTACGCAGTTTCCGGATCATTTTTAAGATTTATTCTTGAAAAATATGGAAACGAAAAATTAATACGATTGTATAAAAGCGGTGCATTCAAAGAAATCTACAAAAAAGAGCTTTCTCAATTAGGTAAAGAATATCTAAAATATTTAGACGATCTTGGATATGGATATGATAAAAATTATTCTTTACTTTATTTCGGTGGACAAACGATATTTAAAAAAATATGTCCACGATATGCTGCTAAGGAATTTGAAAAAGGATTATTTTTATTTCAGTCAAAAAAATTCAGTTCTTCTTCTGATATATTTAGAAAACTTTATGAAAGAACAAATAATTATAACCATTTGAATTATTATGTAAACTCACTTGTTTATAGTGGACTGATTGAGAAAGGTCATAAATATTTTTTATCTCAAGGAAAATATTTTTTAGGTTCAAGATACCAGTTTAATTATTTGATTAGAAATGCAGAGCTTTATGGATTAGATGGGAAAATAGATTCTGCATGCAGTAATCTTAATCAATTGAAAGAAAATTCACCAAGCGTTAATTATACGGCTTATGCAAATACAATTTATTACCTGTTGAAAAATGATCCCGATTCTTTTAATAAGTTTTATTTTGGAAAGAACGATTCAAAAATAAAGTTAATAACCAATATTCAAGAAGAAGAAATTCCAGCAGAAGTGATTATAGAATTAATTGATTATGCTAATAATAAAATTGAATATTCTAATATTATAGAAAATGTGATTGCAAAAGCTGACTTAAAAAGTGAATACATGGGATTTGCATTTATGAAAGCCAGTAAATATTATTTTAATATTGGAGAAATAAATAAAGCAGAAATATATTCAATAGAATCCCAAAGATTAAATAAAGTATCAATATTTAATTATGAGATCGAAGAAAACAGTAAACTGATTTCAGCAATAAAAGAAAAATCAAATAGAAAAATAGAATAAATGAATTTAACAGAAAGATTAGAGAAATATCCATTTCTTATCGAGTTTTCAAAATTAGCAAAAAAACGAGATGAGAAAGTTTATATAGTCGGCGGATTTGTTAGGGACTTATTTCTAAGTAGAGATAAAAAAGAATTCGATTTCTTGATTGTCGGTGATGGTGTTGAATTTGCAAATGCAATATCAAAAAAGCTGAAACAGAAAAGAATAGTTATATATAAAACTTTTGGCACAGCTCAATTTCACTATGATGAATACTTCTTGGAATTTGTTGGCGCACGTGAAGAGTCCTATGAAAGAGGTAGTAGAAACCCAAAAATTGAGCGTGGGACTTTTCTTCAAGATATTAAGCGTAGGGATTTTACAATAAATACTTTGGCAATTTCTTTAAATGAAAATGATTTCGGTGAGTTTATTGATACATATAATGGTTTAGAAGATATAGAGAAAAGAAAATTAAGGACACCTATCGATCCGATGATCACTTTTGATGATGATCCATTGCGCATAATGAGAGCTTTTAGATTTGCTTCTAATTTAGAGTTTGATGTTGTAGATGAAATCAAAGAAGCTGCAAGGGAAATGAAAGAACGACTTGCGATTGTAGCAAAAGAAAGAATTACGGATGAATTTTTCAAAATTCTTTCCTCTAAGCAACCTTCGATTGGATTAAAATTAATGTTTGATTCGGGAGTGATGTCAGTAGTGTTTCCTGAAATATCTATAATGGGTGGTGTTGAGCAGAGAAAAGATTATCATCATAAAGATGTATTTCAGCATACTTGTATTGTAGTAGATAATATAAGTAAAGTAACAGATGATGTCTGGTTAAGATTTGCTGCGTTAGTTCATGATATTGCAAAGCCGCAGACTAAGAGGTTTGTAGAAGGAATTGGTTGGACTTTTCATGGGCATGAAGAGATAGGTGCGAGGATGATGAAATCAGTTTTTGATAAACTGAAATTGCCATTACACAAAATTGAATACATTAAGAAACTTATTAGGCTTCACTTACGTCCAATTGCATTAGTTGATGATGATGTTACAGATTCTGCAATCAGGAGATTGATTGTACAGGCGGGTGAAGAATTAGATGATCTTATAACACTATGCCGTGCGGATATCACAAGTAAGAATCCAAATAAGGTAACAAAGTATTTAGATAATTACGAAAAAGTAATGAATAGAGTACAGGAAGTAAGAGAGAAGGATAAGCTTAGAGAATTTCAATCTCCTGTTCGTGGTGATGAAATAATGGGTATATTAGATATAAAGCCCTCTAAGTTAGTAGGTATAGTAAAAACTAGAATTGAAGAAGCAATTTTGGAAGGGGAAATTCCTAACGAATATAATGCTGCTTTAGAATACCTAATGAAAATAAAAAATGAATATAAAAATTAAAAATGTTTGTAACTTTTTATAAATAAGTTCGTCTTAATAGTAGCTCTGCATTTTTCTATATAGGAGAAAGAAATGAAAAAAGGTCTTTTAGCTGTTTTAATTTTGATAATGGTACAACCAATCTTCGGTCAAAAATTGCTCACATTAGATGAAGCAATTAAATTTGGTCTTCAAGGCAATCCATTATTGAACAAACAGAGTAACAATTTATCGGTAAGCAAATCACAATTAAAAAGTGCGTATGGAGATTTATTACCAAATCTTGGTGCAAGTGCATCATGGGGATGGCAGCGAGTAGATGATGCCGGCGGAACTCAAGTAGATTTCTTTGGAAATGTAGTTCCAATACCTGCATCACAAAATGATTCAAGAAGTTATAGTCTTGGTTTGGGTGGAAGTTGGAGGTTGTTTGATGGGTTATCCAATTGGAGTAATATTTCACAGAAAGAGAAGGGTTTAGAATCTGCTGAGTTGAGTTTAGAAAAATTAAAACAAGATATAGTATATACAACATCAGAATTATACTATACAGTGCTAAATTCAGAAGAGATGATGAAGGTAAGAGAAGAGAACGTTAAGTTCAATCAGAAATTTTTAGAAACAGTGGAAGAAAGACATCGTCTCGGAGCAGTTGCAATGGCTGATGTATATAGCCAACAGGTTCAATCAGGCAATGCAGAGCTTTTATTAATTGAAGCACAAAACACTTATGAAATATCTAAAAGTAATTTATTGAATTACTTGGGACTAGATGTATTAGAAGAATATACTTTTACAAATCCATACCAAATTGATGAGCAAATAAATACTGAGAAATATCTAAAAGAGTTTGATGAAATTACTGTTATGGTTAATCAAGCATTTGAAAAAAGAAGTGACTATAAGAGTCAGAAATTAATGTTAGGCGCAGCCGAAGATGGGGTAATGATGGCACGTTCCGGATATTTACCTTCATTAACGGGAAATTATTCCTTATCAACCGGTGCAATTTCTCCAAAAGATTTATTTGATAGAAAAATATACTCAGCAGGTTTAACTCTTTCGGTGCCAATTTTTTCAAATTGGAATACAGAATTATCTGTAGAATCTGCAATAGTTGGCGTTAAAAATCAGGAAGAAGACCTTTCTGCTTTAGAAAGAAGTATTAAAATTGAAGTTAAACAAGGATATTTAGATCTAACAGCAGCAAAGAAAAGTTTGGATGTAGCATCAAAAACTGTTGTATCATCGGGTGAAAATAGAAAAATTAATCAAGAACGTTATAATCTCGGTTCTGGAACTATATTAGATGTTCTTCAGGCAGATAGAGATTATACAGATGCGCTTAGAAACAAAATAAATGCAGAATATAATTTTTACAAATCGAAAGATGCATTAAAAAATTCAATTGGAAATCTTGATTATAAAAAATTTGAATTAAAATAAGGGGAAATATAAAATGGCTAATGGCAAGAAGAATAACAAAAAGAAATTTTTGATTTTCGGTGGATTGGGTTTACTTGTTGTAGTGGTAGCTATGCTAATAATATTTGGCGGAAAAAAAGAAGAGATAGTTACAGTCCAAACAGAAAAAGTAGCAAAAAGAACAATTACACAAGTGGTTTCAGCCACAGGAAAGATTAATCCAGTTTTTCAAGTTGAAATCTCTGCCGAAGCAACCGGTGAAATTGTAGAGTTGCCAATTGAAGAGGGTGATGTTGTAAAAAAAGGGCAATTATTACTAAAGATCAAGCCAGACACATATTTAGCACAAAAGAATAGAGCTGAAGCATCGTTGCAACAGTCAAGAGCAAGTCTTAATTCTCGAAAGGCGGCTTTAGATCAAGTTGAAATGGACTATAAAAGATACCAAGCATTATTCGAAAAAGGTTTAGCAAGTGATGCAGAGATTCAGAATTCAAAATCCTCATATCTTCAACGTCTTGGTGAATATAATTCACAACAGGCAATGGTAGTTCAAGCAGAAGCTGCATTAAAAGAAGCAAACGAGACATTATATAAAACTACAATCTACTCGCCAATAAATGGTACAATAAGTAAACTTAATGTAGAATTAAGTGAAAGAGTACTTGGGAGCGGTTTCAGTCCTGGAACATCATTATTAACAGTTGCCGATTTGAGTCAGATAGAAGCAAATGTTGAAGTTGATGAAAACGATGTTGTATTAGTTTCGGTTGGTGATACTGCTAAGATAAGTATAGATGCATTCGGAGAAAAAGTATTTAAGGGAGTTGTAACACAAATTGGTAATAGTGCTTTATCAACCGGATTAGGGACTCAAGATGAAGTTGTAAATTTTGAAGTAAAAGTTTTACTTACAACTTTAGATGATAAAATACGTCCAGGAATGTCATGTGATGCTGATATAATAACTGAAACTAAAAATAATGTATTAGCTGTGCCGATTCAGAGTGTAACCGGAAGATTAGAAAATAATACGATGGCTAAAACAGAAGAAAAACCAGAAGAAGGTATGGTTGTAGTTGAAAAGAAAAGCAACGAAAGCAAAACAAATAAACCCAAAGAAGTAGTATTTACAGTTAATAATAATGAAATCGCTTTGAAAGAAGTAAAAGCAGGAATCAGCGATGATACATATATTGAGATTATTTCTGGTCTAAACGTTGGAGATGATGTAGTAATTGGTCCATATAAAGCAATCTCTAAAGATTTAGAAAACAAGTCTAAAGTTTCGGTCCAATCAAGGGGCGGAAATAATAATAAAAAATAATTAAAGAGACAATAAAATGAATATAATCACAATAGAGCATATAGCAAAAATATATCAAGTCGGTACAGAGGAGGTTCATGCTCTTGCAGATGTTTCCCTTACGATAGGACAAAATGAGTATGTAGCTATTATGGGTCCATCAGGTTCAGGGAAGTCAACATTGATGAATATATTAGGATGTCTCGATACACCAACAAAGGGAGTTTACGACTTTAACGGTGTAAATGTTAGCGAGATGAATGATAATGAATTAGCGGCAATTAGAAATAAGGAGATTGGATTTGTTTTCCAGACATTTAATTTATTGCCCAGATCTAATGCCTTGCATAATGTTGAATTACCTTTAATCTATTCCGGTATGTCTTCATCTGAAAGGAAGGAGAGAGCTATGGAAGCATTAATAAATGTCGGATTAGAGAATAGAGTTTATCACAGACCAAATGAATTATCAGGTGGGCAGCGTCAAAGAGTAGCTATAGCAAGAGCTTTAGTAACTAAACCATCGATAATATTAGCAGATGAACCAACTGGTAACTTAGATACTAAAACCGGTGAAGAAATTATGGTACTTTTTAATGAGATTTATAATGCTGGGAATACAATTATATTAGTAACACATGAAGAGTATATTGCAGAACATGCAGAAAGAATAATTCGTTTAAGGGATGGATTAGTTGAGAAGAATGAAAAAGTAGAAAATCGATTTATCCCCAAGAAAAGGGAATCACATAACTAATTCCCGGAGAGGAAAAATGAAAAACTTTTTATTTGAACTAAAAGAGAGTCTCTTTATTTCGCTGTATGCAATTAGAGCGAATAAAGTACGTTCTATGCTAACCACATTAGGAATTATAATAGGTGTTACTTCAGTTGTTCTAATGTCAACAGCTATAAAAGGGATAGATAACGCATTTCAGAAAGGTGTATCTTCATTGGGATCAGACAATCTTTATATAGACAAGTGGGCTTGGTTTAATAACGATATTCCTTGGTGGGAAATGAGGAATAGAAAAAACTTAGATATGGATGACTTTAAAAAATATGAAGATTTAGCAAAATTACCGGCAGCGATTGCTCCAACAATATGGACTAATAAAAAAATAAAGTATAAAGAGAATAATGTAGAAGGTATAATGATTAGCGGAACTACTAATAATTATATAAATACTACAAACCTTTCATTTGAAGCCGGTCGTTTTTTCAATGATTTTGAAAGTCGTGGTGCTCGGAATGTTGCTGTAATAGGTTTTACTGTTGCTAAACAATTATTTCCGCGTGGGAATGCACTTGCTCAAGAAATCAAAATTGGAGATGTGAAATTTAAGATTGTTGGCGTATTAGATGAACAAGGAAGTTGGGTAATGGGTAATTTTAATCCCGATAACCAAGTTTTTGTTCCTATTGGTTGTGTATTTAAATATTTTCAAGGCGAAAAATTCCGAAGCATTACTATTAATGTTCGAGCTCCCAACAGTACAAGTGTTGAAGCTGTAAAAGAAGAAGCAATTGGAATTATGAGAAGAGTAAGAGGATTATCATATTCAGAGGATAACGACTTTTCTATTAATCAGCAAGAAGGATTATTAACTACAATTAATCAAACCATAGGCGTAATTCAAATAGCCGGATTATTTATTACAGGACTTGCACTTTTTGTAGGGGCAATAGGAATTATGAATATAATGTTTGTTTCTGTAAAAGAACGAACAAGAGAGATTGGGGTAAGAAAAGCAATTGGTGCAAAAAATAGAACAATATTGACCCAATTTATTATGGAAGCGGCAATTATCTGTTTGATTGGAGGAATGATTGGTTTGGGAATTGCAGTAACGTTAAGTATGATAGTAAATCAATATTTACCAACCGCCGTGCAGGCAGATTCCGTGATATTAGCAGTAGTTATATCATTATTAACCGGAGTATTATCCGGGTTTGCACCGGCATATACTGCTTCTAAATTAGACCCTGTGGAAGCGTTGAGGTATGAATAATGTTAATATTTGAGATAATAAAAGTTGCGTTAAATTCGCTACGAGCGAATAGATTAAGGTCGTTATTAACAATATTAGGAATTGTAGTAGGTATATTTTCTATAATTGCAATAAGTACCGTAATTGAAATGCTTCAAAAGAGTATTGAAGAGGGAGTGAGCTCATTAGGACAAAACACATTTCAGATTCAAAAATTTCCGGCTGTTAGAACCGGATCGGCTTCAGAGCGTGCAAAGATTAGAAATCGTCCAGATATAACTCTTGAAGAATTTTATCGCTTTAAGGAAAAGATGGTTGAAGCAAAGAGTGTAGGAGCTGAACAGTGGAATTTCGGAAGAAGATTTGAAGTTGGAAGTAAAGAAACCAATCCAAATGTTCAGTTAGCAGGAGTAACACCGGAAGCTTTCCCAAATAATAAATGGGTTGTAGAAGATGGAAGAGGCTTTAATGATAGAGATGTTCAAAGCTATAATAGAAGTATTGTTTTGGGACCTGATATAGTAAAGGCTCTTTTCGGAAGCATAAATCCGGTTGGACAAGAGGTGAAAGTTGATGGACATAAATTGACTGTTGTTGGTGTACTCGAAAGTCAAGGTGATGTCTTCGGACAGAGTCAAGATAATTTTGCTATTATTCCAATTACAACATTTCAAAGTTTTTATGGAAAACGATCCAATAGCGTAAATATTACAGTCATGACATTTAGTAAAGAAGATTATATGGATTTAATTGGAATCGCAGAAGGATATTTTAGAACTGTTAGAAGAGTTCCTGCAGGAGAGGAAAACGATTTTGATATAAGAACAAATGAACAAGTTCTTGCTCAGATAAATGATATTACAAGTGGTGTAAGAATTGGTTCTTATGTAGTAGGCGGAATTGCACTGCTTGCAGCAGGAATTGGTATTATGAATATAATGTTAGTTTCTGTTACTGAAAGAACTCGTGAGATAGGAATTAGAAAAGCTATTGGTGCGAAGAAAGTGAATATCTTAGTTCAATTTATAATAGAAGCTATTGTATTGAGTTTAATTGGGGGGATTATAGGCATCTTTCTCGGTGTAGGTGCCGGCAATATAGCCGGCTCATTTCTAAATGCTGATGCAGTTTTACCAATTGATTGGATACTTATAGGAATATTTCTTTGTATGGCAATTGGGGTTGGTTTTGGTACATATCCGGCATATAAAGCTTCAAACCTTGATCCAATTGAGGCATTAAGATTTGAATAGATAAAAATATCTACAAAAAATATAGTTGACAGATTTCAAGTATTAAAATGAGCAGTAAGGATTTCCTTGCTGCTTTTTTTATGTAAAAAATACTTCTTGATTCAATATGAATAAATTATTAAAATACAATCGGGTTTTATTATAGAATTTCGAATTGTGGAAATTATCTCCGTACTCCAATATTTCTTATATAGTATATTAAAGAAAATATATAAATGGAAAGGAGGAACAATGAAATATTACTACTATATACTAATGCTTGTTTTTTCAATTTTAGTTTTATCGTGTAATAAAGAAAATCCATCAGAGCCTGAAAAGCAAGTTGAACAACAGAATACAAATACTATAAAATTTGGGCCACAGGGCGGAACAACTATTAAAGATAATATTGAAATACAAGTTCCTGCCGGCACATTTTCATCTGAAGTTGAAGTAAAAGTTACAAAATCCACTGTGCCAATCGATTATTTCTCTACTGCTGCAAGCGAAGCGTATTTAATTGAGAATATTCCTGCATTATACTCACAACCTATTGAAATCAGTATAACACCAAATAGCGATATTTCGGGAGATACTCTTGCTGCTATTTATGTCCCCTCTTATATTACAAGTAAAAGTAGTGTTCAAGAAGTTGTTAAAATTATTAGAGGTACTAAAAATGGGAATAAAATAAAATTTATGCTTCCTAATTTACCCGATAATTTTTTAGGTAAAGGGATTATTTCTGCCGATGGCAAGTTTAGCTGTACAATGTGGATATTTAAAGGTTGGATGAGTTATACAACTAACACTAATAATTTTCAAATAAATTATCAAAATAATGTAAGCCAATCTACTATTATTGAAATTGGGGGGTATTTCGAATCTGCTTTTAATAAAATTAAACAAATGGGCTTTGATTATTCCGGTAGAACGAAAATGCCTTTTACTGTTAATATAAAAAAAAACTTAGGGATAGATGGAGCTTTTGTATCTTCCAATTTTGGAAGGAATAATGATTTTATAGATATAAACGAAAGTATGCTAAGCAAACCAAGCGAACTTAAAGCTACAATTGGACACGAGTTTTTCCATTCTATTCAATCATTGTATTGTCCTTCTTCACAAGTGGTTCAGACAGGAAGAATGTTAGCCGAAGTGATTTCTAGTAATCCCAAGTATTCAATTGAACAACTTTGGTTTGATGAGGCAACTTCTACTTGGTTCGAAGGAGTGTTTCTAAACGATCCAAATTATGTTTCTCCAGTGTTTTTGCAAAATTCTCAAATGCCTCTAAGCGGGTATGGCTCTATAACGACAGATCCTCAAGGTTATGGATATGGTATGTGTGCATTTATTAAATATATAACTTCAAAATATGGTGATGGGGTAATTGCTAAAACATATCAAAAAATAAAAGAGAATTTAGTTACTTTAGATGCTCTTAGCAATGCAACAAATTTCAACTTTGATGCAACGTGGCATATGTTTATTAGGGATTATTTATCTCGGAAAGTATATACAGGACTAATTCCTTCCCAATTAAACGCAACTACAACTCGGATTAATAGTTTAGTAGCAACTGAAGTTTCAGCCAAACGTAACTATTCAAGTGCAAGTGGTAAAATATATTCCTTTGTTATGGCTTTTACCCCCGATGAAAAGATTGATGGCAATATTACTTTTACTGTGAATGATGGTGAAATGAGTGTATTTAAAGTGAATGGTAATTATGATCAATATGAATTATTAGGTATTGCTGATACTAGCATTACAATTAAAAACATAAGAGAACTGGCTACTAATAAAGAAATATTGATTGTTTCTGTTTCAAAGCACCGAGGATATTCTCCTTATACTAAAACAAACGAGATTGATTTTAAGTACAAAATAGATGTTTTTGAAAAATCCAATATTGACCTTACTAAAATCAAAAAAGTTAGTATTTACACGTTACTTCCAGGTTCAGGAATTAGTGATACAGGCTCTGTTAAATACGATGGTTTCGCAAATCCTACTATTGGTGCTGATGATGGTTTTTATGTCGGATCATTTACAGGTAATGTATTTAAAGTAAATATTGAAGAAACAAAATGGTGGAGAGATGGATATACAAATCTTTCAGGATCAATTACTTTAACATACGATCCGGTTAAAAACATCATTAGTGAATTAAAATTTGAAGTCTCGGGTGTTCTATTTAATTACTATGAACAAACGAATAAGCTAATCCTAAAAAATGTTCCATTTAGGCGATGGAATGAAACAATGCAAGAGACTGAGTTCGGGGTATTTGGTAGTTCAACTGCATCAAACTATGTAGTTGTAAGCGAAGTTTCAGAAAAAACTATATCACATTGGTTTAACATAAAATCGGATGGTGCTAATAACACATCAAAAATTGTAATTTCATTTAAAGAATAGTAAAGCAAACAATAACTAAGAACCTTTGTGTTAACAAGAACTTTTAATTATCTCAGACAAAATAAATACTTTATTTATCTGTTGATTGGAAAGCTTCTTAAAAGTAAATTTAATTTTAAAAATTGGATTTCTTTGAAGAAGCTTTTTCTTTTAATATCATTGCTATTAATGTATCACTCCATTTCCTTCTCTCAAGTTGATTCTACAAATATATCCATTAAAGACTCTATCACAATCGAATATGACGGTAATAAACTAAAACTAAAGAATAGTTATAAACGAAGAGAAAAATTAATTCTTAATTATACTGTATTATCAGAAGAACAAAAAGAAAAGCTATTAAAACCAACCACCCTAAACGACAAAGCGATCTTTGGAGAAAGATTAAAAAAAAGTGGAAATTTAATAAGAGGAATTACCGTTGGCTCGAATCGAGATTTAAATGTTAATTCTGGATTAAGATTACAACTATCCGGTAAATTATCTGACGACATCGATTTAGTAGCATCAATTACCGATGAATCCACACCTATACAGCCAGAAGGTAATACTGAAACATTAGACGAATTAGATAAAGTGTTTATTCAAATAAATCATCCAAATGCGAATGTAGTATTAGGAGATTATGATTATTCGTTAAATGATTATTTACTATTGAGGGTGAATAAAAAATTACAGGGATTAACGGGTGGAGTTCGTATTGGAGATAATAAGGCAAATGTTTCGATAGGAGGAGCGAAAGGGAAATACACACTTCAGAAATTTAATGGTATTGATGCAAATCAAGGACCTTATAAATTAACCGGAGCAAATAATGAAAATAATATTATAATTATTGCTGGAAGCGAAAAGGTTTATATTGACGGTATAATGATGGTTAGAGGTGAAGCAAATGATTATACAATCGATTATTCAAATGCAGAAGTAACCTTTACTCCTAAGCGAATGATAAATTCCGCATCGCGAATAAGTGTGGAATATGAATATACTGATAGAAGTTACCAAAGGAATTTTTATTCAGCTTCTTATGATGGTGCATTTTTTAATAATACTATTAAATTACAATTAGCAGTAGTTAGGGAAAGTGATGATAAGGATAATCCATTCGATATTCTTTTAAGTGATAATGATAAAAAAATATTAGAAAATGCAGGTGATAGCAAGGAATTATCTTCTACATCAGGTATTTCGATAGCTGATTTAGATTCTTTAGGTATAAGAAATGGATCTTATGTTAAAATCGATTCACTCATTAATAACATTGAATATACTTTCTATCGATATCAACCCGGAGCATTCAATTCGATTTATAATATAAAATTTTCTTATGTCGGTTTTGGAAAAGGTGATTATGATAAAGAATCGCTTGGTAAATACGTTTTCAAAGGTGAAAAGAGAGGGAGTTATTCTCCAGTAGTATTTTTACCTCTACCTGAGCAGAAGCAAGCAGCTGTAATTAGCTTAGGATATACACCTAATAAAGATTTTAATATTAATTTTGAATTTGCAGGCAGCGATTATGATAAAAATTTATTTTCTAAAAATGATAATGGTGATAATTTCGGACATGCTTACAAAGCTTCATTAAATTTTAGAAAAGATACACTTTTGATTTCGGATAAGAATTTAGGTGGAATTGCCTTTTCACTAAATCATAGATTCATAAATAAAAATTTCGCTTATTTCGATAGAATTAATGATATAGAATTTGATCGTGCATATAACTTACCAGACTTGCAAAATAATGAAGAAAAAATGACCGAGATAAAACTCGATCTATTCCC
>Ga0172380_10005090_pt1 | contig 16268 bp, 14 predicted proteins | sample Leawe162metaG_FD_119747 | JGI IMG/M metagenome (GOLD analysis project Ga0172380, IMG submission 119747) | Leachate microbial communities from a municipal landfill in Southern Ontario, Canada - Leachate well 162 metaG | ecosystem: Engineered > Solid waste > Landfill > Unclassified | place...
GAACTGCTTTGCCAAGCCTTGGCTGACGACTCGGACTGGTCCGGTCTGGTTGATCGCCTCGACTCGGCGCTACGTCAGCAGCCGCTTGTTAGCCGTCTTGTTTCTTCGACTCGGTGACGCTACTCCGTGATTGGGCGAAACTCGATTCCTATATTTCTTTGAGCTGGCGTGTCCAGCGGCACAAGTGCCCGAGGAGTTGACGGATCAACTCCAGGCTGTCCTCATCGAGGAGCCTTCCATTCCCGTCAAACGCCTTGTCGGCATTTCCAATCATGACTTCGGGCTGGTTCAGCGGATACATGTCGAGCGTCACGAACATCTGCCTGAGGTGGTACTGTGCCCTGGCGCTGCCGAAGGCCCCGACTGATGCGCCCATCACAGCCACGGGCTTTCCTGTCCAGGCGCTTTCACCGAATGGCCTTGATGCGGAATCAATGGCGTTCTTCAATACACCGGGAACCGAATAATTGTATTCGGGCGTGGAAAACACGATCGCATCGGCTGCGCGGATCATCTTCCTGAACTCGGTGAGTCTTGCCACGGGGCAGTCCTCGTGGTCCTGATTGAACAGCGGGATCCCTTCAAGGTCGAAAATGTCGAGTGTCGTGTTGTTCGGCAGAATGGCCTGTGCAGCCACCAATGCTGCGCGGTTGTAAGAAGACCGACGAAGGCTGCCAGGAATGCCGAGGAGTTTGAGCGGGATGTTCATGGGGTATGCACCTTTGGATGACTATCGGACACGGCTGACGAATCACACGGGATATCGCACGGGATATCGCTCAAGCGCCCGGTCCGCAGTCCAGGCAATGCGGTATCGCCTCGGAACCCTTGTGCAGATTGCGATTGAGATCCCGCAGCGCGGTCCGCAAGCCTTCTTCGATGACCGGGTGATAGAACGGCATTTCCAGCATCGCGCCCACCGTCATGCGCTGCTGCGCCGCCCAGGCCAGCAGATGGCCGATATGCTCGGCAGCCGGACCGAACATTTCCGCCCCCAGAAACAGGTCGCTGCCTTGTTCGGCATAGACTTTGAGGAGCCCCTTGTTGCGCAATATGACGCGGCTGCGCCCCTGGTCCTTGAAGGAAACGACGCCGACCGCGAAGCGATGATTGAAGTTCTGGTTCAACTGTTCCAGCGTCAAACCGACCGATGCCACTTGAGGATCGGTGAATACGACCGCCAGCGGTGTCCGGCGCAAACCCTTTTGCACAGCGGGATAGCGGCCGGCGTTGTCACCGGCAATGCGTCCCTGATCGGCGGCTTCGTGCAGCAGCGGCATGTCGTTGCTGGCATCGCCGGCGATGAAGATGGCGCTATTGCCACACTGCAGCGTAAAGCGGTCGAACACCGGCACGCCATGGTCGTTCAGCATCAGTCCGGTGTTCTTCAGCGTCAGACCGGCAACATCCGGAGCGCGCCCTGTCGCCGCCAGGACATAGTCAAATTGTTCGGTCTTCCAGGCGCCGTCCCGGTGCAGATAGTCGATATCGACTCCCGCGGCGGTTTCCTTGACGGATTTCACCTCTGAGGCTGCGTCCAGATAAAACTCTTCGTTGAAAACATGGTTGGCGAGGGCACGAATTTCCGGATCATGAATGCCCGCAATGCCACCCCCCACGCCGAACATTTTGACGCCGACGCCGAGGCGGCTCAGCGCCTGCCCCAGTTCCATTCCCAGCACGCCGGGACCGAATACCGCCAGACGCTTCGGCAGTGTCGGCAATTCGAAAATGTTTTCATTCGTCAGCAGGCGTTTGGCCAGCCCCTTCAGCAGCGGTGGCAACATCGGCGTACTGCCGGTGGCGATCACGCTGCGCCGGGCATGAATCGTCTGACCTTGCGCCGTCACCAGGGTCGTCGCATCCTGAAAACGGACCCTGGCTTTCAGGCGGTCCGTGATCGGTATGGCCTCTACACTTTCCAGGACGAAACCGACAAAACGGTCGCGCTCCTGGCGCACTCTTGCCAGCACCGCTGCGCCGTCCACAGCCACGCCGTCCACATGCACTCCAAACGGATCGGCATGACGCGCTTGATGGGCGACATCAGCGGCGGCAATCAGCAATTTGCTCGGCATGCAACCGACCCGTGCACAGGTTGTCCCGTAAGCATCAGCCTCGATCAGCAATACCGATTCGGTATGGGTCCGGGCGGCCCGGTAGGCGCCCATGCCGGCGGTACCGGCACCAATGATGGCGACATCGACATTGAGCGGAGTCATGAGGGATTCTTCCAAAGTGAATGAGGGAATACCAGATGTGTGAGGCCGAAACATACGCAACCATACGCTGCGCATCTGTTCGATAACGAACGTTGGCGCCATCGATCTCTCGGCGTGCCACTCATTGGTCAGGATATCCGATGGCCATCATTGCAAGTTCTGGCAATGGTATCTTGGCAGCGGCACGGTGCGTTATGGTGAATTCCCCGAGTTCCAGTCTATTGTCCCGCTGCACGAGCAGGTGCACCTCCAGGTTGAGAAAATTCTTGCCATGACCAGTAATGGCCGGGGGCAAGCGGCCCTGGAATGTTTGCCTGGGTTGCATGAAACACGGGACGCCGTGCTGAAGTTGCTCGAAGCATTGATTGAAAGAGTGACACGTTCCCCGATCCAGCCGCTGCAAGTCGTCTGACTGACCGTTGAATTTACGGGAGCGGGACATCCGGTTTCTTGCGCCGCAGCGATGACCGCGATGAATCGATCGGAATATTACAGACTCTTACACTCGGCTCACAAATGCTCACAGTGGTATCGAATAGCATGTCTCCACTTGTCAGATCTGAATTTACCAGATTGTTGGCAGAGCACATCTGCGCAAATGAAACGGGATAAAAATGCAATTGATGAGACTGCTGTGGATATTGCTTGCCTTCGCTACCGCGGTGCAGGCTTCGACTGTCGACTCAGGGAGCATCCATTCCCCCGAGTTAAAGCCAGCGCAGCAGCAAATGCAGGCAGCTCACCTGTCGGCTGAACTGCTCACTCGATATCACTATAAAGCCATACCGTTAGACAACGCCCTGTCGGAGAAAATATTTGATCAATACCTGAAGCTGCTTGATTCCGAGAAAATCTTTTTCACTCAATCCGACATCGATAAACTGGCCGCTATGCGTGACAGACTCGACGATGCCATCCTCAAGGAGGATCTGTCTATTCCGTTTGAAATCTACAACCTCTTCATCAAGCGCGTATCCGACCGCTTAGCCTTTGCCAGAGGGTTGCTCAATGAAGGCTTCGACTTTTCTCAGAAGGACACTTATCAGTACACGCGTGAGAAAGAACCCTGGTTAAAGTCTGAAATTGAAGCGCGCGAGCTGTGGCGCAAACGAGTCAAGAATGACTGGTTGCTGCTCAAACTGAATGGGAAAGAAGACAAGGATATTGCCGCATCTCTTCAAAAACGTTATGAGGGCCTGATCAAACGCGTAAGTCGCGCGAAGGGCGAAGATGCATTCCAGGCATTCATGAATGCATACACCATGGCCATTGAGCCGCATACCAACTATATGGGGCCAAGAGCAGCGAAGGAATTCGACATTTCGATGAAACTATCTCTGGTCGGGATCGGCGGGGAACTGTCAGAGAAAGATGACTACATCACGATCATGAAGATCATGCCTGGCGGTCCAGCCAGCTTATCGGGCCAACTGAATGTCGGTGACCGGATAATTGGAGTTGCCCAGGGCAGTACTGGCATCATGACAGAGATCATTGGCTGGAGATTGGACGATGCAATTGCCCTGATTCGCGGAGTTGAAGGCACGGTCGTCCAACTTGATGTGCTCCCCGCTGCCGAAGGACCGGATGGCATGCATAGACTAGTTTCACTCGTTCGGCAAAAAATCACTCTGGATGATGAGGGTGCCAAGAAATCAGTATTGTCAGTAAAGGACGGAAAGTTAACTCGGCGCATCGGTGTGATAACCCTGCCCAGTTTTTATCAGGATTTTGAAGCTCGTCAACAAGGTGATCTGAACTTCAAGAGTGCAACCCATGACGTGGCGCGTCTTTTGGATGAGTTGAAAAAAGATAAGGTTGATAGCGTCTTGATCGATTTGCGCAATAACGGTGGCGGTTCATTGTCGGAAGCGGTCGAGCTGACCGGCCTTTTTATCGGCAGCGGACCCGTTGTGCAACAACGCGACGCCATGGGCAAGGTCACAGTGCAGAGCAGTTCCGATATCAACCCGGCATGGGATGGCCCAATTGGCGTCCTGATCAACAGAGGCTCGGCATCCGCGTCAGAGATATTTGCCGCGGCCATTCAGGATTACGGTCGTGGATTAGTAATAGGAGAATCAAGTTTTGGCAAAGGTACCGTACAAACCATGGTCGATCTGGATCAGATTGCCAATAACGGCGAACAAAAGTACGGCGAACTGAAGATGACCATTGCCCAGTTCTTCCGCATCAACGGGGGCACCACGCAACTACTCGGAGTTAAACCGGACATCGCCTTTCCGATGGGACCCGATTCCGAGAAATTTGGAGAGTCAAACTTCGATAACGCACTCCCCTGGACACAGATCAAGTCCGTGACGTATTCCCCATCAGGTCATTTGATACGTTTGATCCCCAGCCTGGTGGCTAGCCATCAAGATCGCGTGAGTCACAACAAGGAATTTAAATACTTGCAGGAAAACATTGCCCAGTTCAGCATGCAGCACAAAAATAACTTGATCTCCCTGAACGAAACAGAGCGCCGCATGGAGCGTGAGGCAAAGGTCGCCAGATCTGCATCCCATGAGAAGTCGAGAGATCTGGAAAAGAATGTCTTGGAGCGGTTACTCGGCAGAAAATCCACGCCAAGTGTAAAGCTCGCCATCCAAGATGACCAGGTAATGACTGATGAATCTAATCCAGCCAATGACTTGTCGGCAACGAAAATGGGCAAGAATGAAAAGGACGTACTACTGGACGAAGCCGTCCATATCCTTAGTGACGAAGTCAGTCTGATACAGTCAGGTCCAAAGGTTGCATCCCATGGCAAGTCGGCTATTCAATCCCAATACAACTAGCCCACTGAACTCATAGCGCTTGGCCAAGCCGCTCGCAAAAGCCTTTTACGACCTCGGACTCAGCTCGCACGCGCAAGAAAGCACCCTCACCGTCTGCACGTTCCTCCAGCACTTCACAACTCGCGAAGATTTCGCCGCGCAGTTGCTGTTTCGCCCATGGAAGGAATAGCTCGGCTTCGATGAGATTCTGTCGAAAAAATGCAACGATTGTTTCGCGCAGCAACGCAATGTCGCCGGCACGACGTGCGCTCATCACGATACAATCAGGGTACCGCGCGCGCAGTGCAATTTCTCTTTCCGCTTGCTCTGTTGCGTCACCGACCTGGTCAATCTTGTTGAAGACGCGGATGCGCGGCACGCCCTTCGCGCCGATCTCGTTGATGACTGCGTCGGTGACTTCGAGCTGCCGCTCGAAACCGGGATCGCCCGCGTCGATGACATGAAGCAGCAACGACGCATCAAGCGCCTCCTCGAGCGTTGACTTGAACGACGCGACGAGTCCGTGTGGCAGATTCTTGATGAAGCCCACCGTGTCGCTGATAAGCACCCGCGGCCGGCTTTCCGGCTGGAGCGCACGCACTGTGGTGTCGAGTGTGGCAAAAAGTTTGTCTTCGACCAGCACCTCGCTTCCCGTAAGTGCTCGCATCAGGGTGGACTTGCCGGCGTTGGTGTAGCCGACGAGTGCCACGCTGGCGAGTCCCTGGCGTTCCTGCCGCCTTGAGCGCTGGGTCTTGCGCTCGACGTCCATTGCAGTGATTTCGAGCTGCAGTTCGGCGATTCGGTCGCGGATCTTGCGCCGGTCCATCTCGGTGTGCGACTCGCCGGCGCCACGACCACCGGTGCCGCTGCGCTGTCGCCCCTGGGGCCCGGCGAGCTTTGCCGCTTCGCGCAGGCGCGGCGCCATGTAGCCGAGACGCGCAATCTCTACCTGCGCGCGCGCTGCGCGAGAGCATGCGTGGCGGTGAAATATCTCGAGGATGACCATGGTGCGGTCCATGACCTCGCAGCCGACCTCCTTCTCGAGGTTGCGCGCCTGCGATGGCGAGATCTCATGATCGACGAAGATGACGTCAATCTTGCCGGCGTCGGGGTCGGCAGCCGCCGGTGGTGTTTTTTCCAGCTCGACCGGCTCTGGCTCGTTGTCTACAAAGCGGCGTATCTCCTGCCGCTTTCCTTCCCCCAGGTAGGCCGTCGAATCAAAGCTGGAGCGCTTTTGCGTGAAGGTGGCAGCGATCACGAACCCCAGTGTCTTTGCCAGTTCGCGCAGTTCGGTCAGCGATGCCTCAAACTCGACGTCGCTCACATTCGGCAGCTGCACAGCCGCCACGACGGCGTACTTGGGCTTCTCTTTGATTTCTCTTCGCATCAGGAATTTTTTCGGTTGAGTGGATGAAGCTGGATGATATTCCCAAACCATTGTGCGATTTGATGCACTTCGTCAATGCACATGGTCGCGCCCATCAAGCTCCACCCAGCATTGCTCTGAACTGTGCCAGCTTCGCTCGACCCTCGGCCTTGTCGATCGGCACTTCTGCCTTGCCTCCGGATATTTTCAGATCTTCACCCATCTCGACGACAAACCGCGATGGCTCACAGTTGCGCCATTCCTTGCCCAGCTTGCGCCGCTCACACCAGCTCAGGTGCAGGCTGCGCTCGGCGCGGGTGATGCCGACATACATCAGCCGCCTTTCTTCCTCGATGCGACCCTCCTCTTCCGCATCGCGATGCGGCAGGATGCCCTCCTCCACCCCGACCAGGAATACGTGTTTGAACTCCAGTCCCTTGGCCGCATGCAAGGTGGCAAGCTGAACTGTATCGCCAGTCTGCTCGCTCTTGTCCAGCATCGAAATCAGCGCCACGGTCTGGGTGAGTTCAATCAGGTTCATGCCTTCCTCTTCACCTTTGCGGCTCAGCCAGTCGATGCAGTCACGCACGTTGTTCCATTTGGTCTCGGCCTCACGTGGCTCGCAAGATTCAAACAGCCAGCGTTCATAGCCTATGTCCTTGACCAGGTCTTCCAGGACCTGCCCGGCCGGCTCGCGTGAGGCCCGGTATTCCATGCGATTGATGAGCTGACCGAACTCCTGCACGGCCTGGAGTTGCCTGGGATTCACCAGACCTGCTGCACCCGACTCGAAACTTGCCGCGAACAAGCTGGCATGGCGCTGTCCGGCGTAGTTGCCGAGCGCCTCCAGGGTCGCGCTGCCGATGCCACGCTTGGGTGTCGTCACGGCGCGGATGAAGGCGGGGTCGTCGTCTCCGTTGCTGATCAGGCGGAGGTAGGCGATCAGATCCTTGATCTCGGCGCGATCGAAATAGGACTGGCCGCCCGACAGCACATAAGGAATATTGTGGGTGCGCAATTGCTGCTCAAAGGCCCTTGCCTGGTGGTTGCCCCGGTACAGGATGGCGTAGTCGCCAAACTGGCCGCGATGGTCGAACTTGTGAGCCAACAGCTTGTTCGCCACCAGTTCCGCCTCATGTTCGCCGTCGCGGCAGACGCTGGCCTGGATCGCATCGCCATGGCCGCGTTCAGACCACAGGCGTTTCTCGAAGACCTTCGGGTTGTGGCTGATGAGGCTGTTGGCGGCCTTGAGAATGCGGGTGGTGGAACGGTAGTTTTGCTCCAGCTTGATGACTTTCAGCTGCGGGAAGTCCTGCTTCAGCGTATTCAGATTCTCGACATCGGCGCCGCGCCAGGCATAGATCGACTGGTCGTCGTCACCGACTGCGGTGAATGCGGCGCGTGGCCCGGCCAGCAACTGGAGGAGGCTGTACTGGCAACGGTTGGTATCCTGGTATTCATCCACCAGCAGGTAATGCAAGCGTCCCCGCCAACGGGTCAAGACTTCCGGCTTGGCCGCCAGGAGTTGAGCCGGCAAACGGATCAGGTCGTCAAAATCGACAGCCTGGTAGGCGCGCAAGGTACGGTCGTAGTCGACATAGAGGCGAGCTGCGGCCAGTTCCAATGGATCCTGTGCCAGGGCAAGGGCTTCTTCCGGTCCGGCCAGGCTGTTCTTCCACATCGAGATGCGGCTTTGCATGGCGCGGATTTGCGCCTTGTCTGGGTTGCCCAGCAGTTCGGCGATGATGGCGGCGCTGTCACTGGCATCGAAAATCGAGAAACTGGGCTTGAGGTCACAGAGCCTGGCTTCCTGGCGCAGGATGCGCGCTCCCAATGCGTGGAAGGTGCTCACGGTCATGCCTTGCAATGGCCGCCCCGGCAGCAACTTGGCGACCCGCTCCTTCATCTCGCGCGCAGCCTTGTTGGTAAAGGTGATGGCGGCGATGTGAGCGGGTTGATACCCGCATTCCTCCACCAGATAAGCGATCTTCTGGGTAATCACACGGGTCTTGCCGCTGCCCGCGCCCGCCAGTACCAGCAAGGGGCCATCGAGATAGCGGATAGCTTCACGCTGTGGTGGGTTGAGTTTATGCATGCTTGAACGTGGAATGAAAGCGATAACAGGGTCGGCGAAGATTGCCAGAAAACCCACAGCCGTGAGTATGGGCGATAAATTGAACGGAGGGAGTGACAGGGGTCAACCTGGATTCGTTAAAGCGATCATTTACTTGGGCAGGAAGTAGAATCCATTCATGACACCGCACACAGAAAACGAAGACGTCGAAGGAGACGTCCCCGCCTTGGTAAAAGAGGCGAGACTTTGGTGCAACAACGGATGGACCGCTCGTGTTATCAAGAACGAAGACGATGAGGGCTGGGCCGTCGAGATGATCAAAGACGGCGAACCCGAACCTGCTTTGGTGGGTCCCTGGACGATGGGGCGTGACAAAAAGAATCCGAAGCCGCTTGATGCATCTGCGTTCAATACTTTGGTCAAAACCGCCTCTGAATTTCTCCAGCGCCAAGTTCAGCAACTGCATGCGACGCACCATCAGAGCATCACCGTTAATGCTCAGGCCGGACGGATCAGCGTTATGCTAGACCTCGTAGCTGACGAAGACGATCCGCATGCCCTGTTGAGCGCGTACGATGCCAATGGTGACCAACTGGCACAGGTTAGAGTAATACCGGGGTTTAAACTCAGCAAGGCCAGCGCTAATGCATGGATAAATGATGGTTTCAGAAACCCATGTTGATAGATCGGATGCTGATCTACATCCAGGACCACCTTTAGAGAGTTGCTTATTGCAGTTGTTTCCCGAGGTAAGTGCCGCTTTTTACATCGCTGCAAATCTGTTTGTCGGATTTTGCAGTGTCCGGTTTACGGCTTCGAATCAATAGACCTCAATGGTCGGTTTCGCCGTCACAAAGAAGACAAGATTCAGCGACCAACGTACTGTCGAATCTTGACATCATGCTCCAACAAATGATCAACGATCCATCCCTTGATCATCATGGCATAGTCTTCGGTACTCTGATCACATGGTCTGGCTGAATCACCAGACAGCCGCGCATATTCATCCGGTGTTCGTATCCCTTCACTGGGTTCATCGGCTGTCAGTCATTCTGACAGCAACAATGCAGTGTATTGCCGATTGCTGGCACTTAGTGTCCCTCGATGCAGATTTCGCGTCGCACCACTGCAATTCCGGTTCGTACCAGTAGCATCGCGATGACTGCCGTAAGGATGGTCATCAGTCCACCGCCCATCCATAAGTAAAACACCAGCCCTGTCTCCTTGGCCATGATGAGTGTCGAGATGCTGATCGCTGCCAAAGGAAATGAATAAGCCCACCAGGACAGGAAAAACTTGAGACGGACAAAGTAGCGGATCTGCACGAACAGCAACAGGGTAAAGAAGAGTGCGACGCCATAGAGTATTCGCGCAAATGAGTCCAACCCGCCGACCAAATTGGTGTAGGAAATGAAACCCACGGCGGGCGGTGCGATGAAGATGAACAAGGTCGGCATGAAACGCTCAGGCAGGCTGCCATGAAAAATCAGCCGGTAGAAAATGATGGCGGTCAGCACCGGCCAGAAGAACAGGCCCAGGCTGAAAAAGAACCAGGAGATTTCCGGCGAGGCGTGGTGTATTCCTGCGATGGGTACCAGGATATTGCCAACCACCGGAATGAACCAGGCCGGATTGAGGTGGGCAATCTCGTACTTGGTGTGGTGAATCCAGGATGACAGCACATAAAGTGTCAGGATCAGATGCAGTGCGGTGCCGCTGGCCCACAACCAGAAGGAAACCTCGGGACTTAAGTGCAGAAACGCGATGGAGAGCAGGATCAGGCCAATCGATATTGTTGGCACGAAGACCAGTTTCACTGGATGGCGTATCTCCCCGAGCACTTCCTGCGGATATTTGATCACTTTGGCTACCAGCAGCACTGCCAGAACGAGCGCCAAACCGGTCGTCAAAGGCAACAGGATCGGGGTCGTCGTAAAACTCAGCCCCAGCACTTGTTCGGCACGGCGCCACGCGATCGTGAAGCCAGCCATCCCCATGATCATGGCGAACCAGGCGATGGGAAAGAATTTGAGGCGAGGACCGGACGTTTGACTCATGTTGTACTCATCCTCGGCTGTGTGGGGGAAGAAGGTGAAGTTTCGGACATCAGCATGGCGAATGTGTCACGACTGTGGCCTTTGAATCGAGGATTGATCGCTTTTTCCTCGGCAATGGTTGATACGGTACGTCCCACGGCATCATGGCCCGGAAAAACCAAGGTCTCCGGTGGCAACACGAATAAACGATTCGTTACGCTGTCGAACAGCGCGCTCGCATCTGCCTTCGGCTGCTCGACATCACCGCAGTCACCGGCAAGCAGCGTGTCTCCCGTGAATAAACGGTCACGCCAGCGATAGCAGACGCTGCAAGGCGTATGGCCAGGCGTGGCAATCACATGAATGACGTCTTCACCGAAGGCAAGATGATCGTCGTGGTCTACATGCCAATCTACAGCGGTCATCTTGCAGGCGCTACTGGTCACTATGGAACCACCGGCGCGGCTGCGTAAAGCGGTAGCGCTTGACTCGGCGTCAGGATAGGCATGCGTCAGCAAAATGAAACTCAGATCGAGAGTCTGGTCCCCGATCAGTGCCAAGAGGACATCCAGATTGTCAGTGATCGGGTCGATGACCAGAGCGGTCTTGTGGTCACGATTACCCAGGAGATAACTGTAAGCCCCGGTTGAGATACTTCTGATCTGCTGGAACAGCATTGATGACTCCTCGCCGACACGTATGAATGGCTGGAGCATTGCAGGATTCAAGCCACCGGATAGAGAACGTTAAATATCATGGACTTGCGATTTGCATCCGGTCATGCGCTATTGCGTGACGGGGGGAATACTGCCATGATGGCAGTATTCCCCTGCATGTTGTCATAATCCCTACCTATGAAATCTCCCTTGCTCCCCGAACTGATTTCCTTCATCGAATCCATGCCGGAACCGCATATCCTTTGCGATCGCCAATACCGCGTTCTGGCGGCCAACAAGGCCTATCGACAAAGCTTTGGGGAAAAACAACTTTTGGCTGGGCGAACCTGTTACGACATTTCGCATCGCTTTACCGAACCCTGCGACAAAGCCGGTGAAACCTGCCCGCTCAAGCAAAGCCTCCAATCTGGACAGCGGGAGCGCGTACTTCACCTGCATCAGACACCCCAGGGAGAAGCCTACGTTAACATCGAGTTGTCTCCGCTGCGCGACGGCGAAGGGAACATCGCTTACTTCATTGAGAAAATGGAACCGGTTGTTGTTGCCCGTGGCCTTTCCAACGCGCAAGGATTGGTCGGGCGCGCTCCCACCTTTCAACGCATGCTTGAAATGGTCGCGAGAGTTGCGCCTTCCGAAGCCACTGTGTTGCTTCTCGGAGAATCCGGCACCGGCAAGGAACTTGTGGCCAGGGCGATCCACGATGGCAGCGCCAGAGCCAATAAGCCTTTCGTGGCGGTGGATTGCTCGGGACTCGCCGAGACGCTCTTCGAGAGTGAGCTATTCGGTCACGAGCGCGGCTCCTTTACCGGTGCGGTGAACCACCACGTGGGGCTGGTTGAGGCTGCCAGCGGAGGCACATTGTTCCTCGACGAGCTGGGCGACATTCCTCTCGCCATACAAGTCAAGTTGCTGCGTTTGCTGGAGACTGGCACTTATCGGCGCGTCGGAGCCACCGGGCTATGCAAGGCCGATATCCGGTTGATTTCCGCGACTCACCGTGACCTTCGCACTTTGGTCGAAAGCGAACGCTTTCGTCAGGACCTTTACTTCCGGCTCAACACGTTCCCCATCAAACTGCCGGCATTAAGAGAGCGAACAATCGATATTCCTCTATTGGCGGATTCCCTGCTGTCGCGTGTTGCTGCGGCAAAGAATCTCAAGATCGCGGCGAGCGCCATCAAACTGCTATGTCAGTACGACTATCCCGGCAATGTGCGCGAACTGCGTAACATTCTGGAGCGAGCGAGCCTGCTCTGTGATGGAGAGACGATCCAGCCCCACCATCTTCCCGAGGAGGTCCTTGTCGGGCCCCCGATGCGCAATATCGGCCCGGACAAACCCAACCCAGACAAGCCGCTTAAGCTGAAGGAGTTGGAGCAGCAGACGCTTGAGACAAGGCTCGCCTATCATCGTGGCAGTCGTCGGGCACTGGCGGAAGAACTGGGCATCAGCGAGAGAACACTTTATCGACGATTAAGGAAGCTTGAATCATAGGGTGCCTGTCAGTGTGACAGTAATGCAATTTGAACACATCCTTTTAATCTGCCAGCATGGCAGTCGGAATGTCATGGTGGCATTATTGCGAGTCTGATTTTTTGCCCAGCCAGTCTCATCGGCACCGCCGCATCCACTGTTAATTATTTAATATCAGTGAGTTATCCATCTCACCTCCGGGCTGGCGTGGCAATTGCGTAGTCCCCCTACGGAAGTGGCTCTTCTCTTGTTGCCAGATTCGTGCTGGACCTGCCCTGTCTCCTTCGAATTTGGCTCCAGGATTGAATGGATGCCACTTCCCCTTTCATCCGGAGAGTCCTATGCGCATCGCTGTCACCAGCCAGAATTTTAAAAGTGTCACCGGTCATGCAGGACGGGCGCACCGTTTCATTGTATTTGAGGCTCAAGGCGTCGAACCGGCTCGGGAAGTCGACCGCTTGGATCTTGATGAAACGATAACAATTCATGGCTTCGATCCACGTGCTGCCCACCCGCTAGATCGCATGGATGTGCTGATCACGGCGGGCGCTGGTGCTGGACTTATTCGGCGGCTGGCAGCCCGTGGTGTTCTGGTTGTGGCAACTGACGAGAGCGATCCCGTCCGTGCTGTGGAAGCCTACCTCTCTGGCCATATGAAGTTGGCGACCGGGGGCTGCAGCTACGGCGAAGCGGAGCATTCATGCACTTGCCAAGACTGACCAAAGAAGCCAGCCGCAACACCACCTGCAAGGCCAATAATGACAAAGGGGATTAAAGTTGGCATGGTTTTTCCTTTCGATGCAACATTCGCCATGAATTCACGATGGGAGTAATTGCTACATGTGGCTAATTTTATTCACCAAGGTCGCAGCATCCATAGAGCTTAGATACCTCCAGGGCAAAGGGATCAGTCCAGGCACTGCCGCAATGTATCTGCGGTACGAGTCTCCGAAACAATCAATGAGTTTTTTTTCTTCCAACCTCGAGCCGATCACGAAATAGACCGTTATCGCAATTCCCGAAATCAGGAGTGGCTCATTCATATCTCGTGTCCAGATCAGAACGAGTCCGAAACAATACCAAGGATGCCGGACAAAGCGATGAAATGGGGAAATTGTGAAGTTTTCCTGGGTGTCTTTGCCACGATCCGCCAACTGGCGAAACCCAAAGAACTCATTCAAGTCATAGAACTTTGCCGACACGAAAAAGCACAGCACCGAGGTCAGCGCAGCGCCGTCGGATACCCATGCCCATTTTCCGCGCCATTGCCAGACCCAGTGACTTTCTGTGCTGTAAATCAGCCAGACTATGGGGACTAACGAAATAACGGCAAAAACATTGTAGGCCAATCGATAGCTGGGTATTAATTGGGGGTAGAGCTGCCCAATGCGAGCCTTTGCCGAAGTTGTAGCAAGCAGCGAATGAATTGAAAAATATCCGAGCCAGGCAAATGCTAGGGTAGTTAGTTTCACGTGGATGAAATGCTGCTCATCAATCGTATGCTAAAACAAATTTTGGCTCTGGCAGGAACATCTATTCGATGAGGTCTCAACAGGGTCGTGGCATTCATTGTCTCGATCGGAATGATCGTCTCCGCAACCTTCGCTGGCGCGTTTCATGCGACCGCTAAGGAAGGCTTCCACGACACGGAGAGGCTCAGTTTCTTCTATCGCCACCACTAATCGCATCGAGAGGGATCCCTGTAAGATTTAAACGGACATCTTGACCAAGCGGCCTGTCAATTTGCGCGCCATCGGTGCAAGGAAAAAGCTTCGCCTCAACAACAGGTTCTCCCTACACTATTTCAACCAACTGTCGATCTTGTCACGGCTGGGTATTCCCCCGGCGTGTACCACTTTGCCGTCGATGACGACGCCAGGGGTACTCATGACCCCGTAGTTCATGATGTCCTTGATATCCTCGACTTTGGTGAGTTCTATCGTCACCCCCTTGCCCCGGGCTGCTTCCTCGATCAGGGCGATGGTGTTGCGGCAATTGGCACAACCTGTACCGAGAACCTTGATTTGCATGTCAACTCCCCGACTCAAAGCAGTGCATTGAATACATAACCCACCAGCAGGATGCCCGCGGCAACCACGCCCACAAAAGTTGCAATGAGTCTGGGCTTCAACACTTTGCGCAGGATGATCATTTCCGGTAGGGAAAGCGCGATGACGCTCATCATGAAGGCCAACACGGTACCCAGGGCGGCGCCTTTGCCGAGCAATGCCTCGACGATGGGGATGATCCCGGCGGCGTTGCTATACATGGGCACGCCAATGACTACGGCTGCAGGCAATGACCACCAGGGCGCATCCTTGCCCATGATCGAAGCCATGAAATCCTCCGGCACATAACCGTGGATGGCGGCACCGACTGCTATGCCGAGCAGGATGTAAGGCCAGACCTTGCCCACAATGTTTTTCACATGCGCCAGTCCAGCATCCAAACGCTCGGCCCAGCTCTGATTGGTCGCATCGAATTCGGCCGATTGGGTGCCCTGCATGACACGCACCCAGTCTTCCAGATGGTCTTCCATGTTGAGTCTGCCGATCACCAATCCGGCGACAATGGCAACCGACAGCCCGAGACCGAGATAAATTGCAGCCACCTTCCAGCCGAAGAGACCGAACAGCAGCGCGAGCGCAATCTCATTGACCATCGGCGCGGAGATCAGGAACGAGAAGGTGACACCCAGGGGGACTCCGGCTGAAAGAAACCCGATGAACAACGGAACGGCCGAGCAGGAACAGAAAGGTGTGACGATGCCCAGTGTGGCCGCCATAACATTGCCGACACCAAGCCTACGGCCGGAAAGCAGTGCCCGCGTTCTTTCGGGAGCGATGAAGGTATGGATCACGCCCATCACAAACACGATCCCCGTGAGCAGCAGGAGCACCTTGGGCGTGTCATAGAAAAAGAAATGGACGGACTCACCAAGGTGAGTCTGTTTCGTCAGTCCGACAGAGGCGATGACTGCATCGGCGAATGGCGCCAAGGCTGCGTAGGCAGCAACCCAGGCAATTACACCCAGGGCGAGCCAGAACCACGGTGCTTGACGATGGGGTGCGGGCGTTTCTGTCAGGGTACTCATCGTGTTCTCAGGCGGCAAAACGATCAGAACGCGTGCCCATGGCTCTCAGGCGCTTCAGGTCAGCCTTGAGCTCTGGTTCGGCGCCGCGAGATAAAGATGCGAGTAGATCTTTTATCCATGAGGGAAGCGGTGCAATCCGGTAATGCATCCAGGTACCCTCGCGGCGGGCGACTACAAGTCCTGCATCCTTCATCACGCCCAAATGACGCGACACTTTCGGCTGGATTTCGTCAAGCGCGGCCATGAGTTCGCAAACACAGAGCTCCCCCTTTTTTATCAGCAAAGCAATGATTCGGCGACGTGTCGCGTCTGCCAATATATCGAAGAGAGCTTGCGCTTTCATAGATAAAATATAAGCTATTGCGAATATACGTGTCAACAAATATAATAATCGCCTTATTTAGCTTCCGCTCGACAGTCAGATGACTTTCAATAATCACAAGGAGTAAGTTCATGAGCAAGTCTTTCGCTGAAATTACAAGTGACGTATCCAAGGGTCTCGAATCATTTCGCACCGCCGCACCGGATACGATGCAGGGTTTCAAC
>Ga0172380_10005091_pt1 | contig 16265 bp, 13 predicted proteins | sample Leawe162metaG_FD_119747 | JGI IMG/M metagenome (GOLD analysis project Ga0172380, IMG submission 119747) | Leachate microbial communities from a municipal landfill in Southern Ontario, Canada - Leachate well 162 metaG | ecosystem: Engineered > Solid waste > Landfill > Unclassified | place...
CATTGTATTCGTACTCCTTCAGCAGCGACTTGACGTCCCTGAAAAGCTCGTGGTTCATATCCAGCAGAACCACGACCTTCACCGGAACTGAAAGACGGGAGAGCATGTTGACGGTTGCCTCTGAAAGCGTGTAGTACCTGTCCGGACTGAAATCAAACCGGACCCTGTGCCTGGCCGCGAGGTAATTGGTGGCCACCATCAGCAGTACGGCAAGGGACACCGCCGCCGCCGCGTTGCCGCCGATGATCGCACGCTTTAACCGTATTCTCATTTCATCTCCACAAACGCGATTCCACGGACTTAACCGCCAGGTAAAGGAAAAGTATGGTTCCCGATATGTAAAAATACACCGGCTGGGTGTCGATGACGCCGCGCGAAAAATCAAGAACATGCTGTATGCTGGAGATCTGCGCCACCGTCCTCTCAACCATGGTGCTGCGCAGGGCGTGCTGCAGGCTTTCGCCCAGAAAGGTCACGCCCATCCCCAGGCAGCACAGCACGGCCGCGGCCGCCGCGCTGCCGGTCAGGGAGGACATCAGAAGCCCGAAAGCCGTGTAAAAAGACGCTATGAGCAAAACAATCATCCAGCCGCAGGCCACCGGCTTCAATGCCAGCGGGGCGCCGGCGGCATTGTAGGCATGAAGAATGCCGGCGTATAGCAGGGTCGGGGCCAGCATGAACACCAGGAACATGTAGGCGGCCAGGAACTTTGCCAGGACCACCTGCACGTCGGTCACGGGCGCGGTCATGAGGGTCTCGAAAGTTCCGGAATGACGCTCCTCGGCAAACAGCGCCATCGTAACCAGGACAATCGCCGCCAGCAGGCCCAGCCAGAAATACGCGGAACCGAAGAGCAGGTCGCCGATCCGCAGGGAATCGGTTGCGCTCTGGGCAAGCAGGCGGCAGAAACTGAGGCCGGCCACGAAGTAAAATACCGCCGCAACGACATAGCCGAGCGGGGAGCGGAAATACGCCAGAAACTGCCGGCGTAAAATCTGGAATATGTTTCGCATGCCATTTACCCCATGTTGCCGGTTATCTCGGCAAAAGCGTCTTCAAGTTTTTTGCGCTCGAGCCTTAGCTCGCGCAGCCCCCACCCGTTGCGCGCCGCTTCCGCGTATACCGCGCCGCGGATGTCGGCGCCCGTGTCGCACTCGAGAACGTAGCGGTTCCATTCCTCCCCCGGCCGTTCTCCTTCGGCACTGCGGCAGGGGTTCCAGAACATCCCTGTCACGTGCGGCAGGGCGCGCAAAGCGCCGCCCACCGCGGTGTGCGCGCCCGATATTTCCGCAACGACCATGCTTTTGTTTTTGAGCAGGCCGGTTAAAACCACGGGCGAATCCGAGGCCACGATCCGGCCGTGGTTGATGATCATCACCCGGTTGCATACCGTCTCCGCTTCCGCCAGAAAATGGGTTGAGAGCACCACCGTGTATTTCTGGCCGAGGGTTTTGATAAGCTCGCGCATGTTCCGGAGCTGGTTCGGGTCAAGCCCCGAGGTCGGCTCATCCAGCAGGAGCAATTCCGGCTCGTGGACCAGGGCGTCCGCCAGGCCGATGCGCTGCTGATAGCCGCGCGAAAGGTGCCCAATGATCCGGCCGGAAACATCGTGCAGCCCGCAAAGCGACTTGACCTCGTCGAGGCGGGCGCGCAGCCTGCGCCCCAGGATGCCCTTGATGCGCCCGCGGAAATGCAGGTACTCGCTGACCCGCATCTCCGGATACAGCGCCACCTTCTCCGGCAGGTAGCCTATGCGCCGGCGAACTTCGAGCGAGTGCTCGATCACTGAGAGGCCGTCGATCTGGACGTTGCCGTCGGTGGCCGTAAGGAAGCCTGCCAGGATGCGCAGGGTGGTTGACTTCCCCGCGCCGTTCGGGCCGAGGAACCCGACCATCTCGCCCTGCCGGACTTCAAAGGAAATGCCGTCCACCGCCGTGCCGGACGAAAAACGCCGGGTAAGATTTTCGGCCTTGATAATGATGCGTTTGTCTTTCACACCTGATATTCCGCCCTGCGCATTACGCCGGCCGCAGGCTGCCTTGAAATTTCATGAATCCGTCCCTAATTTACCTTGCCGCAACATATTGATCAATCGTAAAAAAAAGCCATTTCAGCCCGGCGGCGGTGCGGCGCTCAGGCCGCACAAATTGCTTGACCGGCATGAGACAAGGCGGTAGTTATTGGGCAAAGCTACAAGGAGGGCGATCCATGAAAACAACAGCCGCACTGCTGGCCGGAGCACTGCTATTCCCGGCCATCAGCCTCGCCGATACGATTTGCCTGAAGGACGGAACCGTGATGAAGTGCAAGGTCTGCATTTTTTCCAATGACGTTTATTTCCTTGAGCAGAATGCAGGCTGGGAAAACCAGATTCCAGCCGGCAAGATCAAATCAATTGAATTTGACTCCGACACCCGGCGCCGGATTTTACAGCCAATGCGCCAGAACGACGCCGGGCGCGAGGCGCCCGCCCCCAGGCCGATCAAGGAGCCTGCGGACTGCGATTGGTTCAAAACGGCCATGGACTCAAAGCCCGTGACGATGAAGATGTCCGCCATTTCGTCCTCCCGTATTTCAATGGCAGGCAAACTGGTCAAATTTGTGTTCCAGGCCAGGATAGACATGCGCCAGGTCAATGAGAATGTGTTCTCGGCCCGCGTCGTGGACGACGGGTGGGACTCAGTCCTCACCGTTTCATTTGGCAAAGACGGCCTGGACTTCATGGAGCGGGTGGCGGACCGGCAGCGGCGCTACGAGCAGAACATATCCACCAAATACACTTGCTACGGGATAGTCATGGACGACGGCATGAAAATGAACCTTTCGCACAATTCCTACATGATCGGCGATGTTTTCCTGGTCGGAAGGACCACAAAAAAAACGATGGGCGGCGAGTCCAGTATATCCTGGTAACGATTGCTTCCCCCCCTCCGGCGCGATGCCCGCGCCATTATCCATGCCAATTTTGAGATAGGTTCTTGACTTCATGGGCGCAATGCCTACGATTGCATCTGCTGCGAACGGGTACCCTTCGCATATGGGCAACCGGCTGCCGGATTGTATCCCGGCACATCCGGCCGCGGCAGGAGTTTTTCATGGCTGATTTCATCGTCATTCCCGCGATCGACCTGCGCTCCGGCAGGTGCGTCCGCCTCCGGCGCGGCATTGCTTCCGAGGAAACTGTTTATGACACCGACCCGCTCAAGGTTGCCTTGCGATGGGAACAGGCCGGGGCTGCGTGCATCCACGTCGTGGACCTCGACGGAGCCTTCGCCGGCAGCCCCCGGCAGACCGCCATGGTGATCAAAATTGCGGCCGCGGTCAAAATACCGGTAGAGGCCGGGGGCGGGCTGAGAACGAAAGACCATATCAGGAAGCTGGTCGAAAGCGGCGTGGCCAGGGCTATCATTGGCACCGCCGCCTGCGAATCCAGGGAATTCACGGTCGGGCTGATCGGGGAATTCGGCCCGGCCCTGGCCATGGCGGTGGACGCGCATGACGGCCTTGTCCAGACCGCGGGCTGGACCAGCACCTCGGCGGTCCGGGCGATCGACCTGGCGGAACGCCTCGACCGGGACGGCGCCCGGACCCTGATTTACACCGATACCGGCCGGGACGGCATGCTGAGCGGCCCGAACATCCCGGCCATTGAAAAATTATGCGGCCGCGTGCGCTGCAGCGTCATCGCGTCCGGCGGGGTGTCCGCGCAGGAGGATATTGACAGGCTGCGGGCGCTCTCCCTGCCCAACCTCGGCGGCGTGATCGTCGGCAAGGCCCTGTATGAAGGCAAGGTGGATTTATGCAAAAACAAACCGGTTAATAAATCATGAAAAACAAAGCCGACAGCATGATGGAAGTCAAGACAACGCGCCTCGCCAACGGAGTCCGGGTGGTCACCGCGGCCATGCCGCGCGTGCAGAGCGTGGCGATCGGGGTATGGGTGGGCGTCGGCGGAAGGTATGAGTCGCGCAAACTCAGCGGCATCAGCCATTTCATCGAGCACCTCCTTTTCAAGGGCACTGAAAAACGCACGGCGCGCGACATTTCCCAGGCGATCGAGGGCCGCGGCGGATTTTGCAACGCCTTCACCCAGGAGGAGGCCACCTGTTTTTACGCGCGGGTGGCCTTTGACCATGCCTGGAAAGCCCTGGATATCCTGTGCGACATGTATCTCCATCCCCGCTTCGACCAGTCCGATATTGACCGCGAGCGCGGGGTGATCATCGAGGAGATCATGATGTACCGCGACCAGCCGGAGCACGTCGTGCACGAGATGCTCCTGGAAAACATGTGGCGCGAGCACGAACTGGGCTGCCCGCTGATCGGGTCGCCGGAAACACTCAAGAGCATCGCCCGCGACCAGGTCCAGGCCTTTAAAAGAAAAAAATACGTTCCGGAGGCGACCGTGTTCGCCTTCACCGGGAAGGTCGCCCACGAGGATTGCGTGCGCGAGGTGTCCAGGCAGATGGGGCGCCTCCGCCCGGCCCCGGCCCCTTCCTACCGGCTCGTGGACTCCGGCGTGGCCCAGAACGCCCTTGCCCTGAAATCAAAGGAAATCGAGCAGACGCACATGGCCCTTGGCTTCAGGATTTTCGGGCGCCACGACAAGCGCCGCTACGCCCTGAAGGCGCTCAACGTGATCCTCGGCGAAAACATGAGCTCCCGCCTTTTCCAGACCATCCGCGAAAAGCACGGCCTGGCCTACTCCATCGGGTCCGGAGCGCAACTTTTCGCCGAAACCGGCGCCCTGGTCATCAGCGCCGGACTGGACCGCAACCGCAGGGCAAAGGCCGTTGACCTTGTCTTCAAGGAGCTGCAGAAAATAAAAAACGAGGAGGTCGGCGCCAGGGAGCTGAACCTCGCCCGGCAATACATCGTCGGGCACCTGCGCCTCGCCCTCGAAAGCCCCCTGGGGCAGATGATGTGGGCCGGCGAACACCTCCTCCACTACGGCTCCGTGATCGCGCCGGAAGAGGTTGTCGAAGCCATAAATGCCGTCGGGGCGGAGGATATCCAGAAGGCGGCGGCGGCCGTTTTCAAGGAACGCAACGCCACACTCTCGCTGCTCTCGCCGGGAATTTCAGAGCAGGAGAAAAGCGACCTGGCCCAGAAACTTAAAGAGCTGGCCTGATCCGCCGCGGCGAGCAAAAGGAGTAATCAAATGACCAGAAAAATCATATTGGCCGTTCTCGCGCTTTGCGTTGTCGCCGTGGCCGGATTGCAGCTGTTCCTTTCCTATGGCCTGACCGACTCCCTTCGCAAGTGGGTTATCCCGTCCCTCAAGTCCAAATACAACGCCGATGTTTCCGTGGCCAGGATCAGCGTCAACCTCCTCGGCGGCTCGCTCGGCGTCCATGGCATCAAGGTTGCCAACCCGCCCGGTTTCGACGAGCCGCTCATGCTTTCCGCCGGCGAGTGCAGGCTCAGGGTCGGGCTGCCGGCCCTGCTCAAATCGCTCAGCGCCGACATACGGCACGCCGCGCTCAAAGACGTGATATTCACCGTCGCGCGCGGGCGGAACGGTTCCCTCAACATCGAGCCGGTGCTGAGCGCCATGCAAACCATGAAGGATTCCGCCCCGGCGCGCGGCGGCGCCCCTTCCGGGGGCGGGTCCGGCGGCGGCGCGCGGGAAGTGCTGCCGAATGTGATCATTAAAAAAATGGAAATGGAATCCAGGCTCGATTACCTGGACTGGCAGGCGGGGCAGCCTTTCAGGCTGAGCATTGAGCTCAACCTGCTGCTCAACAACATCGCCAACTTCGGTTTGGACGACTCGCTCTCCGGGACGATCAACCTCCACGGGAACATTCTTGAAGGCGGTCGTAAATGCGCCTTTGACCTGAACGGCCGCATCGCCCCCGTTTCCGATCCCCTGCAGGCGTCCTTTGAGCTGGCCGGATCAATGCAAACGATCGAGCTAAAAGCTTTCAAGGGCCTGATCGAAAAAGTCGGGCTTGAGGACGGGAAGGCTTCCGGCACTATCACCCTCGCCTGCCGCAACGGCAGGTTTGACCCGGAAAAATCAATGCTCCGCCTCAAGCTGAGCGATCTTGTTCCAACGAAGGAAAAGGCCGACAGAATGGGCAATATTCCCATGCCCTCCATCCTCAACCTGGTGGTGCCCATAGATGGATCCATCGCAAATCCCAGGGTTGATTTTCCCGCGGCCTTCCTGAAGTCCATGACCAGCGAAGACGCCGTCAATTCAATCCTCCAGAACATCATCGACAAGAAGGGTAAAAAGGCGGACGGCGCCGTAAATGACAGCCGGGAATCTACCGGGGCTGACGCCAAAAAATCCGGCGCACGCGGCCTGCTCGATGAAATACTGGGCGGCGCAGGCAAATAGGAATTAATCGCCCCGGGCTTGCCGCCGCGCGGGCTGACATACCTGGAAAAGCCAACAGTGAACAGCATCCAACAGCCTATGGAAGCATACGTAAATGACCGGGTTTCGCCGGCCTGGATCTGGACAGCTTGGGCGCTGGCGCTCGTGGCCGTGATGCTGCTGGTGGCCGCCAACCTGGTGTTCGGCAACCTCAATCAGGACGAGGGCTGGTATCTATATGCCGCCTGGCAGGTTTTCTCCGGCAAAATGCCCTACCGCGACTTTGCCTTCACGCAGGGGCCCGTGCTGCCGTGCTTTTACGCCCTTTTTTACCCCGCGATACAGTCGGGAGGGCTGGCCGCCGGGCGCCTGGTCACCGCCGCCCTCGCCCTGGCCGGCACCCTAATCGCCGCTGGCCTTGCCGGGCGCATCGCCCCGCCCGGCCGGGCGCGCCTGGCCGCGGCCATGGTGTTTGCGCTGGCGCTGGTCAACGTCTACCAGGTCTATTTCTGCACGGTTGTCAAAACCTATTCGCTTGCCTTGTTTTTCATAACCGCCGGCTTCCTGGCGCTCCATTGTGCCCTGGAGCGGCGCAGCGGCATCCTCACAATGATCGCGGCGGCACTGCTCGCGCTGGCGGCCGGCACGCGCTCTTCGGCCGCCCTCGCCTTGCCGGTTGTCCTGTTCCTGCTCTGGCTTAAAAGGAATCAAATCGGATTCGCCGGATGGATTTATTTCATTTTCGGCGGCGGACTTGCTGCGGCCCTGATAACGCTTCCGTTCCTGATGGAATCCCCTCACAATTTCATCTACTTTGCCGGCCGATTCCACACGCTCCGGGAACAGGGCTCGGCGGCCTCGGTCCTGGTCCTCAAGGCCGGTTTCCTTTCGCGGGTTTTCCAGGCATACTTCGTCTGCTTCGCCGTCTGGGTGGCGGCCATCGCAATGCGGATGGCGCGCGCGGCGGGCGGCAATAACGCGCCGGCCCCGGCGGCGGGCGACCGGGCCGCATCCTCCCTCCTCCGCGCCGCAATCTGGATAAGCGCGCTGGCAATATCCATCGTTCACCTCGGCGCCCCCTTCCCATACGATGACTACCAGGTTTTCATCTATCCCCTGTTCGCCATCGCGGCCGCCCTGATGCTCGTGGAGCAAGCGGGCGCGCGCGGCGGACAATGGGCACTGGCGGCCGTGCTTGGCCTCTGCCTTGTGGCCTCGTTTTCTTCGCCCGTAAACCAGGAATGGATCATTGAAAAAAGGGAATTGATCTGGTGGCGCACGAAGGACAAGCCTCCCATCGTGAAGCTTCGCGAAACCGCCCGCCTGGTCAAATCCATGTCGGGCCCTGAAGACCTGCTGCTGACCCAGGATCCTTACCTCGCGGTCGAAGCCTGCCGCCGCCTGCCGCACGGCCTGGAAATGGGGCAGTTCAGTTATTTCCCCGGCCTGGAAGACCATCAGGCCGATGCCATGAACGTGCTCAACCGCAACACATTTGCCGCGCTGCTCAAAAAATGCGATGCGCCCGTCGCCGCCCTCAGCGGCTATGCCTTCGCCATCCAATCGCCGCAAATCACGCCGATTCCGGCCGAAGACAGGGCCTTTTTTGAAGGGATCGTCGCCGGGCGCTACGAGGCCGCCGGCGCCGTGGCCGGCTTCGGCCAGGCTGCAACAGAGCTGCGCCTGTTCCGCAAGCGCGGGGATCCCGCGCAACAAGCCGGGCAGAAAATCACTGAAACTGAATGAAGCCGCCGGGACAACCGGCAATTTTTAAAAGGGAGATGACAAAGGCATGAAAGTAGGACTGATCGGACTGCAGCAATCCGGAAAAAAAACATTTTTTTCCCTCATGACGGGTCGGAAGAATGCCGCCCAGATAGCGCGCAAGGAAGGCGAGGCGCTGGAAGGCATCGCGCCCATCCGCGACAGGCGCGTTGACGTACTGGCAGGCATGTTCAAGCCCGAAAAAGTCAAGTACGCCGAAAACACGATCGTTCTCTGCCCGGAAGTCGACCCCAAGGACCAGAAACGCCTCTGGCTGGAAAGCGCCCGGCGCTGCGACCTGCTCTGCATCCTCGTCCGCGCCTTCACATCCGACGAGGTTTTTCACCCGCTCGGCGATGTGAACCCGGAGCGCGACCGCCAAACCCTGGAGTCGGAAATAGTTTTCGCCGACCTTGAGGCCATCGAAAAAAGACTTGAACGCATCGGGCGCGAGAAAAAGGCCGGCCTTTCACCCCAGCAGGAATTGGAGGAAAAAACCCTGCTCAAGGTCAAGGAAGGCATTGAAAAAGAGATGAAAATCTGCGCGCCGGCCCTGGACAGGCAGGCCCAGGATGCCATCAGGAGCCTTGGGCTTCTTACCCTTAAGCCCTTCATCACGGCCTATAACGTCGACGAAAATGAAATCGGGCACAAGCCCGGACAGAAAAGCGATTCCGCTTTTTACATCTCCTGCCGCATCGAGGAGGAAATCATGGCCCTGGACAAGGCTGAGGACCGGCTTGCTTATTTAAAGGACTTGGGCCTGGAGGCCTCCGGCCTGGACCGGATGAACCAGGCGGCCTACGACACGATGGGCCTGATGTCGTTTTATACCGTCGGCGAGGATGAAGTCCGCGCCTGGACAATCCGCAAGGGCACGCCGGCGCCGGAAGCGGGCGGAAAGGTTCACACGGATATCCAGCGCGGTTTTATCCGGGTGGAGATAATCAAGTATGACGAACTGGTCGCCGCAGGCGGGGAATCCGCCGCAAAAGCCCAGGGCAAGATGCAGCTGAAGGGGCGCGACTACGTCCTGGAAGACGGCGACATCTGCCACTTCCGCTTCAACGTCTGAACTGAAACAGGCTGGATCCCCGTGAAGCACCCCGCGGTCCCGACTCGAAGAGGTCGGGACGGGGCATCTTTGGTAGGGCGACGGCCTCCGGGCCTACTCCGCCGTAGTAAAGCCCTTGGCTACGAAGGCTGGACCGCGCCGCAGCAGGGCGGGACGCCCTTGCCCTACCTTGGCATTCATCCCTGTGGCAACCTACTCCGCCCAAGGGGCTACGACCTTCCTTCGCCCACCGAAGCGGGCTACGCGAAGGCGGGAGGTCAAGAGCCACAGGGCTTTCTGGCGAAGAAGTGTCAAAACCGGCGCCCGGACGCGAGCCGCCGCTTCTATTTCTTGTCCGCGGCCTTGGCCGGCGTTTCACCGGCAGGCTTATCCCCGGCTTCACTGGCGGGCGGCTTTTCACCGGCCGGCGCCATAGGGAATGCATTCATTGGACGAGGCTTGAGCTTGAGGCCTTCGCCTTCCTTGGTAAATTCTATTTTCGCGCCGGATTTAAGCTTCTCAACCAGGCCTTCGAGCTTTTCCTGCACCTGGCGGCTCTTCAAACGGAAGGCGATTTGTCCCTTGACGTCCTCAAACGGCACAGTCCGCGCGGCATTGTGGCCGGTGTTCTGGATGATGTGGAAGCCGAACTCAGTTTCCACCACGCCGCTGATCTCGTTGCTCTTCATGGAGAAGGTCGCCTGCTCGAAGGCCGGCACCATGTTGCCGCGCGGGAATTCGCCCAGGCTGCCGCCGCGGGCCTTGCTGGGACAGTCGGAGTTTTCCTCGGCCAGCTTTGCGAAATCGCCGCCCTTGTCCAGCTTTTTGCGCAGGTCTTCCGCCTTTTTCTTCTTGGCTTCCTTCTTGGCGGCATCATCGCCGGCGTCAACCGCCACGAGAATGTGCCTGGCGCTAACCGTTTCCGGCATCTCGTAATTTTTCTTGTTGTCGTCGTAATAGGCCCTGATTTCCTGGTCGGTCGGCGGGGCAATTTTAAGGAGCTTCTCTATCTTGACCTGCTCGCCAACGTCCCGCTCGAAATTTTCCCGGGTGATGCCGTTCTGCTTGAGAAAGTCCTCCAGCTTCATTTTCTGCGGCAGGGTCGCCTCAAAGCCGGCCACTTCCTTTGCAATCTCCTCGGGCGTAACCTTGATTTTTTCACGCTCGCATTCGGCGCCAATGAGCTTCCTGACAACGATTCCCTCGAGGATTTGCGGCTTGACGTGCTTGAGCATCGCCTCAAACTGCTGGGCGGAATTAGGCGAGCGGTTTTTCATCATCTGCCTGATCTGGCCGATCTCGCCGTCAAGGTCGGCCTGGGTAACGGGCGCGCCTTCAACCTTCACCAGCACCGTTTCCGGGGCAAGCGGTACTTCGGGAGTTGCCTCTTTCAGCTGGGCCGGCTGGCCCGCTTCGGGCGCCTGGGCGGCTTTAGGAGCTTCGGAGGCCTTGTTCTTAGCGTCGCCTTCGGCAAGCGCCGGGGCGGTGAAAAATGCGGCCGAGCACAAGCACAATCCGGCAAAAACGATCGTCTTCAAGCAGTTCATCGGGCCTCCTGTTATTTGTATCGCTGACGCAGTTCTCAGAAACATCCGCTAAAATGGACTTTTGGCCGCCCTTTGTCAAATGCAATTATGCACCGGCCGAAATACCAGCCCCGCCGGCCGGAGGCGCTGCCTTTTCATGTTGCTTCAAGGGTTGAAAATCCCTATTTTCACGTGATGCCGTCACACGGCTCCGCCCCGGCTGCGGGCATGAACACTGTTAAAGGCAGCGCTTACGTGAGGCACAGACATGATTATATGCATTGACAAGGCAATGGTCCTTAAAGACCGCCATGGCGCTCCGGTCGGCCGCCTGACCCTGCGCGCGGAAGACGAAACCGGAACGGTGGAAATGGCCCTGGTCAAAAAAATCTCGCCCCGGCGGGCTTGCTTTTCCGGCGGCAAGTGGCGGGCCGATTTGAGCTGGGAAGAAGCTCCGGATGATTTCGCTAAAATCTGCCTGAGCGTTTCCGGGCGCACCGGCGCCGGCAAACTGAAAAGAATATTCCTGAAGCTCACGCCATCCGCGGGCGGCGGGGCCCTGGCGCGCGGCGCGCGGTCGCTTTTCATCGGGACCGGGATGAACAACCCCGACGGAGTTTTCAGCCTGGCCGGTCGCAGGACCAACGCCTCCTCGCTCCTGGCGCTTGCCTACAATCCGTCTTCGGCCAAAGCGCTGCTGGCCGGCATCGGGGCGCCGGCGGAGGATTTTTCGGAATTCAAGGCCTATGCCGGCGGGCTTGAGGCGGGGTTTGCCCCCATGATGAGCCTGCGGGCGCCACGCAGGTATGAAATTGTCATGGCGGAAGGCAGCGACCCTTTCAGGCTCCTGGAAACCTACGGCGGCCACCTGGCCCGCAGCGCCAGAAAGAACCAGGAAATCTGCACCGGCTGGAACTCGTGGGACTATTACGGCGGAGCAGTGTCCATGCGGGACATACTCTCCGAACTGGATGCCATCAACGGCTCTCCCCTGAAAGGCAAGCTGAAATACTGCGCGATCGACATGGGCTGGGCTTGCGCCTGGGGCGACTGGAAGCCGAACCGCAAGTTCCCGGCCGATTTTAAAGCCATTGCCGACGCAATCAGGAAGAAAGGATTTGTGCCCGGCATCTGGTTCGCCCCGCTGCAGTGCAGCATCTACACCGGCCTGGCCCGCTTCCGCCAGGACCTTTTCATAAAATCGGCGTCCGGGTCTCCTGAAATGTTCAAGGAGGGCGTCCTGCTCGATTTCACCCTGCCGGAAGTGCAGGACATGCTCCGCAGCTGGTTCGGCGCGGCGCGCCGCGCCGGCTTTGAGCTTTTCAAAATAGACTACATTTACAAGAATTACCTCCAGAAAATCGAACAGGCCTCTGACCCCGCGCGCGGCCGGGCCGGCATGGTCCGCGCCGGGCTGGGCGCAATCCGAGACGCGGTCGGGGACGACGCCCACATCCTCAACTGCGGCGCGCCGGCCGAGGCCGCGCTGGGCCTGGCCGACAGCTCCCGCGTCTCGGTGGATATCCACGCGTTCTGGGGGCACGTCCGGCACAACGCAACCCAGATCGCCGTCAAGCTCTGGCAGAACGGCCGGCTCTGGACCATCGACCCGGACTTCGCCCTGGCCCGTTCCGCCGCGACCAGCAGCGACCGCTTCCTGAACTACATTTACCAGAAACAGCCCCTGCAAAATGACGGCAATTTCTGGATGGCCGGCGAAGAGGCCTCATTTTCCGAGCTGCAGACTTTGCTGGCGCTGGTGCACATCGCGGGCGGAAACGTTTTCGTCGCCGATTCCATCCGCCGCCTCAACCGCAGAGGCATCCGGGCTCTCAGCCGCCTTTTCCCGCCGCTCCAGGGCGGGACGACCGCCCTCGACCTGTTTGCGGGTTACGAAACGGCGCCGCGCTTCTGGGCCAACCGCTCCGGCGCATTAAACCGGCTTGCGATCTTCAACTGGGATGACCACCCCTGCCCGATCCATGTCCCGCGCGGTGTAAACCTGCCCGCGCGCGGGCGCAACCTGCTTACGGGGCGCAAGGTACCGGTTTCAAGCCGGACCGTCATGCCGGCGCGCTCCGCGCTGCTGCTCGACATCTGAAGCGCCGTATTTTTCAAGTCGCCTTGCGCAGGTGCGAAGGGGGTATTTTGAGGATAAGGCGGTACTTGGCCACCGTGCGCCGGGCGATTTGCAGCCCCTGCGCCCGCAGGCGCTCGAAGATCTCCTGGTCCGAAAGCGGCCGGGAAGGATCCTCCTCGGCCACCAGCCCCGCAATGAGGTCCTGGGCCGCCTTGTTGGAGACGGATTCGCCGTTGCTGGTCTTGAGGCCGGGCGTAAAAAAATATTTCATCTCGAAGACACCGGCCGGGGTTTTCATGAACTTGTTGGCGACGCAGCGGCAGACCGTGGTTTCGTGCAGCCCGACCTGCCGCGCCACCTCCGCCATGGTCAGGGGCCTGAGATGCGAAACGCCGCTGTCAAAAAAGCCGCTCTGGACCTTGACGATCTCCTCCGCCACCCGCCGCATGGTGCGCTGGCGCTGGTCAATGCTACGCATGAGAAAAAGCCCGGCGCTGACCTTGTTCCGGATGTACTTCTTCACTTCCTCGGTGCTGCCGGCTTCGGCCATCAGCTGCTGGTAGTACCGGCTGATGCGCAGCTGCGGGATGCGCTCGTCGTTCAAGTGCACGCGGTAGCCCTGCTCGCCCTTCTCGACGATGATCTCGGGAATGATGTATTGCGCCGTGTCGCCGCCGAAGGCGCGCCCCGGGCGCGGCTCGAGCGTCGCAATGACCTTGGCCGCCTGGCGGACCTCGTCCGCCTGAACGCCGAGCGCCTTGGCGATTTCGGGATAATTTTTCGCAGCGAGCCGGTCGAGGTGCCCGCCGACAATCTGCCCCGCCAGGGCGGAATCCTGGCCCAGGCGCTGGAGCTGGATCAAGAGGCACTCCTTCAAATCGCGGCCGCCGACTCCCACGGGATCGAAATCCTGGATGACGGCGAGAACGTCATAAAACAGCTCCTTCTCATATCCCGCGGACTCGGCCAGCGCCCCGATATCCTGGGTCAGATAGCCATCCTCGTTGATGCTCCCGATGATCAGCTCGCCTATCCGGCGGTCGCGCTCGGAGAAATTCATGAAAGACAGCTGGCCGACCAGGTGCTCCTGGAGCGATTCTTCCCGGGTTTTGATGTCGATGGCGTACCTGCGCCGTTTCTCGGCGCTGTCGTCTTCCGGCTCGTATTCCCGCATGAAATAATCGTAGGTCTCCCGGTCCAGGCGCATGAGGACATCGAATTCCTCCTTGAATTTCAGCTCCTTTTCGTCCGGATGGCTTTCAACCGGCACCTGCTGGTCGAGCGAAACGGCGTCGCCGCCCCTTTCTTCCAGGACCGGGTTCTGCTGCAGCTCCTTCTGGATCAAGGCGCGCAGCTCCAGCACCGGCACCTGCAGAAGCTCGAGGGACTGCCGCAGCTGGGGCGCCATGGTCTGGATCTGACGCTGGTCCTGAATCAGCGATAGCGTCTGGTTGTTCATCAATCAATATCCTTCTTTTAAAATATAACTGCGCTTTGCCCGGCGCGCAAGCCATTTCAGGGCATGATGAATTTGCTGGCAATCGCGGCCGGGCGCGCCTATATTCATGCCCGGTTTGGAAGGGCGCGCCGCCTGCCGGCAAGAACGCGCCACGGTAAAAATTCAGCGCATCCGGCAACCCGCATGGCAGGCATTTCCGCCAGCCGGACGCGGGCGGCGGTGTATCAAAACATGAAAATCTGCATCCTGGCGAGCGGAAGCTCCGGCAACTGCATTTATCTGAGCTCGCCGCAGGCGCAAGTTCTGGTCGATGCAGGCCTGAGCGCCCGCGAAACGTGCCGCCGCCTTGCCTTAATCGGGGCGGCCGCTGAAAACATATCCGCCATCTGTTTGACCCACGAGCACTCCGACCACACCGCCGGGCTGGCGGTCCTGCACCAGCGCTACGGCATAAAACTCTACGCCAACTCCGGCACAATCGAGGGTGTGCTCCGCGACAACAAGCTGAACGCGCTCAAGTGGAACGTCTTTTCCACCGGATCTGAATTCGAGATCGGCGACATGGTTTTCCGCCCCTTCCCCGTGCCCCACGACGCTTGCGAGCCCGTGGGCTTCGTGGTCCAATGCGCTCAAACCAGGCTGGGAATCGTAACCGATATCGGCTCTGCAACCCACCTCGTCCGCGAGCACCTGCGCGATTGCCGGGCCCTGATCATCGAGGCCAACCACGACGAATACCTGCTCTCCGGGGCCAAAAGGCCCTGGATGCTCAAGCAGCGCATCGCCGGCCGGCACGGCCACCTGTCCAACGCGCACGCCGCCCGCATGATAACCGAAATCATATCTCCCCGGCTCGCGCAGGTGTTCCTGTGCCACCTCAGCCTGGAATGCAACCGGCCGGAGCTGGCCTTGAAGGAAGTCCAAAAAGCCCTCGCCGGCGCCGGGCGCAGCGACATCCGGGTCAAGCTGACTTATGCCGGCCAAATCAGCGAAACATGGTCGGATGACCAGCCGCAAAAAGAAATCTAAAACATTCTCTGGACTAATGGCTTTTTTTTGATAAATTGCCCGCATTGGTATACAAATGGCGAAAAAACTTGAGAAAAAAATAGCCCTTGTTACCGGCGCAGCCCGCGGGATCGGCCGGGCCATAGCCGAAAAAATGGCTGCCGAGGGAGCCGATTTGGCCCTGTGCGACTTGAACCGGGACTGGCTGGCGGAAAGCATCGGAGCTTGTGCGGCAAAAGGATGCAGGGCAGAAGGTTACGCCGTAAACGTCAGCCTGGCCGCCGATGTACAGAAAACGGTTGAGGCCGTGGTGAAAGACTTCGGCCGGATTGACATTCTTGTCAACAACGCCGGCATCACGCGCGACGGTTTTATGCTCAGGATGTCGGAACAGGACTGGGACGAGGTGATGAACGTCAACCTCAAGGGGGCTTTCCTTTTCACCAAGGCGATTTCAAAGGTCATGCTGAAGCAGCGGTCCGGGGCGGTGATCAACATGGCCTCGATTATAGGCTTGATCGGCAACGCCGGGCAGTGTAATTATGCGGCTTCAAAAGCGGGCGTGATTGCGCTGACCAAGTCGGCGGCGCGGGAGCTGGCTTCGCGCAACATAAGGGTGAACGCGGTTGCGCCGGGCTTTATCATGACCAAGATGACGGAAAGCTTGCCCGAGGATATTCGCAATAAAATGTTGGATGCCATTCCCCTGAAGCGTTTTGGCTCCCCGGATGACGTGGCTGAGGCGGTTCTTTTCCTCGCAAGCGAAGCCGCGGCCTATGTCACCGGCCAGGTCATAAGCGTCAACGGCGGGATGGTAATGCAGTAAATATGCCGCAGGCTCCCTGCCCTTCAAACGGCCGGGCATTCGGCTGCGGTGGAAAAACAGGAGGACAACAATGGCGCTTGAAGATAAAGTGCGCGACATTATCGTTGAACAACTCGGGGTAAACGCCGAGCAAGTTACCCCTGAAGCCTCGTTCATCGAGGACCTGGGAGCGGATTCGCTTGATACCGTCGAGTTGGTTATGGCCTTTGAAGAGGAATTC
>Ga0172380_10005092_pt1 | contig 16262 bp, 16 predicted proteins | sample Leawe162metaG_FD_119747 | JGI IMG/M metagenome (GOLD analysis project Ga0172380, IMG submission 119747) | Leachate microbial communities from a municipal landfill in Southern Ontario, Canada - Leachate well 162 metaG | ecosystem: Engineered > Solid waste > Landfill > Unclassified | place...
ACGAACCGTCTCGATCTTAAACTCACGGGTAAAACGTCTTCTCTTTGAAACCATGACAGTCCTCCTGGTGCTGTTGTAGCAGCTTTTCGGACTGTCCACAATTCCGGGGGAAGGTCAAGATATCATCGCGCACGTCAAATTCAATTCGTACAGCATTCCCCTTGTCGTTCATGGTGTTCATTCTTTTACTCCTTCCGCTAAAAGAAAGGCTCGTGCATCTTCAACCTAACAGGGCTTTGCATCCCATGATAGGGAATGGAGCATCGCTCAATATGCCACCGATAAAGACATGAGAGACCGCATTACCGTACCGTCATTCCGGCGAAGGCCGGAGGTAAGCGAGCGGAGCGAGACTCCGATCCAGGGCCGTTTGCTTCTTCTGGATCCCGGCTTTCGCCGGGGTGACGACGCACAAGATCAAGGCACAGAAAAACTCCCTCTCCCCCGGCGGGAGAGGGCTGGGGAGAGGGGGAACTTGCCAGTGTGAGGCCATCTGCAATTTCACCCACCCCTCGGTCCCCTCCCGTCGAGGGAGGGGAAGCATGTTGTGGCAAGCACCAACTTCCCCACAAAAAAAACCGGCGGCCCGGAATATTCCGAACCGCCGGCTAAGGCAGGAGACTTGGGCTAAAAAGCTTACCGCTTGATGTTGATCAAATCCGCCAGCATCTCGTCGGTGGTGGTGATGATCTTGGAGTTGGCCTGGAATCCGCGCTGGGTGGTGATCAGCTTGACGAACTCCGCGCCCAGATCGACGTTGGACTGCTCCAGCGAGTTGGGCGAGATCGTGCCCAGGCCGTTGGTTGCCGGCGGACCGGTAATGGGCGCGCCGGACTCACTGGTTTCCCGGAATATATTGCCGCCCTCCTTGCTGAGCCCGGCCAGGTTGTTGAAGCTGGCCAGAGCCACCTGGGCCCTTTCCAGAACCTGTCCGTTGGAGTAGTTGCCGGTGATGACCCCGTCGGTGTCCACGGAAACCGACTGGAGAAAGCCCGCGGCAAACCCGTTCTGATCCTGAAAGATGGTGGTGGAGCTGTTGGCATACTGGGTGGTGGACAACGCCTCGGTGCTGAAATTGATGCTCATCGTGTCCCCGGTCAGACTGCCATCTTCGCCGCTGGTGTCGGCGGCAATGGTGGTAAAGAGACCGGCACCAAAAGGAGATGCGTTATCAAAAGGTACCCCCACCGGAAGATCAGGATTTGTTATCGAGGTGATTTCCAGCTGGCTGTGATACCCGGTGGCGGCAACCTCATCGGCCACCCGATCGGTGAGCACCAGACGCCCTGCGCCATCAACGGAGGCCTCGGCTTGAAACGTATCTTCCAACCAGGAAAGCAGATCCTGCATGGTGGGAGGACTATTGGGCGCGGTGAGCGGCGAGCCAAAGTCTGTGCCTGCCGTAAAGGTTGCATTCACGGGAGTGTTGTCTCCCCGTACTCCGACAAAAGTCAGGGCATCCGTAGAGGTAAGGGCGACCCCCGCACTGTCGAACACACTGGTCAAGGGCGTACTGGCGGTGATCGGCGTTGAGCCGGGAAAGGTCGTGGTGGCCCGAGCCGTGGAGACCACCTGCTGTTTCGCGGTGGTGACATTAAAGGTATTGGTGGTGGCGTCGCTGGCGCCAAAGGGATTCACCCCGGCGCTGAAGGTAAAGGTGGTCACGGCCAGACCGCTGGCGCCGCCGGTGGCATCGGTCATCTTGATCCGTCCCATGGCGTCGATGGTGGAGGTGACATTGAAGGTGGTATCCAGGACATCGAGCAGATCCTGCACCTTGTCGGTGGCCGCCAAGGTATAGGTGCTGTTCACTGCAGCGCCGCTGTTATCATAGCCGGCAAAGGTCACCACCGCCGGAGTACCGGTGTCGACCAGGGTACCGGCGCTGTCATACACCGTGTTCCAGAGGGTTTCCTTGGTAATGGGCGTCGAGGTGCCTGCGGTGGCATAGGCTGCGCCGCCGCTGACCAAAACCTGGCTGACCGCAGTGGCCTGACCGCTGTACCGGGCGCCGAGGTTGAGCTCGATCATCTGGTTGGTGGTCGCGCCGGTGAAGTTCGCGGCAAAGGAGTAGTACTGGTCCGTGTTCCCCAAGGTAAGCAGATTGGTGCTCTGGGCCGGGTCCACCTCGGCGTCGGGCGGCACGTTCCAGGCGGTGATATTACTGATGGCGCCGGAGGTGGAAAAATCCAATACCCCATAGAGCAGAGCGCCGGCCCCCTTGTGGTTCTCGTAGTTGTAGGTGGTATCCGGGGTGTAGATGGAAGCCTCGTCGTTGGTGCCGTCCAGGGCGCCGGTGGTGTCACGGCCGGTGCTTAGCATCCGGTTGTCCTCGCTGGGTTCGCAGGTGACCAGGAACTCCCACTGGTTATCCTCGGTGGTGCGGTCGAAATACACGGTGAGGTCATGGCTCGCACCCACGGAGTCATACACCTTGATGGCGGTGGTGTACTCGTAGGCTGCGGCGTCGATGGGAGAGGTGGGCACGGGCAGCGCGGGGTTGGTGCCGTTCCAGGCGTCAAACAGCCGCTGCTCGGTGGTTTCGTTGTTCTTCCGGGAATCCACGTTGGCTATAACCTGGATACCGGTGGTTGCAACCGGGGGGGTGGTCTTGCCGAGGTTGATGTCGCCGATGGTGCCCTGCCGCTCACCGGAGGTGGTGTCCAAGGTCCACCCCTGGACAAAATTGCCGGTGGGGTTGACCAGATAGCCCTCCTTATCGAACCGGAATTCTCCTGCCCGGGTGTACATATCCGCCTCGGCGCTGCCAGCGGCCCGCAGCATGAAGAAGCCCTGGCCGCCGATGGCCAGATCGGTGGCGGTGGAGGTGGACTCAAACGAGCCCTGGGCAAAGATGCCGTCGATGGTGGTCATGGTCACACCGCGTCCGACCTGGGCCGCGCCCGCGGCTGTGGCCACGCTCTGGGACAGAACATCCTGAAAGGTCGCCCGGCTTGATTTGAAGGCGATGGTGTTGACGTTGGAAACGTTATCACCCAAAACGCTCATGGCGTTGCCCATGGTGCTGAGACCACTGATACTTGCGTACAACGAACTTGAAACACCCATGTCCCTACCTCCTGTTTCCTTGCTCTCTGATTTTACCCGGCATCACTGAACTACCAGGATATCGCCGACATTCATCGTTACAGTCTTATCCACCGTTACCTGGGCCACGCCGCCGTCGAAATTCACGCCGGTGACCTTCCCGGTTGTCCGGTAATCAACATCAACCTCCTGCCCCAAGGCATTCATGGCCTTGACAACGTAGGAGTACTGTCCATCAGGCACCACCGTGCCGCTGGGGGTTTTCGCATCCCAACTCAAGTCATGCACGCCGGACTCGGCATACCCAAGATCAACCGTATCCACCATGCGGCCTGCCGCATCGTAAATCTCCACCTTGCAGGAGTCAGCGGCATCGGCCAGGGTGTATTGGGTGGTGGAAACAGCACCCCCCACCACGCCCATGGTATTGCCGGTCCCCTGCACCTCCTTGCCGATCAGGGTCAGGAGCTGGAGATTGTTCTGCGAGGTCTGGTACTCAAGCAGTTTCTCCATGTTGTCGGACATCTTCATGGTGGCTTCCATATTGGAAAACTGGGCGAGTTGGGAAGCCATTTCCGTACTGTCCATGGGCTCCAGAGGATCCTGATGCTGCATCTGGGTGATGAACAGGGTCATGAAATCGCTGCGATCCAGGGTTTTCTTGCCCACGGTCTTCATGGTCGTGGTGTCCTGGGTGGGCAGGGTCGCGGTGGTGCTTGCTGTGGTTGTCATGATTTTTTCCTCGCTCGTTCTCAGGCAAACAGATCAACGCCGCTTTCACGGCCGGTTCCGGGCTGCGCCCGCTGATAGAGAATATCCTCGGGCAGATCCGCCAGGGTTGTCCTCCGCTGGCCCGCGCCTTTTTCCAGGGAAGCCGCCTGGAACTGCTGCCAGGCCTCGTTGCCGCCATTATCCTTGTTCAAGGAGACCATGCATTCGCCCAGGGTGAACCCCTGCTTTTCCATATTTTCCTTGAACTGCTCCAGGTTGCTTTCCAGCACCTCCTTTACCTTGGAATTTTCCATGGCAAAGGATACCGCCACCTGATTGTCGCGCACCGTCATCTCCACCTTGACCTCGCCCAATTCCTTGGGATAGAGCTTGAGGACCAGATGATGCTCCTGGTTGCGCAACCCCTGGAGCACGCCCTGGGAAAGCTGGGTGAAACTCTGCTGCTGGAGACCATGGGGCAGGTTTGCCACATGCACAAAAGGCCGTGGCGCCTGACTGGAAACGGCGGCGCCGACAGCCTCAGCCTTGGCCGCGACAACGGTTTCGGGTTGAAAAACAGTGCTGTTGTTTTCGGAAAAAAGTTCGCCGCCGGCAAGAGCACCTTTGCCGTCTTTTGCCGGCTGACCGTCCCGATCCATGGCAAGAACCGGCTCGGTGATTTCCCCGTCAAGCAATGCCGCCGCGTCTGCATCCTGGGCGGAAAAAAGATCCTCCGTCTGATCCAGCTTCTTCTCCAGGGCCGCATCCGCGACAATTCCCTTCTGCACCTTGACCTTGGAGAGATCCACGCTTTCCATGAGTTTTTCAAAAACGGAAACCACCGCGCCCTGCACAGCGGCGGAGAGGCTCGGCCCCTTGGTTTCAAAACCGGACTTGGTCAACACCTCCTGAAGATCGGCAAGAAAGGAAACCGGGTCCGCCTGCAATCTGTTGGCCTTCACCTCGTGAACGGCCTGTTCCAGCATGTTTTTCAGGCGATCCAAGGTAAGGGTCACCGGGGGGCCTGTCTCGACAAGACCTTCAATCTCCGGCAACCGTTCGGGCAACAGGGCGCGCTGCAATTGCGGGGAAACCCCGGCATTGGCAAGAATATCCTGCAACTGCTCCGCTTCCGCCGCGGTGATGTCGGTAATTCCTTGCCCGGGCAGTTCCTTTAACCCGGCAAGAAGTTTTTGCAGATCAAGGGTGTTGTCCCCCCGCACCGCCGCCTCGCTGATCCGGCTCACTTCGGGAACAGGCACGCCAAGGCGCTCAAGAAAGCTCTGCAAAAGCGGCAGATCGGTTTCCGGCGCGGTCACGGGAACTTCATCCTGCAAGTTTTGAAAATGACGGGACAACGAGGAAAGAAAATCGGCCAGATTCAGCTTGCCGTCCTGGTTTTTCATTTTTTCCATGAGCGTGGTCAGCTGGCTTTCGCTCATGCCGGCATCCGTGGCGATCTTCCGAAGCAGCTCGGGATCGGGCACCGGAAATGACCATTCACCAGGCCCCAGCTTTTGGTCGCCCGCGCTCTTCTGGAGATCCTGAACAAACTGCCCCAACAGGGCGGCAATGGTGGTGGTCGACTCCTCCGTCCCTTCCTTCTGCGCCGAGGCGGCGGCAGACCCTTTCCGTTCGGCGGCGGAAGCAGCGGCTGCCTTGCCTTTTTGCATGCCGAGCAGATTGTTCTTGCTCCTCCGTTCCGTGACCATCTTCTTTTCCATATAGTCGGAAAAGTTCGAACCGGCTTTCTTGCCGGCGGGGGTCTTCACCTCAACCGCCGCCGTTACCTGGGACTTGGGGGCCTGCACAACAGGAATCATAAGTGCGTCCACGGAAAACTCCTCGCTGTATGATTGATCTCTTCTTCCCTTCGCGCCCCAATGGAACGCGCTTGCCAATCAGCAAAAGCAAAAGGTGTGCCACGCCAAAATCACACAAACATAAAATCAATATAATATTGAAGAAACAAAGAGTTAAACAGAACGGCAAAAGAGAGACATACCCAAAAATGGACCCCACGGGCCGCAAGGGAGGAAAAGAATTCCCCCATGCAAAACAGACCGGAGGAGGAGGAAGCAGGGTTGGGCAAGAATTGCCGGGAGATGTACTGAATCCCCTCCCCACTTGCGGGGGAGGGCTAGGGTGGGGGGGCATGGCCAGCGGCATGACCGTTGGGGAAGTCGGCGCCTTCACCCACCCCCCTGCCCCCTCCCGTCAGGTAAGCGTAGACTCCGAGGGAGGGGGAGAATGGTACAAAAAAGCCCCTCCGGCTACACACCGGAGGGGCTTGAAAAACCAAAAATCAAACAACACTGCTCAGGGCAAACCAAGAAGCCTGCTCACCCGCACCGCCTTGTCCTGGGCCAGCTTGGGAATAATCTTCGCCACCGCGTCCGTCTTCATGGCTCGCAGGATTTCCACCGCCTCGTCATCCTCCATCTTGTCAAGCAGAGGGGCCACCTTGGACGGGCTCATGGCGCTGTATATCTTGATCAGATTTTTAAACTGCTGATCCTTGCCCTTACCCGCCCCGCCGAGCTGCCCCTTGAGTTCTTCCTGTATGGCATTGAGCTTGGTGAATTTCTCATCCACTTCCTTGTTCAGGGCGGAGAGTTCCTTCTCCTTCTCGGCCAGCGCCTTTTCCTTCGCAGCCAAGGCGTCTTCGCGCTCCTTCAACTTGGCGGAAACGGAGACCTCCTGGGATGTGAGTCTGCCGGGAGGGGGCTCCTCGGTAAAGGCAGGGATGGCCGCCACCAGAGGCAACAGCACAATGAGACTTGCTATGAGGTATCCGCGGTTGCGTTTTTTCATGATCCCTTCCGGGGTTCGATGCCCCTTGTTCCTGCTCAGTGGAGATTGCCCTTGCGACCGAAACGAAGCACCATCTGCTCATCCGCCTCGTTCTGTTCTTTTTTCAACAGGGCCAGAAGGAATTTCTGATAATCCCGCTCCCTGGCTTTTTCCATAACCTTTTTATCCCGCATCTTCCCGGCCAACTCCTCCCTGGCTTGGGCAACAGCACCTTGCTGGGCTTCCACCAGGGCGTGCCCAGCCTCGATCTCCTGCTCCTTGCGGAAGATGCCTTCCATAAAAAGGGCAAAAACCGGGGCCAACATCTGCCGGTGCTTTTTTTCCTCAAACTCGGCGATCAAGTCCTGCCGCTGTTGCTTGAGTTCGGCAAGGCGGAACTTATGCTCCTCAAGGAGGGTAAGTTCCCGGGCCAGTTTCTGCTGGGCAAGCTCTTCCAGATTCCGCCGCAGCCCAAGGACCGTTTCAAGCCTGAAATGATACGCCATTGCTCTCCCTCATCATCTGGCCGTGCCGGCAGCGGCCTGCCCCTCACCGGCAAAAATCGCCGCCAGTTGCCGACCGCTTTCTTCAAAGGAAACCTTTTCTTCCACCGACTGCTTGAGGTAGCCGTTCAACCGGTCGATCATGGCGATAGCGCTGTCGATTTTCGGGTTGCTGCCCTTGGCATAGGCGCCGATATTGATCAGATCCTCGGAGCGGCGGTAGGTGGCCATGACCTCCAGGAATCTGCGGGCAACGAGCACCTGCTCCCTGGACACCACATCGGTCATGCACCGGCTGACGCTGCCCATGACCTCGATGGAGGGATAATGTCCCTGGCTAGCCAGGTCGCGGCTCAGCACGATATGGCCGTCCACGATGGAGCGCACCGCGTCGGCGATGGGCTCGTTCATGTCGTCGCCCTCCACCAGCACCGTGTAGATGCCGGTGATGCTCCCCTTGCCCATGCAGGTGCCGGCCCGCTCCAACAGTTTCGGGAGCTGCCCGAACACCGAGGGGGTATAGCCGCGCGAGGTGGGCGGCTCGCCGATGGCCAGGCCGACCTCCCGGCTGGACATGGCGAAACGGGTGACGGAGTCCATCATCAAAATGACGTCGCGGCCCTTGTCCCGGAAAAACTCCGAGATGGCCGTGGCAAGATAGGCCCCGCGCATCCGCACCAGGGGCGGCTGATCCGAGGTGGCCACCACGACCACGGAACGGGCCAGCCCCTCGGGGCCGAGATCCCGCTCGATAAAATCCTTCAACTCGCGGCCGCGCTCGCCGATCAGGGCGATGACGCTGATGTCGGCGGCGGTATGCCGGGCGATCATGCCGAGCAGGGTGGACTTCCCCACCCCGGACCCGGCAAGAATCCCGATCCGCTGCCCCTTGCCCAAGGTCAGCAACCCATTGATCGCCCGTACCCCCACATCCACCGGCTCGAGGATACGCTCCCGTTCCATGGGATTCAGGGGCTCGGCGTAAAGGGGATATTGGGCCTCGGGCCGCAACGGGCCCTTGCCATCCATGGGATTGCCCAGGCCATCGATAACCCGGCCCAACAGGGACTCGGCCACCGGCACCCCGGCCTGCCCGCCCACCAAGCGAATGGCGCTGCCCGGCTCAACCCCGCGCATCTCGCCCAGAGGCATGAGCAGCACCCTGCCTTCGCGAAAGCCAACCACCTCGGCAAGCACCGTGCTCTGATTCTTGAAAACCGAGACCTCGCAGATGCTGCCCACCGGAATCCCGGGCCCCAGGCTCTCCAGAACCATGCCGATGACCTGGTTCACCCGACCGCCCACGCTTACCAGCGAGGTATCCTGGGCAACCTGGAGGCAGTGGGAAAGGTTCATGGAATATCCTTAGCTATACGCTGATAGCTGACAGCTATCAGCTATCAGTAATGTCTGCCGCCATGGCCGCGAGAAAAGCCTGCTCAACCGCACCATACAGCCTTGCCTTGCAGGTTTCCAGGGTGGCGTCGATCTCGCCGAAATCCGTTTTCAGAAAACAGCCGCCCACGGCAATGTTCGGATCCTCCACAAGCTGGATCCGGTTCTTGCCCTCGATCAGCCGGGAATCCTCCAGACTGGCCTTTTTCAGCCGAGCGAAGTCATCACCATGCAGATGGATCTGCACCGTGGAGTTTTCCACCACGAATTCCATGGCCTTTTTGAGACAGGCCTGGATAACCAGGGGATTCACGGAGATCTCATGGTAGACCAGCCGGTCCACCATGGAAGTGATCAGGGCGAGCATGCTCTCCTCATGCTGCTTCAAAACCGCTTCCCGCTCTCCATTCAGGGCGGTAAACAACCCGGCAAGCTCTTCCCGCTGCTTCTCGTACCGGGCCAGCCCCGCCGCCTTGCCTTCGGCTTCCCCCTTGGCAAACCCTTCGGCGTAGGCCTCGTCTTTCAATTTATCCGCCTGCTCCCCGGCCTGGCGAATGATCTCCGCCGCTTCCTCCATGGCAATCTCCTGTGGAGATTTGCGCCGCTCGCGCTCCTTGGCCTCGGCGCTGCCAGGCTTGGCCTGCCAGAAGTCCTCGAAGGAAAGAAACTCTTCCGTTTCCAGGCTTGGTGCGGTCTGCGTCGACATTGCACGATCCTGTTGCAATTTGATAACCTTAGACAAATTCGTCCTCGCCGCCGCCGCCGCTCATGAGCTGGATCTTGCCTTCCTGCTCCAAACGCTTGGCGATCTTGATTATGGACTGCTGGGCGGCCTCGACATCCTTTACCCGGGTCGGCCCCATGATTTCCATGTCTTCCTTGAGCATTTCCACGGCCCGGGAAGACATGCAGCCGAATATCTTGGTCTTGTGTTCCTCGGAAGCAAGCTTGAGGGCCAGCTTCAGGTCGTCGGTGCTGACCTCCTTGAGAATCGCCTGGATGCCACGATCGTCCACGCTCAGCAGATCCTCGAAGACGAACATGAGCCGGCGGATTTCATCGGCCAGGTTTTCGCGCTGTTCCTCAATCCCTTCGAGGATAGACGCCTCCAGGCCACGATCGGCATTGTTCAGGATTTCGGCCACGGCCTCCACCCCGCCGAGACGCTGGCCTTCCATGCCTTCGACGGAAAGCAGCTCCTCCTGCAACACCCGGTCGACATCGACAAGAATCTCGGGGCTTACCTTGTCGAGTTCCGCCATGCGCATCATGACCTCCACCTGGATATCCTCATTGAACTCCATGAGGATCTGCGCCGCCTGGGTCGGCTCCAGAACGGAGAGGACCAGGGCCACGGTCTGGGGATGTTCGTTGCGCAGGAAGTTGACCAGCACCTTGGGTTCGAGCTTGCGCGCCTTCTGAAAAAGAGTGAGCTTCCAGTCGGAGCGAATCTCTTCCAGAATCTCGCTGGCTTTGTCGCTGGAGAGCGCCCGTTTCAGAGCGCTTTCCAGCATCTCGTTGCCGGAAAGAAAGATGTCGGTGTCACCGGTGTCGGCCTTGAACTCGTTGACCAGGGCGGTCAGATCGTCCTTATCGACCTTGTCGATCCGGGCCATCTGCCGGCCGACATGCTTGATGTCCTCGGGGTCGAGCCTCTGGAAAACCTGGGCGGCAAAATCCTCACCCACGGTGAGCAGAAAGACCGCCGCTTTCTCCGGGCCGGTGAGGGATTCACCGCTCTTTTTTTCAGGCTTACTCATGGATTAGGCCTCTTCACGTAACCAGCGGCGCACCAGATCCGCAGCCCGGTCGGGATCACTCTGGGCCAGGCGATAAATCCGCTCCTGGTCGGTGAGCCCGCGCGGGGCCAGGGTAAGATCTTCCTCTTCCTCGCCCGCAACTCCGCCGACCGCGGGAACATGACCGGCCCTGGAGACGATCCCGCCGGCGTGGTGGGTTTCCAGCTGCTTAGCGGCAAGAAGCTTCAGGAACGGCTTGATAACAAAGAGGATCACCAGAACCGCGACCAGCAGGTAGACCAGAGGCATGGCCAGCCATTCCATCATTGCCCGGTATTTTTCCATGGCATCCGGCTCCGGCTCGGGAACAGAGGACAAGGCAAAGGGCAGGCTCGCCACTTCCACCTGATCGCCCCGCTCTTCGTTATAGCCAATGGCATTCTTAACCAATTTGTCCAAATTCCGCATTTCTTCAGCACTTCTCGGCACGTACTTTAGACTTGTCTTTCCATCCTTGTCAACGCTCTTTTCGTAGGAACCATCAACCATGACGGCGATGGACAATTTTTTGACAGAGCCGCCCTTCTCCTGGGTATGCTTGGTCTGCTTGCTGATCTCGTAATTCCGGGTAACATTGTTGCGGCTATAGCCGGCGGCAGTCGCTCCTTCCCCGCCCTCCTCGGCAAAGGTGGCCAACTCGCCCTTGACCCCCGGGATTCCTTCGGGAGTCGGGCCGCCACGCTGATCGTTTTCCGTGAGCATCTGCTCGCTGCGCACCACCTGGGCCTCCGGATCAAAGATCTCCTCGGTCCGCTCGACCTTGTTGAAATCTATATCCGCGGTAACCCGCGCCCTGGCCCGGTTGACACCAACCACCTCCTCCAGCATGGTTTCCACCTTCTGCCGCAGGGTGTCCTCGATCTTTATCTGGTACTCCAACTGATTTCCGGTGAGCACCCCCTCGCCCTCTGCCTGTTTCCGGAAGAGCAAGCGGCCGCTGGTATCGACCAGGGTGATATTTTCCGTGGTAAGCCCAGGAACCGCGCTGGCCACCAGGTTGACGATGCTCTGGATCTCATGCTGGCTCAGCTTTTCCCGGCCGCGCAGCTTGACGCTGATCGAGGCGGTGGGAGGTTTTTCATCCTCGATGAACACCGACTCCTTGGGGGTGGCGATGTGCACCCTGGCCTCGACCACCTGCTGGAAGTTCCGGATGGTTCTTGCCAGCTCTCCCTGCAAGGCCCGCTGGTAGTTCAAGCGCTGCACAAAATCGGTCTGCCCGAAGTTCGTCTGGTTGAAGATCTCGAAACCAACGCCGCCGCCCCTGGGCAAACCCTCGCCCGCCAAGGTCAAGCGGACCTCGTATACCTGGGTGGCCGGAACCATGATGGCCCCGCCGTCCTCGGACAACTTGTACGGGATGCGCTGGTCCTTGAGTTTCGCCACCACCTCGCCGGCATCTTCCTGGGTCAGCCCGGAAAAGAGAACCTTGTAGGAGGTTTCCTTGCTGGTGGTGGTCAGGGTCAACAGCCCGCCGACCACTACGGCGATCACCACGAGGCCGAGCAGCTTTTGGGTCATGCTCAGGCCCTTGACGATTGAAGCGATCTGCTCAAGAATTTCTTTTGGGGTAGCCATGTTGTGTTCCTTTCCTAAAAGTTTAGGAGCCCTTACTGAGTAACCATCGCCGCTTACGCTGCTTCGTTACGGCTTCGCATGCCGCTCGCGGCTTTCCATGCACCGGTTAGAGCTGCATCCTCATGACCTCACGGTACGCGTCAATGACCTTCTGCTGCACCCGGGTCATCATCCGAAAGGAGATGCCCGATTTTTCCATGGCGATCATGGTTTCATGGATATTGGCGTGTTCGCCCGCGGCAAGCCCTTTCACCAGCAGATCCGCTTCCTGGCTCTGGCCGTTCACCTCGGCGATGGAGCGGCTCAAAATCTCGGAAAAGCCGGTGGACGCAGCACCCGGCGTTGCCGGGGACTTCAGCTGGGATAATCCGGGCAGGCTGACCGGCTGCATGGTTACTTCTTTCATCTTCTTCCCTCCAGTTGCTCACGATTTGCGGCGCAAGGAGCCGCACCATTTTCCAACCCGCAACTACCTGCCGATCTCCAGGGCCTTGAGCGCCATATTTTTGACAGAGTCCAGGGCCGTGACATTGGCCTCATAGGAACGCCGGGCGCTCATCATGTCCACCATCTGCTCGGCCACGTTGACGTTGGGAAAACGAACCACCCCGTTGGCATCGGCGTCCGGGTGCGATGGATCATAGACCTCCTTGAACGGGGCCTTATCTTCCGAGATCTGCACCACCTCAACCTTGCGGAGCCGCTCGGTGGTGGAGTTGAGCGCATCCTGGAAATTCACCCCCTCCACCGGCTTGGCCGCGAAAACCACGGATTTGGCCTTGTACGGCCCGCCTTCCATGGTCCGGGTGGTGTTGGCGTTGGCCAGGTTCATGGCCGCGATATTGAGCCGGGCCCGCTCCGCCTTAAGGGCGGAACCGCTGATCTGCATGGCGGTTAAGGTATCCATTTATTATTTACCTCCCTCGTCAATGGCATAGCGCAATCCATCGAATTTCTTCCCGATGCTCTTGGCGATAACCTGGAACATCAGCTGGTTTTCAGCCATCTTCACCATCTCCTGATCCAGATCCACCGGCCGTTTCTCGCTGGCGAACTCCCTGGTTTTGCTGGCCTCCATGGCGTCAAGCTGCATGTGCCCCTTATTGGTGAGCGCCAATTCCCCCTGGCCGCTCATCACACTCTCCATTACCTTGGCAAAATTAAAATCCTGCCCCATGTAGCCCGGGGTTTCATAGTTGGCGACATTGGACTGAATGAGCCCCTGCCGCTCCTGCCGCAGACTGAGCGCCTGGCGCATGGTTTCGATATTGCCGTCGAACAATTTATTTATGGGCATACCATCCTCCTTTTCGGGATCAAACAACTTGCCCAATATCTTTGCAAAAACAATGCCAACCACAAACATTTTTCACCACGAGGAAGGGCGAGCGCGGAATGGGATTGTTTTCACAAAAGGGAAGGAAGCACAAGAAGGAGCGCGGCCGAAGAAAAAACTCACAGCCAGGCGCGGGGGATTACAAGATAACATGCTGGAATAAAAGAAGAAAAAAATACCAGGCACAAAAAAACCCGCGCCGCCGCCAGCCGGGTTACGGGCCTTAATCGATCATACCCTGGGAACGGTATTCATGCAGTTTATTGCGCAGGGTGCGAACACTGATCCCGAGAATCTCGGCCGCATGTGTCCGATTATTGTCGTTTGCCTGCAAGGCCTGCAGGATCATTTGACGCTCAACCTCGCGCAAGGTCTGCGCCCCGATCTCCAAGGCCGCGGAGGTATTGGCCGCCGCCACCGCGGAATGGCCCGATGCCGGAGCGACAACAGCCGCCACGGGTTCGATGATGGTTGGCGGCTCGACATCGTCCCAGAAATCCCACAACTCAAGCTCATGGCCCTGGGAGAGGAGCATGGCCCGCTCAATGAGGTTTTCCATCTCCCGCACATTGCCCGGCCAGTCATGGTCGGCAAATCTGGCCCAAACGGCCGAGGATGGGCTCTTCACCGGCTTGCCGTATTGGGCCGCATACTTGCGGATGAAAAAATCAACCAGCATCCCGACATCCTCTCGCCGCTCCCGCAGGGGGGGCAGCTTGAGGGGGATGACATTCAGGCGGTAATACAGATCCTGCCGGAAGGTGCCTTCCTTCACCGCCTGTTCCAAATCACGGTTGGTGGTGGCCAGCACATGCACGTCGATCTTGAACGGAGCCCTGCCCCCCAGCCGGTCCACCTCTTCCTCCTGCAAAACCCGCAGGAGTTTGGCCTGAAGATGCAAGGGAATCTCGCCGATCTCGTCCAGCAGCAGGGTGCCGGTGTCCGCCAGCTCGAACTTGCCTTTCTTGGTGACAATGGCCCCGGTAAAGGCCCCCTTCTCATGGCCAAACAACTCGCTTTCCAGAAGGCCTTCCGGCAAAGCGGCGCAGTTTAAGGCCACGAAGGGGCCGTTGCGCCGGTCGCTCTCCTGGTGGATAAAGCGGGCAAAAACCTCCTTGCCCGTGCCGGATTCCCCGAGGATGAGCACGGTGGCCTTGCTGGAGGCAACGCTCATGGCCCGGGCCATGAGCTGCAGCAGCTTGGGATTCCGGCCGATGATCGGCTTATCAAGGGGTTGCGTTTCCCCGCTCTTCGGTGGTCCCCCGACCCTTGCGGTCGGTTGCCCCAACCTGCGGCCAAGGGCGAAAACCCTGGCCACCGTCTCTTCGATAACCTCGACGGGAAACGGCTTTAATAAATAATCAAAGGCCCCCTGCTTCATGGCCTCCACCGCCGTGTCCACCGTGGCGAACCCGGTCATGATCACCACCGGCAGTTCCGGGCGCAGCGCCTTTATTTGCCGCAGGAGCTCAAGCCCATCCATGCCCGGCATCTTTATATCGGTAACCACCAGGTCCGGCGGAGTTCTCCCGATCATCTCCAGGGCCATCTGGCCATTTTCCGCAACCGCGACCTCATGCCCATTGCGGCTCAGCGCCTCAAAAAGGGCAACGCGCATGTTCTGCTCATCATCAACAATCAGGATTGTATGCGTTTGTTCAGGCATCGGCTCTGGCATTTTTTTTACGGCTGGTTTCTGTTCCCGATCCGGATTCCGCCGGGAGCAATACCCTGAAGGTTGTTCCCCGGCCCGGTTCGCTCTCCACCTCGATCAATCCATGATGCGCCTCGGCAATGGCATGGCTGTTGGCCAGCCCCAGCCCTCGGCTCCTGCCCTTGGTGGAGAAAAACGGATCAAATATCTTTTGCAGATTTTCCGGGGCAATCCCGGCCCCACGATCCTGCACCCTGATTTCCACCAGGGCGCCATGCTCCCTGTCCGGCGGCAGCATCCGCAGGCCCAAGGAAAAAGTCCCGCCCACGGCCATGCTTTCCATGGCATTCAGGCCGAGATTGAGCAGGAGCTGTCCCAGCAGGGTCTGGTCCCCGAGCAGATATGCCTGCTCCGCCTCGATCCGGCTTTCCATGAGTATACCATGCTCTCCGGCCATTTCACGGAGAGTTTCCATGCTTTTTTCGAAGAGCGGAACCATATCCAGCGCCTGCATGCGCGGGAGCGGAAAACCGGAAAAGGTGACGAAATTATCCAGCAGATGATGCATGGTCCGCACCGCCCCCAGCATCCGGGCGGCAACCCGTTCATTGTCGGGGTCACCAGCCAGCTCCCGCTTGAGAATGGAGGCATACAACTCAAGGCTGCCCAGAGGGTTCTTCAACTCCTGGCTCATGGCCTCGGCCATCTCCTGCATGGCGGCAAAACGCTTGCTCCGGTCGAGATGCATCTCCATCAGGGCCGGAAAGGTCACATCCTCCAGGGAGAGAAAAAAACCGGCCACATGCAAGAATGGGCTCTGCAAATCGTTGCGACTGATGAGGATGCAGCGTTTTTCCGCCCCCTCGGCCGATGCCGGCAACTCGCAAAGCAGACGGCCTCCGGAAAGACTTAACGCCGCAAGCTCATGGGTCAGGCCGAATTTCTGGGCAAGCAGTCCCCAGCAGGTTTTATTCTGGAGCGAGGAACCGGCCAGGCCGAGAAGCTGGGAGCCCTTTTGGTTTACCGCCAGCAGATTCCCCTGCCGGTCGGCAAGCAGGATCGCGCCCGGCAGACTTTCGATCATGGCAAAAAAGAATTCCCGCAAATGCTCGGGGGTATCAAAGGTTGCTTGCGCCATCAGACGATCCCGCCTGGGCGACATGTGTTTGTTTTCGCTTTCACCGGGCAACCTTTCTCGATTTTCTTCCCAGATCGATTTCAATCTGGTTCAGGATGCTTTTCGCCTTTTTCTTGAGAAGCTCGTCCGGCCCGGCCTGCGCCTTCTGGAGATGCCCGCGCCCCTTCTCCAGTTCCCTGGTCTTGCTGAACAGATCCCCCAACTGCAGGTGAATCTGCTGGGCAGCCTTGGTGTCCTTGGGCATATCGCCGTTGACTCCGGCCAGATACGCGGCGATTGCCGCCCGGGAATCCTCCCCGGCCAGCCC
>Ga0172380_10005093_pt1 | contig 16262 bp, 12 predicted proteins | sample Leawe162metaG_FD_119747 | JGI IMG/M metagenome (GOLD analysis project Ga0172380, IMG submission 119747) | Leachate microbial communities from a municipal landfill in Southern Ontario, Canada - Leachate well 162 metaG | ecosystem: Engineered > Solid waste > Landfill > Unclassified | place...
GGATTGAATATAAAAAATATAAGTTTATTTTATAACGGAATAATAGTTAATCATACCCAAATAACTCCTGCTTCTGGAGTTATTGGAAATTTCACACAATCTTTAAGAGCAAATCAGGAAGATTATATTTTTATTGAGACAACCCAAAGCAACGGACAAAGAGCATGGAGTTCTCCTATGTGGATCACTTATAATCCTCTTGACGATTCTTCTTATCCTATCTTTTCCTCTTATTGGGACAACAATGGAAGTTTGTTAGATTCAGGAATAGCAAGATTTAATGTAACTCTCTTAAATACAAATGGAACAGTAATTCTTACTTTAAATGGAACAAATTATACTTCATCAAATAATTCAGGAGATTCAGCAAGATTTAATGTGTCTGTTAGTTTGTTAAATGCAGGAGTTTATAATTATACTTGGAAATCTTATGGAAACGGGACAGATAATAATTATAATGTTTCTGAAACAAGAAGTTATACAGTAAATGCTTCAGATTCAACTTTTCCTCAAATTGTAATTATAACTCCTTTAAATAATACAAACTCAACAAATATCAATCTTGATGTAAATTACACTGTTTCAGATAACATAGCAATTTCCAGTTGCTGGTATTCTAATGATACCTATTCCATCAATCTTTCTCTTGGAAGCAATTGTGTTAACCTAACAAATATAACTTGGAGCCAAGGAAGTCATAATGTAACTGTTTATGCAAATGATACTAGTAATAATATAAATTCTTCAAGAATATCTTTCACAGTAGATTCAATTCCCCCTTATTTTAATACTCTAGCAAATCAATCTCTAAATACGGCTCAATCTTTGAGTTATGATATTGATGCTACAGACGCTGTAATGGGCTTAGGTGTTTTTGCAATTAACTGGACCTCAACATTCAGTATTAACTCCTCAACAGGACTCTTGGTAAATGCCTCTGCCCTTACAGCGGGAAATTATTACATTAATGTTTCAATTAATGATACTCTTGGAAATTTAAACTCTACTATTTTATTTGTTAATGTGACTAATGTTCCAGATACAACTGCTCCTTATTTTACTACTATACCTTCAAATCTTAGTATTAATTATACTCAATCAATTGGAGTTGATTTCAATGCAACAGATGGAATTGCCTTTGGGACTTATGCAGTAAATGATTCTAAATTTGCAATAAATAGTTCTGGTTGGTTAAGAAATGATACTGCTTTAGGGGTGGGGATATACTTCATTAATATTTCAATTAATGATACTTCTAATAACTTAAACTCAACGATTTATTTAATTAATCTAAGCAAGGCAACTATCACTTTAGGATTATCTGCTACAACTCCAATAACTTACCCAACTGCAACAGACTTTGCAGGAACTGGTTGTTCTTCAGAACTTACCTGTTCTCTTAATCTTTCAAATGGCATATTTGGGGTAGGAACAATTTTAGCAAATTATTCTACTATTGGAAATGCAAATTATTCTGCAAGTTCAACTATTTACTCTGTTATAATAAATCAAAATACAAGTTCGGCTGTTTATACCTATTTGAATAATTCAAGAGGGAATATTACAATCTATAATAATACTGCAATTTATCTTAATGCAACTTTATTTAATGTTTCAGGAATTATTAACTTGTATAATAATGGAACAAGAATAAATGTTGGTAGTTCTTCAGTTTCAAATTTAACTTCATTTAATGAAACTGGGATTTATAATATAACAGGACTTTATGAAGAAAATACAAATTATTCTGGAAATTATGAAACTTGGTGGGTCAATGTTATTCCTGCTTTAGATATAACTTATCCTTCATTTTCAACTTATTGGGATAACAATGCTTCATTAACTAATTCTGGAATAGGATTATTTAATGTAACTCTTGCAAATACTAACGGAACTATATTTTTGGAAATAAATGGGGCTAATGTTACTGCTTCAAATAATTCAGGAAATGTGAATGTTTTCAATGCAACTTATAATTTTTCTTCAGGAGGAATTTATTCTTATAAATGGCATTCATGGGGAAATGGAACAAGCCATAATTACAATGTTTCTGAAACAAGAAGCTATACTATAAATGATACACTTGCTCCAATAGTTACTTTGACTTCTCCTTCAAACAATTCAACACAGACATCAAGCTCAACAGTTGACTTTGTTTTTAATGTAATTGATGCAAGTTCAATTGCTAATTGCAGCCTTATTTTAAACGGGGTGATTTATTCTACAGATATTTCAATAACAAGAACTGTTTCACAAACAATAAGTCCTTCACTTTCAAACGCAGCATATAATTGGAGTATAAATTGTACAGATACTTCAAATAATTCTGGAAATTCTTCAACTCGTTTTGTTACTGTAAGCTATACTGCAACTAGTTCTTCTGGCAGTTCAAGTTCCAGTAGTTCTTCAAGTTCTTCGGGGGGAGGGGAAACTAATGTCACTCAACCAGTTAATCTTACTGTTGAAAATTTTACAACAACTAGAAATGTTTCCCTTATTCTTCCAAATAATCTTACTTTGGTTAATAATATTGACGCTTCTTTTGGGGTGAAGGAATTTTATATTGAGGTTAATAATGAGGTTCAAGATGTTCAGTTAGTTATAACAAGATTCAGTCAAAAACCAGATTTAATAAGTGAGCCAGAAAATAATAATGTTTACAAATATCTTGAGATGCATTCTGATAGTTTAACTGGAAATATAAAAAATATTCTTGTTGTTTTCCAGATTCAGAAAGACTGGGCTACTGTAAGAGGAATTGAAAAAGAAAAAATAGCTTTATTCCATTTTAATGATTCTTCTTCAAAATGGGATGAAATTGCAACACGTTATATAAGAGAAGAAAATAATTATTATTTTTACGAAGGAGATATTAATTCATTCAGCTATTTCTATATTGGAGAAAGCCTTATTGAAACAAGAGAGCCTCTTCCGCCAAATGTAGTTATAACTTTTATTAAAACTCATTTATTCTGGGTAATTGCAGGGGTTTTAATTGTTATTTTCCTTTTTGTTTTTGTTAAATGGATTATTTTAATTATTAAGAGAAAGAAACATCATAGAGAAAAAGGTTTTACAAAGAAAGAAATTAAGACATTAAATAATTTAAGGAAAAATGAGAAAAAACTTATTCCTCTTTCTTCAAAAGTTAATAAAAAAGAGAATTTAATTCCACCAAAATCAACAGAAGAGGTAACCCCATTAAGGGAGAATTTAATAAAGAAAAAGAAATCTATTGAAACCGAAAAAATCAAGGAAGAAATTGTTAATTTGAGGAAGGAACTTGAAAGAAAAAAGAAGAGATAATTAAAAAAGACAAAATAACCGATTGTTTAGCAAAAAAGAATAAAACTATTTTTATCGACGATAAAATTGCATTTTTGAGGAGAAAGGTTTATAAATAATCTGGGCTTTTTTGAGTTATAAAAAAGGTTCTAAAATATAAAAATGCCTGAAAAATATGATGCAGAATCAATAAAAGTGCTTGAAGGACTTGAAGGAGTAAGAAAAAGACCTGCAATGTATATTGGAAGTACAGGAAAGGACGGATTGCATCATCTTGTTTATGAAATTGTTGATAATGCTGTTGATGAAGCTCTTGGGGGGCATTGTAAAACTATTCATGTTTCCTTAAATAAAGATGGAAGTGCTACAATTGTTGATGATGGAAGAGGAATTCCTGTTGATATTCATCCAGTTTTTAAGATTCCTGCAGTTCAGGTTGCATATACTAAACTTCATGCAGGTGGAAAATTTGATAAAAAATCTTATCAGATTTCAGGAGGTCTTCATGGGGTGGGAGCTTCTTGTGTAAATGCTCTTTCAAAAAAACTTATTGTTGAAATAAAAAGGGATGGCAATATTTATAGACAGGAATATTCAAGAGGAGATCCAAAAACCAAATTAGAAATAATTGGAAAATGCCCAGTAAGTGAAACTGGAACTACTGTAACCTTTTGGCCAGACCCAGAGATTTTTTCAACTGTTGACTTTGATTATAAAATTTTAGAAACCCGTTTTAGGGAGATTGCTTTCTTAAATGCAGGATTAAAAATAACTCTTTATGATGCTGAAAAGAATAAGCAGGAAGAATTTTTCTCTTCAGGAGGATTAATGGAATTTGTAAAATGGATTAACAAATCAAAAGAGGCTTTGCATAAACCTGTTTATTTTAAGAGAGATTCAGGAACAACTATTGTTGAAGTTGCATTGCAGTATAATGAAGGATATCAGGAAAATATTTTTGGATTTGTAAATACTATTAATACTGTAGAGGGAGGAACTCATGTTTTTGGTTTTAAGACTGCTTTAACAAGAGTTATTAATGATTATTCAAAGAAAAAGGGAATAATCAAGGATGAAAGTTTTTCTGGAGAAGATGTAAGAGAAGGATTAACTGCAGTAATTAGCATAAAAATACCAGACCCCCAGTTTGAAGGTCAGACAAAAACAAAACTTGGAAATTCAGAAATCAAAGGATTTGTTGATTCTATTTCAACAAGTGCATTGGCAGAATTCTTTGAAGAAAATCCTACCATTGCAAGAAAAATTGTTTCAAAAGCTGAATCTGCATCAAAAGCAAGAATGGCTGCAAAGAAAGCAAAAGATTTGGTGAGAAGGAAAAATAGTTTTTCTTTGGGAGGGCTTCCTGGAAAACTTACTGATTGTTCTGATAAAAAGGCAGAAGATACCGAACTTTATCTTGTTGAAGGAGAAAGTGCGGGCGGGTCAGCCCGTATGGCAAGAGATAAAGAAAAGCAGGCTATTCTTCCCTTAAGAGGAAAAATCCTTAATGTTGAGAAATCAAGTCCTGTAAAAGCTCTTTCAAGTGAAGAAATAACAAATATGATTACTGTAATAGGAACAGGGGTTGGAGAACAGTTTGATCAAGAAAAATTAAGGTATAATAAAATAATAATTATGAGTGATGCAGATGTTGATGGGGAACACATTAAAACTTTGCTTTTGACTTTCTTCTTTAGATTCATGCCTAAACTTATTGAAAATGGAAATGTCTTTGTAGCCCTTCCCCCCTTATTTAGAATAAGAAAAGGCAAGGATTATTATGTTTATACAGAAGAAGAATTAAAAGAAACAACTAAGAGGCTTAATACAACAAATGTTACGAGGTTTAAGGGTCTTGGAGAAATGAGCTCAACTCAATTATGGGATACTACTATGAATCCAAAAACAAGAAAAATTAAGAAAATATTTATTGATGATGCTGTTGAAGCAGATAATACTTTTTCCATGCTTATGGGTGATGATGTTCAGGCAAGAAAGGTGTTCATTTCAGAAAATGCAAAGGAGGCGAACCTCGACATATAAGTCTCGGTTCTTTCCAACATTTGTTTGGAAAACAATCGGAAGAAGCAAATCTAGATATATAGAAAACGATTTGCTTCATTATATTCAATAAATGAACATAAGGAGACAAACTAAAAATATACAATGAAAAAACAAAAAAATGAAGAGATTAAAAGAAAAGAAAACAGGAAAAATTTATTTTTAATAGTATTAATTATTATTTCAATCAGTGTCTGCCTCATATCTTTAGATACGATTATTAACAGAAATATTGAAAGAGAGCAACTTGCAACATCAAATTATTCGCAGTGGCTTTCGCAGCATTGTGTTTGCCTTGAAAAAAATCTTATTTACTGTCCCGAAGGATATTCGTTAGTAGGGAAACTATGCCTTAATAAAACAATTTCAACTCCAACATTGAATGGTTGTTCAAAATATAATTGTGCAGGACAAATTAAATTATTTGACGTAACTTTACAAAAATGGCAAAATCAAAATTAACAACACCAGATTGGATTAAAGAAGGATATGATTCTCCTGAAGAATATGCAAAGGCTAAAGGCAAGTCTGTAAAGAAAAAAGAAAGTGGGAAAACCTTCAAGGTAAGAAAATGTCCTAAATGCGGAAGCGATAATGTTAATGTTGTTTTGACAGGAGAAGAAGGAAAAGGGGCAAAAGAATGGGAATGCAGAAAATGCAAATGGGTTGGAAAAAATATTAATGAAGAGGAACTGACAGAAGATGAATTTATGAAATATTTAGATGAAAAGGGAGTAGATGTTGCATGAAACAACAACTACTAATTCGCCTTCATGGCGAAGTTAAATTAGAGGAGGTAGCTTAACATGGTAGATGAATATGAAGAAAAAATAATTGAAGAAGAAGAGTTAGACGAAGTTAGTGAAGAGCAAGAAGAAAAAGATAGCAAGGATAGGAGAGATAAATCTGCATTCAAAGAAGAAAAGGGAATAATTAATTCAGAAGTATCTGAAGAAATGAAAAAGGCATATTTAGATTATGCAATGTCGGTCATAGTATCAAGAGCAATTCCCGCAATTGAAGATGGATTAAAACCCGTTCAGAGAAGAATTCTTTATTCCATGCAGCAAATGGGTGTAAAACCCGGCACGCAGACAAAAAAATCAGCAAGAATTGTTGGAGATGTTATTGGTAAATTCCATCCTCATGGTGATACAGCAGTTTATGAAACAATGGTAAGAATGGCGCAGGATTTCTCTTTGCGTTATCCTTTAGTTTATGGTCAAGGAAATTTTGGTAGCGTTGACGGGGATCCTCCAGCTGCTATGAGATATACTGAAACAAGATTAATGCCAATTGCAATGGAGTTAATGGAAGATATAGATAAAGAGACTGTAAAATTTGTTCCAAATTATGACAACTCAATGAAAGAACCAGAACTTCTTCCCGGGAAACTTCCCTCTTTAATGATAAATGGGGCAACAGGAATTGCAGTTGGAATGGCTACAAATATTCCTCCTCATAATTTAACAGAAGTTTGTGAAGCAATTGCTGCTACTGTAAAAAATCCAGAAATTACAATTGAACAATTATGCAATATTGTTACTGGTCCTGATTTCCCTACTGGAGGAAGTGTTTGTGGAGATATGCTTGAATTGTATAAAACAGGAAGAGGAAAACTTATTATGAGGGGAAAAGTCAGCACAGAAACAACAAAAAATAAGGAAGTTGTTGTTATAACCGAAATTCCTTATATGCTTAACAAAACTTCTCTTATTGAACAAATTGCAGAATTGATTCAGAATAAGAAATTAAAGGATGTTTCTGATTTAAGAGACGAATCTTCAAAAGGAAAAATAAGAATTGTTATTGAATTAAGAAAAGGAGCAAGTCCAGATTTTGTTACTAATTCTTTATTCAAATATACGAGACTGGAAGACAGTTTTAGTGTTAATTTTCTTACCCTTGTCGGAGGACAGCCAAGAACTCTTAATATTAAACAGGTTGTTGATGAATATATTAAATATAGAAAGTTCATAATATCTAACAGAACCAAATTTGAACTGAAGAAAGCAAAAGAAAGACTTGAAATTGTTGAAGGTTTAATGATTGCTTTGAAAAATATTGATGAGGTTATTGCTATAATAAAGAAATCAAGAGAAGAAGCTGCTGAAAACCTTATGAAGAAATTTAACTTTACAAAAAGACAAGCAGAAGCAATTCTTGAGACAAAATTAAGGCAGTTAACTGCACTTGAACAGGATAAGTTAAATAAAGAACTTGAAGATTTAACTCTTCATATTGCAGAATATGACAAGATTCTTGCAGATATTAATGAAGTCCTTAAGATTATTGTTAAGGAAGTTAATGAGCTTAAGAATAAATATGGAGATAACAGGAAGACAAAAGTTCTTAAGAAAATTAATGAAATCTCTGAAAAGGATTTGATACAAGAGAAAGAGGTTGTTGTTACAATAACTGATAAGGGATATTGCAAGAGAATGGATACTAAATCCTATAAAGAACAGAGGAGGGGGGGCAAGGGAGTTATAGGAAGTAATCTTGCAACTGGAGACTTTGTAAAGCAGATGATTATTTGTTCAACTCATGATTATCTTATGTTTTTTACTTCAAGAGGAAGAGTATTATGGCTTAAAACTTATGATATCCCTGAAGCTGAAAAGTATAGTAAAGGAAAAGCAATTATTAATCTTCTTGGACTTAAAGATGAGGCAGTTGCAAATGTTATTTCAGTAAAGAGTTTTGAAGATGATTTATTTATGGCAACAAAGAAAGGTGTTGTTAAGAAAATTACACTTTCTAACTTTTCAAAACCAAGGTCTTCAGGAATACATGCAATAAATCTCCCTGCTGACAATTCGGACTCTTTGATAGGGGTTGAAATTGTCAAGAAAAATGATGAAGTCTCACTTGCAACAAAGCACGGAAAGGCAATAAGATTCAATACTAATGATGTAAGAGAGAGTGGAAGAAACAGCTACGGAGTTACAGGAATAAAGATGGAAGAAGGAGATGTTGTTGTAAGCCTTGGAACTCTTAATACAGATGCTATTCTTACAATAACTAAGAATGGATATGGAAAGAGGACAGCAGTATCTGATTATAGAAAAACAGCAAGGGCAGGAAAAGGAGTAATTAATTTAAAGATAAGTGAAAAGACAGGAGAAGTTGTTGCAACAATCTCTGTTTATGATAAAGATGATATTATAATTACAACTGCAAAAGGAATGGTAATAAGAACTTCTCTTCAAAATATAAGAGTTATGGGAAGGGCTGCACAAGGAGTAAGAATTGTTAAACTACAGGAAGGAGATTATGTTACAGATTTAATAAGGGTTCAGGAAAGAGACGAAGCGGAATAAACTTGTTTTTTATCTTAAAACATTAATTTTTTCTGCCCGCTATAAGAAGGGCACATATCTTTGTATTCACACCAATCACATAATCTTGAAGGATTTGGAGGAAAATGTTTTGTCTGCTCTATTTCATCAATTAAGGTTATTACTTCTGCTTTAAGATTTTCTAAATCATTATTTGTTTTTATTATAGATATTTTTTCATTATGTGCAAGATAATGCCATACAAGTTTTACTTTTTTTTCTTTTCCGAACTCTTCTTTTATTGCAATTGAATAAAGGGCTAACTGCCTGTTTTTTTCAAGTTCTTCTCTTGAAGGAAGAGTATTTGCTGTTTTATAATCATGAATTTCAAATTCATCATTTTCTTCATTATGAACAAGGCGGTCAATAAATCCTACGAGTTTTTTCTCTCCGCTTTCATCAAGAAGAAGTTCTATCTTTTTTTCTGTGGCAATTGTTTTTTCTTTAAACGGCTGATGTTTGTAGTAATAATCAATGAGAAATGTCAGTCCTTTATTAAAATAATTTTGTTCTGTCATAAATTTGTTTACAATAAGCATATTTGGAACATATTCTTCTGTCCATTTTTCAGAATATTTAGAAATAACATCATCCATTGAGGGAATTACCCCCGCTATTACTTTTATATAAAGCCATTCAAGAGTTGAATGAACTACTGTTCCAAGATGAGCTTCAATGCTCTTTGGTATTTCCGGAATTATCTTATCTATATATCTGTATTTAAATTTTAATTTGCATTTCTCAAATGTTTCAAGTCTCGAATAAGAATAAACTGTCATCAGAGGGGAAAATCTTTAGAGATTATAAATTTAATCACTAAATTTACATTCACCTGCTTCGCTGTTCCAGACATCATAACCTTTTGTCTGGCAACATTTATTATTATATCCAGGAGTTACTGTTCCACAGCTTGAACCCACCAATTGTTCCTGTTCTTTGTCTTTTGCAAGAAATGCCCACCAGGGAGTTCTAATATTTGATATGTTTCCTGTTTCAGAATCGATATTTGCCATAACTCTTACTTTTATGGGGAAAAGAGAAAATAGTTTTGCCTCTTTACTTCCAATATAATTGTATGTTCCATTTTCATTAAGAGTCATATTTTCATTTTGAAAATACGTCTGCAGTCTTTCTTTTATTCTTTCTCTTACTTGGTCAGGAAGCATTTTTATCTCTCTTGTTTCGTTTCCTTTTAAGATGTAAATTTTTCCGTCATCAGATTTGTATAATGTTACATTTGTTGACATATTTTCCCCTTTAATTTGAACAATAATATTCCCGGAATTTCCTGCATAAACTGTCATTTCCCTGTTTGCTTTTAGTCCGCATTTAACTGTATTTCCATCACATGTGCAATTAAAAAGACATTCTGTTTTGTTTTCAATTTTTAATTTATTCCTTTCTCTTATTAGGTTTTTTATTTCACCATCATTTAATCTGTTCCATTTGCATTTTTTATCAATGCATAAACATTTTGCATGATACTTTTCTGCATTCTGGCATTCGGAGTAAATGCAGGTTGTTATTGCAGGCTCTTCATTTTTACTTTGGCAGACTGCATTTGAGCATCCCCCCACAAGACAATCTTCATCTAATTCACATGAACCAAAAGTTGAAGTTCCACAGAAAAACATTTTCTGGTTGAGAGATTCTTCATTTGCATTATTTGAATTTATTTGATTTTGATTCATTACTGCAGAACCCTTACCAAGATTTTCACCTTGAGCAGAAATTATGCCTGTGACTAATAAGAATAATATAATTCCCATCACTCCTTTTTTCATGTAGATTTATTGTAATTAAAATTTATAAACCTGCCTTTTTTCTCTCCATTATGAAAATTGGTGTAAAAACATTTGACAGCCCCGATTTTTTGAAACATTTTGAAGATAAGGCAGATTTTTTTGAGATAATGGCTTTGCAGAAGAATAATTACTCTTTTCTAAAAAATTTTTCTCTTCCAATGGTCATTCATGCAGAACATCAGACTTATGGAGTTAATATTGCAGATTCAACAAAAAAAGAATTTAATTTAAAATCAATTAATTTTGCAAGAAAAGTTGCAGATTCTGTAAATGCTAAATATATTATTGTTCATCCTGGAGTTTTAGAAAAAGGAAATAAAAACTGCTCAATAAAAAATGCAGTTGATTTTCTTAAGGAAGTAAATGACCCGCGAATTGTATTAGAAAATCTTCCAAAAGATGAAGACCATGAAATTATTGGGACAAGTTTAGGATATAATGCAAGAACAATTAAGAAATTTCTTAAAAAATCAAGACAAGGATTTTGCTTTGATGTAAATCATGCTTTCTGGATAAGAAAAAATAAAAAAAACAGCTACTCTTTAATAAAAAAATATATTTCACTTACTCCCCAGCATTATCATCTTGGGGGGCAGAAATTTAATTCAGATTTCCATCTTTCTTTGGATAATTCTGATTTGGATTTAAAGGAAATACTAAAATATTACCCTAAAGATGCATGGATAACTTTGGAAACAGAGACTGATATTAAGAAAGTTGATAAGGATATAAAGATAATAAGAAAGGCTATTGAAGAATTAAAATAATAATCTTATTCTTGGCTTACTCTAATGTGGTAATACTCTTTAACAGATTCTTTTTTTATACTTGTATCAAAAAATAAACTATTCTTCCCGTTCTTGTCTTGTCTTGTCGTTATACTTAAAGGGAGGTTGTTAAATGGGGTCTGGGTAACCTTTTCCATGTGTTCAACCATAAACTTCCAAGCATCATCTCCGCTAATTGCTTTTTTTTCAGCACTATATTTAGGATAATAATTAATTTCTCCGCAGTAATTTACTTCTGCATCTATTTCAATATCACTTTTTTCCATATTTTTAATTAAGGATGCATATTCTTCTCTTTCATTTAGAGTAGATTTTCTGCTTTTTTTAATCGTTCTTCCATATTTTAATCTGTCAATTAATGCCATAATATAACTGAAGAATCTTTATTTATAAATCTTCCTATTTGTTGTCATTATAAAGGGAGTAATATTCTAGTCCTAACTTTTAACTTAATATAGAACATTTGAAAGAAACAGTTCTAATAACTTCAAATCAATCACTTGAATTGCCTTTTACAAATATGCTAGCATTCAAATAACCTCGCCAAAACCGATAAGTCTCCAGTGACTGTTTATATTTCTTGCAAGACCAACATTATCTCCTTTTAATGCAACAAGAGGAATATTCAATGATAACTCTGCTTCATCTTTGCTTAACTTTTCAATTGTGCCCACACTTATTGTTGTTCCAACACTTAACATTAACAGTTCTTTTGTTTTAAGAGGAGAAACTTCTTTATGTTCAGAAATTCCAAGAACCTCTTCAAATAAATTAGTTTTTATCTTCATTTTGTAACTTATTTCAGGAAGTTTTCCTTTTAGACTAACAACACATCCTGAAAGGGAATCTGCTTTTGTTAAATAAGGGTCTAATTCTGTTTCTATTGAGATACTTGCTCCAGGGTTAACTTCTTTTAAGGATTCACTTCCCCTATGCAAAGATAATATTTTTGTTGTTAAAGTTTGATATGTCTGTTGATTTGCTTTTTTAACACTTAGTCCAGGTTTAATTTCAATTTCATCCCCTACTTTTAATTTTCCTTTTTTTAATATTCCTCCTAAAATTCCACCATGCAACTTTTCAACAAGTGTTCCTGGCCTGTTAATATCAAAACTTCTTGCAATAAGGAAAATAGGTTCTGAGTCTAAATCTCTTTTTGGCATTTCAATTTTTGCAATTTCTTCAATTAGTTTGTCTATGTTTATTTCCTGCTGTGCTGAAATAGGGATTATAGGAGAATTTTCAGCAATTGTTCCTTTTACAAATTGTTTTATGTCCTGATAATTTTTTAATGCTTGTTCTTTGTTTACTAAGTCAATTTTATTTTGAACAATTATGATGTTCTTTATTTTCTTTGCCTGAAGAGCAGTGAAGTGTTCTGCTGTCTGGGGTTTTATTCCTTCGTTTGCAGCTATAACAAGAATTGCTGCATCAATTATTGCTGCTCCAGAAAGCATTGTTGCCATAAGCATTTCATGTCCAGGAGCGTCAATGAAACTAATATATCTTACAGGGGTTCCTTTTCCTTTATTATTATAAGAATTTCCCTCTTTAGAAATAGTCATCTCGGCATAACCCAACTTGATTGTAATTCCTCTTTTCAATTCTTCTGAATGTGTGTCTGGAAATTTGCCTGTAAGTTTGGCTAAAAGAGTAGTTTTTCCATGGTCAATGTGCCCTACAACTCCAACATTTAATTCTGTAATATTCTCATTTGCCATAAAAATAGATAGTAAAACAGTTTTTAAAGTTAATTCATAGGAGAAAGTGTTTTAATGGTTTGAATTTAAGGATTTATTCCAGCTAATTTATTGATGCTCTCTTTCATATCATTTGCATATTTAACAGAATCAAAAATTCCTATCTTTTCATTATCTAACCCGCTTAATTTACCATCTTTTAATTTTGTAATATAATCACTAATTAATTGAGATGTTTTTTCTAAGTAAGGATGTAATCTATCTGCCTTTGCAATTAATTTCATTGCATATTCAAAATCAAATACTCCAATTTTTTCAGCATCTCTGCATGTTTTTAGGAATTGTTTTGTCTGAAGTAAATGAAGAGTATGGTCGTTATCCCAACCTAAAATTTCACAGGCAGTTTCTAAATTTCTTTTAACTTTTTCTATTGAACTGTCTTCTTTTGTTTTTTCTTTAAGGTAGTTTGGAATTGGAACATAACCTAATTGAGGAAATCCTTTTTCTTCTGCATGGCACTTATCATAATTTGCCCTTTCCTTTCTTGGAATCTGGCATGGCCAATAAGAATGATTTGTTTTGTTTCTTTCACAACTTTTACAAAAACCCATAAAAAAGTTTAATCTCTTTAGTTTAAAAGAATTTATCTATAGAAATATTATATTTGAAAAGATTTATTCAGCTGCTTTTTCTTCTGCTTTTGGAGCTTCTTCTTTTTTCTTTTTCCATTCAGGTTCTGCTTTTGGCTGATTTTGGTCTGGGAAAATTTCTGCAAGAGACTTGCTTCCCTCTTTGGTTATTTTAAGATTAATCTGAACTATTGCCGGAGAAATAATTTTTCCTCTTACTGTTTTTCTCATTCTTAGGCCTTTAGGCGTGAAGTTTGAAACTTTCTTTTTTCCTTCTCTTCTTGGTCTTCTATGCATTGCTTTTCCATATCCTAAAAGAACTCTTTTAAGTCCTGCACCTTCAACATCTTCCATTGAAGTAAATCCTGCATTATCACTTGCTCCTGCAATTTCAAATTCATATCCGCTTAATTCTGGATTTACGTCTTTTCCTTCAATTTTAGAATGAAGTTCTTTTTCTAAAAATTCTTCACTATCTGATTCTAGATGGAATGTCTTTCCGTCCTTTGTTCCAATATTTATTTTGAATACCATAAATAATTGAGGGAAAAATTAGTTTATAAGCGTTTTGGATTTGAAAAAATGGGAAAGCTTTATAATAGGAAACAACTTTTTTGGAATTATATGAATAGCAAAAAACAGTTTAAAAAAATGCCTGAAAGACCAACAAGAAATGTTGAGACTAAAATTATGCAGATTAAGGATATTCTTAAAAGTGACGAAGAAAAAGCATATGTTTTTGGAAAAATAAACCGAATTGTTCAGACAGGCGGACCAACTGTTTTTGTTATTTCTGATGGAACAGGTTCGTTTTCATTAAAAGGTTTTATCAAGCCAGGAGAGAGGGCTTTTCCTGAACTTGCTGAAGAAGATTCAATAAAAGCTTTAATTAAAATAGAAGAGTTTAACGGAGAAACAGAAGGAGATATTATAAGAATAAATAAGCTGGATAATTCAGAAAATGCCCAGTTTTTAGAGTCTCTTAAGAAAATAGAACTTGAAAGAGCAAAAGTTATTCCTCCAAAATTCCTTGTTAAAAGTTCTATTCTTGAAAAACTGGAAAAATCTTTTATAAAAGCTGCTACTGAAATAAGGCTTGCAATTATACAGGATAGACCGATAATTGTTAGACACCATAATGATACAGATGGATATAGTTCAGGATTTACCTTAGAAAGAGCAATTCTTCCTTTAATTGAGGAACAGCACGGAAATCAAAAAGCCAGCTGGGAATTTTTTACAAGAGCTCCTTCAACTGCCCCTTTTTATGAAATTGATGATTCAATAAGAGACACTGCTTTATCTTTAAGAAATGTTGCAAAATTCTCAAATAAAATGCCTTTAATTATAATCGCAGATAACGGCTCTTCTCCTGAAGATTTGATTGCAATTAAACAAGGAAAAGTTCATGGCTCTGATTTTATTGTTGTAGATCATCATTATTTTGATGAAGATGTTATTTCAAAAGAAGTCCTTACACATATCAATCCTTTTTTAGTTGGAGAAGACGGCAGCCATTTTTCAGCAGGAATGCTTTGTGCTGAACTTGCAAGATTTATTAATCCTAATGTAAAAAACATTGAACAGGTTCCTGCTTTGTCTGGATTTGCAGACAGAATTGATATTGGAAATCCTGAAGTGATGAAAGATTATCTTAAAATTGCAGAACAGCAAGGATATACAAAGCAGTTGCTTTCAGATATAGCTCTTGTTATAGAATATGTTTCTTCAAAAGTAAGATTTATGGAAGTTAGAGAATATATTGAAGTTTTATTTGGGGAGCCAAGAGATAAGCAGAAAGCTTTGGTAAGTTTAATGTCTCCTCATATTAGAGAACTTGACAAGAAAGGGCTTAAAATTGGACAGGAAAATGCTCATCTTGAGAAAATAGGAAAGGTTACGCTCCAGACGATTTCAATTGAAGAAACTTTCCCAATTGGCTTTTTTCCAAAACCAGGAAGGGCAGTTGGACTTGCTCATGATGCTCTTCAGATAGATAAAAAAATTACAAGTCTTGTTACAGCAGGAATTATGAATACTGCAATTACACTAAGGGCTACAGATGAAGCAAATTTTTCTGTTCATGAATTAATACAGTTTATAGATAAGAATCTTCCTGAAGCTTTTATTAACGGAGGAGGGCATAAAAATGCAGGCTCTATTACTTTTATTCCTAATAAGAAACAGAAGGTTGTTGAACTCCTTAAAGAATTTATTAAGTCAAGGTAAGAACATTTATTAATTTAGGAAATTATTTTTTTATATGGAAAAAAAGGGGGAAGTTTTAATCCATTTGCATGATGTTTCTAAATATTATCATCTTGGGGAAACTATTGTTAAGGCAGTAAATGGGATAACTCTTTCTATTAGAAAAGGAGAATTTGTTGCTGTAATGGGGCCAAGTGGAAGTGGCAAATCAACTTCAATGCATCTTATAGGAAGTTTGGATGTTCCTACAAGAGGGCATATTTATCTTGCAGGAAAAAATATTTCTTCAATGAGCGAATCTCAACTTGCAATATTAAGAGGAAAAAATGTAGGATTTATCTTTCAGCAATTTAATCTTATTCCTACTCTTACTGTAAGGGAAAATATAATGCTTCCTATGTCTCTGCAGGGATATTCCTTTGAAGAAAGAGAAAAGAGAGTTAAC
>Ga0172380_10005094_pt1 | contig 16262 bp, 16 predicted proteins | sample Leawe162metaG_FD_119747 | JGI IMG/M metagenome (GOLD analysis project Ga0172380, IMG submission 119747) | Leachate microbial communities from a municipal landfill in Southern Ontario, Canada - Leachate well 162 metaG | ecosystem: Engineered > Solid waste > Landfill > Unclassified | place...
GTCACTGTCATGATGGCTGGCTTCGTCTTGGGCGCTATCCGGCCTTGATACGTTTTGATCGGATTTATGACCCCGGTCCCCGAGGTCGCATGAGTTGGAGGTTCAGGTGGGAAGGCCGAGGCGGGGCAGGATGAAAATCTGGAAAACGAACCAGGCAATCAGGAACAGGACCGAATAGATGATGAATTCCATGTGCAACTCCCTTATGGCTGGTTTGGCAGCAGTGAACAACTTGTTTTGATGTCTGTCTGAAAACCGAATGACACCGACTGGCGTCAAGGCATCCTTCAGCCACCGCTGAAACAGGCGTTTCCGGAGGAAGTTGTTGATCCAGCGGAAGAAAAAGTAGAAAATTCCTTCTTTACCTCTCCGGAATCGCACGCAGGGCATCGAATATTTTTTTCTTCCCCGATTTTTGTCAGCTTTTCAAAATGCCAGCCACACGCCTGACAACTGAATTCAAAGATTGGCATAAGCCGCCTCGCAACATATATTCATAATTTTGAATATATTAGAACTATAGAGTTAGCGCTGTCAATCAATTATCCTAAATCCGGCATTTGGATCCACGAAGGACACGAAATTTCACGAAAAACAATGCGTTACAAACAATATGGTGTTCACCCAAAAGATGGTGGAAGGTTTAACCAAATTATCTTGATTTTCTTAGTGTTTCTTCGTGCTCTTCGTGGACAACAGCTTTTTCTAGGATTATCCAGTGTTTTTGAAATCCTGCTAATCCGGCATCCGGGCTGTGATCTCGAATTCCGGCGGATCCATGAGCACCTTTTTTACCGTGCAGAGGCCAGCCGCCTTTACGATGGCATTACGATACTTGTCCGGGAAAAGTGGGGGCAGGGTAATCTCCATGGCGACCTTGGCCAGCCTCCTTTTCCCGCCTTCGGCGTCAATAAACTCCGTGCGCTGGGTAAGTACCAGGCCTTCGGTCGCAATACCGCGCAGTTGGCAGAAGTTAAGTGTGTAAACCCCGGCGCAGGTGCCGAGAGAGGCGAGAAAATAGTCAAAGGGGCTTGGCGCCGATCCTTCGCCGCCATCTTCCGGCGGTTGGTCCGTAGGGATGACCATGCCGTTGATTTCAGCGTTTACCTTGCTTCCTCCCGGAAAAGTTATCTTCATATCCATATGCGCGTACTCCTTTAAAATTCGAGTAAAACATTATAACTCAGATTGTTACGGATTCCAGCTTGAATAAAAATAGTGCTGCACCATGAAAGTGTGGTCCGGCGAGATAAAAATATTGACCTGCTTGGCGGTCTGTGTTAAAAGATCAATTCTTCATTCCCCAATAGCTCAGTTGGTAGAGCAGGTGGCTGTTAACCACCTTGTCCCTGGTTCGAGTCCGGGTTGGGGAGCCAAACGGGACGCTCGGCAAAATCTTTTGTTGAGCTCAAAATAGATGGATCTATGGGTGGTAACTCCCATAGATCCATTTTTATTTTCCCTCTCTTATTTCCATCCTTGTCTTTCCCCTCCTTTACAGTAAACGACCTTCTTGACGAGCAGATGCAGCAGGTCATATTCATTTCTGTGGTTAGATAGTAAGCGTCCCTGAATACCTTGAAATTCTCCCTGCTCGTGTTGATCCACATGGGCCTGTTTCAGGTTGATCTGAAATTCCTTCTTTGCTATTGGTAGAGATAGCGGAAAGTAACAGATCAAAGACAGTGTAAAGTTTCTTTACGTCGAAGCCATGCCCCATCAATAGCGGCCTGGCGGTTTTTTGTTAAAAAAGTGTAAAGAAACTTTACGTTTGTGAAATTGGAACAATTACACTATGTTCCAAGATTCTTTCCTGATTGTGTAAAATTCCTTTACGTTTTTACTCCCCCCAAAAGCACCCCTTTCTCTCGTTATTACATTAAAAGCACTATAAAGGCCTGCTATACGGGCATCTACATCACATGGCACGACTATTGATATACATGCGGAATGCCCTGGTTTGTATAGGTGCGAACATTTATCACGGCACGGAGGGGGACAGATTATTGGTGATGACTTATTTTGTCGTATGGGTGTGGTAAGGTGTATTCATATTTTTCTTTTGAACATGGAGTCTAAGGATGCCACGGATCGTGGTTGTTGACGTAGAAACCACCGGCATGTCAGTCCAGCGTGGTGGCAGGGTAATCGAGATTGGGGCGGTAGCCGTTGCAGGGGGCGAGATCGTTGGCGAGTTCGACACCCTTATTGACAGCGGCGCGGCCATCGGCTATGGCGCCTTTCGGGTGCACGGTATCTCGGATGAGATGCTGGCCGGCAAGCCGGCCCCGCACGATGTCTGGCAGTGGTTCCGGGAGTTCGTGGGGATTGCGCCTCTGGTGGCCCACAATGCACCCTTTGACAGCGCCTTTGTCCGACACGAGTTGAGTCTGTTGGGCATGGGCCTGCCGAACCCGTGGCACTGCACCGTGCGCCTGGCCAGAAGCAGGTTGCCGCACCTGGCCAATCATCGCCTGGAGACCGTCTATCGCCACCTGTTCGGGGAAATCCCCGGCGGGGCACAACTGCACCGCGCCCTGGACGATGCCCGCATGGCGGCGCGGGTGTGGGTGGAGCTGGAGGGAAACCATGAAATATGATCCCGATATCCATCATCGCCGCTCGATCCGCTTGCGGAAATTTGATTATTCCAGTGCCGGCGCGTATTTCGTCACGACGTGCGCACAAGGGCGGGAATGCCTGTTCGGTGAGGTGGTGAATGAGGCGATAATATTGAGTTCGCCGGGGCATATGGTGTCCGATTGGTGGTTGAAATTACCGGGCAAATTCCCAGGTGTTGCCTTGGATGAATATATGATCATGCCCAACCATTTCCACGGAATTATTTGCATCGTAGGGGCGGCCACATGTGGCCGCCCTGGTTTTGATTTCACGGCCCCATGCGGGTGCCAGTCAACAACGGGGCAACCACATGGGGATTGCCCCTACGATGTATCAACACCGGGGCACCCACATGGGGGCGAAAAATCCGGGCACCCACATGGGGGCAGAGAATCCGGGCACCCACATGGGGGCAGAGAATCCGGGCACCCACATGGGGGTGCCCCTACGTTGGGTGATGTGATGGATTGGTTCAAGACAATGACCACCAACGCGTATATCCGTGGAGTAAAACAATCGGATTGGACGCCGTTTTACGGCCGGTTATGGCAGCGCAATTATTACGAACGGGTGATCCGGGATGAACGGGAATTGGATGCCGCGCGGAAATATATCGCGGAAAACCCGATCAAATGGGACCAGGACAAGGAAAATCCTGTGAACACGCCTGATCCGGCAAAAATCGTATCACCGTAGGGGCGGCCCCGCGTGGCCGCCCGGTTTTGCCGTACCCGGTTTTCGTAGGGGCACCCCCGTGTGGGTGCCCGCCTTTGGGGTAAGTTGTTTTGGATTTTGGAGGTTTGGATGGAAAGTTATTTCAGGTATTGGGGGAAGGCGGAGAGGGATGGGGTAGAGAAAAGAGCCGGGCAATTGCTTGCCCGGCTCATCCCCGCGAATGCGGGGAACAATTCCAGTTTCGCCCATTACTTCAAGACTACTCTGGTTCATCTCTGCGAGTGCAGGGAATTTTAAATATGTATATCAAAATTAAAATGATTGGTCAATTAAACTTCAAGATTACTCCTTGATATATTTTATCACCTATGATATTCGGAGATAAATTGTTTCAGGGAGGCAAACATGGAAACTGCTCTAGGAGTGGTCAACGGGTTGATTGGTGCGGTCAACGGTATCAACGGAATGGGGCTTGGGGCGCTTGCCCTGATCGTTGCTCTCTTGGTTATATGGAAAAAATAAATCAGCATATTCTGTGGAATTCGAGCCAACATGAAAACTTATTACCACTACTGGGGCAAAACTGAGAAAGACGGCAAACGGTATCACCTTCTCCTCTACCACTGCCTGGATGTGGCGGCAGTTGGTTGGCTACTGCTTGATCCCCAAAAAACGCTCTGTCGGCGTCTTGCGCGTCAGTTGAAGATTGCGCCGGAACACCTGCAACGCTGGTTCGCCTTTTTTCTCTCCCTCCATGATATTGGAAAATTTGCGGTAGCATTCCAGGGACTGGTTCCCGGTTTATCCACTGCTCTGGTCAAACCAAACGATCGGAAAAAATACACCGAACGCCACGACTCACTCGGCTACTGCCTATGGAACGATGAAAGCGGGCTGCGTGACAGGCTTGAGGCGGAGGATACCTGGTTTGCACAGAGCGCTAACCCAAGGCAGCTTGGCAGAACGCTGGATGTCTGGATGCAGATTGTTACCGGTCATCACGGCATTCCGCCAAAGGCATCCGGTCTTTACCTTTCACAACATTTTGACAAACAGGATGAAGAAGCCGCTTGGCACTACCTGCTTGATGTCTCCTGCATGTTTATCACTACAGGCATCGTTGGTATCCCTGCTGATAAAGAGTTCTGCAACTGCCTGAAAAACGCCTCATGGATTCTGGCCGGGATCGTGGTGCTGGCTGATTGGCTCGGCTCCAGCCGCCAGCCTGACGAATTTTGGCAGCAGGAAATTCCCCTTGACGACTACTGGCAAAACCATGCTCTGCCGTTTGCCATAAAGGCAGTGGAACATGCACAACTTGAACCTTCTCACGTTGCACCCTACCGGAATACCCACCATCTGTTCAATTTCATAACCACACTGACACCCTTGCAGCAATGGGCCGAGAACGTAGCGCTGGCCCTCGGCAACCAGATTTTTATTCTTGAAGACGTCACCGGTGCAGGCAAGACCGAGGCCGCATTGACCCTGGTGCATCGGCTGATGGCAAGCGATCTTGCGGATGGCCTGTACGTGGCACTTCCCACCATGGCTACTTCCAACGCCATGTACGAACGTTTAGGCAAGGCCTACCGCCGACTATACGCGGATGATGCTCTGCCTTCACTGGTGCTGGCCCACGGTGCCCGGCATCTGTCCGAGGCATTCAGAAAATCCCTTTCCTTACCTGAAAACACGGGCACTCAACAACACTATGGCTGTGAGGAGGAAACCATTGAGACGGTGTGCACTGCCTGGTTGGCGGACAGTCGCAAGAAAGCGCTCCTGGCCGAGGTAGGTGTCGGCACGCTGGATCAAGCGTTGTTGGCGGTGCTGCCTGCCCGTCACCAATCCTTGCGCTGTCTGGGGTTGGCGCGGAAGATTCTGCTGGTGGATGAGGTCCATGCCTACGATCCCTACATGAACAAGCTGTTACAGACGTTGATCGAATATCATGCCGCCCAGGGTGGCAGCGTCATCCTGCTCTCCGCCACCTTGCCGCTCGATATGCGCAATCAGTACCTGCAAGCATTCTGTAAAGGGATTGACACGGAAACGCCGGCACTGAAAGAGACGAAGAAGTATCCTCTGGCGACCCATTTCCCCTCTTCGGAACAGCTTGAAACGGCCCTGGCCACCCGCCGGGAAGTGGAACGCACCGTAACCGTGGCGCTCCTTGATGATGCCGATGATGTGCTGGAGCGCATCAGGCAGGCGGTGAAACAGGGAAGGTGCGTCTGCTGGGTGCGCAATACGGTTGGCGACGCCATCAAAACCTATCGCCTGCTGGCGCGGCATGAATGGCTGGACAAGGACAGGCTTACACTGTTTCACAGCCGCTTTGCCATGATTGACCGGCAACGGATCGAGTCGGCAACATTAAGCTTTTTTGGCAAGGAATCGACTGCTGAAATGCGGCGAGGGCGGGTGCTGATTGCGACCCAGGTTGTGGAACAATCTCTTGACCTGGATTTTGACCTGATGATCTCCGACCTTGCGCCGATTGATCTGATTATTCAGCGCATGGGGCGCGAACACCGGCACATCCGCGATGCAGCGGGGGAGAGACTGAAACATGAAGGCGCAGTTGATGAACGTGAAGCGCCGGTCTTTTATCTCTTTGGCCCAGAGGCCAGCGAGACACCGGCGGAGAACTGGCTGAAGGCGGCGCTGCCCGGCACACAGAAGGTCTATCAAAACGTGGGGCAGTTGTGGTTGACGCAGCAGTTGCTCGGCAGGGCGGGCAAGCTGAGCATGCCGGGTGATGCGCGGGGCTTGATCGAGGGGGTCTATGGCGATGAGGCGCAGGACACAATCCCTGTGTCTCTTCAGGAACTGAGCTACAACGCCATGGCTGATGCATATGCAAAGCTTGGCGTTGCCCGGATGAATACCTTGAAGCTAGCCAAGGGATATTCAAGGGCGAGTGCCGAGGATTCCGGTGGCTGGGAAGAAGAGTCAAAAATCCCGACCCGGCTGGGTGATGACACGGTGCGGGTGGCGCTGGTGTGTGCCGATGGCGATGGTTGGCGGCCCTATGCTGCCGACGAACATTTTGCCTGGGATCTAAGCATGGTGAGTGTGCCGAAAACCAGTTGGCTCAGGGCTAAAGAGGCAATACCGACTGATATGCAAAGTTCGTTGGAGACGTTAAAGGAAGAGGTCAAGGCATTGAAATGGGTCGAGTTGTTTCCGCTGACGGCGGAGTTGTCGATCTGGTACGACAAACTGATGGGGTGGGGAATCCAGAAGGAGGGTACCGATGAATCTGATTAAAGACGCCTGGATACCGGTTGTCCGGGCAAAGAGCGGCAGGGGCGTGATAGCGCCCTGGCAGATTGCGGAACAGGACGATCCGGTTATGGAGCTGGCCGCGCCACGCCCGGATTTTCAAGGAGCCATGTACCAGTTCTTGATCGGGCTGCTGCAAACCGGCTTTGCGCCGGAAGATTTGGATGACTGGCTGGAATATTGGAACAAGCCACCGGATGCGGTGCTATTGCGAACCCGGCTGGAAACGCTGGCAGCGGCCTTTGAGCTCGACCAGTCGGACGGCCCGGCGTTCATGCAGGATTATTGCTTACCGGATGGCGAAAAGAAAGGGGTAGCGTCACTGCTCATCGAAGCCCCCGGAGGCAAGACAGTCAAGGACAATCTGGACCATTTCGTCAAACGGGATACAGTCCGGCACGTGTGCAAGAGCTGCACGGCCATGGCGCTCTTCACTCTCCAGGCCAATGCGCCCTCGGGTGGTGTTGGGCATCGGGTCGGGTTACGCGGCGGCGGACCGTTGACGACCCTGGTGTTGCCGCCGGAACAGATGCCGCTTTGGCAGACGCTCTGGTTGAATATCCTTGATCGTGAAGACTTGGCGGAATATCGGCAAGACCGAGTGGCAGGGGTATTTCCCTGGATGGGGCCGACTCGTACCTCCGAAAAGAACGGCGTGGAAACCACACCGGATAGTGTCCATCCGCTCCAAGCATATTGGGGGATGCCGCGCCGGATTCGACTGGAGTTTCCTGGCGAGGATGTCATGGGTGATTGCGACCTGTGCGATGCCCACAACGTGACGCTGGTGGAGGAATACCGGACTCGTAACTATGGCGTAAATTATATGGGTGAATGGGTGCATCCCCTGACCCCCTACCGTTTCGACCCCAAAAAAGAAAAACCGCCCCTGTCGCTGAAAGGGCAGCAGGGCGGCCTGGGATATCGCCACTGGCTCGCTTTGACCCTTGCTGACGATGATAACGGTGATGCTGCCGCCAAGATCGTCAGGCGCTTTTCGGAACAGCGGGCTCGTGAGTTACGGATTCAAAGGACTGCTCGGCTCTGGTGTTTCGGATTCGACATGGACAATATGAAGGCTCGTTGCTGGTATGACCACACCTTCCCGCTCTTTAACCTAGCCCCACAACAACGCAAGAAATTGCTGCAATGGGTGGATGAGCTGATCACCGTTGCCAATGATGTCAGCAGCATCCTGCGCAAACAGGTCAAGGCGGCATGGTTCAGGCGTCCCGAGGACGCCAAGGGGGATATGAACGCGGTTTCGCAAGACTTATGGCAGCGGAGCGAACCGGTTTTTTATGAGTTACTGGAGCAGTTGGCCAAAGTGCCGGGAGAACAGGAACTGCCGCCACCGGAGCTATATTCGAAGTGGGAAAAAACGCTTGTGTCGCTGTCTCTGCAACTCTTCGATGCGTGGGTGCTGGAGTCATCCAATGAAGATATGGATATGAAGCGAATTATTGCGGAGCGTGATGGGTTGGGAAAATTAATTTATGGCTGCAAGTCGATGAAGACAATAAAAGCGAGGGCATTACCGGAAAAGGAGGGAACGGATGGAAAAACCGACTTATCGCTTTCTTAAAGATTCCGCAGCTCGTGACACGTTGCTGGAATGGTGGAAGTGGCTTGACGACAATCGAGGTGATCGAGCCCGTTTGCGGCGTGTGGAGAGCCCTGATGATGTGCTGCTGACCAGTGCGTTCTCACGCTTCCTGGTCGAAATGCCCGATGCCTGGTCGGTGTCCGGGCATTTGCCGGCATCGGCACTGGTTGCAGCTATCGTTGCCCAGGTGAAAGACAATGTGGCCGCTCCGAGCTTTGCCGCCCAATTGGCGACGCCCAAAGAAGGCGGCGACAAGCCGCGCATGAGTGAACTGCGCTTTCAGCAGTTGCAGAAGAGCCAAGATCCGACCGAGTTTTACCGGCGATTATTGCGAGCTGTACGAATGCTGGATGGCAACGTCAATATCCTTTCGCTTACCAACGACATCCTGCACTGGATGCACGAATACCGTAAGGGAGTTGACCGCAATCCGCAAAACCGTCTCGCCTTTTGCTGGGCCAGTGATTACTACCGCGCAATACCTAAAAAACAATCCAAATCAGATTCCAAAGGAGGAAACACCCCATGAGCCGTTTCGTACAAATTCACCTGCTGACCTCATACCCGCCTGCCAACCTCAACCGTGACGATCAAGGACGTCCCAAAACAGCCAAGATGGGCGGTTTTGACCGTTTGCGTGTTTCTTCCCAGAGTTTGAAACGGGCTTGGAGAACGTCGGATTTGTTCCAGCAGGCATTGAGCGAGCATGTTGGAACAAGAACAAAACTGCTGGGTGTGATGGCGTATGAAAAACTTGTAGCCGGTGGCGTAAAGGAAAAACCAGCCAAAGAATGGGCGCAAAAGATTGCCGGGGTTTTTGGGGCATTGAAAAAGGCCAAGGAAAAAGACTCGCTTGTTGATCTGGAAATTGAACAGCTTGTACACGTGAGCCCTTCAGAAATTCAGGCCATTGAGAGTCTACTGGAAACTCTCGTATCTCAAGGCCGGGCTCCGGAAGATGCAGAGCTCGACTTGTTGCGCAAACAGGGGCAGTCAGCCGACATCGCCCTGTTCGGTCGCATGCTGGCGTCATCACCGGCATACAATGTCGAAGCCGCCTGTCAGGTGGCACATGCAATCAGCGTTCATCCGGTGGTGATTGAAGACGACTACTTCACCGCCGTTGACGACCTGAATGATGGCAGCGAGGACGCCGGGGCAGCCCACATCGGCGAAACCGGCTTCGCCGCCGGACTCTTCTATTCCTACATCTGCATCAACCGGGCGCTGCTGGTGGAAAACCTGGGCGGTGATGAGGATTTAGCGCAAAAGTCCATCAAAGCCTTGATCGAAGCGGCGGTGAAGGTGCCGCCCAACGGGAAGCAGAACAGCTTTGGCAGCCGTGCCTATGCCAGCTATGTATTGGCTGAAAAAGGTGATCAACAGCCACGTTCCCTGTCGGTAGCGTTCCTCAAGCCGGTTACCAGCCAGGGAGTTGAAGGTGCGGATTTCGGCACGGCGGCGGTGGATGCACTGATTACACAGCGTAACAACATGGATGCCGTTTATGGCTCGTGTTCCGACGCATCCTGCGAGATCAACGTCTTTGAAGGCAAAGGAACATTGCTGGAACTCTTGAAATTTGTGGCCGAATAAGGGGGCGATCATGAACTATCTTCTGTTTCGCCTGTATGGCCCAATGGCCAGCTGGGGCGAGATTGCTGTGGGAGAATCCCGGCACTCCGCAATCTATCCCGGCAAATCGGCCTTGCTGGGTTTGATGGCGGCAGCACTCGGTATCCGCAGAGATGAGGAACAGCGCCAGGCAGCGCTGGCCGCCGGTTACCGCTTTGCCGTCAAGGTTCTCAACGCCGGTCATCCACTCAGGGATTATCACACCGCCCAAGCTCCGGATTCGGTAGGGAAGTTTGTGTATCGAACTCGCCGTGACGAGCTGGTCGTGGGCAAGGAACGGCTTGGTACGATTCTGTCCAGCCGCGAATACCGTTGCGATGCGCTGGTATTGGTGGCGGTCGTGGCGGAAAATGGAGCACCATATTCGCTGGAAGAAATCCGGATGGCGCTCCTGAAACCTCGCTTCCACCTCTATCTTGGGCGTAAATCCTGCCCCGTGGCCGCACCGCTGAATCCGCAAGTTAGGGATGCGGTTGGCTTTGGGGATGCGCTGGATACCTATCCGTATGGTGCCCTGTTTGTCTCTAAGTACCTGTTCAAAAAGGCTGAAAAAGAGGTGGTGGATGGTGCAGCGATAGCCGACAGTTCGCTGCTTACCGGTATGTCGTGGGACGATGAACGGGTTTTTGCCTATGGCAATCAGCCGGTGCGCTATTATTGGGAAGGGGATGCTGGTGATCTTGTCTCGCAGCAATCCCTGACACGCCACGATCAGCCGCTTTCCCGCGCCAGGTGGCAGTTTACTCAGCGTACCGAATACCTAGTCATCGGAAAGGGGGAACGCTGATGTTTTTTTCCAGAATAAGAATCAGGCCGGATGTGCGGGATCTGCATCTGCTGGTCAGCGGCAATGGTTACGGCGCTCATCAACTGCTCTGGAAACTGTTTCCGGGTGAAGAAAAACGCTCTTTTCTCTTTCGTGAAGAAATTGCCAGGGAGCAGATACCGTTCCATAAAGGTGTGAAGGGGGAGCCTGTGTTTTATATGGTTTCGGATACGCAGCCAATATCTGATCATCCCCTGTTTGCCGTTGATTTCAAACAGTATGCTCCGAAGCTTGCCAACGGAGATCGTCTGGCTTTCAGACTGCGTGCCAATCCGACAGTCGCCCGTAAACAGGAAGGAAAGAAGAATTCTCCCCGTCATGATGTGGTGATGGATGCGCAATATCACCTGCTACGTGAGGTTGCTGCCGATATGGCGATTCCGATTGCTGGCGATAAGTCAAAACTCAAGAAAAGCATCATTGAAGCATGGCGGCAGATCACGGATTCACGGGCTGTTGAAGAAAAACTGCGGGGAATCATAGCGGATAATGAGCGATATGCCGAGATGCGGACAACCAGCCTGAAATCATTTGAACTGCTGGATTTGGCCTTGAAAGCCCGGATGGACAAGGCGCTTGAGACCTGGTTTGCCGCGAAGTGTGAACGACTCGGCTGTGCCATGGTGCGCGATGATGCGAAAGGGCGTTTGAAGTTTCAGGCTGAGGGGTATCAATGGCATGCACTTCCCAGAAAAGGGAGAGATGCCGGATTCAGTTCGATTGATTTTGAAGGCGAAATTGAGGTGACGGATACGAATCTGTTTACCAAGTCGTTGTTTGATGGCATCGGCCCGGCCAAAGGCTTCGGCTGCGGGTTGATGCTGGTTCGACGGGTTTGAATACAAAATCCTGTCGGACACAAAAACAGGGCGGCCACACGGGGCCGCCCCTACGAGTTAGACCTATAACCCGATATCAGCCATTTACCTGCGGCAATAATTGGCCGGTGATATGTCGGACAGGAAATGCATTTGAATGATGCGGTAAGCAGGGACAAATTCACTTCCTGTAAGCCTTGTCATGTTGAACGTGCAGGCTGACGAGCACAATGGTGGGACCGGTAAGAAGGCAGGTGACGGCTCGGGCGCTGCCGGTGACGCGGATCGAGTAGAGTTGCTGGCCGGTCGCCGGCTCTATCATGCCGTGCAGTTTTTCGAAATTGAGGCCGGGATGGTTCCATAGTTGCGGCAGATCAAGCGATTGCAGAAGCAACAGCATCTTGGCGGCAGCCTTGCGGATTGGTAGCTCGGCGGACATAACCGCCTCGTCAAAGGCCGGTCGAATCTCAATTTTCACCGGCCCACCTCTTGGCTACGTCCGCTGCCTGTTCGGCGCTTGTTACCTTGATGGAAGGGCGCGGATCGGCCAGGGATTCGCTGATCGCCTGCTTGGTTTCGACGGTCCAGGCCCACAACTGGTGTTTGGGAACCGGTTCTATAGGAATCAACATGATCCGGCCATCCTCAAGGATTTCCAGATCAATGGCGTCTCCAGGCTTGATCCCGATCGTCGGGGGTAGCGTTATCCGGCGTCTGGCGTCTGTTTGCAGCAACATGGTGAGTTCCTCCTTTGAAAACCGTAGCACAAAATGCCAATTGGGGCAATACCCATTTACCTACTTTGCGAGGGCCAGATGACCGAACCTATTCTCCCCCCATTGAAGCCTCTCCCCATCAAGGACCGTATCTCGGTGATATACATCGAAAAGGGTAATCTTGATGTCATTGACGGCTCTTTTGTTGTTGTTGACAAGACCGGTGTTCGTACCCATATACCCATCGGAACGGTGGCTTGCCTGATGCTGGAACCAGGGACGCGTGTCTCCCACTCCGCAGTTGTTCTTTCGGCGCGGGTAGGCTGTCTGCTGGTCTGGATCGGTGAAGCCGGGGTGCGCCTGTATGCAGCCGGCCAGCCGGGCGGGGCGCGATCTGACCGCTTGTTGTATCAGGCAAAACTTGCCCTGGATGATACGGCAAGGTTGAAGGTTGTGCGCAAGATGTACGCTCTTCGCTTCAAGGAAGAGCCGCCCGAGCGGCGCAGTGTCGAGCAGTTGCGTGGCATCGAGGGGGTGCGGGTTCGTAAGACATATCAACTTCTGGCACAGCAATATGGAGTAGAGTGGAAGAACCGCAACTATGACCATACCGAATGGGAGAGCGGCGATCTGCCCAACCGCTGTCTGTCGTCGGCTACCGCCTGCATCTATGGCATCTGTGAGGCGGCTATTCTGGCGGCTGGATATGCCCCGGCGGTTGGTTTTATCCACACCGGAAAGCCGCAATCGTTTGTGTACGATATTGCCGACATATTCAAATTTGAAACTGTCGTGCCGACAGCATTCCGCATTGCGGCCAAGAAACCGCACAACCCGGAGCGCGAGGTGCGCCTGGCCTGTCGGGATGCCTTCCGCCAATCTAAGCTGTTGCAGCGGATCATCCCCACCATCGAGCAGGTATTGTCCGCCGGCGGGTTGGAGGTGCCCAAGGCCCATGAAGAAGCAGTGGAGCCGGCTATTCCGAATAAGGAGGGCATTGGCGATGCTGGTCATCGTGGTTGAAAACGCGCCGCCCCGTCTGCGGGGAAGGCTGGGGTTGTGGCTGGTGGAGGTGCGGGCCGGGGTCTACGTGGGCAAGGTCTCGCGCCGGGTCAGGGAGATGATCTGGGACAATCTGGAACGTGGGATCGAGGATGGTAATGCCGTAATGGTCTGGAGCAGTAACAACGAGTCAGGCTTCGATTTTCTGACCCTGGGGGCCAATCGGCGGATACCTGTTGAAATGGACGGGATAAAGCTTGTATCATTCCTGCCGGAAGGAGCGGCAGAGGCTCTGGATAAGCCTTTTTGAAGGCAAAAAAGTTGGTACATTTTTAATGAATGAAATTGCTGAATGATTTTAAGGAAGTAGAGGAAGTATGTTCCCCGCATGCGCGGGGATGAACCGGTCGGACTCTGCAATATATCACTCGGGAACCATGTTCCCCGCATGCGCGGGGATGAACCGCTGTACCGTACGCCCCGAGTGCCCCGTATTTCATGTTCCCCGCATGCGCGGGGATGAACCGACAGGTAGATCCATTGCCAATGAGCATATTAAATGTTCCCCGCATGCGCGGGGATGAACCGGTACTGGGTATGCTCAATGTATCCTGATTGCAATGTTCCCCGCATGCGCGGGGATGAACCGCAGCCCCGCCCCAACTACAAGAACCCGCAGAGATGTTCCCCGCATGCGCGGGGATGAACCGATGTTGATGCGTACATTTTCTCGCTTCGGGATATGTTCCCCGCATGCGCGGGGATGAACCGGCGTTTGATGTATTTCTGAACATACGGGGAGGATGTTCCCCGCATGCGCGGGGATGAACCGAGACGGGTATTTTGCCTCTGATTCATACGGTAATGTTCCCCGCATGCGCGGGGATGAACCGCTTGCCATAACAACCGGCAATTACATAATAACATGTTCCCCGCATGCGCGGGGATGAACCGTATCGGCATTTACCGCGCTGCATCCATAAACTATGTTCCCCGCATGCGCGGGGATGAACCGCGAATAGAATGGATAAAATTACAGGCCGGTGAATGTTCCCCGCATGCGCGGGGATGAACCGGGTGGGAGCCCGAGACTGTTCTATATCTACATATGTTCCCCGCATGCGCGGGGATGAACCGTTACCCATTTACCGGTCGGAGATACCGTAATAATGTTCCCCGCATGCGCGGGGATGAACCGATGACGTTACCATTACCGAGATGTATCAGAAGATGTTCCCCGCATGCGCGGGGATGAACCGCGTATCCTATTAGCGGTGGTTATGTTTCCCAGATGTTCCCCGCATGCGCGGGGATGAACCGGGCGCTTACTTGCGGTTGTTGCAAGGGACGCTATGTTCCCCGCATGCGCGGGGATGAACCGAACGTTTGCATGTTGATTTTGATGGCGAAGAAATGTTCCCCGCATGCGCGGGGATGAACCGAAGTTTTCGTTTATAACGCATAAAGACGACAAATGTTCCCCGCATGCGCGGGGATGAACCGGTGCAAAACCTGTTGCAAACGCTTCGGCGGCAATGTTCCCCGCATGCGCGGGGATGAACCGTTGATTTGGCAAACTCGCGGGGCGCTCCGACAATGTTCCCCGCATGCGCGGGGATGAACCGCGGCTATCTGTTCTGGTGTCACGCGGGCCTCCATGTTCCCCGCATGCGCGGGGATGAACCGTCGCCCTCAAGCGCCAACTCAAAAAGCTGCTGATGTTCCCCGCATGCGCGGGGATGAACCGCTGTATGCCGATTACCCGCTCATACGCACCAAATGTTCCCCGCATGCGCGGGGATGAACCGGACGTGGTTGCTTCAGTAGACGACGATGATAAATGTTCCCCGCATGCGCGGGGATGAACCGTATCCCCTCCCGCCGCAACATACTGATCCGCGATGTTCCCCGCATGCGCGGGGATGAACCGAATGCGAGAAACTTGGGAAAGCACAAGCCGTTATGTTCCCCGCATGCGCGGGGATGAACCGACTACCAGCTGATGTTGGAACAAAAAAGATTGATGTTCCCCGCATGCGCGGGGATGAACCGTTTGAGGCGGCAAAAGAGTGGATCGACCGGGTATGTTCCCCGCATGCGCGGGGATGAACCGATGGCCTCAGAAGGCGGGCAAAGACAAAAGGCATGTTCCCCGCATGCGCGGGGATGAACCGTTCACCTCTGCGATTGCGGCCAGCAGAGCCATATGTTCCCCGCATGCGCGGGGATGAACCGCCGGTGCGCGATCAGATCCGCACGGTCTATGAATGTTCCCCGCATGCGCGGGGATGAACCGGCCTCGTGATAGTCCAGCAAAAACGACACCGAATGTTCCCCGCATGCGCGGGGATGAACCGATGTTGCAGCCGCGTGATCGTTATCTTGTGGCATGTTCCCCGCATGCGCGGGGATGAACCGCCTGAGACATAAGGCCAGTGGCGATAGTCGAGATGTTCCCCGCATGCGCGGGGATGAACCGCTTTTGTGGAACTCTCGGCGGAAAAATACCATATGTTCCCCGCATGCGCGGGGATGAACCGATATCTATGATGAGGAGCTGCTGCGGACGATGATGTTCCCCGCATGCGCGGGGATGAACCGACCGAGGGAATGGGTGGCTATGAAATGACAGCATGTTCCCCGCATGCGCGGGGATGAACCGGTGCTTCACTGTTTTGGCGGTCTGGTCCACTTATGTTCCCCGCATGCGCGGGGATGAACCGCGTTAAATCGAAAATGGAGCCGTCCAGCAGCGATGTTCCCCGCATGCGCGGGGATGAACCGCTTGATTTACCCTTCTGAAATCTCCTATATACATGTTCCCCGCATGCGCGGGGATGAACCGGCGCCAGGGACTTGAACACCTTCAGCTTGCCGATGTTCCCCGCATGCGCGGGGATGAACCGGCGCTGGGCGCTGAGGGGCGCTACTGGCTCGCATGTTCCCCGCATGCGCGGATGGATCGCCGTAATATTTGCGCCCCTGGAATAGGTCTACGCATGTTCCCCGCATGCGCGGATGGATCTATGGGTGGTAACTCCCATAGATCCATTTTTATTTCCCCCTTCTTA
>Ga0172380_10005095_pt1 | contig 16260 bp, 18 predicted proteins | sample Leawe162metaG_FD_119747 | JGI IMG/M metagenome (GOLD analysis project Ga0172380, IMG submission 119747) | Leachate microbial communities from a municipal landfill in Southern Ontario, Canada - Leachate well 162 metaG | ecosystem: Engineered > Solid waste > Landfill > Unclassified | place...
AATCCTTTTCAGCATTTCATTAGTGGTACGGTTATCGGATTCTGATATACCTTCTAAGTGCCTAGGTATGGCCTTGAACTCTGTGGAGTCTGCCCCATACTTAGCCATAATTGACTTGGCAGATTCAATATTATCTGCTCTCAGGACTTCCATCCTGTAATGTCCACATATACCAACCTTGTCTTTAGCTATTTCCATCTTTCTTTGCTCCTTTATTATTATTATTTTGCCATGTATAGGAATCCCTAGAATAAGAATATAAAGGGACTCAGTGTTAATAGGGGAAGAAGGCTACCATCTATAATACCAAGGGTTATCAGGATGATTACAAGGGCTAGGAGTGCTATTCTATTAAGTAATGCTGACTTCTTGGTAGCTCTCAAACCACAGTCCATAGTACCTATTCGGCAATTCTGTTGATATAGCTGGCGAGCTAAAAACTCTAAGAGCTTTCTGTCTGACTTACCCTCTATATAGGTGTCAAACTGGGATTCATTGAGGATTTCTTGTCCTTCATTATCAGTCATATCTTCACCTCTCCCTGGCATTATATCATATATAACAAGAAAGGGGTAGAGGTTCATAGCTTCTCTACCCCTATAGGTCATTATTTAGTTATAGGGCTACATTTCTGCAACAGGAACCGAGAACCAGTTAAACCCACCACAGAAGGTAGCGGTGTTGACAGAAGCCACAACGGACATGGAGATTGCGGCAGTCGGAGGAATAACAAGTCTGCCAGCAACATCTGCCATCAGTACACCACCGGGGGTAGTAACGGTAACTACAGTGTCAGCATTACCCCAAGGGAACCAGCCGTCAGCCACTACCGTAGCACCATTATCAAATATACCTTCAGCACCGGCTTCTAGGCCACTGGAGCTATTGCGAACAGTGATATCATTGGTAGGGGCAGTCATCCCAATGGGATGCACACAGACCCACAGGGTAGCCACACACTGGGCAGCAGCCACCAGGTTATGGGCAAATACTCTATCAATAACAAAGTTCTTGGTAGTGTTATTGTACAGAGTAGCCATAGCCGTAGTGGAAGGGCGAACCACAACAGCAGCTACAGCACTGGTAGCCATAGCCGACCAGCCATAACCCTTGGAAGCCCAGACCATTCTCTGGTCTACAGTGATAAGATTACCGGCTTTGTTAACCTGGACATCAATTTCAACATTGGCATTAATACCACGCATTTTTGTCTGCATATTATTTCTTTACCTCTTTCAATTTATTTTGCTAATAACTGTCTCAGAACTTAATCCCAAACAAGCTATCTTCTTATAGGCTTTACCTCCTTACTCGGAACCTTGTAGTTCATTCAAGATTTCCAGTAAAAGCTCTTCCTCATTAGGCTGGGAATCCCGGCCTTTACTTATATCTATGTCACGACTACCAGTCTGTTCTATAGCCATTAGAGTCTCCTTCCTTCACCATCAAGGTCTGCCCCATAGTTATCAACAAGGATGTCTAAGAGGCTTTGCAAAGTACAATCTAACTGACCCGGCTCATCATCAATAATATCAGACTCAATTAGAACCTTGATAAGTGCCATGACAACCTGGGCAAGTCTAGCTGTAACCGGGGTGGCAGTTTTCCTACCACCATCCCCGGTAACTTCTACATACCCATCTGGTCTGAATACAATATTCTCAATAGCCATGTTATCTACCTCCTAAAGGTCTTTATAAGGATGAGGAGCCCAGTAAGCATAGACAGTCTTGAAGTCATCATCTGCCACACAAGAAGCATCTATACGAAGATAGCGTCTGGTGGGTATACAGCTGAAGACTACAGTAGTAGGAGTTTCACTGCCTATAATTACACCCTTGGTAGCTGCAAGAATATCAATCTTGCCAAGCTCATGGGGGGTAGTAAAGGCTTCTGTATCTGATTCCTCTACAATAACTGTAAGAGCATCATCAACAGCGGCAGCAGCTTCAGTCAAGATAAGAACTACAGCACCACCCTTACGCCCGGCACTCCCGGAGCCCAAATCCAATACACCCATGCCCATAGCGTTCTTGGTTGTACTGGTAGGGGTTCCATAATTACTGGTAACTACATTGGCATATGTCCAATCTAGCGTACCATCACAAAAGCACAGGTTTGCATCTAACATTTAAGATATCCTCCTTAGTTTATTTCTTTACAATCTGTTAGCTAGAAGAATCCGGCACAATACCGTACATTCTGGCCATACAGCGGGGGTTAACATCAGCAAGACCATGATTCCAGTCAATCTGGGTGCGATAGACAGGCTTTGTCTGAAGTAAGCCAAGGTCTTCTGTTTCCATTGGATATTCCTGCAAACCCCAGAGCATATCACCAATACCAAATTTGACTGCATAGATAGAAGTACATTCCGTACCACCGGAAGTAGCACCATCAGCTGTTTCAGTATTAAGGATGATTTCAGTGGTCTGGTCTGCACGAACACCAATGTCCACCAGTCTGGTAGAACCCCACATATCAATCCTGCGGTCAAACATGTCCTTGTCATAGGAAAGGAGCTTCTCACGGAGTAAGCAGGAACGAAGGCCAAGAAGCATTTTCTTATTCATCAGGAGCATATCAGCAGCTTTACCAGCTATAGCATACTGAAGCTTCTCTACATCTTCAATAAAGTTGAAGCGTGTAGTAGCACTGTTCAGTATACCAACAGAGGTACTGTTACAGGCAATCTTCTGGTCAGTATAGCCTTCAGCATAGATATCATCAATTCTCTTGGTGATACCCTTGAACTCCTTGGGGTCGGTAGTCGGGTCTCCAGCAATAAACTTCCAGTTAAACTGGTAAGCAGCAGCTTTCATAGCCATTGTTTGCTGGATAGTCCGGGCATCGGCAATAGTATTAGAAGCTCTGGCAATTGCCTTATCTGTGTCTATGTATAGGCCACCAAGACACAGGGATTCTACTTTATCAGCAAGCTTACCAGTGGACTCACTAAGTCCCTCATTGACTAAGCGATATCCCCAGCTCGGCAAGTCCTTATAGCGTAGAACACGCATAGACAGCTTGCCTGTAGTTTCCCAAGGTATAATCTGAAGGATATCAGAATCCATCATAAACTGGTCTATAATAGAGCCACGCAGGTCATCTTTTTCAAGTTTACTAAATTCAGCTAAGTTCCAAGCCATTAATGTAATTCCTCCTTATTTTATTTGCTTGTAGAATAGGCACGTCTAGCTCGCTCCATTGGGCTACCAGCTGGAGGAGGAGTTGAACTGCCACTTCCAAGGTCAGCTTTAGGAATGGGTAGTTTACCACCGGATAGGCTGTTCACAGTCAGTAAAGCTACATCTAATTCTGCAACAGACATTGATTTTACTTTGTCCTCCGGGACTCCACTAGTGACTAGCTTGCCCCTCTTCTCTGCTGCTGATGCGTCTTTAATTGTACTGAGCTCTTTAGAGACTGTTTCATGTTGGCCTTTCAGTGTATTGAGCTCTGCTACCACTTTCTGGTGGTCTTCTGGCTTAACAGCGGTCTTTACTTGCTCTTCAAGGCTTGAAACCTTTGCATTGGCAGCATCTAATTTACTGCCTAAGCTTTCCTTAGTTCCCACATACTGAGACCAAGGAACTGTTTCAGGGTGCTTGCCCTCATTGTTCTCGCCTTCATTTGCCATGATAAGTATAATTCCTCCTGTAATTTATTTTGCTAATTATCAGTATATAAGAATATTACTCGTTTGTCAAGGGCAGAGATGGAAGGGTAAAGTTTGCCCAGTGACCATGCTTGTATTCATCTATACTGTATATATCAAACCAAGTTGAAAGTAAGTTAATTACTTCTGTTCCTTCTTTGCTCCCCTTGGTAAATACTGATTTATCATATTTTTCCCAGAAGAGAAGCATGGCTTCTTCATATGGGTGCTCTAATCTCCAAGCACTACGTTCTGAAGAAGGTAAGTTGAATAACGGTTCCCACATAGATTCACAGTCCTTATAGAAGAGTACTAAGGGACTGAAACCTTCCTGGTCATTAATTAGAGCATCTGGTATCTCTTTAAGGGCAGTACTAACATTGGAGCCAAACTTACCTACAGTATAATATATACCAGGTATCTCTCGCTGGCCAAGTTTAGCTTCAAACTCTTCTATCTTTTTCATAGAGGCTTCAAGCTTAGTTAGGTCTGTAACAGCTCCACCAAGGGAGAACTTACGAATCTTCTCCCAAGTAGCTATGTCTAATTCTTCTAATTTATCAGGAGTATAGTCCTTGTCTATCAATGCACGAAGCTCACGAAGAGCTTGGAGGTCTATATTGTCTTTATTCATGGATACTTCTACCATATCCAAAGCACGCTTATAGAAGGGTATAAGGCTACTGGCAGATTTAGTAAGCTCCTGTGGAATCCGGGTAAGAGCTTCTTTCTTGGCCTTATCATCACCACCAAAGGGATTAATTGCTGTAACTATATCAGAAAACATCTTGGTAATTTCAGTAGCAATACCAATGAATAGACCACCAAATGTCCATCCAAATAAGATATTCAGGGGGTCATAGGGATTCTTCTTACGGCCAGTAAGTGTACTAAGTAATGTTCCAAATAACTGGGCTACAACAAACATTTTCATTATGTCATTGAAACCAGTTCTTGCTTCTGCCCAAGTAGCTGTTCCACTGAAAGCGTTCTTAATCTTTTCAGCTTGGAAGTATAGACGCTGAGCATAGCCACGTGGGAAGACTATCAAGTTCCACAATGTTGTGCCTGTTTTACCCATCTCAATAATGCCACGTTCTGAACGGCGATACTTAAAGTTGGTCATATCAGTAATACGCTGGGCAACATAGAAATTAGCCATATCTTCACCACTGGCATCACGAAGACCAGCTACACCCTGGTCAAACTTAGTATCAAGCTGACCTAAGTAGTGGCTAAGTACATAGTTACGTTCTGTATCTCTAAGATGAATAGCACCAGAGTTCTTGAACCACTTAGCTACATCTCCATCTTGCTTGAATTGCTCTGTAGCTCTGTAAGCTTTATTGAAAGAAGCTTTAAAAGACCACAGTCTGGGTAAATCATCTGATTTACCATAGAGACTAAGATTATCAGCAAGCCTATTCCACCATTCAGGGATAAGAAAGCCTTTCTCACCAGTATGGAGCCAGTCCTTACGAATACCACCTAGCTCAGCAACAAAGGTTCTGTAGTAGATATCGACCTTCTCTTTTAGGTCTACAGGAATATGCTGATAAATAAGCTTACCAAGCTCTGTTCTATCCGGGTGCATAATCAATGCTTGGAAGCTGTTACGTAGGGACATAGCGGGTTCAATGAAGATAGCTGTCATAGCTTGTCTCCATATCCTGCGTACAATTCTATCATAGAAGTTATAGCCAAGACCTATATTCTGTATACGTTCTAGCCATGTCTCCAGACCCTTCTCTATCTGACCCCAGTCCTTAAACTTATCACCAACCATCTTCCAGTATCCAGCTAGTGTTTCTAGTTCAGGCTCTATACGCCACTGAATTTCCATCTGTTCAATATAGGAAGCAAGACGGCCTAGAACATTCTGACCCATCTTTCCTTCAGGATATTCCACTTGTTCACGGCGAAGAAGTCTGCCTTTACCTCTTGTTGTTCTAAGACCATGTGTTCTGTTTATTTTTAGTTCAGGATTGGAGATTAGTCTGGGGTCAAAGCCATGATTAATTACACCCCAATCAAGGTTATAGAGATAGTTCCAAAGGTCATCAAGGTTGCCTGTATTGCGAATATCAAGAGCTAATTTAAGTTCATTCCCCTTACCGGCTTCTACGGCATCCGGGAACTCCTTATTAAGCTCTTCTATCTTAGCTTCAGTACGCATAAAGCGAAGATAGCGTACATAAGGCTTATAGTGGTTATAGATATCCTCTATAGCATCTGCCAGATAGACTTCTTCTTCAAGGAGATTAGCTGGGTGCTCTACACCCTGGGTTTTGTTTCTGGCGTTAAGTTCTTGGGCTACACGCTCCAAGGATTTCTCATCAGTACGTATATTCTTAAAATGGGGGTCAGTAGTTATACGCTGGAGGATAAGCTCCTTGGCTGTCTCGGCTGAGCCACTGGCAGCAGCCATACGGCGTAGGATGCTGTAGAATGGGGCTCCTGTCATTTCTTCAAGGAACTCCATGAAATACTCCATATCAAAGAACTCCTTAAGCCCACCAAAGGTAAGGGACTTGTCAGGTATAGCTGATATGGATAGGGCTAGTTTATCATTGGGGGTAAGTTTATCCCAAGACTTACCTAGTAAAGCTTTCTTGGATAGACCAGCTTCCTTAGCTATAGCTTTGGTCTTAGCCTCAACTGCTGTGATTCTATCTTCATCACCAGAAGCCTTGGCTTCATTATATTCAGTATTAAGATTATTTATAGCAGATTCTGTATTAGTTCTCCATACCTTAAGCTTATCTGACTCCTTAATATGGGAAGATATGTTCTTAGATAGAACAGATTGGTTAACACCTTTCTGTTCATCTTCCCAATCCTGAATACGTGGACGCTGTTTAGTCATAAAGGGGTCACGGGATACTAGGGGGGATATATCCTCAACACTGGAAACCACTTCTTTAATATTAGAAGCAACTTTATTGGTAAGAGTATTTTTGTCATAATCCTTAAGATACTTACCAATATCTACTCTATTAAAGAAAGTCTGCTGTTTTCCCATTATATCCTGTATAAAAGTTTTCTCAGCCCTTGTTATTTCTTCTTTAGAAAGTGCTTGAATAGCATCCCATTTCTTCTGTTGGTCATCATCTAATCTGAAACATTTACTAGCCACAGATTATTATCCTCCCCTTATCATCTTTATGAATCTCATATGAATCTATCATCCTTACTGTTTCTTTAGCACTCTTTGCTATGGTAGTTCCTTGCTGGGGAACTAAGGCACTAAGTTTCTGCTGTTGAATCTCAGTAAGATTAGACCATGTTGATTTAGCAGTAGTCTTGGCTACTCCAGCCTTAACAGCCATTGTTGTCTTAGATTCAGGAGATAGGTTATCCCAAGTAGAAGATAGGTTTGTTTCTACTGGAATAGGGGTCTTACTAGCTTGTTCTATTTCCTTACTGGCCTTATTAACCAGTGTCTGAAGCTTCTTTCTCTCTACATAGAGCTCTTCCAAGTCATCTCTCATTGTTAGAACTAAGTCTCTTTGGTTTGTATCTGCTTCATTAGCACCATACTTAGCTTCTTCTTTAGAGAGCCGAGCTTCTATATAGGTAATGTCTTCATTGATAGCTGATAGACTATCCCCAAACTTGGACACTGATTCGGATGCTGGAATATCCTCTTCTCTGGATTGGGTTAAAGCTTCTTGTACTTGGGCTTGCCCTGTCTCTGTATTCAGCACTTCGCTCAAAGCTACAGCTTCTGCATGTTCTTGGGTAAGTCCAGCATCAGTCATCTTCTTGGTAGTAGTATCCATTTGCTTCTGAACATCCTTAGGAAGATGGGATTTCATGCTTAGATACTCTCCACCACCACCAAAGAGAGCAAGGGGCAAGGTAGCTATAGCTGTTTGGATAGCTGCTGTATCTAGTCCCTCAACTAAGCTGCGGTTATCATTAACAGTTCTAACAGCAGCATTCTGCATAGCCTGCTGGGTTACTTCTTCAAGAATTTCTGATATCTCTACTTTGGTAGCAGTCTTCAGTATTCCCCTTGCTATCATAGTCTTGGTTACTTCCTTAACTATTTCTTGCTGAAGATTCTTACTAAGCATCTTCATAAACATAGGAGATACAGCTTTAAGTACTATCATTTCAGGAAGAATTTCTACAGCACCCATGACAGTACCAATAGAGGTAGATAGTTGAGTAGCAGTATAAGGGTCAGCACCATTGGCTATAAGGTCATCATAGACACTGGATATCTGAGTTGGGGTCATTATAGCAGCAGCTGCTACACCACCAGCTATAGGGTTCTCTGTAGCTACACCAGTAAGAATACCTACAGTTAGACCTGTTAACACTATAGGAGCATTATTCAGAATGGTATTAACATAGTATCCTGGGTCTTTAAAGAGCTCAGGGTGCTCAAAAGGACTCTGTGAATATTCTGGTTTTGGAGCAAGCTGTGGGTTAGCTTCTAACCATAGCTGGAACTGGGCTTCCCTTCTATCATAGCTTTCAAGTAAGGCTTCATATACGGGTTGGGAACCTGGGGCAAATATTAGTATCTTCTGATTCTCTTTAGGCTCTACAACCATAGCAGTACCTTCACTATCAAAGGTAAGGGTATTGACTGGTTTCTTTATAGTTGTAGTATCTGAAGATATTTCCCTTGCTTCTGTCTCTGATATGTTAGATACAGTAAGGTTCTGGAATATAAATCTGGGTATAATATTAAGTAAGGCTTGTCTGGTTCCATACCAAGCCTGCTGCATACCAAGGTAGAAAGAATCCCAAGCATTTTTAAGGAAACCCTCTTTAGCTTCATCAGTTAAGAGGGGCTTACCATTTAAATCCATAGGAGCCAAGCTTTCCTTGCTTTCATCCCAATAGCCTATCTGCTTATCTTCTACCCAGACACTGTTATCTGCTTTCTTTATAGCTGAGAACATAGTACCAGTAGTAGAATCGGATAAGACTAGAAGTTCTCCAGAAGCATTAGCTAAGTTCTCATGGAGCTTCTGTATAGTAGCCTTATCCAAGGTCTGGCCTTCAGTTATAATACCTTCATCTATAGCACGCTGAGTATAGTAGTCAATAAGCTGCTGTTTAACACCAGCACTGGCTACTTCTTTCTTAGCTATAGAAGGATAGGCTTCTTTAAGGGCTTGGGTTATCTCCTTTAAGTCCCTAGAGAAAGCTACGGAAGATAAGATGAACCTATTATCCTGATTAGGGTCTCTGAGCATATCCTCTAATTCTTGGTCTGATATGTTCTCAAAGGCTTTACCAGATAGGATATCTTCAGGATTAGCTTTAGCCGTAGCTTCAGCCATTTTAGATAGGTAATCTATTTCTTCATCAGTGAAGTCAGTTTGGAGCTCTGGAAAGGTAGACTTTAGTTCAGATACATCTAAGATAGGTTCACCCTGGAGAGCGGATAAGATTATACCAGCCTGTATATCAGGCAGCATGCTTGTTACCTTTTCACGTCTGGATATATCCCTATACTCTTCTTCCACATCTAAGAGCTGTTCTTGGAATTGACTGGGAGTAAAGCCAAAATCAAACCCGGTATCACCCGGAGTTAGCATCTGGATAGGTTTGCTAAGGAAGCTTGGAGTGAGATTACGAAGGACTTTCTCAGCACTACCAGTCTTATTCCAGACTTCCTTGGAAAACTGCTCCTTGTAAATCTTATCCATAGCTTTGCGCTGGTTTTCAAGTTCAGTCTTTCTTGCTAAATCTTCATCAGTAAAGGCTGTAGGAAACTTGGGAAGTTCATAAGGATTAGTAGGTACAGTATTATCTATAGTCATTATTTAACTCCTCTGATAGCTTTAACACTACCCCGGCCTATAGATTTTCTAAGCATCTGAGGACTGAATCCAGCTTCCTCTGGAGGAGATACTGAAGGGTCTATCTTGACACGTTCAGTTGGAGCACCAGCATCTCGTTGACTTTGAACTTTTGTCATGTCGGCTGGATTAGCCTGTCCCGGTGCTGGTGCTCCAAGCTGTGATTCCAAGGACTTGGCTGCACGTATGAATAATGCAGCCTGCTTTCTATCTCCTATCTTCTGGAGATATTCTGCATATTTATAATAACCAGCTATAAGCTCTACCTGGATAGACATAGGATGGTTAAGAACCCTGTCTAGGCTCTTGCGTCTTTTTATAGAGGGGATATCATCTACCTCATATATAGTAGAGAGTATGGTATCTTGGTCTAAGTGCTTATCAAGCATATTAGCTATTGTACCTCTCTCCATCCAGTCTTTAGGGGTAGCTACTGAACTACTTACCTGGATATCTATATCTTCTGGAATATCCTTGGGTTCCAGTTTCTCTATCATGTTACCCTTGATAGTATAAGTCTTATTATCTCTCTTTAGATTACTAAGCCAGAACTTATCCGACTCGGATATAACAAAGTGCTTGGCATCCATGTATGGGTATAGTATCTGGTTAGCAGATGAACTGGCTAGAAGACTCAAAGCATAGCCGGACTGGCCTTCCATCATGCCATATACGGCATCATTAAAACTTCCTTTCTGTAGCTCTCTGAGCATATTAGCTAAGTGACTCTGTACTTCAATAGGTATAGCTGACGTTGCAACACGTTCTAGCCCCTTTTCACCAGGAGCATAGTGGAAGAAAGCCCCACGCTCCCGAAGCTGTTCAGGAGTAGCTTGGGGTGTAGAACTGAACTCCTGTGTTATAGGCTGTGCCGTATCTCTCAGAATCTGGCTAACGACACTCTTCCACTTATTAAAAGAGTTTGATACTGCTTGGTTAACTTCAAAGATACCTCGGCCAGCTAATCTACGCCAATCCTTTTTATTGGGAGTAAGGATACCTTTATCCGGGAACCCACCAACAGGGCTAACAAGTAACTGCATATCTGGTCTATCTATCCAGTTAGTTACAGGTTCACCATTAATAAGAATAAGGTTATGCAGCCCATACTTATCCTGGAGGAAGTAGTCATCAAGGGTAACTGTATACATAGGATTACTTATTCTGCTTGGATATATCCAGCCATTATTATCAGCTTTCTCCTTAGCTTCTTGCTCTGTTAAAGAATAAGAATGGAGACAAGCAGACATTCTTCCATTAGTATAGTCTGGATAGACTTCATAGGGATTCCAGATACAACTATCAAGGAGTCCTGTTTCAGAGTTATATTGCTCAGCTACACTATACCAACCAAGCACTAAAGAAAAGAAAGCCAGCTCTTCTACAAAGGAAGCATTACCACCAAGTTTCCTTTCTCTATTAATAGAAGTCCACAAGGATTCACAGCTACGATTTAACTTGGCTCTCTTTTCTAGCTCTATCCCGGACTCATTGGCAATAGGAGCTGTATGGGATAGCTTACCCTTTGTTACCAAGTAGTGAGCCATATTATAGAAGGTCTGTGGTTCATTACTGACATAGGTTTCCATACCCTTAGAAGCAAGGATATCAGTTAATACCAGTATCTCATACCACTCCAGAAACTTCTTATTTCTCTGATACCAGAAGGTCTTAAGAGCAGATATGTCTGTCTTTACTGTGTTTAAGTCCATTATAATACTCCTTCTACCAATTGTAGCCCGGTATAGAACCCTGGAATCCTCTGGCTCCACCCTCACTCTTCTTTACAGCACAGGCTATCATTAAAGCTATGGCTAGGTCATCAAAGGTCTGGGCTGTAGGTTTCATCTTGATGTACCGATAGCCACGAAGCTGTCTTACAAGGTTAGCATCCCAGATATGTAACTGAGGTAGCCTATCCCTAAGTGAAGTACGCATATATTCTTTTGTCTGGTCATTAGTCCACCATCCTAGATTAGCTGTTACTTTACCAGTCAGGAAATCATGCTGTCTGTATATATTACCATAGATTCCCTTGCCCTTACCAATGTCATCAACGTTATGGCCTCCGGCTAGGGTAGCCAAGACTGCATAGCCAGTAAAGTTCCTCTCTATGGCTATCATAGCATTATTATAATACTTACCCATAGCAGCTAGGGTAGTAGCCAATAAGTTAGGCTCTACTCTTGCTTGGAATGTTGCACAGACTCTCCAGTAATCATCAAGCACTACAGCAGTACTGAAACTCCCATCAGGACTACCTGCTGCTGAGTCAGACCCAATTACATAATGTGTTTTACCAGTTGGGTCTGGAGGAATCCAATATGTCCAACCCTCAGGATGATGCTGCCCTTCATAGCAACCACTAGCCATAGTATTTAATATAGACACATCAAATACTGGGTCTCCTATGCTTATAAAACAGGATACTTCGTCTTCAGGATACTCTTGCCAGAATAGACCCTGCTTCTCTGCTATCTTCCAACGCCTCCACCTTATCTGGTCTTCAGTAAGATGATGGTTAACTATAAGCTCTTCCTCTTCACCTATATAGTGAAGTTCACCAATATCACTGGGCAAGGCTAGTGGGGAACCTCTTGGTATCTGATAATCAGTAGTCCACCACCAAGGAAAGAAGAAAGGTTTATAGGGGGACTTACCTTCACGGGCTCTTATCCACTGTTCATGGAAAGTATTACCTTCACCATTTGGGGTACATTCTAGGGTAAGCTCACCCGTAATTGGAACTGCATCTTCTACAGCATTTAAGATAGATTCCCCATCTTCATAGAAGGCAAACTCGGATAGAAGGGCTTTACGGATTGTATCACCACGACCAAAGGCTCTACTCCCTGCGGTTCCTATATATATAGAGCTATGCATACCGGGAAAGGATTTCTCTGTACGGGATTCAGAGCCTAAATCAGGCTTAGGCTTATCCATAGTGTCATAATAGAATTGAACTCTATCTAATAGTCTTTGTGTACTACGCCCTTCATGGCTAACCACAGCACACTGGGTATGGGGTACTGTTATACAGTCCATAAACATATCTGCAAGGATAGAGCTAGAATTATGAGAAGCAAATCCAGCAGCTATAAAAGTCTTTGTAGATGTTTCTATATCAATTAACTCTGTACTATTGGAATAAGCTTCAATAGAGTCTATCTTAACCCATTCTGCTTTTCCCTTACCAGAGATATCTTTACCTTCCCACCAATCCTTCCTTTTAAGGAACCTTGTTGGTCTACTCTTACCAAATACTTCAAATAACTTAGCCATACCAAACATAGTTACAGAATCCGCACTACCACCAAATCCACTAGATTCTTTAGAATAAAGATAATTTCCATAATTGGAAACATACCTTTTACACCTGTCCATTGTATCCCCTGATTTTTGTGTTATTTTTAGTTGTGCTCTGGTTTTTCCTAAACTCCCTTCACCATCTATAAAACCACCAAACCAGCCGTCCTCATAAGTTGACTCCCCCCAAGGAGACACAAAAAACTGTATCTTATATCCTTCCTTTAGTCTGCCCCTTTTACCATTTTCACCTTCAAGTATACTTCTCCACTGGACAAGACCACTTGGGTGTTTAGCCAATAAACTATGATTAGGACTAAGAATAAGACTTCCTTTACTAGTATTTATCTTAAAGGCCTGAGTTTTTCTTACCGTTTTAGATAATACAACAGCTTCCCTGAACTTTCTACTGTAACCCTTACCTATACCATCAGTACTCTCATCAAAACCAATAAGGGAATCCCCAATATGAATATCCCTTATTGGAATCCATCTTAAATCAGTGGTAAGAACAGGAGTAGTTGGTTCCAGGCACCACCCACCCTGTCTATGTTTCAGTATTATATTTCTGGAAGCTTTATTCCTGTTGAAGTATGCTTGACCCTTGTTAAACTTAAAGGGGACTACGACTCCTTGCTTGTTATCTATGTGTAATAGATTCTCTATTAGTAAAGGTCTATCTATAGTCGCTAGGGATATAGCCATTATATCTCCTTAGAATCAGTAATTAACTTTGGTTCTTCAGGTATTGTAAATTCACCCTCAATAGTGGTAGGCTGTTCCTTTATAGGAAGCTCTGTAGCCTTACTAATATTATTATTTATTTGCATCATACGCTCTTCCCAGGATAAGGCTAGAACTTTGGGAGTAGCATCTAGTTCGGTCATTAGTTTGCTGTAGACTTCACGAGCCAAGTTAGTTCTAAGGAAGTCATATTCCCCGGAATCTAGCTCTTCCTGCATCTTCTTTAGCATCTTACCCTCAAGAAGAACAGCATCAAACTGGTTCTTCCTTCTAAGCATTTGGACTGCTTCTTGACGATGCTCAGTTAATTCATCCAAGCGTCTATGGATAGCTATGAAATCTTCCTGGTGGAGCCAGGTATTATAAGTACCTTGCTCAATACCAGTTAAGTCTCTGGCAGTCTTGGCATCCATATCTGCTATGCGTAGGAGTAGATACTTGCGCTTATTCCCGGTAATACCTTTTAGCTCTTCATTTAAGTTCATATAACAGTATTATAATAGTTAAAACACACCATTGTCAATAGCAGGCTACTGCTCGGAATCGTGGTAGCTTTGAACTTTACAATACTTGACACTTTGATAGATATAGCTTATAATATAGATATACTTTGATAGATAGAACGGTATGTATATGTCTATACAAGTATATGGGGTATAGAGGGGTAAATAATCAATTATGAAATTCTATTATGCTAAAAGGCCAATGAAATGCTTAGTATGTCACTTGGATATCAAAAAGGGGGAGATATATATAAGGAATACACACAAAGGAACTGATGGGCACTGGTATAGCTTCTCTCATCATTATGAGTGCTATATTAAGGCTTTTACTGAAAGAGTCCGTCAAGATGCACTGTTCTTCATGGGGAAATTAACAAAGCCTAAGAAACCTGGTAAAGTACCCATCCACTATAATCCTAAAGAAGTAAATAGACTGAAAAGTCTAATCAGATATCATGTTAATAAAGGGAATACTGAACTGGCAAATATAGCTAGATTAAACTTAGAAAAGGAGTTATTAAATGACAATAGAGACACCCAAGGAGCAGAGGTTGGTATTCGTACAGGTGGAGGAGAAGTCAAGGCTGGAACTGAAGAAGCTTCTGGTAGCAATTAATGCTTTTGGCTTTACATTTATGATTCTGCCTATGGATGCTAAGATAATCACTAAGACGGAATTAAAGGAGCTTATAGACAATGCCGTTGTATAGCTACCTATGTGCTTGTGGCTATGCTTTTGATAAGATTCAATTGTATAGCTCGGAGAATGAAGTACCATGCCCCAAATGCGGTAGGAAGGCCAAGAGAGTGCCTACAAAGGCTAATTGGGTATTTAGCCCATTCTTACAAGAATTAAGCAAGGGTAATGTAGTATAGGGCTTATAAATAAGAAAGGATAATAAAATGAAAGCAAATATCTTAGATGCAGGAAAGGTAATAACAGAAGTAAATTTCAATGATATCTCTACGGAACAATATCGGGTATATATCTTTGCTAATGGGGAAGTAAAGATAACAGAACCTCTCTTCCTCTATGTTTCTAAGTCTGGTGGACATAGACTGGTAGATAAGGCTGGGTTCTCGCATTATATTCCTACTGGATGGTTACATCTATATTGGCTACCAAAAGAAGGCTCTCCGGCTTTTGTTAAATAAGGGAACCATTATAAGGAAGGATTATAGATAAGGAGCTAAGTGGAAAATAATACGGTTAAATCAGAAGTTAAGGAAGAAATACCAGCTAATACATACTTTCACCCTAGCCCTGGCAAAGAAGTCCGGTTAATGGATAAAGGCATAGTGATACAGACACTGCATCTGAATAGAGCAGACAGACGAAAGGCTGGGATTGGAGTTAAACATGGAAAGTAAAGATTTTACCTTTGATGATGATTTGCAAATAATGAAAGTTAATGGGCAAAGATACTCCTATAGTATGTTCCAGGATTTTGGTCTGGATGGTATGGATACTGAAACAGTCTTCAGAGTTCTGGAAAGACCACCCGGTGATATTGTTATTCAAAGATTGAACTGGTTAAAGTTCCAGAAGCAAGACACTTTTATCTGCCCTGATTGTAAGAAAGAATTACCACTTGAAGCTAAATGCTCTAAAGGTTATTGTAGGGCTTGTAGTGGAAATGACTTCTAAGTCTATCTATGGTTATCAAGAAGCAAAAGCTGGGTTTTTCTACCTTTCTCTCTTTAAGAACTGGCAATTCATGCATAGAGTCTGATAGCCTTCTGGATAACCGGCAAGATACAACTTTCTATAAAGAGCTTTTCCAACTAAACCCCTCTTATATAACTTTGTCTGTTCTCTCCGTATTTTTGCACCATCATTATTTATATGGTCTAAGGATAAGGCCTTTATGTTATCAAAACCACATTTGATACAGGCACATTTACCATTACCATAATGTTTAAATACAGTATATTTTGTTATATTATCTATAGCTGTTCTTTGTTCCCTAGCTTTTGAGATATTGTTTTTATTCTTCCCTTCTTTATATCCAGGATGCTCTAAGAGCCACTTTTTCTGGTAATCAGGGTGGTTCTTTCTCCATTTTTCTTGGTATGTATCCATTATATCTTTACTCCTTTTATTTTTATTATAACAGATATATTAGAAAAAGTCAAGTCCAAAAGGGGTTTTCCTACTTTGTAATCTTCGCCCCTAGATTGCCCAATAAACCAGAAGCATGGGGGGATACCCCCGGTTCAGTAA
>Ga0172380_10005096_pt1 | contig 16258 bp, 9 predicted proteins | sample Leawe162metaG_FD_119747 | JGI IMG/M metagenome (GOLD analysis project Ga0172380, IMG submission 119747) | Leachate microbial communities from a municipal landfill in Southern Ontario, Canada - Leachate well 162 metaG | ecosystem: Engineered > Solid waste > Landfill > Unclassified | place...
TGCTGCCACCTTGTTTGAAAGCATTATAAGCATTACTACCTTTACCGCCAACATTTTGTAACAGTAATTCAAATTCGCTATATGAGGGCAAATGCCAACCGGGGGGGCATGATTTTAGAGAAGCATCCCAATTGTATAATCGGCCATAGGTATCGCAATTTGCTTTATCATTATCATAACACCAACTATCTTCCATTACATAATTCAAATTCTCCGCCATCCATATCTGTTCATCAATACGAACCCATTTGTATGTTTGTCCATCGCGGGTATCGGTAAAGATTCCTGAATTGCCCGAAAAGCTTTCGTGGGGAGTTGGATTTGGATTAACGGGAGGTTTATAGGTAGCTGTGCTATTTTCATTGTTGTAGGTGGTGGTTGCAGGTGTGGAAGCAGTCCCTTTTTTAAAATAAAAATCCCCCATCAGCGAGGAAGACTCCCATGGAATTTGTCTTCTGCCTGTTTCACTGGCGACTTCTTTACGTACTTCCTTAAAAACTTCTTCAATTTTTAAACCGGGAAGTTGGATTTTCTTGATCAGGTTTTTTGTAAACGGGCTGTTGCGGCCATCACCATCCAGGGCCACACTGCCAGGAGAAGTGGAATAGGCAATGATGGAACCCGTGGGTGCTGACATAAATGCAAACCCCCGGCTACCGGATCGATAGCCTGTAAATGGATTGTTGCGGCAGGCATCGAGTATGATGATATTAACGCCTGCACCGGCCTGTTCCATATTGTCCAGCACAAACCCCGCTTCCACACAGTAGTATTTTATATCGGTTTCGTTGTTTACCTGTTCGTTTACTGGTATCAGGTAGTTTAAACCGTTTACTTGAGAGCCGTGTCCGCTAAAATAAAACAAGGCTACATCACCGGGAGAAAGTTTCGCCTTAAACTCCCGTATGGCATCTTCCATTTCTCTGCGGTTGAGGTTGGTTTTTTGGATGACATCAAAGCCCAGAGAACGCAGTGTGATACTGAGGTCTTGGGCATCGTTTCCGGGGTTTTGTAACGGCATTTGCTGGTAGCCGGAGTTGCCAATGACCAGGGCAATTTTTGATTGGGCAAAGAGTATGTTGCTGATCAGGAGTATGAGTAGGATGGGGATTATTTTTTTCATTTATTTGGTTTCTTTCTTTGCAACATGTTTTTAAAAGAAGTAGTTTTTGCCGGAAACTACTAAACTAGAATAGCTCAGCATTTTTATGGAGATTTCTCCGCTCCTTCGTCGGTCGAAATGACAATAATGAGGTGTTGGGGTCGAAATGACAATAAGAGGCGATGGATTCTTTAAGCTGTATTTTTGGAGAAACTATCATGATTCTTAAACTTTTATACTATCTCACAATCCCAATGGGGAAATCCGACATGCTTTCGGGGATGACTACCGTAGGAGTCTGTTGTCCTTTGGTTAGCGTTTTTACTCTTTCGGCGACGTAAAAATCCAGTGATTTGATGGTAATTTTATCCTGATGCGAATAGTCGGCCTTACCACTGAGGCCTTCAATAAGTGCTTTGGTAAAGGCACCATTGCCCCAGGTATCATCTTCCAACGAAAATTGTTTTCCTGTGGAAGAAGTAAATACCACGGCTCCGCTCTCCACATCCGACAATTCGTTCACCAGGTTGTTCACGTCAGGAGCTCTTTTGCCTCCCATGACATTGCCCGAATGACAGGCATCAACAAAGGCCACCACCTTGCCTGCAATGGCCGAAGTGGTGTATTTAAGCTCGGTAAACATCAATCCTGTGCTGCGCAGGCTGTTGATGTCAGCTTCATAGGGTAAATAGTAAAACGTGCCTTTATTATCGTTCATGCCATGGCCTGCAATAAAAATCATGGCCATGTCGCGTGCAGTTGTTTCACGTTCTATCCATTCCAGTCCATCGAGTATGCCGGCTTTGGTGGCATCCGAGTCGGTGAGTGTTTTCACCACCACGTCTTTGTACAAACCTCCTTTTTGAGCCTTCACAGTGGTGGCAAAATCCCGGGCATCTTTCGCGGCATATTTCAAATTGTAACCACTGTTTTGATAATCGCTCACGCCTATCGACAGCACATAGAGGGTGGGTTTATATAAATCAACTTCCGAAAAGCCTTTCCATTTTATTCTTACTTCGGAAGCCACGCTCCATCCATGTTGGTTTTCGGCAAGTACCTGTATGGTAACATCCTGTTTTGGAATCGTGATCATTTTTTGTTCGGTATTGTTTGATCCGATGGGCTTAAAACCTCTTTGGTTTTCAACCGGGCGGCCATCCACCATGAATTTGACTTGTGTAATAGGCTCGCCACCGGGCGATAAAGCAGTGTATTCAAGGGCAAGGACAGTTGAGCTTACTTCCTGGTTGTGTGCTGGTTTGATAATGTTTACTAAGGGAGGCAGCATATTGGCAATGTTGGAGGTATTGCTTTTGCGGTTACCTGCCAGATCAGCGATGCGCACGGCTTCGTCCTGATCGAGGGTGATGAGGATGTTGTCTATCACATCGGGGCGGTAGTATTTATCACGGAACTTGGATGCGGGGAAAAAGTAGGCCGCTTTGTCAGGCCCGTTATTCAGGTGCCAGCCGAAAAGACCCTCAGCACCGGGTGAAGCATCGTAGTAGCCATCGGGGGTATAGAGTACCCAGCGTTTGTTATCAGGATGGGCAAAAAGGGTCAGAAGCAATTGGCCATCACTCATGCGGTACCAGTTGATGATGCCGCCATCCAAAGCCGCAGCCACCATCTTGCCGTTGCCACTGATGTTGACTGCCCAGGCTGTGCCTTGTACCGGGGCCTTCCACAATTTATTGCCTGCCTTATCGCTACAGTAGATACTCCAATCTGCACCCAACACAATTTTGTCGCCCATGGGCGAAAAGTCTGTTGAACGGCATCTTTCATACGGAGAAAGAAAAGTAAGTTCCTTGCCATTGCTTTTGGGAGAATAGGTATCTTCCCAGTTGCTCACCGTACAACCGGTCTTTTGGTCTGCATAGGCCTCTAAACCGTTTAAATTTTGAGCAGCCATTAATTTTCGTTTGTCGACAGAAAACTGCATCGACTCTTTAAGATAAGGGGTGAAAGCAATTTCATCGCCCGTGTCATTTATTTTAAAATGCGACCTATCAGGTGCATTATAATGATTTAATTCACCTGCCTGGTCGAATTTTTTATTTCCCAAAGCATCCATTCTGCACAAATCGGGCTGAGCACCTCCGATCAGGATATCCCCGCCGGGCAACGCTTTAATATCCATTACCGCGTTGCGACAGGCAGGATAATCGGTATAGTCTCCTACTCCAGCATTGGTCCACCAGCGGACAACTCTCCACCATTGGCCATTAATATATTGTGCATAGCTCCCTCCACCATATAGGTAGTTGCCATCAGCAGAAAAAGCAATTATGTCTATACCTCCATTTTCATTCATCTCCCCCAGATCAGGTTTAAAAAGCAGTTTTAAATTTTTACCTGAAAAGACTTCGATAATCGGGCTATCTTCATATCCCACGGCAAGTTTATTGCCATCGGGAGAAAAAGCAATGGAATAAGGCTGGTTGCCGGCACCTGTGGTTTCGGTGATCAGGTTAAATGAATTGTCGTATAGCCTTATTTTGCTATCATAGCAAACAGTGGCCAGCCTTCCATTGTGGTCAAAGGTGGTGTTGTCCGTAATGCCAGCATAACCTGTCAGGGTGAGGTGTTTCGTGAATCCTGAATAGTTTTTTTTATAGATGACCACCCCTGAAGAGCCCAAAGCCGCGGCAAGATAGTTGCCATCGGGTGAAAATTCTAAATCAAATACTACATCACCCAAACCGGAAAACTGCTGGGTGAGTTCTCCCGTATGGTTGTTAAAGAGGTAAATGTCATGCGTACTGCTCCAACCCCCAACAGCTGCAATGTTTCCATCCGGCGATATGGCACCTGCATAGAGCATTCCTTCTTTTCCTTGTCCAATGGGGGGGCGATAGGTTTGTATAAGCTCACCCGTAGCGGCATCCCAAAGTTTTGCTGTTTTATCGTCGGAGGCTGTGAGAAGATATTTGCCACCCGCATCGGTACTGATCCGATTTATCATTGCCGAATGCATGGGGCTGTTGAGGCGGAGGATGGGTTCGGTGGTTTGGCCTGATGAAGTTAAAAGTTGAAAGTTAAAAGTTAAAAGTAGGAGGGCTGGTATTAAAAATGCTTTTGGTTTCATGTGTAAAGAGTTTATTTCAACATTTAACAGGCTTTTGTTAAACAGGCAACTTGCTGATTATTAACAAGCGATTTACGAAGAGAAAAACATTTCATTTCAAATTAGTTAGTTCTGTTAGCAGTTCCCTTTTTATGGCTCAAGCTTTTGAGTGACCGTGTTTATGGGGTTAATTTGCCCATTTGTAATGGTGAACACCTGCCAATAAATCCCATCGGTATCTATTGGTATCCGGAATGTCTGGAGCAGCTTATCGTCGCCATAGACTTTCACACTGGCTTTTGAATCGGACAGCCTATCAGAACCGGTTTTATCATTATTGGTATAATCGTGAACATAAAAGCGGTAGGTGTCGCGATCGTCGATGTTTTTTACTGTAATGGTTTCAGGGCCAAAGCCATCGCGGTCGTCACGGTCGAGGCGCGCTATGCCGTCGGCGCTCACCATCATGTTACGGTATGAGATGTGGTAATCGCCATTTTTTTCGAGGTGGGCGTCCAGGTCATCTGGTTTTTTGTCCCATTCGAGTACCACGCGTAGCTGGCCAATGGGCATTTTTTTTGAAAGTGAAAAGCGGTTGTAGAAAATCGTTTGAGCCACAATTTCCAAAGGGAAATCAACTGTTATATAGCCTTCCTTTACTACATGTACTGCGTAAATTCCATCATTTTTTGGAACAGGAAAACGTACAAGGCCCAGTCCATCAGTAGTATAATTTCCAATATCGGTGATAGAAACCCGGGCATCCTTAACCGGGTCGTCAGATTCGGCATCAGAGAAGCGAAGGGTTAGCAAACCCTTTTCATTTTCGGTCATGGCGTCATCAAGCTGATCGCGCATTTTGTCAATTTGTGCCGATACCGACACCGACATGAATGCAATGGCTACTGCTAAAAAAAATGTTTTTGTGTTCATCCTTTTAATTTTTAATAAATATAAAATCACCGCCTTCATCGCCCACATTTTGTATATTTCCGTACTTTGGCAAGGTGTTGCTGTTGTTCATAATGGCAATTTTAAAGTTGGAAAACAGTTGTTGAGCGGGTAAATATTTTTCCTCGTTCAATTGTAAGCGTTTAATCAGATATTTAAAAAAAACACTTTCATCCGGAACTTGTGTGAGGCTGCCGCTGGTCATGGCATTTCTGCTTTTGTACTTATACAATTCATCAATTGCTTTTGAAGCAGAAGAAAAAGCGCTTCTGTCATCAAATATACTGCCGGCAAAACAAGCATCGGTAATCAAGAGAACGTGGTTTGCTTCTATTTCTTTTAAATAATCGCGTATGGTGCTGTTTCTAATCCATTCAACTTTATTTGATTCTTCGGCATTCGATGGCAGCCAATATCCATTGTTGGAATTTGAATCCCAAAATCCATGTCCGGCATAAAAAATCAAGAGGTTATCGTTTTCGGTGAGTGATTTGCTTAAATTATCGAATGCCAGAATAATTTCATTTCTTGTTGGGTTTTCAAGGATGGTTGTATTGTCTTTTGGAAAGGAATAACTACTTGTTAACAGTTCTGTTAATGTATGAATGTCGGATACGGGGTTCTTCAGGTCCTTAATATTTTTGTCCTTATAGTCACTTACTCCAATAACCAACAAATGATAGTTTATTTCAGGCTTGTTGGCCAATAGGTTTTCTGTTTCATTTTTCTCTCTGTATACCATGTCCATATTCAATTCTTTAATTGTAGAAGAACCCCTGTTGTTGGTTGCCTGGATTACGATGTCAGTATCCGTGGTTTTAAAAAAAAGTATATTACCAGATAATATTTTGATATTGATATTGTTGATTGTACAACCCTCAATTTCACTGTAGTTCTTAATGCGGCCTATCACATAACCCGGAATTGTCTTCATGGGCTTAAAACCCCTATCTGTATTTGGGTAATACAACAATATTTCAGGAGAAAATTGATCGTAAAATGCTTCATATTTAACAGGTATCAAATCAACATCATCAGTTTCAATACCAAAGCCATTATCTAACTTATTCTTTGATTTTAAATTAATTAGAAGTTTGGGGTCATCACTATAAATTTTTGATAATCCTAAACACAAAGATAATTCCTGACTTCCTGAGTTCTCATATGCGGGACTAACAACAATCTGCATCATCCTGCATCCAATTGACCTGTCGGCCACTTGCTTTTTCAATAACTCCGACAGATTATCTGAATCATAATTAATAGTTTTACTATTTTCATTTGTATATGAATTAACGATATTTTCAAATTCATTCGAGGCTGAAATAACTGCATAAATTAGTGCATTGACATAACCATGCCATAGTCCAAAGTTTTTAATATCACCAAAACCCATCCCACTTATTCCTGAATCTCTTTTGCAAGTTTCAAGTTTAATCCCATCTCCATCAGGTACGATATCCAACTTCTTTGATTTTTCATCTTTATGAGTGTAATAAACGTATTTTTTCCGGGCAGGAACATTATTTACTAAGCTGTTATTTTTATAATAAGTAAAATAGCTGAGTTGTTGGTCGTCAGAAAATTTGTTTTTAGACATTAAATAGTCGTATTTCTCAAAATAATCCGGTGTCAGAAAAACATAATCCATGGTTTGCTTCAACTCCTCTGTTTCGTTATCCTCATTGGATGATAAATAAAACTCAATACTCCCATTCCGGTCGGTATAATATTCAGATTTCTGGCATGTTTGAGATGAATTTCGCAACTTGATCAGGACAATCATCTCATTGTAATCAGTATAAAAGGTGTTTTCTATGGCATAATCGTTGTTGCTTATTTTACCATAAACAATTCTTGCTATTTGTTCAAATCTTGAGGATGTGCTGGTAGTGTTGTTCTGTTTGTCATAAGAAGTTCCGTAATAAGTATCTAATAGTGATTTTACATGGCTAAAAGAAAGCAGGTCGGCCACTACGATGGCTCTACTAACCGCTTGATCTTTTGCGCTGGCTTTATCCATATCTGGATCGGAAATGCCAATGGAGTAAAAATAATCACCTGACGGACTGGGTGGGTTTATAAACCAACCTGGTAGTACTGTGCTTTCTTGAGCATAAAGTGAATGCCATGCAAAAAGAATAAAAATGACCACATATTTTTTAATGTCTTTCATCTCCTGTCATATTGAAAATGGTTAATTAAGTATATCTTCTTTCATGTTTATTATTTTTTGGGTATGATCACTATCGTAATCAAACAAGAGATCACCAGTGGATGGCATCAACTTGACAAAATTCAGTTTGTACCACACAAAGGCTTTACCTACTTCTATTCCACAAAGCATGTCAATTTGCTCCATGCCATTTTGCAGGGTGGTGATTTTAATTTTTGCACCATTGCTAATCTTAATTTTATCAAATGAAACGGACTTGTTATTGCTTGTTTGCACACTTATAATTCCATTTTCATTCTTCATAAAGGTAACATTTCCAATATTTTCATATATGGAGGGTGAAGAGGATCGAAACCCCGGATTATAGGTGTCAAGGGCTTTTTGCGCTTCTTTACCTGGTATAATCATCCCGCTTGATTTAATCAGATTTATTACAGCACACAATCCGGCGATGCTTTTATCTACCTTGCTTTGAAGCAATGCATCCGACTCTTCTTTTAAGTAGGCAATGGTGTTAAAATTATTCCCGGCATCGAAGGCTAAATTATGAGCATTATAGCTAATTGTGAAATTAACGCCTCCGATGAGTGTAAATGAATTGTCAATATTAAAAATTCCGTTGGAAGTATTTGATGCGTTTTCAAGGTATAATTTTGTACTTAAATGCTTCCCGCTATAACTAAACCTCATAACATAATTTAAAAATTGACTATAATTCATGGTGTCCAGGCCTGATTTTTCAAGCCACAATTGATTGCCAACCATGTTATAAGCAGCAATAAAAATGTCTTCTTTGTTATTGAGGGTAACCAGTTTGCTGTTTTCTGACATCATTTCTCCATTAAATGATCCGGTAATTATTACATTTCCATCATTGTCCAGGGTTAAGGCGAAACCAGTAGCCAGACCATTTCCGGCAATATTTCTGGCCCATTGAATAACCCTTGAAGGATTTATTTTTACTACGAAAGCTTGTCGATGTCCGAGTTCCGGTGTCCATGCTGTTTCTCCAAAAGTGACTTCTTCTGAATAATACCCGGTGAGATAGCAATTTCCTTCCTTATCAAATTGAGCATCTGATAAATTACTCCCTCTGAAACCGCCTTTTTGGTTCATTATTTCCCAGAATTCATCAGAGAGACTTGCCTGGTAGTTGATGTTGTTGGTCGGGATAATTTTTGTTTCTTTATTTTTATACGGAGGCATGGATAAGCCCAAAGGAGCATTTATATAGGTAGGATCAGCGATTACAAACTTATTATTTTCATAAACCAAATAATCGCCCGTGACATCCTGCCCCAGGTTAACAGCTGTGGCAACGTGGCCGGGGTATTCAATGCCGATAACGTCAAGGTGGAGAAGTTGTTTCACCAGATATGTAAACAGCGCTGAACGGTCTTCACAATCGGAACCTGAATAAAAGAACAGCTCTTCAGGGAAAAAGAATTTTTCTTTGTTGAACTGCTCCTGGTCGGTTTTATAGATAAAGGCCTTTTGAACAAATCCAAGCAAGAAATTTAAAGCTTTTTCATTATTCATATCATGAATGTATGGTGTGAGTCCTTCGGCAAGTGATTGTTTGGTAACCCTTGACATGGCAGCATTGAAAAATACGCTGAGGTCGGTGACGGGATAATCCCTCAATAAGTAGAGATTATTGGCATTTAGCAATACAGGAAATACAATTTCCTTTTCCTTATAGGTGAATTTAATTTTCTTTTCCAGCACATCATCCCCAATATTTAAAGGCTGATAAATATTGAAGTCGATTGCTCTGGTGGCTCCCGGGAAGTCGAAATCATAGGTTTGAAATTCATCGGGCGAAACATCTTCCACAAAATAATAATGCTGATTATTGATCATTAAAAAACATTTGCCGTACAATTCATTAACCGAAGGAAAGAGTAAGAATATCTTGTCGTTGTTGAAGGCCACCTTCACATTATAACCGGACCTGATCATGATAAACCAAGCCAACAAGCGCGCCTTGTTGATGTCCTTATTTGCCATGGCACCGGTCGTTTTGTTTACCAACAGGAAATAGGCCCAGTCGTTTAAGCTCAGATTATTTTTTGATGTGAGCAATTCATTAATCAATGTAGTATAATTCGTATTGCTGTTTGTTGTCCACCAATGGGCGATTGACTGTTCGTCTATTTTTTCTAATGTGTTTTTACTCAGGTCTTCGTCATAACTGAATGTGGAGTGAGATCCAAAAAAATCAATTTGAGTAGTTGCATTTAAAAAAACAGGAGCCTCCGTTTTTTGAATTATTGGAAGGACGGGGTTATTGGTTGCAATACGTTGATATGTCCTTGGTGCCAACACAGAAACTTTATGCGATGGCAGGGGTATTAAGCCCGGCTTAGGGTCTGCAATGGGAATTTCAACCGGTTTGGGGCGGACAGGGATTGGAATCCCCTTAAAAGCACTGTATTCTTCCCATTCTTTTTGTAAAAAGTCAGAGAACTCTTTATCAGCTTTTATTACATAATCGTTATATTCTTTAGCAAGTTTAGCCATTTCCTTTTCTTGCTGCACTTTAAATTTTGCTAATTGCTCCTGTTCAGATTTTTTAAATTCATCCCATGATTGAGTATATGCCACGGTACTTGAAGTAAAAATAAATAGAGCACTAAGTAAAAGGCTTCTGACAAATGTTTTCATGAGGGCTAATTTTGGGTTAAATGATCCAGATCGAGATATAATTTATTGTTACTAATTTCAAGACTTCCTATTTTAAAGGACAATACTTTGTTGATTAAAACCCGATTGATATTTTGGTTAACAAGCGTGTGCTGATCGGTCAGGCTGGATAGATTAACATTTGAATCTTTAAAATCGAGCACTATTTTTTGTAAGGTAAGATAAGAATAGGCATACCAAAGACCATATTGAAGTGTACAAGAAAGTTTTGTTGTGTCGTTTGTATTGGTTTGAGTGGAATTTGATTTGTATGTAATGATATCGCTGCAGCCTGGTAAAGTCACCCCGGTAAAGTAGGATATCATTTTTATCTGTTTATTGTTGTTTTTCACAACATAGTAGAAATAGTTACTGAGGTTTTTCAGCTTTCCTTTCTCATCTCCCATCAATTCAGTTCTGGAAGTAGTGGAATGTTTATTGTTTCTTTTAACATGAGAGACGGAAACTTCAGCCAGGCAGTTGATGGTTGTTGTATCGTCTGAATGCGGATTATTCTTGTGTAGTGAAGCAAGGATAATCGCTTCACCATTGTTTGTATACACTTCCTCTTCGACAGCAAAATCTGTGTTGTTGAAAGTGAGTGTACTTGCTATTTTGCTGTATTCCCTGTAGACCGAAGAGATGATCTCACCGCTTTTCAGGTCTTTTTCACTGATATAATAGTCGTTAAGCCCACTTATTTTCGAGTTGTTCATTAAGGCCAGTATGACCTTGGTGCGAAGGACTGCCAATTGATGCGCGGAATCTGCACTCATGCCCGGATCGGAGACGCCTATTGCATACATTACCGACTGGTTTGAATTTGGGAGATTAAATACCCACTCAGGCAATTCAGTTTGTGAGAAGACCTGGTTGATATTGGATGGAGTTTCCTCAAGGTCTGAAATATCCTGAAGTCCCAGTTCTGATTCAAACTGTGATTTGAATTTTAAATAATGAAAATCTGTTTGGTTTACGGGTGGGGAATTCCCCTGTGAAAACAGGCTCGTGGGGGTCACGATCAGTACTGAGAATAAACCAAACAATAAAAAACAAGCACCATACTTTCTCATAACAATGGATTTCTAAGGTAAATTAACAAAAGGATGATGAACGGTGCGTCAAAATTTCAACAACTACCATGAAGCATGATCCATGGTAGTTGTTGGAAGTAAGTATTGCTAAAATTTGTCCCAGTTTGAAATTTACTGGTTTTCAGACTTTTTCATTTCTTCTTCGAAGGTGTTTTTAAATTTTTGGTAATCATAATCAACTTTGAGCTCATCATCCTTCGAGATACTTGTATAAACAGGGTTTAGCACGTTGTCAACCGGTAATTCATATATAAGGTAGGTTCTGTATTTTCCCTCTTTGGTTTTGGTAGTTTTATCACAAATGCTCTTGTAACCAGTAATTTTTTGATTAACAACCGTTCTGATAAGTTCCTCATATCTTTTTTCAACACTCTCGGTTATATCTTTCTGTCGGCGACTGTTGTAGTTGTCGATAACTGCTTTTACGGCAACTTCAATTTTTGAACCTAATTCTTCGAGGGTGTTAGACTTGGCCACTTTTTTCGACATGACCATATCGTTGCTTTCACCTACAGATGCTGCGCGAATAAATTCTGCGGTGGAAGGGTAGTCCATGCTGGAGCAAAATTGTTTGATTTCGACTTCTTCTTCGTAAACAGCTTTTGGAGGTTGAGTCTCACTTACTTTTTTAGTGGACTTACAATTTGTTGTAAAAAACGCAACCGTGATTAACATCAAGAGAGCTAATCCATTTTTTTTAGTAATTTTTTTCATAATACATGTTGAATTAAGGTTAAAAAAAAGAATTTTGATTGATAGGCTAATTTAATTTCAACGTAAAAATAAAATTAATATGTATTTCCAATACATAAATAATTTGATAAATACATTATTTTTTGCTATTAATAATTTATATAAATAAGCGTTTGTCAATCAGTGCCAACTAATCATCATATATTTCTTTAATAAAACAGATATTGACAGCAATGGCAGCCTGTAATAGACCCAATTTTCATGTGTTATAAATTTCTTGGTTGCGTGTATGTGTTTACATATCCTCAATTTGGAATGATTTGGAATCTATCATGCTAATAGGTTCTCTAATTTTGATTAGGAATTAATCATGACAAAGAAGGAAACGATGGCTATATTACTGGCTTGTGAGAAGCATGGGATCTTTATGACTGTAAGGAATGAGGGGGATGATCACCTGGTTGGGTTTTTAAATAAACTTGAAATTAGAAGCTTTGATGCGGCAAAGTTTATAACTTGAAAATCGATTGAAGCAGTAGAAAATAGGCGCGGACTACAAATCCAGGCAAGTGGTGGATCTATGCAACCACCAGTTGCATTCCGATGACTATCGGAAGGCGGTAGCGAAGGCATTAATAGTCACGCGTTACGCTAGTAGCATGGGGTATAATAGTCACGCGTTACGCTATCGCTAAACGCGCGCCAGTGATAGGGGTCTTTTTGCTTTATGGCGTTGGCTTGCGCTTTGTTTTCACCGAAGGATTGAGGAAAAGCAATGGGCAATTGCGCGGTGGGCTTGCAAAAAGCGGGAATGAAAAACACAACGCAGGGAAGGGTGTGGGTGGGATTCTGTCATCTAAAAACCATAATATTTGCTAGGGCTTCCTAGTTACCGCTACGATCAAACGCGGATAGTTTAGCTTAGCGCATTTTCTTATCAACGAATTATACAATTGTTTTTCCTATATGCTATAATTGTTTAAAATTTAATTCCCACATCTCAAATTGAATCATTTAAAACATCCCAAACTATCTAATTCTTGAATCGTAATTGTGGGTGGCATTTGACCTTTTCGGATTTTGTTTATGGCTAATTCCGCAACTTTTTGTGCTTTTTCTTTTGTTTTAAAGCCAGCATTTCCAGGAAGTCCTGGTTTATTTGGTTGTAAAATTATAGGGTTATTATCCAGTAAAATTTTGTACCCCCAAGTATCATTTTCAGAAGGAATCAATTCAAATTTAAGCTTTGCATTTTTAAATGTATTCTCAATTCTCAATGTATCCAAATTTGATTTTAATACTTTATTGACTTTTCTTTCAAAGTCTTTTGGAGAAAGATGATAATTATAAAGCAAAACACATAAAATTATGATGAGGATAAACTGTACACCGATGACTATATTTTTTATCAAAATATTAATGGTTAATTAATTATTCTGTGCAAAGTATTTTATTAGTATTTTGTGAATCTTTATAATTGTTTCAATTATCATTATTTGGATCATATTCCCATAAATCATTATAAAAAATATTGCCGTTTGAGTTTCCGCCTCTATCTACTCCTAGACCAATATAACCTTTATTTTCAATACTAAATCCTATTGCAAAACCTCTGCAACCTATGAAACTAGTTTTTTGTTTCCAAGTGTTATCATCAGGATTGTATTCCCAAAAATCATCAAAATCACGAAAATTTGAGTATGAATCACTTCCAGTTCCAATATAACCTTTTGCTTCAATAGAAAAACCAACTGCCGCCCTCCTTCCGGCACCTCCAAAGTCAGCTTTTTTTGTCCAAATATTATTTTCAGGATCAAATTCCCAAAACTCCTTAGAATCAACGCTTCCTGTTCCAACATAACCTTTGTTGTTTATACTAAATCCTACAGCGTCTCCACTGTGACCACCACTACAATTTGCCTTTTGAGTCCAAGTATTATTATTTGGACTATACTCCCAAAAATCCTTTAACGCTATATAATTGATATCCTCACCAAAACCTACATATCCCTTTTCGCCGATTGAAAACCCAACAGCATAATTTCTTTTAACACCTTCAAAATCTGCTTTTTGAGTCCAAGTATTTGTGTTCGGATTATATTCCCAAAGATCCTTATAACTATAATTATAATCTGATCCTAAGCTAATATATCCTTTATCTCCAATACTGAATCCTACAGACTTTTGTCTAGCAGCACCACCAAAATCGGCCTTTTGTGTCCATAAATTACTTGTTGGATCATACTCCCAGAAATCTTTTAAAAATTCATAACTACCTGTTGTCATTCCTGTTCCTATATAGGCTTTATTTCCAATTGAAAACCCAACAGCATAATCTCTTCAACACCTCCAAAGTCTGCTTTCTGTGTCCAAGGTTGAACATTTAATGTTGAAAAGTTTAGTTCTTCACCATATGCAGTACCTAAACCATTTGTAGCATAAGCACGAACATAGTATTGAGTATTAGGTGTTAATCCGGTCAGAGAGCTTGAGAAACTGCCTGTTCCATTACCGTTTGTTGTATGTTCATCCGTCAAAGTTGGGACTGTGGATGTACTCCAGCAAACCCCTCTTGCACTAACCGGAGCACCACCATCTGACGTAACATTCCCACCCCCTGTTGCTGTTGTCTGAGTAGGATTGGTTACTACATTTGTGATAACCGTAGGTAAAGAGATGCCTTGTTCAGTTGTAAATGACCACACGTTCCCTGTTGTTGTATTTGAATGGTCATCTTTAGCAACAATTTTCCAGTAATACTGAGTACCAGTTGTTAGTCCAGAAGGCTGAAAATTCGTTGATGTTTGATTTGTTGGACCAATTGGTGGATTTAGAGTTGTACCAAAATAAACATCATAAAGTAAAGCATCATTTTCAGGATCAGAGCAAGTCCAGGATAAAGTTACTGGTAAACCTACTGCTAATGCACCATTTGTTGGATTTGGATTTGAAGGTAAGGCCGGAGGCTCATTAGTTGCAGTCGTCTTCGTTGTAAAGTGCCAGACAATTCCTGGAGTAATATGATCATGGTCATCCTTTGCGACTATCTTCCAATAATATATTGTAGTCTCTTGAAGAGCTCCTGGTTCAAATGAAAATTCGCTTATATCGCTTGCAATCTTTGGAGGTTGTGAAGAAGTACCGAAATAAACATCAAATTTTATTGGGTCTCCGTCTGGATCTGTACACAGCCAGGAAAGATTGGCATCAGTCTGTATATCTTGCAAGTTATTTTGGGGTTGAGGATCAAATGGAAGCACTGGTGGTTGATTATATTGAAAGTTGGAAGAATTCGTAATCTCCGTCTCATATTCGAAAAGATAAAAAGGTGTTTCAGGCCAATCAAATATTTCTTTTCCGAAAATTTCCATTTCCACTCCAGCTTCAACATTTGCACCTCCGTATAATGTCCACCATGGATTGACTAATAGATCAGCATCAATTCGCCCATATGCTTCTCCATATAGATAAGGGGCCAAAGCACCATAAAATTTTAAATTAAGTTGTGGTTTGATATATGCCTTTGCATTGGCTTTTGCAGTTAAAGTAGGTGGCTGGAATGTAAAAGATTTGTTTTGTTCGTACGTGGGTGACCAGACACCATTTTCATATAAAATACCAATAGCATAACTCATCTGCTGGTCAATACTGGTTGAAACGCTGGATTCAATGTTCAATTCTGCTCCAGCCACAATCTCCAATTCAGGAACAATTATCACAGGTACAGGACCAATGAAAATTGTAATAGGAGTGAAAGTTATGTTAACTAAATCTATTTCTTTGGAATATTGAAGATTTAAAAGCTCAAGTGTTGTTTCAAGTTTGATTTGCTCTCCGATTTCATATTCCATACTAAATTTTTCAACCTTGAAAAGTTTGATTTGGAGTTCGCAATTTAAAGCTGGCATCATTGAAAAATTACCAGTAACATGAACTTTCTTTTCAGCATCAAGGTATTCATCTATTGTAGCATCAATATTTGTAGCTTCTGTACTTTTCATATGAGAAGTATCTATTTTGACGCCTTGTCGATAATATGTAATTTTTTGAATCTTTTGTTCAGACAGGTTAGTCTGTAATGTAAAAGTCCCATCTCTAACAGCTTCATTAAGACTTGCAAAGGATGTGTAGACTTTTATGCTATTTCCTTCTTGAACAACATTTGTAACCTTCCTTAGATAACCATAACCTTCACCAGAAACTAGAATATCACCTGCTTTTAATTCTAATTTATTAAGCAAGTCACTCTTGAATATAAAAGTGAAATTTGTGCTATCAATAGACACCAGTTTGTCCTGCCATGTGCTGTGATCAATAATCTTGGTTGTTTCAGGGATTGGACCGGGATCAACAGGATTCTCATTATTTGAATCTTTTTTACAACTTATACTTATAACAATAGTTATAAGTAAAATAAATATTGCTTCAATCTTTATTTTTGTGATAAAAGCTTTCATATCATTTAGTTTTAAGTAAATTCTAAA
>Ga0172380_10005097_pt1 | contig 16247 bp, 23 predicted proteins | sample Leawe162metaG_FD_119747 | JGI IMG/M metagenome (GOLD analysis project Ga0172380, IMG submission 119747) | Leachate microbial communities from a municipal landfill in Southern Ontario, Canada - Leachate well 162 metaG | ecosystem: Engineered > Solid waste > Landfill > Unclassified | place...
CGCCACCGTGGAGAACGTCGGTACCCCTACCAGGTCCGTGTAAGCCCCCGTGGTCGCCACGTTCGCCAAGCTCGTCAAGGGAACCAGTAACGACAGCGCGGTGTCCAAGCCAGTCACTTCGCTGGTGGCGTGTCCGTGGGTCGTCGGGGTGAACTCTTCTGGGATGCCGGTCAAGTCTGCGTAGGCGCCAGTGGTCGCCACCTGGGCCAGGCTGGTCATCGGCACCAGGAGGGCCAGCGCATCGTCGATGCCCGCGACATGCCCCTCGGCGTCTGGCGTGGCGGCGGTGTAGTTGCTGGGCGAGTAGGCGATGGTCACCTCGGCCCCCGTCACGCCCGTCGTGCCGCCGCCGCCGCCGACAGCGACCACGTCGCCAGTAGGCCCGCCCATCAGCATGATCCCGCCATGCGTCAGCGTCATGTCAACCGCGCCAGGCAGCGACAGGTTGCCCGTGCCGTGTTTGAGCACGATAACGTCGTTGTCAGGGTCCGCCAACGTCAACCAGACGAGTTGCCCCGCGACAGACAGGTGCACCGTCGTGAGTTCGTCACTCGTGAGCGTCTCGGGATTGGCCGCGATCAACGGAACAGTAGGCGTTAGCTCGCCGCCGGTGACCGTGTACTCAGTTGCGGCGGCAGTGCGGACGATGCCACGAAACTCCACCGTGTTGGTATAGGCGTGGTCGCCCGTCCAACGGTAGTCGCCAGGGGCGATGGTTTCCGCGCGCGTGGTGTAGGCGAGTCCGAGCGCGCAGAGGAAGGCGAAAACGTAGCGCATAGTGTATCTCCCTGGGTAGGTTAGGTGGCCGAAATGAGGTAGCCGACGGCAATGTATTTGCCGGTCGCAACAGAAGCCGTGGCGCCGGTCGTGATGGTCACCACTACGCTCGCGCCGGCCGCAACGGGGTAGGGCGCCGACAGCATGACGCGATCCATGGCGCCCGCGGCGGAGTAGCTCAGCGCCGTAGCGGGGAGCGCGCCGTCGTCATCCGTCGCAGTGCCGATTTTGATGCTCTCGGCTGCGCCTGCCGAGGTGACGGCGACGAGGTAGCGGTGCACCTCCTGCAGGACGAAAACCTTGCCCGTCGGCACCGTCAGGATGGACACCGCGGCGGGGGTCGTGAGGTCGGTCGTTGCGCTGTCGTAATGTAGTTGCGCCAGTGCCAGCACCTCCGCCGAGGTGTAGTAGCTCGGGGCTGGCGTTGGCGCCGACACCGCGCCGTCGTCTTCGAGCTGATTGAGGATCGTGATTTGCTCGCTCAACCACGTTTCCGGGCCGCTGGCGGTCGTGATCGACATCTCGAGGAACGCATCAACGCTGCCGAGGACGCCAATGGCTCCGATCAGCGCAGCAGTTGACAAGTCCATGCCAAACGTGAGCGTATCTGCGACAGCCTGCACGGGGGGCGTGGTTGGCGTGTACAGGTCCAGCCCAAAAACGCTTTGCGCGTAGGCGTCTTGGTAGGCATAGCGCGTGGCGGACGGCGAACGGCTGGCCTTGATCGAGCAACGCGCGCCCGTGATGCCGGATATCGACGCAGGCCAAATGCTAGTAGTCTCTGCTTGGTTGAGCAAGATGAACGTCAGGTACGCGAAGTCCCCCGCGACAAGTTGGACGCTCTTCTTGTCTACTGGGTCTCCGCTCAGGAGCTGGCCAGACTGCCGCCCGCTGGCGATGCACTTAATGTAGAGATTGCGGGCCATGGTCAACTCCTGTTAAGCGATGAAAGCAAAGCCGCCGGAAACGTCCCACTTTGCCAGGCTCACGATACCGGGCGAGAAGTCAAAGCCGCGATTGACGCCAGCGGCAGGCTCGGAAATGAGCATGGCGTCCGTGTCCAACAACGGCACAGATCGCGGCCCGGCACTGCTGGTCAATTCCTCGATGAGCTTTCCCGTGGTCATTTCCGCCAGGCCGTAGTACGGCTCGTCATAGACGTATGCGCCTCCGGATGTGTCACCGCGCGCAGATGCCATGCCGTACACGGTTATCTGATGGTTGACGCCGACAGGGAACGGAATCGCGAAAACGGTACGACGTGCGTTGACGCGGAATCGCTCGTCAGGGGTGGCGGGCGAAACGGCCTGGCTGGCTTCCGCGAGCAGCTCATAGACCACGCCAGGCGGGGCGATATCGGTCCATGTGTCTGCGGTAAATGCCGACTGCGCCGCGGCGTAGGTGGCGCCGAATCCGCCGCGCGACTGCGCCGTAAACGGCGGGTCCAACAGCGTCCAACGCAACAGGTTCAGCAGCGCGTATTGCTGTTGCGCCCATGCGGCCAGCATCGGGCGTTGCGGCGCCACCAGTTGACGGCTGGCCGCGCCGATGGCCGCGAGTAGCCCCGCCTCCGTCCATGCCGGGGCAACGTCGCCGATAGCCTCGCCGTCCCAGTCGCCGCCGGAATCAGAGTGGTTGACATACATGGGTATCAGGTCGTCTACGGTGGCGTCGAACGCCTCGCCCCATGCGGTAGTCGGGGGGCGGCCAGCGGTGAGCGGCGAGGATAGCAGCGCCGGCAGAGTCAGGCCAGCCGCCGCGCATCGCTCCGCCAGCGCCAGGCGCAACGCCTCGCCGTAGGGAGTCAGCGGGCAGCCGGGGCGGATGGGCCATGTCATGCCGTCAGAGGTCCATGAGGTCACAGCCATACTCCCCCCGGCAGTGCATGGCGAACGGCGCCGATGGTCATGGTTGCGACAGCCGCCCCAACGGGCAGGGACTCCCCGGCCGCAACGTAGTCGGTCGTCACCGCTACGCCCGTCTCCGTGGCCGTTTCTGCGAGCCCATCGGCGTACATGTCGCAGACATGCGCCGCGCCGGATCCGCTCACGATCTTGGCCAGCGTCACCCCGACACCGTCGCCGACGGGCAGGTTCACCCGCGCCGATTCTGGCGATAGTGTGAGGCGCTGCCCGTTGACGAAAAAGTTACGCAGCCAGCGCTGTATCTGCGCCATCGCCGCGCGGTCCGAGAACCCCGCTCCCGCGTCGCGCCGCGCCTCCTGCGTCGTTGAAAATCTGCTCACAAGTCCGCCTCCGGCGCCGTGTCTGGCAACCACTCCCCGTCGCGGCGTAGGGCGATGCGTACCGTGCTGTTGCCATTGTGGTGGTCTTCGATGGTGAATGACTCTTTCTTCCACGTCCCCGTCCACGTCTCATAGATCGGGGATCTGCCAGGTTCGCCCTGGTCGTGGCACGCCTGCGGGCGGGTCAGTGAGTAGGTGGTCACCAGGATATCGCTGCCGCCGCCGGCCAGCACGGCCACTGAACGGCACTCAATGCTGAGCGTTAGCGAGTAGACACTACGCCGCATCTGCTCAATGCCTGGGTTCGCCGCGATCTCTTCATCCGTTGCCGGTCGGAAGTCGGTCGCCTGGGTGAATGAGTCGCGCCGCGAGTACCGCGCGGGCCAGCGGTCCGAGCTAAAGAACACGTAGCGCGGGAGGGTGGATTCAGCCATCACATCACCTTACTTGCGAGAGTTTCGACGGCTTCGGCGGTGCGGGCCAAGAACGGCTTTACGTCGGTCTGCCAGCTCTGCGCGCGAGTGTCCGAGTCCATCAGGTCGGCGATAACCAGTGCCGGTTGCAGGCTTTTCCCCGCCATAGCGTTCATGGCTCCGCCTGCCATGGTGGGGCGGTCCATGGCGGCAAACTGCCGCGCCTTGCTTGCGCGCGTGCCGCCAGCCTCAGCCTTGATTCGGTTCTGATCCTCGAGGCCTTGGGCGTAGTCATCGATGTTCATCCCCACCCACTTGCCAGCCTTGAATAGCACCCCCAGCACGGCGGCGAGCGTCTGACCAAGGTAGACGAACCCCTGCAATCCCTCGCGCAGATCGTCCATGGATCCGCTTTCGCTCATGTCCTGCATCGCCTGGTTGATGTTTTCCACCATCTGCGCAATCGGTGGTAGGTTGCCGCCCTTCATGCCAGCGAACTGCGCGGCCAAATCGCCCGCCAGTTTTGCGGTCGTGCCGACGGCGGACTGCAGCCGGCCAAACTCCGCAGAGCGCACGAATCGAGTGATGGCCACGGTAGTGGCCTGAATGCGTTCTGTCAGCGGCCCGAACTGCGTCGCGGCGAGCTGGCCCAACCCTACCTTCGCCGCCCGTCCCAGCGCGGTGAGCGAGTCGTTGAACGCCTCTGCGCCAGCGATTTGCTCAGCCGTAAACAACGGCCCGATCTTGTCGCGCTCTGCCAGCAGTTCCTCCAGGCCAGCCGCGCCGTCTGCCATCATGGGCAGCATGGCATCCGCTCCCTTGCCCAGCAGTTGCTGCGCAATCGCGCTGCGCCTCGCCGCATCCTCTACGCCTGACAGCGCAGCCATTACCATCGTCAGCCGTTCCGCCTGCGTGCCTGCCTTCATGTCGGCCATGCTGATGCCGAGGCGCCGGAACGCCTCCGCCGTAGGCGAGCCAGCCAGGCGCGCGTCGTCAGTGGCTTTGGCGAGGGACTTCATCCCCGCTTGGAGATTTTCCATGCTCACGTCCGAGAGGTCCGCCGCGTGCGCAAGGCGTTGCAGGAAGTCGGTATCCAGCCCCGTACGGGCCGCCAGTTTCGCCAGCCTGTCGAGTTCGTCGGCGGTCGTTTTGACGGCGGCACCATATGCGGCCGCGCCTATGACAGCCGCGCCGCCAAGCCACTTCACCGACTCCAGCGCGGCAGCCTTGACCTTCGCCATCGTCCGCATGAACTGCCGCGCGTCGGCGCCGATGATCGCCTTGAGTTCTTGCTTTGCCATGTGTGGTGAGCCTCTACTTACCTTGCGCGGCGAGGTGACGCTTTACGGCCAATGCAGTTAGCGCCGCCGAGCGTTGCCCGGAGCGGCCAAGAAGCGTCTCCCCGTGCGCGGATCGGTGGGCATGGAGTAGCCAGAGAATGTGCGAGAACGGTATCTCCCAGAGCACTTGATGCCGAGTCGCGCCAGGCAGGACGCGAGCCACTGCGGCCTCCATTTGCGCCAGCCATTGGGCATCGAATGCGACGCTCCCGCCGCCGTTTTTTTTTGAGCGTCGCCGCCCATCATGGCCGCCGCTTCCATGGCGTCATTGATCATTCTCAAGAGCCAGTCCATGACTTCCTGGATGCCCGTATCCGCCGGCACATGCTCGCGCCAGTGATCCATGGCCGCGGCCTCGAATTCCTGCCGGATGGCCTTGGCTTGGGCGTTTTTATCGATCCAAACGGCCAGTAGTTCGGGCGATGCCTTGGCCATCTCGCGCGCTTCAATTACGCTCGCCATCAGGCATTGGTAATCCATCTGCGGCTGCACCGCGTCCTCGCCCACGGCCAGCACGTAGACGGCGATGGCCAGGTCGGTCATGGACACCTCAGATACCGACTCGCGGACCAGCGGCGAGCTGATCAGATAGAGCAGCCCAAAGTGCCCCATGTAGTGAGCCAACGGAAAATCGGCCAGCCGGTATTTCCCGCCCAGCGCCGCCGCGGTGCTGGTATCGGCGAACTCGCGTTCGTCGGGCGCCACGTACTGGTCTACGAGTTCCTGCGGGCTCCCGAGTTTGCCCGCGCGGAACAGTTCGAGCGCGCGCCTGGTTTCGTCGGCGGTCAGTGTCTGAGTGGCCATGGTTCCTCCGTGGTGTGTGCTCGCTTACAACGTCACATTCGGGCTCGCCTTGCCGCTGACCTTGACCTTGCGGAAGTCCGTCGCGGACTTGCTGACGGTGACATCCTCAACCACGAAGTCGGGGATGTCATCGTCCAGGCTCTCGAACGGGGTCACCGTGCCGACCAACGCCTGTAGCGTGGATGGGTCGCCAAGGGTGAGCCCTTCGACGCTCGCGGCCTGCTTCTTCCCGTGTGCGCTAAACCCGAAAACCTGGCCCGCGCCGTTGACGGCTTCCGCGACTTCGGCAGTCGTGGAAACCTCGGAGGAACTGACGGCGATCAGGGTTTCATCGGTACAGCCAAACGTGAGGCTACTGGCGGATGCGATAGGCATGGGGTATGCTCCTGGTGCGTGAGTGGGTACTGACCGCGCGGGCGTTAGAGTTCGATCATCAGCACGTCGAGGTTGACATTGGCCGTATCGGCGAGCGCGTAGATGGTGGTCTGGCGCGTCGGAATCAGGCACGATTCGCCGGGCAGCAGCTTGGCGAACGCGTTGCCTGCATCCACCGGGGTGGCCAGGCCAATCTGCACGAAATTGGTCGCGTCCAGATTAGTGCACGCGAGGTAGCCAGGGGTCGCCACGTCGCCCAGCGCCAGCTCTTCAGTGGTCGTGCCGACAATCTGCACGGACCGATGGTACTGCGCGCCAACCATGGTGATGGATTTGGTAGCCGGCGCCAGCCGAGTGGTCCCGTTGGTGGTCGTCAATCCGAGCGCGAGTCCGAGGCTGATAGTGTCTGCCATGGGTGGGGGCTCCTATGCGGTAGCAGTGGCGCGAACGTGGACAGTGATAGCCCGCTGATGGTGCGTGCTGGTCGTTTCGTGGGTCGATTGCCCGGCTGGCGTGACGCCGCGCGGGAACACGTACAGGCGGGATTGCGCGGCATTGAGCAGGGCAGGCACGCTGCTGCCCGAAATGAAGTCGGTCACCAGCCCGATCAACTCGCCGCATGTGGCGCCCGTCGGGTCTGGCGTAGTGCTGGTGATCGCGCCAATGACAATCACGCACGGATCGCCGACGATGACATTGCCTACATCCTCGCGGCGCGTGCAGCCTGGGCAGTGCACAAATAGGTAGCCCTTGCTCTGAAAGTCAGTCGGCGAATAGGGCCTCCAGCGCCCCACGTTGGCGAGCGCGGTGATCGCAGGAATCGCCGACAGTGCGCCCACAAACCCGCCCTCCGCCAGCCATTCGAAATTGCCCTGGGCCGCCATTACAAGCGCCTCCAATTGGCAGCCATGCGCTTCGCCTGCTGAGTGAGTATCCAGTCAAGGCGTTTCTTGGCCTGCACGAACGCCGTGCCGAGGATGTGGTGGGGCGGGTTGTACGGGCCGCCCTGGTCAAGCGTTTCGATGTAGGGCAGGGTGTTCGTCAGGCTCATATTCGCCGTTGCGAAGCCGGTGTTGAATTCGCCTTCCGAGTGCTTTCTGGCCATGGTGGGGCTGGCGTCCGACTCCACCGAAATGGCGCCCTTGCCGCGGGCCTTCGCGTACGCCATAAGCCACGAGAAGTCCGCCAAGCCGCGCCGGGTAATCGTGCGCGCGGGGCTGGCCTTTGCCGCCGCTTCCGCGGCGAACGGGATGTATGCCGGCTTCTGCCCGCCCTGGCGCAGCACCTCCACGGCGTAGCCCGCGCCGTTGGGGTTCGGCTTGATATGGCGCACCTTGCGCGTGCGCCCGCCGCGGCCGCCTGGCGTCGCCGCAATCAGCGAACGCACCAGCGTGCCCGCCAGGAACTGCACCGAGCTCGGCACGTCCTTCTTGATGTAGGTCGCCACCTCGCCCACCATGTCGCCGAAGGCCTTGGCGTTGCGCGGGTCAAACTGAAATGTGGGGCGTGCGCTCATTGTGGTGAGTACCTACTCACATTCACGAGCTGAATCTGGTACATGGCGCCAAATGGGTCGCGGTTGACGCTCTCCGCGCGGTAGGCAATGCCGCCGACGGTGACGACGGTCGAATGCACTGTCGGAATGTCTGCGCTGTCCAGTTGCGCGGCCGGCAGCATCAGCGCCAGCCGGTCCCCTGGCAGCAATCCTCCATCCTCCATCTCGACATTGCCAGCCGTTGGGCCGCCCGAAAATGCGATGTACGCATTGCCGTTGATGGTCACCGACACGACCGCGCCAGGGAGCGCGCCCATGATGGCGGCGAGGTCTGCGGCGATTGATGTGGCGGTGAGGTCTGGCATAGTGGGCGGTTACTTACCTGCGAGCAATCCATAAATGGCGGTGACAATGCAGCCAACAGTGGCAGTGACCGCGATCCAAATCAGTTTTGCCGCGCCGTCCTGGCGAGTCTCCAGCACGGTCACCCGCTGCGCGAGCGGGGCGATGGACTCCGCCACCGCCGCGCGGATGCTGGTATCGATCAGGGCTCGCTCCTCGTGAGTCATCGCGGGCGGCTCCGGTTACGGGTTAGGCGATTTGGCCATGGCGGCCAGCGCCGATACGGCGGTATTGAGCGCGGCGGCCTGGCTCACGCTGCGGATAGTGACGGTGGTTTCCCCGCCGGCGTGCTTGGCCTCGGCCTCCATCTCGATATCCCCGACGCGCTGGTAATGGAGGGTGACTTGCCTGGTGGCGGGATCGTACGTGGCGGATGCGGACACGCAGCCGGAGAGAGTGAGCACGCACGCACATAGCAGGATAGCGCGGATCATGGGCGGGCCTCCGGAGTTGCGGGAAGTTCTTCGCATCCAATGAGCACGCCAACCTTGCCGCGGGCGGCGTCGATAGCCCAAGGCTTTTGGCGCCATGCGAGCCAGCCCCACGCGCGCACGTTGGCGTAGTAGCTCCATGCCTTCCACCGCGCCACACCGTTGGCGACCATGCGATCGAGGAAGAGGCGATCCGCCTCAGCGCGGGTAACGTAGTGGGTAGAGTAGAGCACGTCATGGGCGATAGCGGCGGGGAGTACGTGCCCGTCCAGCGGCGAGCCCGTAGCCCATAGCAGTCGCGGGATACTGGCGCCGTCGGTGCGCCAGCCTGTCGGAGCGGTGAAAATGATGGCCCCCCAGCGAAACGAATACGGCTCGGTCAGTTCCCAGTATCGTTCGGTGACGGCTCGCATGGCAGGGGCGGGAAGGGCCATGGTTGCGGCACGGATTGGGTAGACGGGCATCATGTGGGGCGGGCTCTGGTGGGGGCTGTGGAGAGAGAGAAGAAGCGGCGCGCCGGGCGGGAGGAGGCACCCGGCGCGCCGCCGGGTAAGCCTGGCCGGGGGAGAGTGCCCGGCCAGTCGGGAGGGTGAACGCTACGGATCCGTGTTTTGGCGGTAGCCGAGCAGATAGACCACGCCAGCCGCCACTGCGCCGCTGCCGGAAGTGGTGACGGTGATCACCTCGCCGGCCGCAACGTCCGCGACTGTGGCAGTCCATGCCGCCGGGCGCCGGTAGATTTGCGAGTAGCCCGATGTGGCGCTGTAGGACATGGCATCGGTCAGGGCGCCCTGGCTGCCGACAGAGACAGTCACGGTGTCGCCGTCAGCGCCAACGCCAGCCGAGACAATCCAGGCGTCCGTCACCGTCATGGCGACGCCAGGGGTGAGCGTATACGCACCTGCGGTCGTGCCTACGGTAACGGCAATCAGCACGGGCGAGGAGATATCGATAGTCGGGGTCGTGGTCTGGTAGGCCAGCGTCTCGGTATCGGGGATATCAGACACCAGCACCTGCGCGGCCTGATCCGGGTCGAGGCCATCGGTATTGCCAGAGTCGCCGCGGCCTACGATCTGGCTGACCCCAACGTCCACCCCGCCAACGGGCGAGCCGGAAAGCTGGAGTTTGTTCGGATACGGGGCGTCGGCACGGGCCATCGCCGTCGCGAAAATGAGCAAACACACACTCAGCAGAGTACGCATGGTGGTTTCTCCGTATGCCGGGGGCGGGATTGCGCCAGCCCCCGGCGGGTGGTCAGAACACGAGCGCGGCGGTGACGTCCACCAGGCGGCAATCACCCACGGTGCCGGCGGCATCGGCCAGCGTGACGGCGTAGCGGACATACTGCCGCGCGTCGGTGGGAATGCCGGTGCGGGTAGCGTCCGCCGCCAGCCCGCTGGCGCTGGTGCGGAGCGGGTAGGTAAACAGGGTCGTGTAGCTGGAATCGTCGGCGCTGTCCTGCACCGCGACGCTCAGCGTGGTCCCCGTCGGCATGTGGGTAGCGGTGAGCGCCGGAATCGACAACTCCAGCTCACACGGCGCCAGTTTAGCCGCGCCGCTGCCGAGGTCGAACCCGGCGGTGTAGGTCGTGTCGGCGCCATTGCTCAACGCGACCGCGCTTTGCAGGACGGCGTCCTTGACGTTTCGGGAGAGTTCGTTGGACATGGTATGCGATCCTTAGACAGCGGTTTCGGTATCGAGAATGGCGTCCGTTACGGCAATCGGGATGCCGAAAACGTCCTGCGGGAACGGCGCCGGGGCGCCCGTGGTGGTCGTGGCCGTGCGGGACTGCTGGAGGTAGCCATTGCTGCGACGGCTCATGAAGATCACCGTTGGCGGGCGGCCCGCGGGGAACTTGTTCAGCAGCGCGGAGATCATGTCGTCGGTCAGCGGCTTGCCCGCGTCAACGTCGCGGATACGGCCGATGGCCTTGGTCCGGTGAATCGCCAGCCCGACATAGGCCAGCAGCTCGCCACAGTAGGCGGAGTACGGCTTGCCGTTGCCGTCCACCACCCGCTGCACGGTGGTCTCAGGAACGTCCAACATGCCATTGTTTCCGAGCACCCACTGCACGTCCTGCGGGCCAAAGCGGACAGCCCAGACGCTCGAACAGTCCGAGGCGTCACCGGCCGCATCGACTTCCATGTTCGTGGCGTCGAGCTGGCTCAGCAGGCCCGGGAAACCCTTGGCGTCGCCGGCGGTCACGCCGTAGTAGAACTGCGTCGCGAGGGTCTGCATCGCGGCCTCAGTGAGCCCGGCGGCTTCGTCGGCGATGTACGCCTGCGCGCCATCTTCGGAACGGTCCGCAACGGCCCGGTCGCACTGCCATTGCGGGTTGAGGATGTACGTCGAAATGAGGCGATTGTCGTATTTGCTGGCGACCACCGCGCTGCCCTCATTGGCGTTGCGGAACGCCACCGTCGGGAGAGTGGTGCGAACGAGCGTCTGGTAGTTCAACCCGCGGATGGAGCGCGCGGCGCCCAGCATCACCTCGGGGTGAGCGAGGAACGCCTCTTCGATGAGTCCGACGGCGGAGTCGGCGCTGTTGCGCTTGGCGATGTCGAGCAGGGTAGGCTGGCTCATGGTCAGTTATCCTCGGGGCGGTTGGGGAGCTTGAGCGCGGCGGCAAAGCGAGCGCGCGACGGGCTCAGGTTGGGGAACAGAGCGGCGGCGGGCTTGGCGGCGGGCGCCTTGGCCGGGGCAGGCGGGTTGCCTTCGTGGGGCAGGGCGGCGAGCGCGGCCAGCTTCGCGGCAAGGTCGTCGCGCTCGGCAACCGCGGCGGCAGTCGCGGCATTGGCGGTAGCGAGTGCTTGCTCACCTTCGGCGCGCAACGCGGCGATGGCGTCGGCGACGGTGTGCCCGGCGCGGAATGCGGCGCCAGCGCGGTCGGGGTCGGACGGGAACGCGGCTTCGAGGGATTCCGCGCGAGCTTCCAGGCCGGCGGCGTCTTCGCCCTCGCGGCCCTTCGCCCCGAGGAACTTCGTGAGGAACTTAGGCCATTCCATGGCTTAGGTGTCCTTTTGGGTGGGGGTGTTGATGAAGTGCGCCGCAAGTTCGCTCACCGTTTTCGGCTCGCGGCGGGGCGGTTCGATGGACGCAAAAAAGCGCGCGGCGGCGGCGGGCATGCGGGCAAGCCAGCGGGGCGCGGCGAGGCTGGCGGCGGCGGGCATGGCAGACTCGGCGACGCGCGTGGCGAGCCCCGCGGCCACGGCCTGCTCTGCCGTGTACCACGTCTCCGCGTCCATGGCGGCGATGATGCCAGCATCGTCGGCGGTCATGTGGCGGCGGTAGGCCGAGAGGATGGCCGCGGCGTGCGAGTCCAACTTGTCGGCGGTCTGGCGCATGCTGGCGGCGTTGCCCATGGAGATGGTCCATGGCTGATGGATCATGACCATCGCCACGGGGGAAATGACGATTTCATCAGCGGCCATGGGGATCACGCTGGCCATGCTGGCGGCGAGCCCGTCAATGTAGGCAGTGACGCGGGCGGGGTGGCGGTCAATGGCGGTGAAGATAGCCGCGCCGTCGTCAACGTACCCGCCAGGTGAGTGGATGCGCACATCCAGTTGCGACACGTTCAGGGCCGCCAGTTCCTGCGCAAACTCGGTGGCGTCCACGCCATCGCCCGTCCACGGATCGCGCCCGATGGGGCCGTACAGCCACACCTCGGCGCGCTCGGCGGCGGCATTGATCCGGTACCATGGGGCTGGCATTACTGGCCCTCCTGGGTGCGTGATTGCGACGGGGCGAGCGCGCCAGCCGCGAGGTTGGGCGCGAGGCTGTAGGCGAGCGTCACTCCGCGTTCTTGTGCGTAGTCGTTCACTTCCTTCATGTCGTCGATGTTGTCGAAAATATCCCCGCCGGCGCCGCGCGTGATTGCGATTGGAGAATCCATCGCGGTTGCGCAGCCGAGTACGGCGCCTTGGCGCTCGGCGAGGGGGTCAATCCATGCAAGCGACGCGGGCACCCAATCCCATCGGAGGTCCTCAAACGTCATGCCGCGGGGGAGCCGCAAAGCGCCCGTGCGCACCCAGAAAGCGGCCTTCCAACGGGCGATGTTGTCGAGCACAGAAACGAGGTCATCGCGCTTTTGGCTGACGCTCAACTGGTAGCGAGTCAGGTCAAGGCGTCCGCCGCTATAGTTCACGCCGCGATTATCGAAAAAGCCGTATGGAATTCCGAGCGCCGCCATGATGATGCGGACCATAGACTCAGTGAACGCTTGGAACTCGTTCGACGGGGTGTGCGACTCCAGCATCTCTACGCTGTCGCCGGGCTCGCCTTCGATCTTCAGCAACCCCTTGACGGGCACCTTGTAGGATGTGGTGTCAGCGTCAGGCGAGGTGTCGGTGTTGGCGTCCACCGAGCCCAGCTCGCCGCCGATATCGGCCACTGCCGCGCGCTTGAAGAAAACCCCAAGCAGCGCGTGCAGCTTTAGTTTCTGCGTGGTGAAGTCAAGCGCCTCATAGAGGTCTTGCGCCATGTTGACGGCGGACGCCAAAGGCGAGATGCCGCGGATCTGATCCTCTCGCCAGAAGTAGCCGGGCAGGTCCGAAAACGTGGCAGGAACCCACCCGCGGAACTCCAGCGTTTGGCCGAGGTCGCGGCGATCCGATACGGCGTAGCGGATAGCCTCCATGGTCACCGGGTCATACTCAACTCCGTGCACCATGTTAGTTGGCAGTTGCTCACCAGTGGCGGCATACGACGGGGTGCATATGCGGTTGCCTTCGACGATCTGGACGCGCCCGGTGTCGGTCCGATTGACCAAGCAATCGCCGTCCACTACGCGCAGCGTCTCAACGATCCGCATCAGCCGCTTGAGGCTGTGGCGCTTGCCGAGATGGCAGTTGCGCGGGCGGCTCCAGTCGGCCATGAGCGCCTCAAACTCCTTGCCCAGCCCGCGGTCCCGAGTGCGCGACTGAAACGAAAACGATGCTACGTAATCCAGGTGCGAGTCAACCATCCACTGGATGATGGCGAAGTTGCGCCGCTGGTCCGCAACCGTGGCCTGAAGCTGCTTGCGGGGGCTGGCCGACAGTTCCCGATCCTCAAACCCGCGGGACACGCGCGGGGCTTTCCGCTTGCCCTTGCTGGTGTCCGTGGCGTCGTATTCGGCGCGGATTGCCGGGCGTCCATTCGGGGCGAGGATGACGGGGGATGCCATCAGAACGCCTCCGACAGGTCAACGCGCGCAGCCGATACGCGCCCGCCAGTGGATGCCAGGTACTCGCGGCGCGCCTCAGACAGCAGCTTTTGCAGCGAGCCCAGGCTGCCCCGCGTCACTGTCATACCCATGACGCTGTACGACTGCGCGCCGCCAATAATGGCGGCAATCGCCGTTTCGTAGGCGACTACCCGCTCCAGCGCGGTCATGGTGCCGTCGGTGTTGGGCATAGACGAAAATGGCCTGTGCGAGGTGGCGGCCCCGCCAGGCCATTGTGGGCTCTCCCGCTTCCCGAGAGGTTGCCTACGTCATCAACCTACCGCGGTAGGTGAGTGCCCGCAAACTACGCGCAACAGATATTGCGCAAATCTATCCCGCGAGATTTGTCCGGCTCATCCAGACCGCGCCGCACGCCTTGCACTGCCGGCGGCGAAACACGATGCCGGCGGCGGTGTGCGTGCGCAGTACCCGGCTATCTGGGCTGGCGCACGCGCGGCAGACTTGTGGGCGTTCGCCCACTTCGTAGCGCGTCCGGTATTCCGCCGGAGCGACGGGCTCGGTCGCGGGCTGCGCTGGCTGCTCAACGACGATCTTGCGCGGGCGCCCTGGGCTGCGTTGCGTGGTGTCGGCCATGTCACTCTCCTTGCGTGGGTTAGGTTATCTCACAGTGCGCCCGACGGCGCGGTCGCGGTCGAATCTTGGGGGCGTTGGCGTCACCCGCCCGGTACTGGCAACCCAGTACGGACAGCGCCACCAGCGAGCCAGCGAGGCAGTCGAAATAGTGGTTATCGGTCTTCCCTGGCCGCATGCGCCACACCTGACGTGGCGTGCCGCCGTTGACCGCGACGCTTGCCGGGTACTCCGCGCAGCAGTGTTCCGCGAGATCGCGCAAAGGGGCCGGGTCTGCGCCAAACAGGGTCAGCGATCCGGGCGTGCCGAGCGGCGTTTGCAGGCGGTCCGCGAGGTAGGTCTTCCAATGGTGAGTATCCACTATCACAGTCCGGCTGCCGTTGCGCGCGGGCTGGATTAGCCACGCATCGCCGCGCCGCTCGCCAGGCCGCGGCTTCCATGCGGCCAACGGGCTGGCGGCTGCGCTGGTCTTGGCGCCCTCCTCGGGATGCGCGATGCCCGCGGCAACGCCCTGGCGGCACCAACGGCGCACCGTCCCCGGCTTCCACCCCGCGTCTACGTGCAGCCTCGATATGCGCATCGGCGTGCCGTCCATGCGGCGACGCTCTGGCAGGATTGAGGCCGTCGCCAGTGCATCCAGGGCCGCATACAGTTGCGCCTCGGGCGCCATGCCCGGATACATGTCCGCTATGGTCTGCGACTGCCGCGCGGGCCAGGTCTGGCAGTGCACCAGATAGGGCGTGCCATTGGGCTCAGCGGCGATTACTGTCAGGTGCAGACGGCTTGCGCCAACGTCTACCTTGGCCGCCATGTACTCGCACTGATCCGGGATGGCCCATCTGGGCTGGCGATTGAGCCGGGCCATCACTCCGTCCACCGTAAGTGGCGAGGCGGTTTCGGCATCCTCCTGCGGGTCGTTTTGGTACTCCGCCGAAAACACGGCGAGCCCTCGGTCTATCAGCAGATTTTCGGCGTGGTGAAGCGCCGATAGCTCGCCTGGCTCTTTGCGCGCATCCCACATCACGCGGGCTCCCGCGTCCATCTCCGCCCGACGCGCGGCGTAGTAGGCGTCCGCCTCGGCATAGATGATGGCCTTGCCTGGCAGGTCGTCAAACTCCTTGGCCCTGCGGCGTATCTCGGCATACTCCCGCCATAGCGTATCCTGGGCATCCGGCCACTGGTACACGAGCTGCATTCGGCGGCCGGCCCATGTGTGGTAGTCAGCGCTATGCAGCATCGTATCGACTACGTCGCCAGGGGCGATGATTGTGCCCAGCATGACGGCGGCCATGCGGACGCCAGGGCCAGCCATCCCGAGCGCGTCGGCGTTGAGCAGCCGCAACCGGGTGCGCACCTGGCGCGAGCTGGCCGCACTCTCGTCGGTCTGCACGTCGTCAGGCACCAACAGATCGGGGCGCACGGTGGCCCCGTCCGGGCGTACGTGGCGCGTGCCGCGAAGCCGCCCGGTAATCGAGCGCGGCTCAATCACCACGCCCCGGCTGGGGTAGCGCTCGCCGTCGGCGTGCCACGGGTAGATGATACGCCCGGCGCTGTAGTCCATGTGCGCTGGTTCGCCCGCAATGGTCATGCGTTTCGCTCTCAGCGTCACGCCCTCGCACGCTCGTAAGTACACGCTCACCTCCGGGAAGTCGGCGGCGAGTTCGTCGTTGCCCTCCCACGCAGATTTCACGCCGTCCAGGAATGTGGCCGCATCGTCGCCCGTGGCGGTCACGGGCACGATGTACCGGCGGTGTCCGTAGGCGCTCGCCCACACGACGGCAAACTCCAGTATCGTGCTCTTGCCGCTGCCGCGCGGGCAGACCACCAGGTACTGCCCGCCGTCCAGTACAGCCCGCTCGATATTGGCCAGTATATCGAGATGGTCAGGTGACCATGGCCACGGGAACCGCGCCGCGCCGTAGCTGTCGCAGAACGCGCGAAACGACAGCCGGCACGCCTCGCGCCGGGCCGGATTGGCTGGCGGCGCGGGCGGCGGCTGGTCATTGTGGGCAGCCCGAAACTGCTGCTTCCTGGCGGCGTCCTGTTGGCGGGTACGGGGCATAGGCTATTCCGCCAGCAACCAGCGCACGAACCGACGGCGTAGCGACCGCGGCGCATGGCTCGTCAGCCGGTAGTATTCGTCCATCATCTCCCGCAACGCGTGCACG
>Ga0172380_10005098_pt1 | contig 16244 bp, 16 predicted proteins | sample Leawe162metaG_FD_119747 | JGI IMG/M metagenome (GOLD analysis project Ga0172380, IMG submission 119747) | Leachate microbial communities from a municipal landfill in Southern Ontario, Canada - Leachate well 162 metaG | ecosystem: Engineered > Solid waste > Landfill > Unclassified | place...
AATGGTAATGGGAACTGAAGAAGGGCGGCAGAACGCCAAGCGGTTTTTAGAATCTATTAGTGTCAATTTGCCGCTTTGTCATATGGCGCAGGTTCACGGGAATAAAATTATTTCAGTTGACAAGGGCGGCTTATATGAAGATGTTGACGGCATTGTATCTTGTAAAAACCTAACGCTTGCGGTTAAAACTGCCGATTGTGTTCCGGTAATAATTTATGATCCTGAAACTGGGTTAATCGGAGCGATCCATGCGGGACGAAAAAGTATTGTCGGCGGAATTTTGTCTGAGAGCTTGTTAAATATTCTTAACAAATATGGCTGTGTCCCAAACGACCTGTGTGTTTTCCTAGGTCCACACATCCGCGTTGCAAGCTATAATTTATTACCCGAAGCTTACAAAAGTTTAAAGGGTACGAAATGGGTTAGATTTATGAGCGAAATCAAAGGGGAAAACCATTTTGACCAAACGGCTGCCGTACATGAGGAGCTTGAAGAAATAGGTATAAAAGCGGAAAATATAGTTGATTGTGGCATTAATACTTTTCAAGATGACAGGTTTTTTAGTGCCAGAAAAAACCCGGAAATTAAAAAACTACGGTTTCTAACGGTAATATTTAAGAATGAAAACTGAATCAAAAAATCTACTTTATCGAATTTTATTTATCGCCGTTTCAATTGTTTTTATAATCGTTTTTGTTCTAAAATTTGGAACGCTGCAGGACGCAATCGAGACCCTATCCCACGGTTCGATATATTTTCTGGGAGCGGCGCTTTTGATTCAGCTTTTAGGAATTATCAATAAAGGCGCTTATTATCAGGCGCTTTATGACTATTTTGGCGCTAGAGACAAACTCAAAAAATGGGTGATTCTAACCGCCTCGGCGAATTTTGTGAATTTAATTGCCCCAACTGGAGGGTTGTCGGGTATGGCGGTTTTTGTCTCGGAGGCCGAGGAGCAAGGTATGACAAAATCGCGAGCCACCTTTGTTAATATATTTTCTTATTTTCTACTGTACGGCGTTTTTCTTTTGGTTCTTCTGTTTGGTCTTTTTTACCTGATGTTTAACCACCAGCTTTATCAATATCAAATTGTTACCGCCTCCGTCCTTTTCGGGATGATTTTCTTCATGCTGGTTTTTTTGGCTGTTACTGCTGGCGAAGCGGCACGGTTGCACAAATTATTCCAGTTTTTTGCCTCGCTTTTTAATTTTTTTGCGCGGCTTGTCTTGGGCCGAAAAGCATGGATTTCAAAAGGCGATGTCAGCATTTTAAGCCACGAGATTAATGATTGTCTTAAAATTATTCAAAGACGGCTTCGCGGTTTGTGGCTGCCAATTTTTCACGTTATCTTAATCGAAATTGTTGATCTTTTAACGCTTTATTATGTGTTCCTCGCATTCCAATTTCCTATTTATCCGGGCGTCTTGATCAGTGTATATGCGATTTCGGTTTTGTTTTCGCTCATTTCTATCACTCCAAACGGCTTGGGCGTTGTGGAGGCCTTGATGATTGTTGTTTTAACAAACTTCGGTGTTCCGGTTGAACTGGCGACAATTTGCGTGTTGGGCTACCGTCTGCTGACATTCTGGATACCTTTTTTAATCGGTTACTTTGGCTTCAGAACTTTCCAGAAAGAGAAGCTAATACGGATTCAAAATGGCATTACTTGATCCGGTCGGCTTTGATTTGGATGAGATAAAAGGTCCTAAAAGAATCAAAAAACCCCACATTATTATTAGGGTTTTCTCGAGTTTATTTTTGATTCTTTTTTTCTCCGCCTTGGTTTTTGCGGTTATAAATTTTCCCGCTTACTTATTGATTTATAGGTTTAAAACCAACCCAGGGTCTGTTTCCCAAGCGGCTATTCCCAAGGAAACCGAGGTAAACCAACTTGGCGACAACTCGCTGATCATTCCCAAAATTGGGGTTAAAACACCGATTAATTGGGACACACCGTCGGGCGACGTGATGGGGGTTTTAAGTGAAAAGATAGCCCATTTGGCCGGATCGGGAAAACCGGGGGAAAACAAAAACATTTTTATCACCGGACACAGTTCAAATTACTGGTGGAGGGAGGGTGGTCTCAACACGGTTTTCGCGCTTCTGCCCGAATTACAGGAGGGTGATGAAATTATAGTTACTTCAAACGGCAAGATATTCCGTTATTTGGTATCCGAAAAACAAGAAGTTTCTCCGAAGAAAGCGGCCGACTATTTCTTCTCTGATTCTGAGCAGATGACATTGATGACCTGTGTTCCGGTTGGTACAAACTTGAAACGACTTTTGGTAATTGCTAAGCCGGTAAATAGATAATGCACAATTTATGCATATTCGCGCACTATGATAAAAAATAGTGTAAAATATTACAAGAAGAGATGAAAAAAATAACTATTTTCATAGGGGTAGTCCTTCTTTTGGGGTTGGGGGTGCTTTTTGCTCACGCACAAAGTACTCAACCACCCGGTTTTGACTTTCCCACTCTAGATTCAACGGCTACGGCAATGGTCGAAGCGACCGCTACGGCCTCAACTGTTTTTGTTACTGTCACCCCCACTAAGGTTTCCGCCCAGACCGTCACTGACGATGCCGAAACCGGCCCCGAGATATATATTTTAATCGGTTTATCCCTGTTGGGCGGTCTTGGTATTTTCTCAATTAAAAAATATTTTGATCTCAAGAAATATTCCCTATAAGGCGTACTCATAGCTTTACCGTCTTGGGTTTTAACTGCTATAATAATTTTGTATGAGGGATCCTTTCGCGCTGCTTCCTGTAGCGCCAGAATTCGAAAAAAAAGAAGAATCCCGCAAAGCCCCAAAGAAACTTTATTGGACAATTGGGGTTCTTGCTGGGTTAGTTTTGATATTAGTCGTGGTTTATGCACTGAAATTTAGAACTGTTTCGGCTGATGTCGCGTCAAGCGGACTTAGCGCGACAGTCGAAATTAGCGGTTTTCCTCAAGAAATCAAATCGGGTAACGAAATATCGGCGACTATTTCTGTAACGAATAAGACGAATAAGGATATTCCTGCGGGTTTTCTTTTAGTGGCGAGCCAGGGTGCCGATTTATCCAAAACAGTCAACCTCATGCAAAATATTTCAGAAACAGATGCGGGTTATTTAAGAGTGCTCAATCCGACCGAAATGGCCCTGTTTGCCAAAGATGACACAGCTGGTTTTTATTGGAATATCGGTCCTTTAAACGGAAAGCAGACAAAGTCACAACAGGTTAATGCAGTTATATCGGGGACGGTTTTAAACGATTTTAAAATTGAAGCAAAATATTTTTTGCCAAAATATGAAAAAGTTTCTTGCGGAACCTTGGGGCTTAAAACGTGCGATAAAGTAACCGGTGCAACCCAAATCGGTTATGAGTCCTTTCAGGCGAAGCTCGCCGATCAGGCAAATCTAAAATTGCGTCCGGGTTACAACTACATCACCCTGCCATACGTCTTTACTCCAGGGGCAATTAAAGAATTCCTCTCTTCACTTAAAGACAAGTGGGCTTATTACTATAAAACAGAAACCGCTGAATATATAGACCTAAACAAAGACGAAAATTCGAGTTACGTTAAACCTGGGGCGGGATTCTGGATTTTCGACAGCGCCGGAGGGGAGTATTCGCTTCCCGAAACAAGAGTTGAGACAAACGTTAACGATGCATATACTGTCAATCTGGGTATAGGTTGGAATCAGATTGGCAACCCATATCCCAAGAGAATTATTTTGTCGGGGGATAAAATCTTGGTTCGCGAAATCGCCGATGATGGTAGTGCTTCGGGCAATGTATATTCGCTCAAAGCCGCAATCGATAATCAGGTCCTGTCGGTTCCGTACATAGTTGCCTATAAATCATTTACCGATTCAAGTGGGGTTCAAAATAGTATGGCAAATCTGCTTGAATATCAGGTTTTACCTCTTGATTCGACCTTAAATCCGTTTTCCGGTCTGACGATAAGTTCGACCAAAAAAGTTGCTCTGATTTTCCCCGGCTCGAATATTGTGGCCCCGGGAGATCTTTTGAGTGCACAGGAAAAAAATAAAATTGAAAGTTGGATATCTAAAAATGGTTTAAACCAGTTTGGCGATCCTCAGGACACGGTTTACACCGGAGGCACTCCTCTAACCAATAGCACGACCGGTGCCTCGATTGACAGGTTTGATTATATTATCTCAAAACATCCCGAAAGACCCTGGAATAAGATCTAAAAACCTAATTATTACTAGACGTTTATATTGAGGACGTGAGTGGCCCACTGGCCGAATTTCAAAATAAAGTCGGTCTTAATGTTAATGAAATAAACCCCAACGATGATGGCAAAAAGAATTAACATCGTTAAGAGGATTTTTCTAATTTCATGTTTTACTTCTTTAGCGTCTTCGGGTTGAACCACTTTTTTCGTGTCTGGTTGTATTTGTTTTTCAGCAGTTACTGACTCGGAAATACTGTCATTTGATTTCCCTTCATTCTCAATCCTTAATTCTCTATTCTCATGCAAGGCCGCTTGCTGGGCCTGTTGCCTTAAAATCTTTCGCAATTTCTTTTTATTCTTTTTGCTCATAATGATTGTGTTAGTTTACACTGAGTCCCGAAGGGACGAAGTGGAGGCCTGGGCCGGAATTGAACCGGCGTGAACGGTTTTGCAGACCGCTGCGTAACCACTCCGCCACCAGGCCATACGTGTATTTTATCAGGTTTAGGACAAAAATAAAGACCGCTTTTGGCGGTTAAATTAAGAGGGCGCTGGCAGAAACACGATGTGTTCCGCCAGCGCCCGTAACCCGCCAACCCAATCCTATCCTTGGAGGATCTGGCTCCCAATGCTCTGAAGCAAGGCAGCGGGGATGGCCTCGTCCTTGGTCATGCGCTTAAGTACCTGCCCCGTATACCCGTAGAAGTACTCGTCAGTATCAACGGTGCAACGCAAGACCGCTCCAGGCCTCAAGATGAGCAACCACTCGTTGACCCAGCCCCGGCTTTGCGGGGCATGGATGATCTCAATCCCCGCTCTGTCCACGGCAGGGTATTCGTTTAGCCCCGGCCAGTACTCATATCCTCCTTCGTCCGGATGGGTTACTCCGTTGTCTTCAAACGGACAACCGCAGATGTCGCAGACCTCGCCTTCGGAGGTTTTGTTTCGCCCCCAAATGTCCACGAACTTGTTCCTGCGGCGGCATGCCTCTTTCTGTATCATCGCAGTGGTCACGTCCTCAAACCCTGAGACGAGCAGGATGATTCTCCGATCGTACTTCGATAGCTTATTCTCCGTGTCAAACCACGGGAACGGCTTGCCGTCGCGGCGCATGAGCTCTGCCCGCCACAACCTCCATCTGATCGGATCTTGCGCCTCGAGTTCCGCCTGTAAGCGGCGGCTCAAGACATAGCAGGTACTTTCTGACCCCTCCCCCACACTAACGTGCGGGAAAGGGTGCCGGTGGCTCCCTGGCGGGGTAACGGCGATACTCTTCAGTATTCCGACGTCTACACCGCCATTCTCTACTCTTTTGGCTCTAAGAGTCAGACAGCGCGACATGGCGCATTCCTCCCTTGTATTGTCCGCTCGAGGCGGATTCCTGTATGTCATTGAACTTCGAACCTAGAAATATATCAGAATTGGGGGTGCGAGTCAAGATCAGAAAACAAAAAAACACCCTTTAGGGCATTTTCTGGAGTGTGGGGATACGGATTCGGTCACAATTCGACGCGATATTGTTTTTAAGGAGTACGTCGCGCGCGACCCCGCCTCCTTCACTCATAAATTCATTCAGTCCGGCCTTCTAATCCTTACGCTCCAAATAAAATAGCCGTTTGCACGACTATTTTCTGGAGCGGGTGAGCGGATTCGAACCGCCGACCTCTTCCTTGGCAAGGAAGCATTCTACCACTGAACTACACCCGCATCAGGAGAAATTATACTTGAGATTGTTTTTTTTGTAAATCCCTACCTGTTTAACAGGAGAGGATTGGGGGGTTGACAAGCTTTTTTAGTCCTGTAATATAGTGTCGCTATGTTAAAAGCATTAGTTTGGATAGAATTCTTTATCTCATTTTTGCTGATCACCTCAGTGCTTCTGCAACACCGCGGAACAGGCCTTGGTGGCGTTTTTGCCTCCGGGTCAAATGTTTACCGTTCTAAAAGGGGAATTGAGAAAATTCTTTTTAACGCCACAATCATCTTTGCGGTGGTTTTGGTTATCAGTGTACTATTACACCTATTTTTAAGGTTGAAGATACAGGGCTAATCTAAATGGAAATATCTTTACGCGATATAAAGCGCGTTAGAATTCACGATTTTGTTTATACGCTCAAACACTGGCGGACGGCTTTTACGATTGTTGAAAAATTTGCAATCGCGATCCTGCTAGTTTTAGTGCTGGCGACTTCCTGGCGATGGGCCCTTGCAGCTAACTCAGCTGCAACCCACGATCCCGCAAACGGCGGAACATACATCGAAGGGGTAATAACTAATAATCTCGATACCGTCGATCTGGGACGCTTAACTAAAGCCGCGCTGGTCCGCGTTGATGAAAAAGGCAATATCCTTCCTGACTTGGCAACCAAATGGGAGGTATCAGCTGACAAATCGGATTATAAGTTCACCCTGATACCAAAGGTCTCCTCCTACGTAATCACAGATATCCTGCAAAAAAACCCCACATATCTACCAACGGGTGCGTCGGCGCAGGTTGTTGACCCGACAACCGTAGAGTTTAAATTGACTTCGCCCGACAGCCAATTTCTAAACGAACTTTCCACCCCGCTTTTTCCGTACGGACCTTATAAGGTTGATAAAAAAACGGATACTGAAATACGCCTCAAAATAAATAGCGACTATCACTTAAAAAGGCCATATTTTGACCGGTTCGTTGTGCGCAAATACGAGAACGCTGATGATTTGCAAGCGGCAGCGAACAGGGGAAATATTACCGGTTCTTTTGATTTGGGTAGCGTACCAAATGGTTGGCAGAACGCCAAAGTGACCTTAAATAAAAAGCATTTTCTCTTTATTAATAGTTCTAAGCCCTATCTTAAAGCTACCAATGTTCGCAACCAGATTTTGTCAGGCGAAAAACCAAACGGCATTGATACTTTGAGCGTTCTTGAGGTTAATGGCCTCACTGTTGATGAGGAATACGCCGCACTCAAAGATAAACTGATTAAGGCGGGGGTCAAGCTCGATGTGAGACGGGTTTCGCTTAAAGACGCATTGAGCGCCGATTTGCCTAAGCGCAACTACGATATTCTTTATATCTTGATTAACGAAGGTTCGTCTTATGATCCATATCTTTTTTGGCACTCCGATAATCGCATTGGTACGGGTCAAAACTTTGCCGAGTTGGCTAACGCCGACATTGATCGTTTATGCGAAGAATATCGTTCCACCGAAGATGCGGCAAAAAGACAGGAGATATTGGATAAGATTAAATCCCTTGTTAATGACGAAAAAGTTTCAGTTGAATATAAAAACATAGAGGAAACTTACTCTGCATCCGGCAATGTAAAAGGATTCTTCCTGCCTAAGAATATGGCTTTAGAAACCGACAGATATAACTTTATTTTAAGTTGGTATCTAAACCAAAAACTGTTCTAGGATAGACAAAATACTCGGTTTGTAGTACTATTTTAAGGAGAAAAACGCCGAAGTGGTGAAATTGGTATACACGCTGGCTTCAGGAGCCAGTGAGCGCAAGCTCGTGCGAGTTCGAGTCTCGCCTTCGGCACCAACGAGATAAACCCGACAGGGTTTGGATTTCGTTGGTGCTCCCGAGAAAACTCGAAAGGCGCAGGCACGACGGTGCCGAGCCGGGGTCGCGCAAAAATTCAGCAGAATTTTATGCGTGACCGAGTCTCGCCTTCGGCACCAACGAGATAAACCCATTGAGTTTTGCACTTTTTTAATTTATAATTCATTTTTGTGCCGAGGTGGTGAAATTTGGTATACACGCTACCTTGAGGTGGTAGTGGGAGCAATCCCGTGCAGGTTCAAGTCCTGTCCTCGGCACCAGACATAAAATCCGTCCCGCAAGGGAGGGATTTTATGTATTTGGGACGGACGGGCTTGAAGGCCGGAGCGAGCGAAGGCGAGCGAGGCGGGGTCGCGAGGGGCCCCAGCAGGCGCGAACTTGTGACCAAGTCCTGTCCTCGGCACCAACTAGATAGCCCGAAGGGCTATTTTTGGTTGGTGCCAACCCGAGAAAACTTGAAGGCCGCAGCGCCGACGGGCGCGAGGCCCGCCAAGAAGAAATTTCAGCAGAAATTTACTGAAGGGCAAGTCCTGTCCTCGGCACCAACGAAATGACCATCAAGCAGTCATTTTTTTCTTGAAATATTGCGCTGATCAGGTATAATTTTAGCTGGTCGAGCAATTTACAAAAAGGATACCATGGCCGAAGAAAAAATTGGCAAAATCACTCATTTTTTCGATCAGATCAAGGTGGCTATCATCAAGCTAGAAAAGCCCCTGAAAAAAGGTGATAAAGTCAAAATCAAAGGTGCAACCACAGACCTTGAAGAATCGGTTGACTCAATGCAAGTTGATCATGCCGATATTGAGGAAGCGGATAAGGGCGACGAAGTCGGAATCAAGGTAGCCGACAAAGTCCGCGAAGGCGACGAAGTTTTTAAAGTGAGCTAATTTGAAATTCTAAGTCGGCGTGGCTTTGGGATTTTTAGATATGGGCGTCCATAGCTCAACGGTAGAGCACTTGGTTTACATCCAAGGGGTTAGAGGTTCGAATCCTCTTGGACGCACCAGATTTGTTTGGCCCGGCCTAAAGGGCCAGGGCAAACAAATGTTTGGGAGCCGAGGATGAGAAGGCCACAGCGAGCGAAGGCGAGTGCTTTGCGAGGGTGGAACTCGCAAATATTCAAATGGGAGAATGAGGAACGGGGTCGCGAGGCGCGCCAGCGGGCGCGAACTTGTGACCGAATCCTCTTGGACGCACCAAAAATAATTGGTGGTTCGCAAGGCGATGTTCCTCCAGAAAAATCATTATCGCCGAGGATCCACCAGCGATCACCAAAAAAAATGCTTTTTGAAATTTTTTTAAAATAAGTAGTTAAACCCAGCAATGCAGAGTTATATTTGTTTGCTGGGTTTAACCCGGCCATTCTGAAGATGGGCTCGCTCCGGCAGCCCGAAGGAGGTCCTTAGTATGAGTCGGTCGTCATATGTTCAGCCGGTCAGGATGGTAAATGTCCCAGACGGAAGAAGACCGATCTGGGGAATACCCGTGTTGGACTTCAACAGGGAGAGGTTTGCGCTCAAGTCGATCGGGTCGCACTTCGTGGGTCATAATCCGACCATTAGTCAGCGGCTTCCGCGTGCTACCTGGTTGGATATCAATTGGTCTGGACACGGCCATTGGTGGAAAATGATCCCCGTGAGCTATCTGGGTTTACTCGCCAGTATGCAGACCCAGGGCAAGGAATGGTATGAGCTTTACGAGAACTGGAAAGACCTTACTCCATCTGGTCTGATTGACTGGTTTCGCCTCACACGAAAGAGTTGTCCTGTCTCAATTGAGAGGGAGGGGACAGTTGTTTATACCCTCTCTGGAGGGGAGCGGCAGCTCCGCTGGAAGGATGATGGCCGTGCCAGACACTGGCACGAGGGCTCTTTCGGGAAACTCGAGGCGGTTTTGACCAGCAAAGATGAACCGCTGGGTTCGCACGAGCTTCTCATGCGGCTGGTCGAGGACCTTGGCTTTCCCGAGGAGATGCTCGAGCCGATCCCCACCTAGATAAGAATCAAACTGGTCCCCCGCGTGAGCGGGGGACCATTCTCTTTATATGGTTGAAAAGATAAGGTTAGTTTGCTATTATTTCCCTGTAATAATTTTGAAATTTAATTAACATTTGCCGGGGTAGCTCAGCGGTTAGAGCACTGGTCTGAAAAACCAGGTGTGGACAGTCCGACTCTGTCCCCCGGCACCACACTTCGCCCGTTGGGCTTCGCTTGGCAAGCCATATTGATTGGCTACATTTGATAGGCCTGCCCCTCGTAGCTTTAGCGTAGTGGGGCTCTGTCCCCCGGCACCATTTTTAAAATGCAGATTTCAACTTTTTTTAGCGTCGCTTATCTTAACGAAAGCATTAATCTAACCCGTCAAAACGCAATCATTGCTCTAATTGTATTTGCTTTGTTTGTTGTCTTCGGCATCGCTTTGCAAATATTTATCGGTAAGAGAAAAGCCCCTCATTTTTATAAGCGATTTATTAAATGGATCGGTGATTCTCTCCTGTACATACCTTTAATTTTAGTTTTTCTGCTATCCATATACCTTGCAGGTTTTCAGGTTAAAAAATTGTTTTTTCTGATAATTCTGATTATATGGTTGATTTGGTTTTTATTTTTGGTATACTACCGTATAGCTAAAGTATCAAAATTATGGTATAAATACCGAGAGCTTAAGAGAAAGGAAAAGTATCAAGAAAATGGCAACAAAAGTTACTAAAACAAAACCAGCGGATATGGATTCCCTCGTCGAAAGCGTAGGAACAGCTTTGGTTCCTTTTGATATCGGTGCAACCGTAACCTGTAAAATTGTCTCAACGGGAAGCCACAAAATATTATGTGATATCGGCGGTTTGGCCTACGGTTTTGTTCCCGAAAAAGAATTTTCTTTTGATACTAATGAATTGGTTCCTGGAGACGAAGCAAGGGCGAATGTTGTTTCCATGGAGAATAAGGATGGATACGTCGTTTTAAGTTTCCGCCGTGCCGACCGTGATCGTCTTTGGGAGACCTTGGATGATAAAAAGGATAAAGGGACCTTGGTTGAAGCAAAGGTTGTTAACGCTAACCGCGGTGGTTTAATGATCGAGGTTGGCGGTATCTCCGGATTTTTACCTGTTTCTCAGCTATCTTCAGAGCATTATCCACGGGTTGATGGTGGCGATCCATCGCAAATTTTAGGCAAACTCAAACGGTTAATCGGTGAAACGCTAACCGTTAAAATTATTGCGACCGATAAGAAGGAAGAAAAACTGATTTTCTCCGAAAAAATGGCGGCCAACGAGGCCTTGGGTGGTGTTGAAAGCGCGTTTGAAATTGGCCAAGAAGTCGAGGGCACAATTACAGGCATTGCTCACTTTGGCATCTTTGTAAACGTCCAATCGTTCGAAGGTCTTATTCACATCTCAGAGGTTTCTTGGGATCACGTCGATGATTTAAATAAGCTTTTCAAAGTTGGACAAAAAGTGAAAGCCAAAATTGTAAAAATAGAAAATGGTAAAATTTCACTCTCAATCAAGCGATTAATGCCTGATCCATGGGTTGATCAGATGAAAAAACTGCGCGTGGGGCAGAAAATCGACGGTGAAGTTAGCAAGGTTACTGCTTATGGCGCATTTGTCAGAATTGCTGATGGTCTGGATGGATTGGTACACGCATCTTCTTCTTCGGGTGATGTGGCGAATATCAAGGCCTTGCAATCTGGGGATAAGAAAAAGTTTGAGATTATCGAGCTTCAGCCAGAATCAAGAAGAATCGGCTTGCGTCTTTTAGATTAATAATGAATCACTTATCCCATCAGCATGGGATATTAATAAACTTACAAAAATAGCGCATCTGTCTTTAGGTAGGGCGCTGTTTTTGTAACACGTTTCTTGAAAACTGGGAGTTAAGCCATGCGGCTAATCATAAGGAGGCGGTAGTGATGTCCCGTTGGCTTGTTTGTCTCGTCGTTTTGCTTCTTGTACTGCTAGTTTGTCCTACTGGGGCACAACAGTACACATGGATTCCGGTTGTTCTGCACGGCGGTCATTCCGACTTCTCGGACGGCGAATTCACGATCGGTCAGAATGCGGCTACTGCCAAGGCCCTTGGGGCTCGTGCATTCTCAACCTCTGATCACGCCGAGATGATCGAGGCACCGTTTGGCCAGCTTGACCTGGCAACGCAATTGCAGGGGCTGGGCTACAGTGTTTCGGGCAATAACACAAAGAAGGTTGGTATCAACAACTGGTTCGCCGATGTCCTTGCCGTCCAAGCCCGCTCAGGGCTTATCGTCCTCTACGGTGTAGAGGTCGGCTGCGGCAAGGATCGGCACTGCCACATCGGCTTCTATTCCACCGAGCCAACCGTCATACGGTCGGCGATCGCCATCTCGCAGGAGGAGGGAGTTGACCGCGAGGAAAACATCCCACGCACTCTGTCCGAACTTCGCCTCCACGGCAATACCAACTGCTTCATCGTTGCTAACCACCCCACGAGTAAGTCATACTGGTTTCCGACCGAGCACTTGTGGAGGGTGGACGCAGTGGAGATCTTCAACCACATGGGGGACTCTCTCACCGACAACCCCTCCACGGCAATGGCCCGAGCTGTCGCGGCAGGCAAGAGTATTATCTCGGGAGCCGACTATCACGGCGATGTCGTGGAAAAGGCCTACCGAGGTGCGCACGCAGACGGACTGCTCGACTTCTTCCCCCAGCTTCGTCGCTACACGATGGTTGGTGTGCAGCAGCTATCAGCGCAAGGTGTCCTTGATGGCTTGCGTGCCGGACGCTGCTACGCGGCGTTTGGTGATGCCAGAATCACCTCTGGCCCGATGCCGGGCGACACAATCAACCCTGATCAAGCCCCACGAATCGTGACCGGTTTGCAGGGGCTCGATACCAAGTTTGCCTCCAAGGTAATGGCTTACTTTTACGAACAGGGCTCAACTCGCAAGGCGTTCGCAGCCGCGGAAGTTGGCGATTCGAAGATTAGCGTAGCGTATAACCTTCGAGAGCTTATCCGGCCTTGGGAGGGCAACGGTGGAACCAGGGTAGGGATTCTCGCGCCCGGTGTGGCCTTCAACGCTTTGTTTGTCGAACGCTTCACCGACACGCATGATTCTCGTCTCGACTTCGTCCCTCCGGCGACAAAGCCGGTATTTCCTAGCTACGCACCGACCCCCTTACCCCAACCGACTCCCCCGCCACAACCCCAAGTGGCACCACAGGAGGAAGAGCAGAATGGCTGGGACGCCCTGATAAACTTCCTGGCCTTCAGGCTCTTCGCTGGAGGCGGACTGTTTGGCGCAGGGGGACAGCAACAGGGCGGAGGACGGGTTCCTCCCGCGAATACCGGCAACGGTGGCGGAGGAACGGCTGCCGGACCTCAGGAACCGTTCTATATCCCGACGAACTAATCCGCCACCCACACCTCGACCCAAGGGGAGAAGCCAACTGGCTTCTCCCCTTATTTTTTTATTGATAAACCACCCTTTTTCTGATACGATAATAAACCAAGTCAAATATCTAAGGAGAACAACAATGATCATCCAAAAGAATAAATCATCCGAACTAGAGATTAAAACCAAAGCGGCCCTAATTGTTTTTGACAATAAGATTATGGTTAACGATCTTGAGCTTGAGGGATCCGGGGAATACGAAGCTGGTGGAGTGTCGGTCCAGGGAATTGATGACAACACCTATATTTTTCAGTTCGAGGATTTAACTCTGGGGTTTATCAGTTTTAAGGGCAAAATTGCCAAAGAAGACATTGAAAGATTGTCTAATGCAGAGATTTTGGTTGTTCGCCTTGATGGCAACATCCGCGAGGCAGTTGAACAAGTCGGGCAGATCGAACCAAAAATCGTTGTTTATGCAGGTGCTTTAAGTTCAAAGGAAGATTTGAAAAAGAATGGTGTCTCGTTTAAGGAGGAAGAGCAAATTAAAATAACAAAGGCGGAGGCAGAATCGGAAGAAGAGGCGTACTTTGTTGAAATTGCCAATGCAGAAGTTTGAAGAAATTAGATCACTTATCTCAAGTTCACAAAACATCCTCATACTCCTTCATAGTTTTCCTGATGGCGATACCATTTCATCATCTTTGGCCCTTTGTGATTATTTAAAGAGAATCGGAAAGAAAGTTGATTGCGCGGTTAAGGAGGGGATCCCTCCTGTTTTTAATTTTCTACCTGGGGTTTCCGAGATCAAAAATGATTTTTTGCTTGGGGACTATGATTTGATTTTCGCAATTGACTGTGGTGATGCGAACCGAACCGGTTTCCCTATTCGACTGGAACAGGTTTGTAAAACCAAGCCCTTAATCAATATCGACCACCATCTAAGAAACAATCTGCATAAAATCTCTAAAGTTAACCTAGTAGACGATCGTGCTTCTGCAGCGGCAGAGATTGTGTTTAAATTATTGAAGTTCGTTAATGCAGATATTGATGCGAGAATCGCTACCTATATTTTGGCAGGCATTTACTATGACACTGGGGGCTTTCAGCATCCCAATGTAACTGTTGAGACACTTAAAATTGCTTCAGAGTGCTTGCGCCTAGGGGGAAGAATAGGACTAGTTTCGCAAAATCTTAGTTTTTCGCGAAAATCGTCTACATTAAAATTGTGGGGCGTTGCTTTAAAAAAGATGCGCGTAAAGGAAAACGGAATAGTATTAACCTATCTTTCAAGGTCAGATCTAAAGTTGTGTAATGCCACGGAAGACGATGCTTCTGGGATTGTAAATTTAATTAATACCGTACCACAGACAAAGGTCGCTATCTTGCTCGTTGAAACCGAAACTGGTAAAATAAAAGCCAGCTTACGTACAGAGTCGGACAAGATAGATGTGTCGCGCCTAGCCCGACTATTTGAAGGAGGCGGTCATCGTAAGGCAGCGGGTTTTGTGTCGGATCCCGTTTAAGCCCAAGTGGCGGAATTGGTATACGCGCATGACTTAAAATCATGTGGCCGAAAGGCCTTGTCGGTTCGAGTCCGACCTTGGGCACCAGAAAAAATATGCGCACCGTAAGGTGGGCGTATTTTTTGTTGGCACGGTCGGACTCGAATGCCTAAAATACTTAAATTATTTTTTCTAGAACTCTGTAGAGGATAATTCCTGCAGAAGTGGCGACATTTAAACTATTTGCACGACCGTGCATCTGAATCTCAACGTGTAAGTCGGCTAGTTTTAAAATTTCTTTTGCCACGCCGTTTAGTTCGTGGCCCAATACGATCGCAACAGGAGTTTTGTATTTAGCAATTTTGTAGTCGATACTTTTATTTGTTTGTTCCACCGCGACTATTTGTACTTTAAGATTTTTTAATTCATTGATCGCTTCGATTGACGATTTCTTGTAAACCCAAGGAACCCAGTCAACAGCTCCAAGCGAGGTCTTAAAAATTTTTTCTCTGGGTGGCGTGGCGGTCATGCCGCAAAGATAGATTTTTTTGACCCTAGCCCCGTCACAGGTTCTAAATATTGCTCCAACGTTATACATCGACCTGATATTGTCTAAAACCAAATAGATATCGTGCCTCGGAGCCGATTTTAGGTGGCGAGTACCTCCTTTGCGCCTTGTATTTTCTTTTACGGAACGAATCTTCATAGGAGAAGATTAAACCATAATTTATGCTTTTTATCAACATGTTTATTGCACGATAATTTTTTTATTTTGGTTTTATAAAAATAATTTTATCTTTTAACATATTTCCTGTTGCATATCTGTTTTGAATTGTCTAAAATAAAAGTATGAAAAGAAAAGCGGTACAAACTATTCTAGTTGTTGCGGTTGTGGGGATCTTCGGTATCGGTTTCTACAGATATTTTCCAGCTATTTTTGCCGATGATATTTATCCTCTTGACTATGTAAACGAAATAAACGAATGCGCTGATCGCTTCGGATTAGATAAACCGCTGTTAGCAGCTTTAATCCTCAAAGAATCAAATTACAATCCGCGAGCGGTCTCCCGTGCCGGTGCGATGGGGTTGGCACAGGTTATGCCGGCCACTTATAGGGGCCTCATGGCGCGCGCGCCAGAACTACAAGGTTTAAAAGATGACCCGTTTGATCCCCATACCAGCATTTGTGTCGGTGCGGCGTATTTAGCGGGTGCAATGGCTCACTACGATGGTGATTGGACGGCAGCCCTAATTTCTTATAATGGCGGTGATGGAGCGGCTAGGCGGTATCTGGCAGCTCGTGATTCTTCTGTTCTGGTAACCGAAACGCGTCTCTATGCCCCCAAAATTCTGGCCGCCCGCGATGTTTATGCTTCAATGTATGCCGATAAGTTTACAGGCCCAATTCAGTTGATGCCAGGTTCGAATCAACCGGTAATGCAAAAAATGGAAATACAAAAACCATCAGATAAAACCAAAGCGTTTTGGAAGGGATTTATTAAGGATGCCTTCGCCAGATTTATCAAATAGCATTAGAGAAAAGTTTTTAAAATTTTTCGAAGAGAAGGGGCATAAAATACTGCCTTCTTCTTCGTTATTGCCCGAAAACGATCCGAGCGT